>WBZO01003929.1_pt1 | contig 16631 bp, 11 predicted proteins | sample 5204261 | NCBI WGS metagenome assembly WBZO01 (sample SAMN12412400, study PRJNA552823) | activated sludge metagenome | isolation source: activated sludge from anammox sidestream of wastewater treatment plant... | place: USA: North Carolina | collected 2017-09 | reverse complement strand
TCTACTTCGTCAGCCGGCTGAAACACGCGAAGGCGGCGCCGGAATCGAACGCCGCCTATCTGGGACCCGACACGCTGGAGCTCCTGGCGGAAGCGCGCCGGGATCCCTCCGCGTCGGTGCTGGAGCTTGGGTGCGGCGGAGGGATTGTCGGCGTCGACGCCGCTCGCGCCAATGGCGGAAGACGGCTGCTCGGCGTCGACCTGTGCGCGGAAGCCGTGGAGATTGCCAGGCTGAATGCCGCCTTCAACGGCGTCTCCTACGATGCCCGGCTCGGCGATCTGTACGAGCCGGTAGGCGGCGAGCGTTTCGACCTCGTGCTCGCCGATCCGCCGAGCGTCGCCGTCCCCGACGATCTCGCCTTTCCGCTCTACGGCAGCGGAGGACCGGAAGGCGACCGCCTCCTCACGCGCATCGTCGAAGGGGTTGACGATCATCTCGAACCGGGAGGCCGTCTCTTCGCGATCACCGAGCTGCACTGCGAACCGGGACGGATTCCGTTCGTCGGATGGGGACGCGCCTGGACGCGCGGACGACAAGGTCGATGGATGACGATCGACGTCGTCGCCTGCCGACGCCTGCCGCCGGAGTATCACCAGTCGCTCGGCGACAACCTCGACGTCGTGCCCGGCGGCGCGCGGATTCCGGGACGCGCCGGTTCGCGGTTGGCGAGCTATGCCGCCAAGCGGCGCCTGTTCTTCGGCTACTGGGTGCGGGTGTCCGCGGGATTCGATCCCGGCCTCGAGTCACGCTTCGCGATTCACTGGAGATTCGATCGCGCGACGCCGCGCTCCGAGGTGCAGGCGGTCGAGGGCAGGACGCTCCACGACGAAGTCCGGCGTCTCTATCGCGTGACGCTGGAGGAGTTCGACGACGCCTTCCAGTGGTTTGTCGACGCCGTGCCTGGCCGCGGCGCCCTGAGCCAGGTCGCCGGACGATTCGATCGTGCCGGACACGCCGGGCTGACCACCTACTTCGTCGACCTGGCCACGGCCATGTCGCAGCTTGGCCTCGTGCGTTTCACCCGGCCGCGGAGGGCGTCATGAAGATCGCGTTCTACTTCACGCTGACCTGCAACGCCCGCTGCGATCACTGCATCACCCTGGCGGGCCCGAAGGTCCGGCGCAAGATGACGCTGGCCGATGCCATGCGCGTGGTCCACCGCGTGGCGTCTGTGCCCGCGCTCGACGGGATCGTCTTCACCGGCGGAGAGAACTTCATCCACAAGGACGAGCTCCTGCAGCTCGTCACGGAGTGCACGGCGCTCGGCGTGAAGTCCGAGGTCATCACCAACGCGTTCTGGGCGATCGACGTTCCGGCCGCAGTCAGATGTCTCGAGCCGTTTCGCGATGCGGGGCTCGCCACGCTCCGCATCTCCATCGATCGGTATCACCTTCCCTACGTCGCGATCTCGCGCGTGCACGCCGCGCTCGAAGCGATGCGCGAGGTCGGGTTCGAACGGCATGTCACCTGCGTCATCGAGCAGCGCAACGCGGCGTACAAACAGTCGAACCTCGAGGCGCGCGTGGCTCCCTATCTCGACGAGATGGAGGAGGCCGAGCCGGCACTCGCCGAACGGCTCGGGCGCGAGCTGCGAGCCGATTGGCCTCCGGACCTGCTCGACCTGCTCGCGACCTACGGCCTCGACGCCGACAGCTGCTTCCTGATCGACGACGTCTGCGAGCTCGGGTACCGCAAGGAATGGAACGCCGGAGCGCTGGCAGCGTGGATCGCGCGTGCCTACACGCTGGTCCAGTATCAGTTCCTGGCGACAGAGGGGCGCGGCCGAAGGCTTCTCGGAGCCGTCGGCGAAAAGCACATCGACGACAGCCCGGACGTCGCCTGCAACTCGGTCATCTCGACGCCGACGATCACGCCGGAGGGGCACCTGTTTCCCTGCTGCTCCGCCTGGGTCAACCATCCCAATCAGGCAATCGGCAACGTGCACGACACGCCGCTGGAGGAGCTGCTGGACCGCGCCGCCTCGGATCCGGTGGCGCTCTTCATGTACTACCAGGGGCCCGCCGCCCTGATTCGATACCTTCGCGAGAAGCCGCTGTGCGCATCGCCGGTCGTCGACGGCGCGCCGCACCGGCTCCTGCCGGTCGTCGAGCCGTTGCCCGATCGCTATACGCACACGTGCCATCACTGCGGAACGCTGCTCGAGCGATATCCCCGCCCGCATCTCGAAGCGGCCATCCGCGCGTTCTACCACGACTACCCCTGGAAGATGATCGTGCCGACGCGCGGCTTCGACCTCTTCTCGACAGCCGAGACCGCACCGCTCTAGGAGGGACGCGCGATGGCGCAGGCGACGACCGCAACACTGGAGTGGCGTCGGTTCCGTGGCCTCTTCGGCATGCAGCAGCGACGGCGCGGCCTGCGGTGGCACGGCTCGGTGGACCAGTTGGCCGACGCATGGACCGCAGCAGGCGCCACGATCACGTACGAGCCTCTCGAAAACGGCGCGGCCTCATCGCGGATCGTCGGCACGTTCCGGACGTGGGGCTCACCCTGGACCGACGTCGTCGAGCGTCACGATTCGCACCTGCTGGTTCCGGCGCTGGCAAGCGCGATCTCCAGACATGGGCATGCTGTGATGCTGTACGACTACGACTTCACGTCGGACCGCTTTCAGCACACGCTGTTCGCGACCGGCACGCCTGCCGAGTCCTGGAGCACGGCGACGGAACGCGGCCACGACGTTCGCCGCTACCTCGATGCGCGGTACCGCGCGCTCCAGATGCGCGACTGGGGGGTCACGCTTGCCGATCTCGACGCGTTGGCGCTCCCCTTTCCGCCGACGTTGATGGTGGAGGCCTTCTTCCTCAGCCTCGAGCCCGAAGACCGATGCCGCCTGTGGGCTGCCGACCATGCCTGAACGGCGCGTGCTCCTGCTGCAGATGCCGATGGGGCTGGTCCAGGTCCCGAATCTCGGCCTGTCGCTGCTCAAGGGCTGCCTGACGCGAGCAGACATCCCGTGCGACATCCGATATCTGAACGTCGAGCTCGTCCAGCGGTTCATCGGCGGGGACGCGGCGATGCGCGCCTACGTCGCGCTCGTCGAGACCCAGGCGCTCGCGGAGGTCTGTGCCGCTCACTTCGCCGACCTGCTGGGCGCCAGGGATCCGCGCAGCGAGGCGGTCATGACCGCGCGGCTCGCTTCGGCGACAGCCGACCAGCAGGCGATGATCGACGCGATCGTCACCGCCATCCCCGCCTTCCTCGACTACTGTCTCGACTCGATCGATTGGTCCCGGTACGGCCTGGTCGGCTTCAACACGATGTTCGCCGGCATGACCGTTCCCTCGATGGCGCTCGCGGCGAGGATCAAGCAGCGTCTGCCCCACCTGCCAATCGTGCTCGGCGGCTGGAACACGGGCGGACCGATGGGAGAGGTGCTCGCCGAGAAGTTTCCGCAGGTCGACTTCGTCTTGCGCGGCGAGGCCGAGACCGCCATCGTGCCGCTGGCGCAAGCCACGCTCTCGGGCGAGGCCGTCGGCCCGCTTCCCGGTCTCGTGCGGCGGGCGCGTGGCGGTGCGATCGAGGCGACCCAGCAGGCGCTCGTCACCGATCTCGACGCGCTGCCGATCCCCGATTTCGACGACTACTTCCGGACGGTCCTGACCGCGCACGGAACGCCCAGGAAGTGGAGCCTGCCGTTCGAGAGCAGCCGCGGCTGCTGGTGGGGACAGACGAGCCACTGCAAGTTCTGTGGTCTGAACGGGCTGTCGATGCCGTTCCGCAGCAAGTCGCCGGCCCGTTTCCTGTCGGAGATCGATCATCTCGTCGAACGCTACCGTCCGTCGCTCATGTTCGCGAGCGACACGATCCTCGACGCCGACTACTACGACGCCGTCCTTCCTGCGCTCCGCGCACGTCATCCGGATGTGCGGTTCGCCTACGAGATCAAGGCGCCGGTCCGCCGCGACCAGATGCAGTCGCTCTCGGCAGCCAGGGTCGATCAGGTCACGGTTGGCATCGAGAGCCTCTCCACGCGCGTGCTGCGCCTGATGGGCAAGGGATCGACCCTCCTGCACAACGTGCACTGCCTGAGGCTCGCGGCAGAGACCGGCCTGCAGGTCGGATGGCAGTATCTGGTCGGCTTCCCGTACGAGCAGCCCGAGGATTACGAGACGGTCATCGCGCAGATGCCGCTGCTGCACCACCTCGAGCCGCCGAGCCAGGCGTGCATGGTCACGGTCGCCCGCTTCAGCCCGTACTTCGAACGCGCGGCGGATCACGGCGTCGGCCGCCTGCGGCCGCTCGACGAGTACTTCGCCTCCTATCGCTGGCCCGAAGCCGACGTCATGCGCGTCGCCTACCACTTCGACTACGAACACCAGGATGGACGGGAGCCGGGCGCGACCGACTGGATGCTCGCCGTGATGTCGGTGGCCATCGACGACTGGAAGTCGACGCATGCCGGCTCGCGCCTCGATGTCTTCGAATCGGATTCGATGCTGGCCATCGTCGACACGCGCGCCAGCGAGCCGGTGATTCTGATCCTCGACGGCCTCGTCAAGGATGTCTACTCGGCGCTCGACAGCGTCACGAGCCATGACGCGCTCGCGCGCCTCGTGCAGGAGCGGCGGACGGTCGCATCGTCCGGCTGGAGGATGGCGCTGTTCGGGGTCGAGACACCCGACGACGAGGCGTTGATGGGACAGATGGCGACCGAAGCGGCGGCCATCGGTGCCGCGATGTTCAGGTTGTCTGATGCCGTGGGCGCGGACAATGGCGATAGCTCCGAGCTGGTCGACCGGATCGTCGCCATGCTGCAGACCGCGGGCCTGGTACTGACCGAAGGCAACAGGAGCGTCGCGCTGGGTGTGCCGCGAACGCCGAGGAAGGCCGAGGCTCGTCCGTCCAACCGCCCACGGCTGCTCCCTCTCGCGAGCTAGAGTGAATTCGCGTTCGATGTAGTACGTAGTGTCCGGCTTTAGCCGGACTTTGCTGCGGCCCGCCTGAAGGCGGGCACTACACCGAATCGAAAACTGCTCTAGCGTGTCGTACGTCGTGTCCGCGGCCCGCCTGATGGCTCCCCTGCGAGACGACGGAACGCGTGCGCGTTTTCCGGGATCTGCTGGTGTTCTGCAACCCGCGCGAGCCCGAGCAGGGCTCGAACCTCCACGTTGCGGTGACGGCGGGCATCCGCTCCGTTCAGCCGTTCGAGGCCAATCGCGCGGTGAAAGCAGTCGGCCGCCGCTTCGACGTCGACGGCTGCGAGCAGACGCTCGCCGCGCGCGATCCACGCGGCGCCGTCCTCTGTCGCTCCACCGTTCGCGCCAGCCGGAGCGGCCGGAGCCGCGCCGTTCTCCGACACATCATGGAGCGCCGCGAGCAGTGCGTCGGCCGAACGTTCCCAGGAGAAGCGGTCGCGCACCAGCGTACGGGCGCGCGCGGTACGCGCTCGCGCATCCGAGGGTGCGTCGTACAGGCGGCGCATCTCCTCGGCGAGCGCGGAGACCGATGGATGCTGCAGGTGTGGAAGATTCGAGAGGCGGCGATCGCCCAACGTGAAGGTCGGCATGTAGACGCGCCGGGACGGGATCAGCGTGGCGGTGTCCGGCGTGCAGAATTCGCCGGCGCCCCCGCGATCCGTGGTGACGATCGGCAGCCCCGCGGCTGCGGCTTCGGCGAGCGGAAGACAGAACCCTTCACCCCTGTATGGATGCACGAACGCTTGACAGGCGGTGTACAGCGACGCCATCTCGCTTGCCGGCAGCTGCTCCCGGATGACGATCAGCTCCGGCGCTTCGGGCTCGTCGAACATCGCGTCGAAGCCGCGAAGCTCGTGGCCGGCGTAGTGCCCGGCGTTGTCGAACACTTTGAGGACCAGGGCGGTGTCGTCCCTCGACGAGAAGGCCAGCCGGTAGGCCTGGAGCAGCAGATCCACCCCTTTCCGCAGGCTGAGACCTCCGACGTAGAGGAAGCGGAACGCACGTTCCGTGGGCAGCGCTCGCGGAGGAATGGACGGATGAAAGCGCTCGGCGTCGACGCCGAGCGGTACGACACGCACACGGTCGGGTTCGACCCCCGCCCGAACGACGTCGTCACGAACCCACCTGCTGTAGGCGAGCACGCAGCCGACGCGCCGCCGCATCAACTGCAGCCAGTCGATCGGGAGTGCCGCTCCGTACTCCCACGGCTGCATCCACACCCACGCACCCGCCGCCACCGGCGTCGTCAACGGCGGAGCGGCGTGACGGAGGTGCACGTCGATCCGGTCGAGCCTTCGATCCACAGCCGCGCGGAGACGCGGATCGAGCGGCGCGGCGCCGGGGCACGCGTCGGTCGGACGTATCGAGAGCTCGATCGAATCGAGCAGACGGGTCGCGAGCTCGACGTTCACGCGCGCGAGGCTCGAGGCGTGAAAGTCCCCCTCCCAGAGCACGCGCAACGGCCGCGCCGGCCGCGGTCGTATCACTCCGATGCTGCCGGCTGCCCGACCTGCGTCGGGTCGACGTGCGAGTACAACGTCCAGCGCCGGATCGGCGCGAGAATGCGAACGTCCTTCAGATCGGTGCGCAGGTAGAAGCCGCTGGCTGGATCGTTCGACTGGTGGACGCAGATCGTCGAGTTGGCGTTGCGAAGCGTCTCCGCGGTGACGAACTCTCCGGCCTCCGATTCGATGTTGATGATCTCGGGACGCCCTTCGACGAGCGCCTTCAGGAACAGCAGGTTCTTCCCGTCCAGCGTCGTCGTCGCGCTGCGGAGCCCCTCGTCGGTGATCGGCTCGTTCGGCGTCAACAGCCAGGACTCGAAGAACAGCCATCCGCGCGGATGATCGAGCTGGAGCATGTCCTGGAGCATCGGCCGCTGGTGCAGCAGGATGCCGCATCCTTCTCGTTCGTGATCGTGTGTCATCGCTTCACCTCACGTCAGTGATCGGACTTCCTGGTTCGGCGCCTGGAACCGTGCCATCAGCGAGTCGAGCATGGCTGCAATGGTCGTCCCCGGCTCGACGATCTCGCCGAGGGCGGCGTAGAGGCTGGGTATCCGCGCGGCGATGTGGCTCCGTCTCGCCTCGAGCCAGCTCCCTGTTGCGGCAGTACTGCCCTCCTTCGCCGAGACGACGGAGAGCAGTTCGTGGATCGCGACGTAGATCAGGAACGCCTGCGTCATGACGATCGCCGATCGAATGAGCCCGGTCACCGGCGACCGCATCATGACATCGGGCTGCGGAATCCCCGACGGGCGCTCGATCTCCCACCACTGCCAGCACCGCTGATGGTAGTACTCGTGGACCAGCCCTTCCAGCGCGCCGTATCGGTCGACGTGCTCGAGCTCGAGGAACACCGCGCCGAAATAGCGCAGCCGCAGGTTGAAGCTCCAGCGGTAGGACATCGGGCTGGCGTCGTACTCCGATCGCGGCCGGGGCGGAACGAGGACGATGGTGCGAATGAGATCGCGGATGTCGGCGGCAAGCTCGGGGCTGCACGACTCCACGAGCGTGAGCGCCTCGGCGAGATGCCGCGACGCGGTCATCGCGGCCGCTGCGGCGTCGTTACATGGACCGTAGTGCTCCGCGGGGAGGACGTCGGCGAAGAGACCGGTTGCCGGCGTGTAGACCGTCGTCTCGCCCCATTCTGGAAACAGGACAATCGGCGGCTCCATCCCGGAGACGACGCCGTCGCTCACCTGATAACACTTGCCACGCGGCTTCGTGAGGCGGTATATCGCAGGCGGCAGCGACGCCAGCGCGTCGACCGGCTGCAGGCCGAGCTGGATCTCCAGCCTCGTCCACAGCTGCTCGGTGCGCACGGCGTCGGCGCCCGATTCGGCGAGCGTGAAGATCGGGTAGTAGATCTCGGCATCTCGCCAGCGGGCGTTGTCGTGCCCCTCGGCCACGGCAGCCGCCGCGCGCGCGAGCCGCTCCGGCTGTTCGGCGACGCGCGGGTTGAGATGTGCCGCGCGACCGAGCAGATAGGCGGGCATCTCCGCGCTCAGGCGCTGCAGGTCGGTCACGGTGTACCGGGAGTGCAGGCCGAGAACATGAGCGAGGAGCATGAGCAGATCCTGGAAGGGCGACATGATAGCCGCTTTATCTGCGGTTGAAACTCGTCCGTTGTGATTTCGATCGACGCTTCTGACGCGAGCAGCCGGGACGCCTGCGCACCACCATGTTCGAGCTTCTGCAGCGACATCGAAAACGGCATTGGCAGAATCGCGACTTCCTTCTGCTCCGGTCGTGGAACGCGCTCTCACAGCTGGGCTCGCGTGCGCGCCTCGTCGCCTTCTTCGGCAGCTCGAACCTCTTCTGGCCGTACTCGATGGACCGGATGCTGGGAGCACTGCTCTCGAGGCACGCTCCCGACACCGTCGTCCTGAACCTTGGCAGTTACGGCTTCGGCGACTCCCGGCACGTCGTCGAGTCGACGATCTCGCTGATCGAATCATTTCGCTCCATTCCGATCCGGCAGCTCGTCTACGAAGTCACGCCGAACGAGATGCCGCCGCTCGAGAAGCAGGCGCTTCCCTCCCAGCTTCGCGAGGCTGGCGGCGCGCCGCTGGTGCTCGGTTACGAGGTCGCTGCGCCCGTGATCGAACGGTTGATGGCAGCGCGCCTCCCGCTCCTGGAGCATCTCGAACGGCTGGCGCACGTCTCCCGCGCCGCATCCGCTCCGTTCCCCGTGTGCCTGCTCGATTACGAATCGAACCTGCGCGAGTGGCCGCCCACGCTGTCGCACTTCGCCAGGGCACTTCCCCGGGACGAGGAAGAGCGCTTTCGCGCCGCCGCGGCGCGGGCCATCGAGCTCGTACGCGAAGGCCTCATGGAAGAGGCAGTCACGCATCTGGATCGCTGCGACGCGATCGATCCCGACGTCGCGCTCACGCTCTATCTGCGCGCGAAGACGCTCGACGGGATCGACAACGCGGCCGCCGCCGACGCATACAGGCGCGCGCGCGATCGAGACCTGGTTCGAGGGCGTCTGTCACGCGATCGCCTGATCCCCCAACTCCGCGAGTGGTGCGCCCGGTTTGGATTCTCGTTCGTGTCGGTGCCGGCGGTGATTCGCCGGCTGTCTCCAGGCGGACTGCACGGATTCGATGTCTTCGTGGACGACGTGCACTATCGTCCTCACGTGCACCTCGCGATCGCCGAAGCGCTCTGCGCGTCGATCGCGGGCGATGACAGCTGCGAGCGGTTGTCCGCCGCCGACGCGGAGCGGCTCGTCCGCGCGCTCGACGCGCAGGAGGCGTTCACGCTGCTGCAGAACGCGCTCAACCTGGTCATGGTGCCCCCGTCGCCGTACAACGACGAGCGCGTTCGCGCCGGCCTCCGCTATCTGGATCAGGCGGAGACGCTTGGCGTCGACGCCGCGGTGCTTCGGGAGTACCGCCTGAAGTTCGCGCTTCTGGCCGGCCTGTCTGCCGACGCCGAACGGCTGTTCGAGGAGCAGGCGTTCGCGCGCCTGGATCCGCTGGCCTTCGCTCTGCGGCCGGCCGCGCGTCGGCCGCCTGCGTCGGCGAATCAGCGCACGCACCTCGTGATCGAGGAGGTGTCGACCCGGCTCGCGGATCTGCTCGCGCGCCGCTTTCACGTGTACCTGTCCCCCGGCCAGGAAGACGAAGAGCTGACGACGCTGGGGCTCGATTCCCTCGGGATCGCCGAGTTGATGCTCGAGGTCGAGAAGACGTTCGACGTTCCCTCGAGCGAGCTCGAACTGTTCGATCGCCATCTTTCACTGGCGGCGCTTCGCGAGCGCATCGCCACCCGGCTGGTCGAACCGCCGGCGCGGCGCCTGGCGCACGAGAAGAGCCTGGCGCGTCAGCTCGCGACCGGGTCGCGGACGGTCAGGAGCCTGGACGAGGCACGGATCGTTCCGGCAGCCGTACAGGAGTCCGCTGTCGACTCGTGGTCGAACGCCACGATCTCCGAAGTGCTCGAGCGCAACTTCCGTGAGCGTCCGGCCGCCGCGGCTGTCACGGTGCTGCCGTCCGGATCGGCGAGCATCGGCCGTACGCTCACGCTGACGTGGTCCGATCTCGATCGCGTTTCCAGCGCGGCAGCCGCGCGCATGCAGGATGCCGGTCTCCGTTCCGGCGAGGTGGTGCACCTGCTCACCGGTCACGGTCTGACGACGGTCGCCGCGGCGGTCGGCGCGTTCCGCATCGGCGCGATCCCGTCGATCGTGCACGAGCCGTCGGCGAAGACGTCGGCTGACGCGTTCATCCGTTCCTTCGGCGGGATGCTGCGGCGGACCGGCGCCAGGCTGGTCGTCACGGCGGAAGCAGCCGCTGACGTCGCCGGTGCCGTGATCGATCGGACCTGTTCGCCGTCCGACGCTCCCGCGCGGCTCGTGCTGAGCGATCGTATGCTGGCAGCGGCCGCACGAGACCAGTTGCAACATCTGCCGGCGCCACCACGAGCCCCTGACGGTGTCGCGCTGCTTCAGCACTCGTCCGGCACGACCGGCGCGCGCAAAGGCGTGCGGCTGACGCATCGCGCGATCCTGCGGCAGGTTCACCACTATGCCCGGGCGATCGACCTGCGTCGGGACGATTCGATCGTCAGCTGGCTGCCTCTCTACCACGACATGGGGCTCATCGCCTGTTTCGTCCTCCCGCTGCTGACCGGTACGCCGGTCACCCTGATATCGCCATTCGACTGGATTGCCGCGCCGCATCTGCTGCTCCAGATGCTTGCGGCGCAACGGGGGACACTCGCCTGGCTGCCGAACTTCGCGTTCCATGTTCTCGTCGAGCGCGTGCGGCCCGATCATCTCGAGGGCGTCAGCCTGACGTCGGTGCGGTCGCTCGTCAACTGCTCGGAGCCGATCCAGTACGACGCGTGGCAGCGGTTCTACGATCGGTTCTCGTTCTTCGGGCTGAGCCGCTTCGCGTACGGAACCTGTTACGCGATGGCGGAGACCACGTTCGCGGTCGCTCATGGAGGGACGCGCGAGCCGGTGTTCGTCGACCTGGTCGACGCCGAGCGGCTGCGCCGCGACGCCGTCGCCGATCCGATTGACGCCTCGTCTCCCGATGCGAACGTCACCGCCGTGCCCTCATCCGGACGCATCGTCGAGGGCTGCCAGGTCAGGATCGTGTCGGCCGACGGCCGCCCGCTCGAGGAACGTCGCGTCGGGCAGATCGAGGTCGTCAGCGACGCGCTCGCCACCGGCTACGAAAACAACCCGGAGGCCACGGCACGCGCCTTTCGCGACGGCTGGTATCGCACCGGCGATCTCGGTTACGCGGCTGACGATCGGCTGTTCGTCCTTGGACGCCATGACGACGTGATCGTCGTCGCCGGCGTCAACGTCTTCCCGCTGGACGTCGAGCAGATCGCCTCGCAACAACCTGGCGTCCGCGCAGGTCGCGTCGTCGCCTTCGGCCTTCGTGACGAGCAGCGCGGCACGCAGCGGGTTGTGGTGCTCTGCGAAGCGGCGGACGATCGTCCGACATCGGTCCAGGCACAGATGATCTGCGGAGCGGTGCAGAAAGCCATCGTCGAGATCCTGCAGATTGGCGGAGACGTGTTCCTGGTGCCTCGGAACACGGTGCTCAAGACCACGTCCGGAAAACCGGCGCGCCGTGCGATGCAGGAGCGGTTCGAGTCCGGAGACCTTCAGATCGTCGGACCGTAAACGAAGCGGGCGCGCGGCGTCAGAGACGACGGAACACCGCCGCCCCGGCAAGCGCCGCAACGACGTGCAGCAGCACGGGCAGGACTCCGTGTTCGGCGACCAGCGCAGGCGCCGTCGTCTGGAACAGGCGCGGCATCAGCCACTGCGACGCCAGGTTGTGAAACACGTGGAACCAGATGGCCGGGTAGAGGCTGCCGGTCGCCGTGCAGACGATCGCCCAGAGATACGAGTCGGCAATCGCGTTGATCAGGAGCAGCGGAATCGCCGCCCGCCCCAGTTCCGATTCGTATCCGGCGGCCAGGACGACAGGCAGGTGGTAGATCCCCCACAGGAGCCCGACGATCACGAACGCCGACCCGACGCCGTGCGCTTCGAGCCGCGGCTGCAGGTAGCCTCGCCACCCGAGCTCTTCTCCCGTGGAGGTCAGGAACCCGAGCGCGAGGAGCAACGGCAGGTTGACTGCGAGGTTGAGGGCTACACGCCCCTCGCTCCATGCTGGATGCCACGTCACGCGCCCGAGAGCGGCGGCCACGCCGTAGGCGGCCGCGTAGACGCCGATCTCGATGACGGCCGGCAGCAGGATGACGAGGTATGCGGGCCGTCCCCACACCGACAGCGAATACGGCGGATGCCACTCGGGCTCGACGAAGGTCGTCGCGACGTATCGGCCGAGCGCCGGCCCCCACATGACCAGCAGCGCCGAGATCATCCACGCGTTGGTGCCGACCGTCCACCGCTGGGTGTGCGCGAGGAACGAGCCGCCAACGGCGAATGCCAGCGCGATGAGATAGAAGCAGGTGACGGCCGACAGCATGTGGCGCGTGCGCCCCGTGGCGAGGCGCAATCCTGCGCCGATTCTGACACGCCGTGTCGGAGAAAACACCTCGACGCAGGGCGGCTTCTCAGCAGGCGGACGTGATGCGTGCTCTTACCCCTTGACATTCTATGTAAGTTGCCGAAACATTGTTCTCACATAGACATTCTCTGGGAGCGACGCGATGAGTCCACGCACCGACCGAATGGAACTGCTGCAGGGCACCCTGGACATGCTCATCCTGCGGACGCTGAAGCAGGGGCCTGCCCACGGACATGCCATCGCCAAGATCATCCAGCGGAGCTCGTCAGACGTGCTGCAGATCGAAGAAGGGTCGCTCTATCCCGCCCTTCACCGGCTGGTAAAGCGAGGCTGGGTCACCGCGGCCGAGGGTGTCTCGGAGAACAATCGGCGCGCGAAGTTCTATCGCCTGACGCCGAAAGGGCGCCAGCAGCTACAGGCGGAGCTCAGCAAGTGGGATGTCCTCGTTCGAGCCGTTGCGGCGGTCATCCGTCCAGCGGAAAGCGAAGGGTGAGCCTGTGGATCCGAGGCTGCTCGACGGATTCGACGCCGAGATACAGGATCACATCTCGCGGGAGACCGAGGAGAACATCGCTCGCGGGTTGTCGCCAAAGGCAGCTCGCGCCGCGGCCCTCCGTCAGTTTGGAAGTCTCGCTCTGACCCGGGAAGACGTCCGGGCGGTCTGGCGGCCGGTGTGGCTCGATCAACTCCAGCAGGATGTCCGGTGGGGCCTGCGGCTCTCGCTGCGTCAGCGGACGTTCTCGATTGCCGTCATCCTCTCGCTGGCCATCGGAATCGCCGGAAGCGCCGTGATTCTGGCGTTGCTGGATGGCTTCGTCCTTCACCCCTTTGCCCTGCCTGAGCCTGACCGCGTCGTCACGGTCGGAGCGACGTTCCCGACACTGTCGAGACCGGAGTCCTTCGTCGAGGTCCTCTCACCCGCCGAATACGTCGACCTGACGCGAGCGGAGAGCATTCAGCAGTGGCTGGCGTTCGACATCGGAAATCGGAACATATCCGGTGGAGACCACGCCGAACGGGTCTTCACCGGCCTTGCCTTGAACGATCCGTTCGCTCCCTTCAACGTACGACCGGCCTTCGGCCGGGGCTTCACCGCCGACGAGCTCGTGACAGGTGGTCCCGCCGTAGCCATCATCAGCCACCGGCTATGGCGCAGCCGCTTCATCAGCGATCCCGAGATGATCGGTCGTGTCATTCGCGTCGATAGCCGCCCGACCGTCGTCGTCGGCGTCATGCCTCCAGAGCTGCTGATCCTTGGCATCGATCTCTGGATCCCCTGGGGCAACGGCACGACCGGGTCTTCGCGCAGTGCCCGCCAGTTCACGCTCATCGGCCGGCTGACCCCTGGATCGACCATCCAGCAGGCAAACCAGGAATTGGCCACGATCGCGTCGACGGTCGCTGCCGATCACGGTTCGGCGTTTCGCGAGTACGAGGGGTGGCGACTACGCGCCGTGACCTGGTCCGAGGCGATGACGCGGGAGTCCCGCCCGGCTGCGACCGTATTGTTCGCCGCCGTCGCGCTGCTGATGCTCCTCGCGTGCGCGAACGTGTCGAGTCTCCTGCTGGCGCAGGCGACGTCACGGCGGAACGAGCTGCTGCTCCGCCTGGCGACCGGGGCGTCGACATTCAGAGTGATACGTCAGTTCATCACCGAAGTCACGATGCTGACGATCGTTGGCACGCTGTTGGGATTGGTCATCGCCGCGCCAACGCTCGACGTGGTGCTGAGACTCGTACCGGCCGAATTGAACAGGATTGACCTCAGCGCGTCGCTGAACGCACGAGTGTTGATCTGGGCTGCCGGCCTCACGCTCGCATGCATCGTCGTCTCGACGGCTGTGCCCCTCTTTGCGTTCCTCCATTCGAGTCGTGCGCGGTCGAGCGTGCATACGAGGAACACCACACCGACACGGCTGTCCAACCGGCTGCGACACGGACTGACGCTCATCGAAATCGCGCTGGCGGTCACCCTCATGTGCGGAGCAGGTCTCCTTGCCCGATCGATGCTGAATCTGGAACGCGTGGATCCAGGTTTCGATCCCGCGAGCGTTCTCACCATGCGGCTGACGCTTCCGCGTGCGACCTATCAGGGGGAGCGCATCGAGCGCTTCTTCGAACAGCTCGAGACGAGCGTTCAGGAGCTTCCTGGCGTCCGCGCGGTTGGCGTGACCTCGCAGTTTCCGCCGAACACGAATATTCGATCGCAATTCCAGCCTGACGATACCGCCAGCGCAACCACCCTTCCGAGCGCCGCGGTCACCGTCGTGGACCGTCAGTTCTTCAACGCGATCGGGATGCGGATGATCGGCGGGCGCGGGTTCGAGGCGACCGATCGAGCCGACGCACCGGATGTCGTCATCGTGAACGAGACGCTCGCCCGCATGTACTTTCCTGGCGCGACGGCCGTCGGTCGAACGCTGCGGGTCGGTCCACCCAATCGCCTGTCCTCCCCGTTGCAGGTCGTCGGAGTCGTGAGCGACACACGAAATCAAGGGATCAGAGAAGCGACGTTTCCCGAGCTCTTCATCCCGATCGCACAGCAGGCCGTCAACAACCAGCTGTTTCTGATCGTCAGGACGACTGGCGACATCGCGACGCTGGTCGAGGGCGTGCGCTCTGGCGTCGCACGTCTCGACCCCGATCAGCCGGTCTATGCCATACAGACGCTCGAACAGAGCCTCGCCGATGCATCGTTCCGCGAACGAGCATCGATGGCGGTGCTGCAGACGTTTGCTGTCGTCGGCCTCATCCTGGCTGCGGTCGGGACCTACGGCGTGATGGCTTACAACGTCGCGAGCCGAACGAGCGAGTTCGCCATCCGCATGTGCCTGGGAGCCGACAAGCGAACCATCTGGAAATCGGTGCTCGGACAGGGCGCTCGGCTGATCGTGGGCGGCGTGGTGGCGGGGCTGGTGGCCGCCGCGCTGCTGGCACAGGGGGCTCGGGGCCTTCTCTTTGGAGTCGCCCCCTTCGACCCTGTAATCTTTGGAGCCGTTGCGGCGGTCGTCATTGCCGTCGGCATCACCGCCTGCCTGATTCCAACCAGGCGCGCCATGCTGACGGATCCTGGCATGGCGCTGAGGAGCCAGATCTGAACGACAGCTGCTGCGTTGCATGTTCGATCGCACCGTTCAGTGAACCGCCCGCCTGATGCTGTACCCGCATCGCCGGTGCAGGTTCGGTCAGGCCAATTTGCAATCGGGGACGTCAATATCCTCATGGCTTGGCAGCTCCCCTCCTGGATAGTCGGACTGGCGCTGGTGTGCCACGCCGCTGTGGCCAGCGCGCAGCCATCAGCGCCGCAGGAGCCGGACTCGCCGCGGCGGCTGCGGCTCGAGGTACCGCCGTCCCCGCCGTCGCCGCTCGACGTCACGCCGACGACCGGCTCGTCCCCTGGCCTCCGCACGCTTGCGACGTGCCCCATGTGTCCGACCGACGACGACCGGGCGCCGGTCACCGCAGGCACGGCCGGCATCGCGCCGTGGCGGGCCGGCGCGTTCTATACCGTGGGCGATCCGTTCAACCACGTGACCTTCGGCGTCGTCGGGCAGAGAAACGAGCGCCTGCCGCTCTACATGTCGGTACCGATCGGCGTCCCGATCGGTCCCGCCCCTCCTCTGTCTGGTGCGAACGCGACGTTGGATACTCGGACGCACTGGCTGGCCGCCATCGCCGCGGAGAAGAGTCTTCGTGACATTCGAGGCGGCGCAGCTCTCGGCATCCTTGGCGAAGCATTCCTGCCATTCGGCGCTTTCGCGCCCAAGTCCACCTCGATCAATCCTCCATCGCCGTCGGGACGCGCCGTCCGCGGCGGGCTCCGCGTTCTCTTCTGAGCCGGCCTCCGCCGATCGCCATGCCGATCCACGGGACGAGAACAGGTGGTCACGTTGGCTCAACGCGTCGCCGTGGAGCCTCGCCTGGCCAGCGCGTCTCGAAGAGCCTGGAGGCTGGACTCGCAGGCCGCCGTGAGCTTCCCTTTCTCCGTCAGCGACAACGCCAGGGAACGGACGTTCGTGTTGCGGCGCGACAGTTCGATGACCTGATTCGTGAGCATCATGAATCGATCGAGCGTGGCGCGGGCTTCGACCAGTCGGGTCTTCGACGCCGGACCGACTACGGAATCGAGCGATGCAAGTGCCGCGCGTGCCGTGGCCTCGGCCTGCTGTATGCGTTGATCG
>WBZO01002583.1_pt1 | contig 16648 bp, 16 predicted proteins | sample 5204261 | NCBI WGS metagenome assembly WBZO01 (sample SAMN12412400, study PRJNA552823) | activated sludge metagenome | isolation source: activated sludge from anammox sidestream of wastewater treatment plant... | place: USA: North Carolina | collected 2017-09 | reverse complement strand
AGGATCCCGCCCTCAAACGCTCCGTCTTCCAGGCACTCGACGCCCTGGCGCCGGCCGGCTGCCTGCTAGCCACCAATACCTCCACCCTCGACGTCGATGCTCTCGCCGCCGTCACGTCGCGCCCGGAGCGTGTCCTTGGGCTCCACTTCTTCAGTCCTGCCCACATCATGCGCCTGCTCGAAGTTGTCCGCGGCGCACAGACCTCGGCTGAAACCCTCGCCACCGCCCTCGCCCTGGCAAAGCGCCTCCGCAAGACTGCCGTCGTTTCCGCGAACCGCTATGGCTTCATCGGCAACCGCATGTTCATGCCTTATCGCGAACAGGCAGTGGAGATCGCCACTCAGGGGGCCTCGCCAACCCTCGTCGATCAGGCGCTGACCAACTGGGGCATGGCCATGGGCCCCCTGGCTGTCGGCGACCTCAGCGGCCTCGACGTCTTTCGCCTGATGCGCTGCGAAGCCCTCCGCCTGGGGCTTCACTACCAGGCTGAGACCTTCGAGGACGTTCTCTGCCGGCAAGGCCGTACCGGACAGAAGGCTGGAGCCGGCTGGTATCTCTACGACAGCAATCGCAATCCCTCCGCCGACGTCGATCTCGAACGGGAGATTCGCGAATACGCCGCCGCGCGCGGCATCGTCCAGCGTGCCTGGACCGGACGCGAAATCCGCCAGCGCACTCTGTTCGCCCTGATCAATGAAGGCGCCCGCCTGCTCGAAGATAACGTCGCCGAACGCGCATCCGACCTTGACGTCGTCTACACCTGCGGCTACGGGTTCCCTGCCTGGCGCGGCGGCCCCATGCACACCGCCGATGTCGTCGGCATCCCCGTCATCCTCGACGTCCTCTCCCGCCTCTACGACGAGCAGGGCCAGTTTTGGCGCCCGTCGGAACTTCTGGCGGAGTGCGCCCGCACCCGGCGCTCGCTCGCGTCCTGGACACGTTGACCACCCGGCATGCCCGCTCCGCCAAGCCCGATCCGCCGCCCCGTGGGGGCGCATTTTCCGGCTGGCCCTGTCGCCCGCCGTGCTCGATAAACCTTATGCATTGACCGCATTCGCACAATTCGATTTGCTTGTTTTTGAAGGGGTTGCGGAAAACGAGCCGATTTCCATAGCCGGACGTTTCAAGGTCCGGCTGGAGGTGCTGCTGTGTCAGCTTTACCCTTTCCAGAATACGGGATCAGAGAATTGTACCTGTTCCCCTACTACGAAACGCGCGAATCGTTCCGGCAGGAAACTGGGATCGAGCCACCGCCGTTCGATGAATCCAGACCGCCGCAGTACTGGTTCGATCCTCAGGCGGCAAGTTCCGCCAAACGGAATGTCGTCTATGACAACGTCCTGGCGCTGAACGAGATTGGAAACCCGATCCGTGATGAAGAGGGGCGTCCGGTCCTCGAAGTTCTGCTGCTCAAAAAGGAGCACGCGGCCGCGGTGAACATCCCGCGCAAAGAGGTGGCGAATGAACCGGGGACGAGCGTCCCGTCAGTGCCTGTTCCGTTGCGCCCGCTGGCCGCGGACGAATCGCTCGCGTTCGACCCCTGGGGCAACGTCGTCGTGCGCAATATGAAGCTCTGGGCTGCGCCCGTTGCATACGGCAAGTACGATCGCGACATGTTGATGGCGATCGCCAGGAAGTTGAATGTGAACCTGTAAGGCGCCGCCGCGGCGTTCTCGCGCGCGCAGGCGGTTCTCTCCAGCCTACGCGCGCGCCGGCGCCGGTTCCGGTGAAGCGGTGACCCACAGACCGAGGTCGAGCATCTGGAGCCCGCCCGCGGTCACGTGGGGCGATCGCAGCGTGAGATCCGCATTGAAGTCCATCTTGTGGCCGAGAGGCGTCTCGACAGTGATGCAGCGATTCATGAAGCTCCCGCCAGGATACCCCACCAGTTCCTCCCAATAAGACATTCTGTAATTCCGCGGATCGAGGCCGATCTCGCGCAGCGCATTGTCCACTGCCAACCGGCATTCTGAGGCCATTGAAGCCGAGTCCGGACCCGTTACTAGATTGAAGATCAGGTTGGAGGCGCTCATCGGCTGAACGGGCGGCGAGTGTTCATCGGAAAAGGAAACCACTCCGGCGGCGTCGACCTTCGAGGCCGGCAGTGCCATGAGGCCGTCAACTACTGCCAAGTTCGCAATTGGGATGCCGGATTCCAAAACGGATGCCGGCGCAACCGCCGCCTGTGCCGTTCCGGGACTGCCGGGTGGCGCCTGTCGAGCCTCAGAGGCTGCTTCCTGCGCCTGCACGGCCGTGCTGACTTCGGCGGCAAACGACACCGATTCAGCGGTTTCTGAACTGGCGGAGGTTGTGGCCGCGGGCCCCATCTCTCCGAGAACTCCCGATAATGAAGACGATCTCCCGACTCTCATGGCAATACCTGCCTTGAGCCAGTGCAATCGGGCCTCCAATCGGCTTACTGCTTCGCTGGCGGCCGAGGGGATTGAATCGAGGAAGGCTGCTTTTCAGCGGGCGCGCGCTCGAAACGAACCTGAATGGGGATCACCTGTCGTGTAGGTTCGATCTCGAAACGGAGAACATACACCGGCGCCGGTAATTCCGGCGGCGGAGAGTACTCGAATCGCACCGTGGCTTTCTCCTTCGCGTTCAACCGCGTCCGGTCGAGTTTGAGTTGCAGGCCCGGAGGCAGGGACAAGGGCGGTGCGATCTGTACCCTGCCTTCGAGCGCATTTGTCAGTTCGATCTCCGCAGTCGCAGCCTTGGCGGCTTCAAACACAACCGATTCCGCGCTCATCCCGACCGCACTCTGCACGTCTTCGACCCGCACGGGACTGAAGGCGGGCGTTTCGACCGTCCGCGGACCGGCTCCGGGCGGAGTTGAATTGGCCTTGATTTCGCCGAAGGGCGTCTGGATCACCTTCTGCCGCTCGACGGGCACAAAGAAGCACCATTGGTTGTTCTCCAGCCGCCACTGCGTCGGGACCGGCAGCGAGACGGGGATCACCCCTGAGATCAAGGTGAGTTCGCCGCTCACGATAGTGATCACCTTGGCCTCGACCCTCGCCTTGTCGAACTCGATACTGGAGATCTCGAACGACCGCGGCGGCCTCTTCGCCAGGTCGTAGTAATAATCCTTGGTATCGTCGCAGACACAGGCTTCCGAGGCGCGGAACTTGCTCTCCGCCTGAAGCGAATAGAAATGCCTGACACGGGATCGGAGCGCCTCCTCGGCCGGCGAGGATGCCCCGTGCGGCGCACTCTGCGCCCGGGCGCTCGACCCGGTAGCAACGACTTGTAGAGCCAGCACGGCGGCAATGTGCAAATGATCGCGTCCTTTTCGAGAGCGGTCTTTCGAGTCTCAGAATAACATCGGCGTACCGCTCCCGCAGCGGAAGGCGTGGTGCGCCCGGAGTGATTCGAACACCCGACCTACTGGTTCGTAGCCAGTTGCTCTATCCAGCTGAGCTACGGGCGCACAATGGAAGGCATTCACTAATATAGCGGACCGGCCGATGCAGCGGCAACCGCCGGCGCAGCGTGCTAGTCTTTGTGGAGTATGGCCAACCGTAGTGTTAACAAGGTGATCCTGATCGGGCACCTGGGCCGCGACGCGGAAACGAAGTTTACCCCCAGCGGAGTGAGCGTTTCACAATTCACCCTCGCCACCAACCGCCGCATCAAGGATTCGCAGACCGGCGAATGGAAGGACGAGACCGATTGGCATCGAATCGTCGTCTGGCGACAGGAGAACCTGGCGCAGTACCTCACCAAAGGCAAACAGGTCTATATCGAAGGCCGGCTCCAAACGCGGAGTTGGGAGGATCAGAGCGGGCAAAAACGGTACTCGACCGAGGTTGTGGCCGATGAGATCTTTCTGCTCGGTGGTCGCGGCGAGGGCGCGGGCGACGAAACCGCCGGCAGCGGCCTCCAGCACCGCGGGCCGGTGTCCATGCCCAAACAGGCGAGGCCGGCCCAGTCGGCGTCGCAGGGTGGCGGCGAACCCGATCCCTTTCCGCCCCCGGAAGACGACGTGCCGTTCTGACGAATGGTCTCCGCGCTGATCAGCCTCGAGAATGGACTAGTCCTCCGCGCGCTCGCACAGGCGGACGCCGAAGCCATTTTTGAAGTGGTGAACGGAGATCGCGAGCACCTCGGTCAATGGCTCATCTGGGTCGATTCCACCCATGAAGTCGCCGATACGCGCAAGTTCCTCGACACCGTCGATGAAAAGCGGAACGCGGGCGAAACCTGCGCTTACGGCATCTGGTCCGGCGACCGGCTTCTCGGGCTTTGCGGCCTGCACGACATCAGCCGCATCAACGCAAACAGCCAGATCGGATACTGGCTGCGATCGGACGCCCAAGGGCGCGGCGTCATGACGCTGGCGGTGGGGGCGCTGCTTGCGCTTGGCTTCGGTGCGCTCGATCTGGAGCGCATCGAGTTGCGGGCCGCCGAAGGCAATGCGCGCTCGTGGCGGGTCGCCGAGCGGCTTGGATTCCGGTTCGAGGGCACGATGCGGAATCTGATCCGCGTTCGACACGGCTTCGTGGACGCCCGGCTTTATTCGCTGCTGAAGGCAGAGTGGCTGGCTCAGCCGAGCAGGTCGAGCGCGGCCTGAATCTCGCTGAGAGCGTGCGCGTCCCCAATGCGGCGCGCGCAGTCCGTCCCGGCCTGGTAGAAGTCGCGCGCGCGTTCGATGTCGCCGGCGTGCTCGCTGATCTGCCCGGCCTGAAAATATGCGGAGACGTAGTCGGGGTCGGCCGCAGCCAGTTCTTCTAAGGTCGTCACGGCGGCCTGGCGGTCGCCGGCGCTCCGATACTCCATGGCCAGCATGTAGCGATAGCGGCTGTTGGCGGGGTCCTGTGCGATCAGGGCTCTGAGCGACTCGATCCTCGACATACTGATCTCATGCTAGCGTGGTTTGAATGACCGGGCGCAAGGTGAAGGAATCGGTGAGCGAATTGAGTGAATTTGTGCTGCCGAGCCACGCCAATCCCTTGGGAAACCTGCTGGGCGGACGGATCATGCACCTGGTGGACCTGGCTGCCGCAACGGCGGCGATGAGGCACGCGCGCTGCCCCGTGGTGACGGCCGCCGTCGACTCCCTGTCCTTCATCGAGCCTGTCCGGATCGGGCAACTGGTGACACTCAAAGCGAGCGTGAACCGGGTCTTCCGGTCGTCCATGGAAGTAGGCGTCAAGGTGCTCGTGGAGGACCTGCGCTCCGGTGAAGTCCGGCACACCAACTCCTGCTACCTGACGTTCGTCGGGCTGAGCGAGAATGGCAAGCCCGTCGCGATCCCGCCCGTGATTCCCGAATCCGCCGACGAAAAACGGCGGTACGTAGAGGCCGGGCGCAGACGCCAGGCGAGGCTGGTTCAGCGGCGGAAGGTCAGGGAGCGGTTCGAAGCCGGGAACTGAGTCCGCGCCTCGACGGTCCTACTTCTTGTACATGTACTTGATGAAGCTCTTGTACAGGAGCAGATTGGGGCCGTCTTCGCGCGTGATCTTCAGGCACGTCTTGTCGTACCACTCGAGCGTGCCTTGAATCTCCTCGCCGTCCTTGAGTACAAAGACCAACGGCGTCTTGGTCTGCATCTGCTTCACGTAATAGAAGTTCTCGGCGTTCGTCTGGTCGGGAGGCGCCTGTTTCTTGACCATGGGCGGCTTCGAAACGGCGGCGGCGGAGCGAGCGGTTGGCGCCGGTTTGGCCATCCTGGGCTCTGCAAGGGGAGGCCGAATCAAGCGGCGGTTGGGCGAATCCACGTCTTTCTCCTGAATCATTGAACTTGCGCCGAAAGGCCATCTGAGCGGGGCCGGCGCCGCTTCCGGCCCAAGGCCTTGGCTGCGCCAGGACGGCCAACGATCTGCTCCATTGATAGCACACCGGACAATGCCCGGCAACCAGCGGAAAAGGACTCGCCTGTCAGCTATTCAAATGCGTGGTCATCCGCTCGATCGCCTCGTCGACTTCAGCGATGCTCTTCATCCCGATGGTGACCGAATCGACGGTGCCCAGCTTCATCACGAAACGGACCGAGGCGTCGCGCTGCTCGGGGGTTTTGAAGGCGCCCTCTCCCATGATCTTCATCCCGAGAACCCCCGTCCCCTGGCCGTGCACCTTGGCGATGTGGGCGACCGGTTCGTCGACAACTCCGTCCTGGCGGTCGTCGCTTTGCAGATTGTCCATCTTGACGCCGGCGTGATTAACGCGCAGCAGCGCCACGTCGAGCCACTTCTGGCCAGGGAAATTACGCAGCGGGAGCAGGCCATGACAAGAGGCGCCGTGCGCCAGAATGATCTTCCTGGCTTTCAATTCGGCAAACTCGTCGCGCAGTCCGGCGTAATCCTGTGCCCATGTCGCGGTTCGGACACAATGCAGCAGCAGAATGTCGAAATACTCGGAGTTGAGTTCCTTACGGAAGCGATCGATGACCTCCATCGGCTTCTCGGTGTTCTTCAGCCGATACTTGGTCATGAGCCGGTAGGAATCGCGCGGCAGACCCTTGAGGGCTGCCGATAGCATCTGGTGCATGCCCTGATAGTTCTGGGCGGATTCAAAGAATCGGACGCCCCGGTCGTAGGCGTGCCGAACGACCCGGGTGAACTCGTCCTGCCCCATCTCGCGCTGGATGCGGCCTCCCATCGTTCCCGTGCCGAACGCCAGACGCGTCACCTTGACGCCGGAGTTGCCGAGCGTCACCCAGTCGGTGGCGGTCCGTTTGGCGGCTGCGCTGAGGGGGAGAACGGCGCCTGCGGCAGAGGCGGCCTTCAAGAATTCGCGGCGGCTGAATGTGGTCATTGGAAACCTCGTTTCAGGATCTTCCAGCTAAGACGAGCCCAGGACCTGGAAGTTACCACAAATCGAATACAAACAGGTGAATCCGGTCGCGGGACGAGGCGGCTCAGATCCGGACGGCGCTGATCGCCACGCCGTTGCTGGAGCTCCTCCAACTGAGGAGCGCCTTTGGGCCGGCCTGTTCAATCGGCTCGTGCCGCTACAGCAGCACCTGTTCGTCTGCCGCGATTCGCACAGCAGCGGCGGCAGACCGTTGCCGGTATGATCGCCCTCTGCGTCAGAGCAGGATCGAGATGCCCAGCCCGAAGTAGAAGCCGTGAGGCTGCATGGTCGCACACTCCCTCAATGCCCCATCGAGCACGGAAGCATAACCCAGCCTGGGTGTCACGCGGACGCGGGCGCCGAAGTCCACAGGCAGCGCCAGCGCCGGATGGAAGTCAACGAATCCGGGATGGTCCGTGCCGAAGTATCCACGGTTGTAACCGCTCGTCGCCACACCCCCGCCGGCCGAGATCTCCGCGCCCCAGCCCACCTTCGGATGCGGCCTCGGCAAGGTGAATCCATGCGAAGCGTCGAAGCTGGCGTAGCTTCCCTTGACGGAGCCGACGTCGGTGTACACCCTGGCGGACGGCCGAAGCGGCGCCTTGAAGCTCACCCCGGCGTAGAGTTCTGTTGTCGATGGCGCGCCGGTGTTCGGAAAGGTATAGTGAATCACTCCACCCGAGAGCGTCGCCCTCTCGAGAGATCGATCGTAACCGGCGTCGATGTCCAACTCGGATACCTTGCCCTTACGGCGATTGACGCTGTTCAGATCGTTGCTTGTGAACGCGTTCAAATGGAGGCCGCGGTAGCCGATCGTCGTCGACGTCTGCAGCACCGGCCCGTTCGTTACGATCATCCCTCGCCAGATGTACTGGCTGTGGCAACTGATGTCCATGCTCCAGGAAGGCCTATGCTGCGCCCACGCGCCAGCGGTGGCGAGCGCCATCACCACGAGAATGTGCGCCCTCTTCACGCCCGCCCCCTCTGCGCTCCCACCAACTGCTCCAGGCTCTCGATCACACGCTTCACCTCGTGAACCTGCGCGTTCATCTCTTCGCTCGCCGAAGCGCATTCCTCCGCGCCCGCGGCTACCCGCTGCGTCACCTGCTCCATCTGCCCGATCGCCTGGCTGATCTGGCGAATTCCCTGAGCCTGTTCAAGGCTCCCTTCCTTCACCCCCGATACCAGGTGCTGAATGTTGGCCGACTGCTCCGTGATCGTGCCGATCGCATCCACCACCTGCTCCACCTTGCTCCGCCCCTCCGCCGCGCGCGCGATCGACTCCTCGATCAATTCCGACGTCTCCCGGGATGCCTGCGCACAGCGCTGTGCCAGCGTTCTCACCTCATCCGCGACCACCGCAAAGCCCAGCCCGGCTTCGCCCGCGCGCGCCGCCTCCACCGCCGCATTCAGCGCCAGAATATTGGTCTGAAATGCGATCTCGTCGATCGTGCGATTGATCTTCGATATTTTCCCGCTCGAATCCGAAATCTCGCCCATCGCTCCGACCAGCAGATCCAACCGTTGGTTGGCCTCCTTGATCTGTGTCAGCGTGCGCCCCACCAGATCCGACGCGGAACTGGCATGTTCCGAATTCCCATCGCCCATCGAGTGAACCTCGGTCGCCGAGGCCGAAGTCTCCTCGATTGCCGCCGCCAACTCGGTTGCGCCTTGCGCCAGCGCCTGGCTGGAATCGGCCACCTGCGCCGCCGCTCCGGCAACCTGCTCCGCGTTCCGGCTCAGTGTTGCCACCACACTGAGCAAGACGGACTTGATTCCGCCCACCACCACCAGCACCGTAAGCGCCACCGCGATCAGTCCCACCACCAGGCCGGCTCCGGCCTGCTCGAACGCCGTCGATCGCGCCGCCGCCGTGATCACCGCGTTGGGAACCAGCGCCGCCACCGTCCACGGCGTCTTCGTCCCTCCGACCGTTACCGGCGTGAGGGCTGCCAGTTCACCATCTTCGCGGCTCGTGAGGTCCTGCCCAGCCAGAACACCGCGCAGCCTGGCCTCGCTCAGATAGGGCCGGAACTGCGTTCCAGCTCCACCCGCCAGTTCGGGCCGGTTCTGGGCCGCCACCACCCGTCCGTTGTTCGCCAGGATGGCGATCACCCCCTTGCCTTCCGCCACCTGCGCCCGGTCCACTCGCGCCTGTAGTGTCGCCAATTGAACATCGACGCCGACGATGCCGACAAACCGCCCGTCTCGCAGGATCGGCGCGATCAGCGACGTCATCAACACCTCTCTGCCGTTCACCAGGTAAGGAAACGGGTTGAGGATGCATTCGCTCAGGTTGTCTTTCGCGCACAGGTAGTACTCCCCCTTGCGCGTGCCCGTGGGTCCCGGCGTCTGGTTCTCGTAATCCGCCAGCGGCTCCAACTTCACCTCGCCGCTCGCGTTTCTCACCATGTACGGAATCAGCCTGCCCGTCGCGTCATGGCCGGGTTTGCCGGCGAACTGCGCATCAGAGCCGTCGAACGCGTTCGGCTCCCAGCCTGTGTACACCCCGAGAAGCGTGGAGTTCTTCAACGCCACGCTCCTCAGCATGTGGGTGACTTGTTCCCGATTGAGTTGGTTTTCCGTCCCCGGCCGGACAACCGCAAGCGCGTCCGCCAATGCCCGCGCGCTAGCCAACGCCATCTCCAATTCCGACTTCACCTGTCCGGCAGTCTGCTTGGCTTGTGACAAAGCGACGCTTGACGCGGTCGCCACCTGAGCCCGGTACGCGGAGTACGCCGCAAGCCCGGCCAGCACGATGACGGTGCCCATGACCGCCGTTCCCGCCCCAATGGCGATCTTCGATTGAATGGTCCGCATGGTGACCTTATCGGAACGCAGACCTCGCAAACGAGGAAAACTCGACCAGCAGCCAACTCCCAGTCATCCGGCGCCGGGCTCAGGGGCGCGGCGTCCGCCTCATCGCGGGATCAGGATTCCTGATAATGCTGAGGGAGTTGCGCCGCCCTCCCTGGCCGCTGACTCGACTACCCTGGGTGGTATGAAGCCGCCATCCGCGAACGCCCATGTCCGGTTCTTCGACGACTCGGTGGCGTTCCGGAAGTGGCTTCAGCAGTACCATCGGTCCGCGGCCGAACTGTGGGTCGGATTCCGCAAGGTGGGAACGGGGCGGCCCAGTATCAGGTGGCCCGAATCGGTGGACGAAGCGCTCTGTTTCGGCTGGATCGACGGACTCCGCAAGCGGCTGGACGACACCAGTTATGCGATCCGGTTCTCGCCGCGCAAGCCGGCCAGCACCTGGAGCGTCGTCAACATCGCCCGGGCCAGGGCGCTGATCGATGCGGGCCGAATGCAGCCGGCGGGGTTGAAGGCTTTCGACGCCCGCAGAGAGAACCGCTCCGGTGTCTACACCTACCAGCAGCGCAGCGCGGAACTGCCGCCGCCCTACGCCGCTGCGATGGCCGGCAACAAGGCTGCCAGCGCGTTCTTCGAGGCGCAACCGGGCTCCTACCGCAAGGCGATGATGTGGTGGATCGTCAGCGCCAAACGCGAGCAGACGCGGCGGAAGCGGCTGTCGGAATTGATCGAGTTCTCAGCCAACGGGAAGTGGCTGCCGCAGTATCTCCGCTTGCAGCCTCAAGGGCGCGGCCCCCAGCAGACCAAGTGATTGCCCCGGCAAAGGTGCGCGACTTCCCCAGGAGCGACAGCCGCCGCTCGGCCGTCCAATCCAACCACCACGCGCCAGGCGGAATCGGCCTCGAGCGGAGCCGCGCCGGCCAGCGTGTGCAGTTCGAGCCGGAACCAGCGGCTCTCGACCAGCAGTTCGCGGCCCGGAGCCAGCATGCGGCGTGTGCTTTGGGGCTCGAACGGCTCCAGCCGGCTTACCGAAAGGCCGTGGTCGAGATGAAGTTGCCGCGGGCGTCCGTAGTCGTAGAGGCGGTAGGTGATGTCGGATTCCTGCTGGATCTCGAACAGGGTCAGCCCCTCTCCGATCGCATGGATGGTTCCGGCCGGCACGAAGACCACATCGCCTGCCGCCACCGGACGCCAATCGACGAGGCGTTCGATCTCCCCGCTGAGACATGCCCGCCGCGCCTCTTCGGCCGAGAGCGCCCGTTTCAATCCGAGACCCAGCCGGGCCTCCGGACGCGCATCCAGAATGTACCAGGCCTCAGTCTTCCCGCTGGACCCGTTGTGGTGCAGACGGGCATAGCGGTCTTCGGGGTGTACCTGAACGGAGAGCTTCTGCTCTGTAAAGATGAACTTCAGCAGAGGCAGGCCTGCGCCCGCGCGCGGCTCGAACCAGACCTCGCCTATCGCCACCCCGGCCGGCGCTTCCGGGAAGAGGGGGCCAAGCCCGCGCCGGCCCCACGGCCGTTCGACGAATTTCGGCTCGATCGTGAACATGTCAGCGGCCCGCCGTCCGGTGGTAGTTCGGATAGGGCGGCTTCTCGTGCCGGGGAGGAGGATTCTTCTTCAACTCTTCGAGCAGCACCTGGACTGCCCGCTCGAGTTGCGGGTCCTGCCCCTTCCGCACGAGCGCCGGATCCTGTTCCACCTCGATGTCCGGCGCCACGCCGTGGTTCTCCACCTCCCATTCTCTTTCCGTGTTATAGAACGCAAGATTCGGCGCGGTGACACTGCCGTTGTCCACCAGTTGCGGGAATCCGAAAATGCCCACCAGCCCGCCCCACGTCCGCTTGCCGATCAGCGGCCCGATCTTGAGTTTCCTGAACATCCAGGGCATGGCGTCGCCGCCGGATCCGGCCCACTCATTCACGATCATCGCCTTGGGGCCGAAGATGGAGTTCATCGGCGTGGAGAACTCGGTTCCCGCGCGCGTGGTGAAGTAGTTCAGAAGCGGCCGCCGCAGGTGGTCGATGATGTAATCGGCAACAAAACCGCCGCCGTTGAACCGTTCGTCGACGATGATCCCGTCCTTTCCCACCTGAGCGAAGAAGTACCGGTTGAAATTCGTGTAGCCCTGGACCGACGTGTTCGGCAGGTGGACGTAACCCAGGCGTCCGCCGGAGAGCTGCTCGACCTTGCGGCGGTTCGATTCGATCCAGTCCATGTACCTGAGGTTTGCCTCCGAGGCTACCGGCACAACCGTGACATCCCTGGCGCCGTCCCCGTTGGCGTTCGGTCCTACCGTCAGCGCGACGCTCTTGCCGGCGGTGTTCTCGAAATAGCCGAAGACCTCGTCGCTGCCGCGAACCTCGCGGCCGTTCACAGCCAACAGATACTCGCCGGCCTGCACGTTTACGCCCGGTTGGGTCAGCGGAGCGCGTAGCTGAGGGTTCCAGTTTTCGCCGTTATAGACTCTGGCGAAGCGGTAACGCCCGTTCTCCACCGAGTAGTCCGCGCCGAGCAGGCCTCCGCCGACGTTTCTGGTCTCCGGCATGGCGCCGCCGCCGACGTAGAGATGCCCCACCGAAAGCTCCCCGAGCATTTCGCGGAAGAGATGGTTCAGGTCCTCCCTGTGAGCGATGCCGGCCAGAAACGGCTCATACCGCGCGCTGAACTTCGCCAGGTCCACGCCGTGCAAACCCGGATCGTAGAAGAAGTCCCGCTGAATCCGCCAGACCTCCCTGTATATCTGCTTCCACTCCGCCGCCGGCTCGACCCGAACCTCCATCTGCTCGATCTTCAGCACGCCCTCGCCAGGCTTGATCGCCGCGGCAGTGGAGGCGATGGAGAACCTGTTTCCGGGCTGCGCCAGCAGAATCTTCTCTCCGTCGGAGCTGAGAACCGCGTCCCTGAGGCCCGTGGCTGCCTGGTCTGTCTTCCGGGTCTTCAGATCGAACTTGTGCAATATCAGTTGCGTCGGGCCGTCGGCCGGCGCAACCGCCGGAGCCTCCAGAAGGTAAAGCACTCCCGTTTTGCCGGCGAGCAGCTTCGTGTAGTTCTTCGCCGGGATCGGCAAAGCCAGAATCCGCTGGCTCAAGCCGTCGAAATCGATGCGGACGGCAATGTCCTTGTTTGTCTCGGCCGCCTTCTCCGCCTTGGCTTTCTCATCTTTGGCGGCCTCCGGTTTCTCTTCGTCGCTCTCGGGGGCCAACGGCGACGGATCCTCCTTGCGCAGCACCGCGACGTACACGCTCCGGTCGGTCACGCGCTCCAGCGACGACATGTCAAGCCATCCGGTCGACAGGCCGGTATTGGTGGACGCCGTGAAGTAAAGATGCCTGCCATCCCTGTCGAAGGCAGCATGGCGCGCGTCACTCATGCCGTCGGAGATCCGGTGGCTCTCGTTTGCGGCCAGCGAGTGCACAAAAACGGTCCGCTGCCTGTTCTTCAGGTACTTGGAGTAGACGACCCAATTCGAGTCGGGCGACCAGGAGGGATTGATCTCGTCCCGGTCGATCGCGTCGTAGTAGTCGCCGTCGATCCGCGACACCTGTTTGCTCGCGAGGTCGATGACATGCAAGGCAGTGGTCGCGTCGCGGAAAAGGATCTTCTTCCCGTCGGGCGACCACAGCGGGTGGTACAGATACGACTTCAGTCCGGTGTCGATCTTCTCGACCGGACCCAGGCCGTTCTGCGGTCCGATATGGAGCCGGTACTCGCCGCTCTCGTCGGAGAACCAGGCGATCTTCCGCCCGTCAGGCGACCACGCCGGCATCCGTTCGGCCGAGGCCGGCGTGTTGGTCAGGTTGCGAATGTCGCCCTTCTCGGCGGGCACGGTCAGAATCTCTCCCCGAGTCTCGAACACGGCCCGTGCGCCGGTCGGCGACAGCCCGTACGACTGGATGAACTGGGCGGCCTTGGCAAAGTGCGGGCGCACGCCCGGCAGGTCCCCCGTCAACCGGATGTCGACCGGTGACACTTTGCCGCTCTTGAGATCGAAGACCTCGATGCGATCGAAGTGGTCGAGCACGATCGCGTCCGGCCCGAGAGACGCGCTCTTATAATCGAAGCCGCTGTTCCTGACGGCCTCGGTTACCTGCTTGCTCTTCGTGTCGTAAGCGAACAGCGTCATCGGCCCGTTACGGTCCGAGAGGAAGAAGACGCGCTGGCCGGACCAGAGCGGATAGTAATCGTTGGAGTTCTGGCGCGGGATCTTCTCGATGCTCGAATCGGCCAGATCGGCGAGCCAGATGGCTGAAGTCCGGCCGCCTCGATACCGCTTCCACGCCTCCATGGCAGGCGCCAGCGGGGTATAAGCCAGGCGCTTGCCATCTGGCGAGAAACTGCCCCAGTGCGCCATCGCGAGCGGAACTTCGCTTGCGGCGCCGCCGGCGAGGTCGATCAGGAACAGTTTTGCGGCGCGGCTGGGAGACGTCCGCGTCGATTGAAACAGAATCTGCCTTCCGTCCGGCGTGAATGCCACAGGCTCGTCACGGCCGGGATGATGCGTGATTCTCCGGGGAATCCCGCCGCCGGACGGGATAGTGTACACATCGAAGTTGCCGTCGTGCTGGCCCAGGAATGCGATGGTCGAGCCGTCCGGCGAGAACATGGCGCCAGTCTCGAGACCGGGCGCGTTCGTCAGCCGCACCGCGTCGCCGCCGGAACGCGCCACCCGCCAGAGATCTCCCGCATAGGTGAAGACGATCAGGTCCTTGGAGATAGCCGGCCGCTGCAACATCAATGGCGAAGGCGGCGCTGCCGCAATGGACGCGGAAGCCGCGCAAAGCATCAGAATGGAGGGTACTCTCATGGGAAACAGGACTCGCCTCATTCTAGCCGCCGCCCTGCTCGCCACGGAGTTTACGTCCGCGCAGGAGCCGCGCTTTTTCAGAATCACGCCGCTGCGCCCCGTGGCCGAACTTGCCAGAGAGGCGGCCCGAAAGCAGCCTCCGGCGGAGCTCGTTCGCGGCCTGGAAACGCCTGAACTCGTCAGCCTTGGTGCGCTCGACGCACGGATCAGGCTGGACATCCGCTACGCCACCCCCCGCAATTTCCTCGGCACGCCCGTCTATGATCGTCCGCGGGCGTATCTGCAGAAGGACGCCGCGGCCGCATTGCGGCGGGCGCTCGACGCTCTCTGGCAACTGGGCTACGGACTGCTGATCCACGACGCCTACCGCCCCTGGCGCATCACCTGGATCTTCTGGGAAGCCACGCCGGCCGGCAAGCGGGATTTCGTGGCCAACCCCGCTGAGGGCTCCCGCCACAACCGCGGCTGCGCTGTCGACCTCACCCTGTACGACCGCAAGACCGGCCGGCCGGTCGAGATGCCATCGCTCTACGACGAAATGTCCGAACGCTCCTCGCCCGACTACTCCGGCGGCGCCGCCGGCCAGCGCAGACTGCGCGACCTGCTGCGCCGCGAGATGGAGCGGCAGGGCTTCAGGGTCTTCGCCATCGAGTGGTGGCACTTCGACTTTCAGGGGTGGGAGCGCTTCGCGGTCCGCAACGAGTCTTTCGCCGAACTTGACCGCGCTACCGGCGCGCTCCAATAACCCGGCCGGTCTTCTCAAGCCACGCCCGGAACATCGACGCGAAATCGAGCGCCCGCGGAAGGCGCTCGAGATCGTCCAGCGAGTAACTCATCTTGCGGCGCCAGTTCGGGTACTGCCATGTCGTGCCTGGCAGATTCTGCTGGTCCGGTTCCTTAGTCAGATCTTCTTCATTCAGCAGCATCAGCATGCTCGACGTGGAGACCAGATAGCCGATGATCGCGTTGTGTAACTCGCCGGTGAGTTCACTCCACTGGGCGGCTTCGCGCGGATAGCCGCCGGGCAGGAAGCCATCCCTGATCAGGGCCTCGAGCATTTTCAGCTTCTCGGACTGACGCTGGTCCAACTGGCGGCGGTACGATTCCTCATCGGCGAGGATCCCGGCGTCGAGCCGCGCCTTCAGATCTGCCCCTGCCCAGAATCCGGCCAGTGTCGGCAGATCGTGCGTTGTCGATGAGACCAGAACGTGCCGTGGGAAAGTTCCCGGGGCCCTCGGGCGGCCTTCATGATCCTTCTCGAAGTAGAACAGCTTGTACCCCAGCATCCCGAAACCATCCATCGCCTGACGCAACTCCGGCGGCACGGTTCCCAGGTCTTCGCCCACAACCAGGAACCGGCTGCGAACGCTCTCCAGGGCCAGAATGCCGAGTAGATCCTGCCACGGCTCATGGACATACGTGCCCTGCCTGGCCGTCTCTCCCGGCGGAATCCAGTAAAGGCGGAAGAAGCGCATGACATGGTCGATCCGGAGCGCGCCGCCGTGGCGCGCGTTCTTGCGGATCGACTCCACGAAAAGTCTGTACGCGGTCTGGCGGTGATGCGCCGTATTCGGCGGAGGGAACGCCCAGTCCTGCCCGTCGGGAGAGAAGTCGTCGGGCGGCGCGCCCACACGGCATCCCTCGATGAAGAACTCGCGGTAGGCCCAGAGATCGGCGCCGCAGCGGTCGGTGGCCAGCGCCAGGTCATGATAGAGCCCGACGGGCATCCCGGCGTTCCGGGCCTCTCGTTGGACCTCGGCGAGTTGCAGATCGATCTGCCATTGGAGGTATTGGTGGAACAGGACGCGCTTCCGGTGCGTCTGCGCGAATTCGCGAACACAGCGCCCGCTCGGGTCGCGATAGCGCTCCGGCCAGTCGGGCCAGATCCAGAGATCCCGGTCCCGCGCGCGCAACGTTTCGTCGAGCGCGCAGTACACGGCAAACCGCTCCAGCAGGTCGCCCTCCGCGACGGTGTACTTGCGGAAGGCCTTGGCGCGGGCACTGTCCCGCAGCCACTCATCGCGCCAGAACCTGCGGAACAACAGCAGCAGGATCTTGCGCTTGAGGCGTGCAACCGCCTCGTACTCGACAAACCCGGCCGCCCGCAGACGCGCCAGTTCGGCCTGGAACCGGACGCTTCCCACCAGACGCCGCGCCAGGCTACAGTGCTCGTAATCCGGCACTCGCTCCACGTCGAGATAGAGAAAGTTCCGGTAGAAGCCG
>WBZO01001782.1_pt4 | contig 16656 bp, 15 predicted proteins | sample 5204261 | NCBI WGS metagenome assembly WBZO01 (sample SAMN12412400, study PRJNA552823) | activated sludge metagenome | isolation source: activated sludge from anammox sidestream of wastewater treatment plant... | place: USA: North Carolina | collected 2017-09 | reverse complement strand
GGGGGAATTGTTGTTCCTTATTGCGATGTCGCTTGTTTTTTTCGGTCCGCTTCGGCTTCCCTCGTTTTTGCAGTTTAATACCACACTCGGGTTAGTCAAAGGTGTTGGACTTTTACTCCTCTTATATACTTTTGTCGGAATTGTCGTGAGAAAAGTCCGCTTTGATATTTTTGCCATACCCTCGCTCGTGAGAGTGGGTTCCTACGTGATGAGCCTGATGCTTTCCGTATTGGTTATGACAAATCCAAGTTTTTTTCTTGATGATTTCGGCATTGTCATTACCGGATTGTTATTTTATTTTTTCGGTTATCTTTATTTTTCATGGGAAATGGCAAAAACATTGCTCATCATGTGGGCACGACTCCTTATTATCCCCAGTTTTATGGTGGTATTCATTTTTTTGAACAACTCTATTGGCAAAGAACTGGTCTCGCTTTTATTTCAGCGATATGACAACTTTGTTTTTTTGCATGACCTTAACCGGGGAAGAATATTTTCTGTTATCGATTTTGAATACTTTATTCCGTGTGTTGCTATGTTCTTTGTCGCCGCCAACATTGGGAAAAAACGCCTGCTCGGATACCAATTTTCGTTGGTTACCGCGCTTTCGTTTGTCGCCATATTGCTGGTGAATTATCGGTATAGATTTCTTACCTTCATGCTGGGACTTGTTACGGTGTCATTTCTTCTCAAAAAATTTTCTCCGCTTGTACGAAAATACACGACGATTATTATCGTTTCACTCGGCGCCCTCTATTTCTTTTTTTCTTTAGCGTTTTTCAGATCAACGATTCTCGATCGGTTTTTGGTAAGAAACTATGCGGAAGATCAGGTGAGCATTGAGCGGCGCTTTACGATGTACGGTCAGGCTTGGGAGCTCTTTACACAAAAACCGATTCTCGGAGTAGGCCTCGGAAACTATAAGGACAACGTACAAATTGTCTATTCGCGATTTGGAGGCAGGACGTACGAACCGTACTATAAAATTCTCCAAAACGTCTATGCGTACCCGCATAATTGGTTTCTCACCGTACTTGCGGAAAACGGAATCGTCGGATTTGCGGTATTGATGTGGATGCTAATCATGTTCGGGGTGATGGATTTCAGGCTATATAAAAAACTTTCCCAGGAAAACCATGCAATTTTTGTGATTATAAGCACGATCAGCTGGCTGTATATCTTTGCAAATATGTTCACGATGATGCACGTATCGCTCCCCATGGTGATCGTTTTCTGGGCGTGTCGCGGAATGATCGAACGGATGTATCTTGATCTGCCGACACGGAAGAATCTTCGCTCAGCGCGAAAGTAAACGCTTTTGCCGGACGAGGAAAATACTTCCCATAGCCTCTATCACCCACCCCGCCGATATCGCATACGCGAGATGCTCGCCGTTAACGGTACTCTGGAAAAGAAGGAATATGACGATCGTGATAGCTCTAAGGGTAGTCAGCAAGAAATTCTGTCGGGTATAACCGGCCATATCAAGAAGTTGCCTGTTTGGCCATACCAATAACGCATACAAGGTATAGGCAATCAGGAGGATGCTCAATATCGATCCCGCCTGCTGATACGTCTGACCAAAAAGCAGGATGATAAGTGGTGAACGGATACTAAAGAGGATGAGAGCGGGAACAAAAACAGCCGGTGCCAACCAGCCAAGTAGCTTCATATAGACGGGTGCAACCGCACGTTTTTGCGCATGGCGCTCACTGGCTATCGGAAGGAAGATGGCAAAAACCATTTGGGGGATAATATGCAATAGCGTCGCGATAGAGATCGCCGCCCCGTATAATCCGACCGCCTGAGCTCCCGCGCGTGCCTGAAGCAATGAAAGTGCCAATATGCCCGTTAGGGCGGTAATAATTTCGGAAGCGCCGACGGGAATCGCATACGGTAAAAGACCGGGCGCAAGTTGCGGCACATACCTTGTCTGCGGGAGTGTTTTTGCCATGAGAACGATATTCGTCACCGCACCCAAACCCGTCCCTACCGCATATCCTAGTAACGCGCCCGTAATGGCATGATCAAAGATTGCCATGCCGGCAATCGTGCCGACGAATCGTAATACGATCTCAGAAGCTTCCGCGGCGTAGGCTAAGCGAACCTTCAGTAATCCGAAAAAAGCGGCCCGCACAACGAGCGTAATCCCCGCTCCGATGATTGCCGACGAGAGGATGCGAAAATAACGGGCGGCATGGGGCGCTTGGATCGCATCGGCGAAAGGTGAAGAAAAAATAAAAAGTGCTATCCCTGCGGCCAACGACGTCGCTATCACCAGTGTCATCCCCGACGCGATTGCGGACGGTATTTTGTTATCCTGATTATTCCCGCGGAAATAGGAGACAAATCTGGTTATACTCATCGGGATGCCGAACGCGGCAAGGGTAACGAGCCCGGTCAGCGTGGAGGTGGCAAAATAAAAATCACCAAAACCTTCTAATCCAATTCGTGCGACATAGATTTTAAGAATAAAGCTCAGGAGTTTGGATATTCCGATGAGAAGTGAACCGAAGAGAATGCTCGAAATAAATGATCGTTCGAGCGTACCGAAAGAGAAAGCGAATCGATTTTTATCCATGAGCGTATGAACTCTGCGGGGTTAGGCAGGGAGAATCACCCCAAAGTTCGGTTTATCGGGTATGGGAAAATGAATACGCCCTTTGTCTTTGAGCGCTTCGAGTGCCACGCGGAATATTTTCTTTCTCATCATGGATTTTGCGGTGCACACCATCCAACAGGCATCGCAGGAGGCGACCCGTTTTGCGTATGTTTGGTTTGCGAGTATTTTTTCCATTGACTCCGTTTTGATATTTCCCATTTTCCACGGCTTGAGATGACACGTGTACACGTTGCCGAGTGAATCCATATAGAAAAAACCGGTTCCCGCATCACAGACCAGCGCCCGCTTCCCCGTCTGGACAAATGAGATAAGCCGCTTGATAAACCACCCGCGCATAAGTTCTTTCGGAGACATTCGTGCAAGATGTTTCCGTGCCGTTTCCTCTAGTCTCGTTTCAAGCCGTTCGGGATTCTTCGGCCGGAGATTTTCCTTTCCCGAACCGAAGTATATAACCGAGTTAGTTGCTACCGTCATGGAAAACTCTACTCCCAAATCATCGGCAAGCTTTTGTACTTTCGGCAGTTCATCGACATTTTGGTCGATAAGCGTAAATGCAATCCCCAAATCCTTGGTGCCCAGCTCTTTGGCAATTTTCAGGGATTCCATAATTTTTTTATATCCGCCGGGAATCCGCCGTATTGCATCATGCGCATCTCCGATGCCGTCAATGGAAACACGAAAAGCAAAATTCGGATCAATTTCCAGAATCTTGGGAAGATGCTTTTTCACCATATGTGGCATGAATCCATTGGAATTCATGATAAATCGCGCGTTTGGAGCCGCAGTCTTCATATTGCGCACAATTTCGACAATATCTTGCCGTAAGAACGGTTCGCCCCCGGTAATATTGATATCTTTGAGGCTTGACGGCAATTTTTTGTAAAACTCCGGAGGAAGTTCGTTGGGAATTTTATTTTTCCAAATATCACACATGATGCACCGGGAGTTGCAGTTTAACGTGATGGCGATAATAGCGGATGTGGGTGAAACCATAGCAAGCGAGACTATTGTATCAGAAGTTATTTGGAAAATGTTTTGTCAGAATGTTCCTGATCGTGCGCATTTTTTCCTCAAGCGTATTACGGATCGCAAAATTTTTTTGCTTTTTTATTTCCGCCTCTTTTGGTTTATGGGACAATAGTTTCCGTAGCGCATCGGCGGCCTGATCTTGGTTGCGGTAGATCGAAACCAAAGGCTCAAGCCGAAGCACCTCGGGAATCGGTGAAGATAACAGCGGTTTCCCCATATAGAGAAATTCCTGTATTTTCATTGGGTATGAAAAACGCACAAACTCATCGTCGGTATCATACGGGATGATACCGGCATCCGAATGGTTGATGTATCGGTATATATCCTCCCTACTCTTTGCTCCGAGAAAAAACACATTTGGAAATTTTTTGAGCGTCGCAATGCGTGAGAAAAGATCCGGGGACCGCATCGGGCGGTACTGAGGGTCAACCGCACCGACAAATACAAATGATATCCGGGATAAGGAAGTCACCATCTTCGTAATAACACCAAAATCCAGCCGCACATTGATATTTCCCAAAAATAACACCCGGGGATGAGAAATCCCGCGAAGGTCGGGCGGCTCCGATAGGCGCGTCAGTTTCGGCCGAATAAACATTCCTTCAGGCGTTTGGAATACCCGAGTATGCCTGGGGAAAAGCCGGGTAAATAATGTGCGGGAGTTTGCAAAAACAACATGTGTACCGCTGAGAATGGCATCCTCAACATGGGGAAAACCCGGCGGATGATTGATGCGGAGCGGTCCGTCAACGCAGTCATATATTTTAAAGAATTGGTTGCCAAACCACTGCGGTAACACGGCATATTGGAGCGAAAACATCCACAACACGCTCTCCTTATGTGTTCTTGGCAAAAAAAATCGCAGAATCAGCAGTAAAAGCTTGGTGCACATCCAATGATTCACCGATGCTATGGTGGAAAAACGGTGAAACGGGATTATATAAAGCGGGGTATATATATATTCCGTTCCTTTTCGGGAGAGTATCGGTTCGGGGTGAAGTAGCCAACGAAACAGCGTCTTTCCCTCATATACCCGATACAGGACTACCGTGTTATCCCGTGCGAGATAATCTGCGGTAGTCCGCTCATAGTCGGCGCTCGAAGAAAGCGGTAAAGCGAGAGGAATGACGACGCAATGTCCGCGAAATGGTGTAACCCGCGATGTACTTGTCATGAATGGATAGGTGCGGCAGTGAGCAATCCGCTTTGTCCGTGGCTTTACTCGTTTGCACTTTATTATAGTATAGAAATATGCGGAAAATACACGCAACATACCGGCGTATCACCCAGGGCGTTTTCCTGAGATTTTTTCTGCTGATACTTGTCCTCTCGGCACTTTTTGTTAATCTTGCGGTGAAGGTAAAAAGCGTTCCGTATGAGCTTGATGAGATCATGTACTTTAACGATACGGAAGTGCTGGACGCATTTATCCGGTTTGATTTTGTATCCCCCGTTTGGGACGAGCCTGCGGCGTTTATCCAACCGCCGGTGTCAAAATATATATATGGCGCATACCTTCATCTCCGTCATAACGATGTACGGCAAGTTCGCGATGAGATCTTACAAAATAATAACCGATACTTTCTTGACCAAATTGACGTAGAAACTATCCCCGGATCTCCTTTGGAGCCGTATTTAATTTCAATGCGTCAAGTCGCGTTATTCTTCGCATTTATCACACTGATCCTTTTTGGGTATATCATCTATACGATAGTGCCGGACATACGGGTGACAATACTTCTGCTTCTCGTTATTGCGCAAAGCAAGCTGTTTTATACAACTCTGCTCGTAGCAAAGCCTGATCCGATTTATCTGGCATTTCTACTTTCGGGAATCATTCTGTTTGAGCGGGGTATTGCCCGAAAATCAATGCCCGCTCTCATGGCGTCGGCAATGTTAGGAGGGATCAGTACGTCAACCATACTTACCGGAGCGCTCTTTTTTATGCTGATCCCGCCGCTTTTGATTGTTCATGGATTATTTGATCACACGGCAAAGCTTCGGTTTTCCCTCGGCGCTTGTATACTCATGCTGTATGCGGGGATGTGGACATGGTATATCGTGAATCCGTCTTTGTATAGAAACCCCGTCGCCAACACGGTAAAAAACATATCGATACGGCAGGAAGTGCTCTATTACCAACGGAAAATTCCGTTGAATCAGCCCGCAAAGATTGTTTCCTGGCACGATATGGGCGCGTCGCTCTCCTGCGTATTTATCCGCCACAAGGAATCGGCTTGTGAAAACGGCGCTATTTCTCCCTGGCCGATTATAAACATAGGCCTGTTGCTCCTGGGAATGTACCACATTTTACGCAGGGTACTCGTCGATAGCGATCAGAAAGCGGCAACGGTGTTAACAAGCGCACTGCTTATCACCGGTGTGGTGTGCGGATTCCTTCCGTTTAATTGGGCACGGTATTATCTGCCCGTATTTTTTATCTATTCGCTTATCAACGCATACGGCATATGGTATCTTTTGCGGCGTATTCCGGGCTACCGTCCGCTTCGTGCCATATAACCTAAAGGATGGTAGAATACTTCCGTTTCCTTACAAGCATATGCATATCGGCATTATCGGCGGTACCGGTTTCGAAAATCATCAATGGCTCGTCGGGAAGAAAACAAAAATTCACAAGACGAAGGCCGGATTTCCCTCCTCTCCCCTCCTGACCGGAGTTATTCACGGTCATCAGATCGCCGTTATATCACGCCACGGAAAAAATCACCAATATACTCCCACACACGTTCCGTACGCCGCAAACATTCTCGCACTGAAATCACAGGGATGCACGCATATTCTTGCCACCACCGCATGCGGGTCGCTTCGGAGATCGATGAAGCCGGGTGATATTGTGTTTGTTGATCAGATGATCGACATGACAAAACACCGGGATGACACCCTGTTTCATAGCCGGCCGACGCATACTGCCATGGCGGAGCCGTTTGATGCGCGACTGCGAACTATATTGGTACGGGCCGCCCGATTAAGCGGTATGCGTTTCCATTCATGCGGCACAATGATCACCGTCGAAGGTCCCAGATTTTCTACCCGGGCAGAGTCCCGAATGTTTCGACTGCTGGGCGCAGACGTTATTAATATGACCACGGCAACCGAGGCGATTCTCGCGAGGGAAGCCGGACTCTCCTACCAGGCTATTGCCATGGTGACCGATTATGATTCTTGGGACAAACGGATTTCGCCCGTAACGGAGGAAGTCGTCTTTGACAGAATGAGGAAATCGGCACTGGCCATACAAGAGTTACTGCATTTGGCGATATCTCATATATAATACCCTTGATGAAACGCACGGCAATCCATCGGGGTATGAGCGATTTAGGCGTACGCGACAAGCTAAGGATCCTGTTCCGTCACTATATCCTCCACCCGCTCTTCGGAGACATGTTCACCAACACGGGGCTTATTCACGAACTTATCGAGTATTACGACGGGTATCAGTTACAAAACGCAGATTCAAAAAAAGGAATACTGGGATTTGGGCTAATTCATTACGCCCTGATAACGAATTTGCGCCCCCGTCGCGTGCTGTGTATCGGATCAAAGAAGGGATTTGTTCCCGCAATCTGTGCCCTTGCCTGTAAGCATAACGGGTTTGGGAAAGTGGATTTTGTCGATGCGGGTTACGGAGAGTCGGATGCAACAAATCAATGGGGAGGAGTGAGTCTTTGGCGACGGGTCGATCCACGAAACCATTTTTCGTTTTTGGGACTCGATGCGGTTATTCAACCGTTTATCATGACCGCGAAGGAATTTGTCAGACGGGAAAAGCATCGTTATCAGTATATCCATGTTGACGGCGACCACTCATATGAAGGAGTAAAAAATGACGTGCTGGGAGTGTGGCCGCGTCTGTCAAAAAACGGATATTTGGTACTTCATGATGTCACCGTTCGCCACATGAATAACCAGCCGGATTATGGCGTATGGCGACTGTGGAATGAAATAAACGGGGTACATAAAATTTTGATCGACCAATCGGCCGGGTTAGGAATTATCCAGAAAAAATCAAACAGGCTGTTTTAAAAAATATGAAACTATTAGTTACGGGCGGATGCGGCTTTGCAGGATCGCATATTTGCGAATATTTTCGGAAAGAAGGTGCAACCGTTGTGTCGTATGACAATCTGACGACCCACGAGCTTATGCGAACCGGTTACAAAGCCGCGAGTGCCAGACAGTACAACGAATCACTGCTTCGGTCGATGGGGGTGAAGATGGTGAAAGGAGACATCCGCGATGGATCAGCGTTAGCATCTCATGCAAAAAGCGCGGACTATATTATCCATACGGCGGCTCAACCCGCCGTGACCATATCCCTAGAGGATCCGGCGTTGGACTTTACCACCAACACCGTGGGCACGTTCAACGTACTTGAATGCGCGAGAAAATACAAAATACCGACCGTTTCCTGTGCGACCATTCACGTCTATGGTAATGAGCTCAACCAAATGCTTTCGGAAGAAAAAACACGGTATTCGTATGCAAAAAAAACGATTGCGGAATCCTTTCCGATAGGGAACGGAGTGCTCACACCGCTTCATGCATCAAAAATTGCGGGTGATACCCTGGCAAAGGCATATGCAGACTCTTTTCGTCTGCCGATAGCCTCATTTCGTCTCACCGGTCTTTACGGCACCCGACAGTTCGGCGGTGAGGATCACGGGTGGGTAGCAAATTTTGTCATTCGTGCCCTGACGAAACGGCAAATTACGGTCTACGGAAACGGAAAACAGGTGCGTGATATTTTATATGTCACCGATTTGGTAAAAGCATTCGAGCGATTTTATCGCTATCAAAAAGCGGGCGTTTACAATATCGGTGGAGGTCTTGCCACCAGGATTTCACTCATCGAGACGCTATCGCTTATAGAAAAACTGGTAAAAACCCCGCTGAACGTATCATATGAGCCGGGAAGGGTCGGAGATCTCCGATACTTTGTTTGTGACACCGCGCGCGCAAAGAGACACCTCCATTGGAGACCTCTTGTCTCCCCCAAAACGGGTATCACCCATATGATACGGTGGGTGCAAAAAAACAGAGAGCTTTTTACCGAATGACAAAGAATACGATTACTATCGGAGTTATCCCGGCGGCCGGTGCCGGAACACGGTTGGGGTATCTCAGCACGATACTGCCGAAAGCTCTTTTTCCGCTGTATGATCGTCCGATCCTTCATTATGTCATTAACCAAATGCAATCCCTCGGTATGAAAGATATTTATATCGTCATTAATGTGTACGGGGATAAAATCATGGAATATTGTCGAAACATCCAAGGAAGCCTGAAGGCAAGAATCCATTTTGTACACCAGCCGGAACTCTTGGGAACCGCCGATGCGATTCTCCGAACGGAGCAATACATAGGGAAGAACTCCTTTCTCGTCATGTATGGCGATGATTGTACCGTTTCCGATTCCCTCCCCGACCTTCTTTCTTTTTTCCAATCATCCGATGGAATCGTTACTGAAGCCGTCATACGGGAAAAACGAACGACAATTCTTCAACAAACATGTTCCGTCAAATTAGTGCGAAACCGTAAAATTGCGGAAATTTTGGAAAAACCCAAACGGCCACCGTATCCGATGCGCGGGTGCGGTGTCTATGCTTTTCGATCTGAAATATTCAGCCATATTCGTCAGACGCCCCTGCATACCCAACGAAAAGAGCGTGAAATAACACACACCATCAATCAATTGGCACAACAAGGCAAGGCATACGGGTATCCGATACGCGGGCATAATATAAATATTAATAACTATGATGAGCTTATCCGTGCAAGTATGTTGGTGAAGCGGACCCGGTAGTATATAATTTTTTATTCCTCATTGTGTGAAGGAGACGACGGATATTTTTATGAAATCTAATTTCATTGTCATCGGAGCGGGTCCTGCCGGACTTGCCTGCGGGTATGAGTTAACGCGTTTGATGCCCGGGAACCGACAAAACACGATCGTGTTGGAGAAAAATGCATTGCCGGGCGGTCTTGCCCGCACGAGTACCTTCCGCGGACGTATGTATGACATCGGACCCCATCGATTCTATACGAAAAATAAAGAAGTGCTTCGTTTATGGAAAAAACTGCTCGGACGGGATTTTCGAAAGGTAAAGCGACACACCCGCATTTTTTATAAAGGGAAGTATTTTCATTATCCGTTGGATATATGGGATGTCATTATCAATATAGGGTTTATTGAGTCATTGAAGTGTCTGATAAGTTATACGGGAGCGCGGATTGCTTATCGGGGGAAGGAATCAAAAACCTTTGAAGATTGGGTGGTCGCCCATTTCGGGAGAAGGCTTTATGAAATGTTTTTTCAAAGTTATACGGAAAAGGTATGGGGAATACCGTGCAAAGAGATTGCGGCGAAGTGGGCCAGCCAACGCATAAAAAATCTGGATTTTAAGGAGCTTCTCATGACCGCATTGCATATACGGACAACGCCCAACGCCAAGAGTTTGGTGAAAGAATTTTATTACCCCAAAAAAGGGGCGGGACAGATGTATCGGAAAATCGCCGAGATAATACGGCAAAAGAACGGAAAAGTATCGTTACGATCTTCGGTTACACGAATGCGGGTGAAAGGCAATGTGATCGCGGCCGTAACATATACGAATGCGGGCAAAGCATATACGGTACCGGCAACGGAAGTATTTTCAAGCATGCCAATTACCTCCTGTATAGAGGCATTGGCACCCCCTCCTCCCAAAAAGGTTTTGCTCGCTTCCCGATCATTACGATACCGTGATCATATAACGGTAAATCTTCTGGTGAAGGGAAACGACATTTTCCCGGATCAATGGATATATATTCATGACAAACAGGTAAAGGCGGCACGAATAGCCAATTACAATAACTTCTCCGATCGGCAATCTTCATTGAAGCAAAGCGCGTTATCGGTCGAATATTTTGTTTTCCGTACCGATTCACTGTGGCGGGCAAAAGATGACGATCTCATCGCTTTTGCGACAGAGGAACTGCAACGTATCGGGTTACTCCGACACGGAGCGGTTATTGACGGTTTTGTGGTAAGGGAGGCGGATTCCTATCCGATGTATTTCGTCGGGTATGAATCGCATTTTGCAACTGTTTCGCGCTATCTTTCATCGATACGTAACCTTCACCTTATCGGCCGCGGCGGCATGTATAAATATAATAATATGGATCACTCAATGATCGACGGATTGATTTCCGCAAGGAACATGGTGCATTCTGGCACGATGAAACAAAAGGAAACACATGACTATCTTGAATAAGGCAATTCGGCCTCATGTCTTGGTTACGTATGCGTTGGTTCTTACGATTATCTCCGGCGTCGTATTCCTCTTTCGAGGATATCCCGAAACAACGATCTACCGAAGCCATCAGCGGGAACTGGGTATTTTTCATCGAGTGGTTGTGGGTAACATTGCGCAAAATAACGGTCTTTTGGCGAGTAAATTCGGCATGCTGTTGCGGCTACCTAAAGACGGCGAATACTACTATACCCATCATCCGACCTTATACTCAGTTCTTTTATATAGCGTGTATTCCTTGATTGGCAAATACGCCTTTTTCTTGCTCCCGCTTCTCACCTCGCTCGGGATCGTTTTGTGCCTCTATGCCATTATGGCAAAAGCCCATACTCCTGCCGTTGGTTTTTGGTCGGCAATGCTTTTGGCGGTGCATCCGTTGTTCATCCGTTATTCGTTTTTTATAAACTATGATCCGTTGACGCTCCTTCTGGTTTTACTTGCTTTGGGAATATTCGTTTGGAGAATCCTTGATCGGGAAAAACCGTCGTGGTTTGCGTTATACGCGGTGCTTATCGTGTCCATGCTTGTCGATTGGCCGGGATATTTTTTGACGTACTGCATACTCGCCTACTATGCAATCGTCAAACGATCGATGCGCCTTGATATCCATTGTTATATCCTGTTGTTACTTCCGATAGGGATGTTTTCGGGCTTTCTCGCGCATAACGTATGGTTAACCGGCTCCATAAACGGCGGAAACCTGTTACGGACCTTCGTCGGGCGGATATCGAATGCGGGTGAAGTTGATTTTTTCGGCGGCATACGTCCGAACAAACCTCCTTACGCAACATACGGTGATTTTTTGATATTTCTTGTCCGTAACCTATGCCGCTACGGTACATGGCCGTACGTCATTTTCGGATTCGCAGGCGCATTGATCGGTCGTCACGGTTTTTCCAGCAGTCGTGTCCGACTCTTTAGCGGACTCGTATTTATCATCGGCATATCATTTCTTCTCGTCTTTAATTCATTCGCGTTTTATCATGATTTTTCACTTCTGCAGGTTCTCCCGGCGTTTGCCGTGATGACTGCCGTGTTATTTTTTGAAGTCGTACGACGGATATCCAAACATACAAATTTCATGACAACGGGATCAGCATTTACCACGGAGCGTGCGTATCATGTGCTCCTTTTTATTTTCGCCTTATTTATCCTTATAACGACGCGATGATCAGGGGCATTATTCATTCCAGAAAATAAGCTCACGGCGTGTACCATGTGCATATCCCTATATGGTAATTGATCATATCGTCCCTTCGATATAAACCGGCGACGATTTTGCTATGTTTTTTTATTTATACTATAGTAACGCGGTGTAACTTCATAAGATGAAAACTTTATCGACATGAGAAAACGGATTATACGTACGGGCATTATTCTCTTTTCCTGTCTCGGTTCATTGTTGCTATTAGAGATGCTATTGGGAATTATCCGTCCCCGTTATGGTCGGCTCGCATGGACCGAGGGTGAAGAAGGATTCTTTCAACTTTATGATCGCCGTATTTATCGGCTTAGTCCGTTGTCATCGTATCCCAAGGAAGAAACGGATTCCCTCTTTTACCGAACGAACGAACGGGGGTTTCGCTACGCGCCAGAAGCATCACCCGCCGGAGAAACAAAAAAAAGAATTCTTATGGTCGGCGACTCGTTCACTTTTGGAAAAGGGGTATCGCATGAAGAAGCGTACCCGGCACGCGTACAATCCATACTCAACGGCACCGGTGTCCCCGCTGAAGTGGTAAATGCCGGTGTTCCCGGATACGGGATTGATCAGGAATACCGATACCTTATGGATGAATTAATCCCTCAGCAATCGCCCGACATCATCGTGTGGAATCTTAATGCAAATGATGTCGATGACACAAATAAAGCCTGTCTGTATGCGGCGCGGAATAGCACGCTTGTGCCGTTTTCCGGCCGACGAAACCTTTTGTACCTACAGGGCGTCTTTGCGAGACAATCTCCGCCGATGTTTAAGAAAAGTAATATATTCCGATTTCTGCTCTATGTATCAAACGCGATTACCGGATCAGACAGGTTCACGTTCGGGTGCAGTGCACCGATCAGAGGTCCCCGTGATGTTATGTACCGCGCGTTTCGAGAAAAGCTTGCAATCTATCTTCCGAGCGTACGCACTGCCCTCTCAAAGAGAAATGCGACATTGATCATTACCATGATGCCATTTGAATATTATTTTGATTCCCGTCGCATTAGCGATCCGATTGTCGCCGATTATCACGCCATACAACAAACGCTTGCTTCGTTATCGGAATCGTATCTCGATTTAAATGAAATAATCGCCGCGCAATGGGCTCCTGATTTGTATTCCCTGCGGACAGGACGGCTAATACCTCCGGAATCGCTCAACGAATCCGGTTTGCACGAACCCGTGGGAAACGTTATTGAATCGCTCTACCTTCCTGAAAAAAACCCGTTTGACGGAGCCCACCTCAACGGAGTCGGGAACGATCTTGTCGCGCGGCATGTGGCGGAGGTTCTCCGGGAGGCATTGCTCCCATGAGTATGACCATTTCTATCCTGGTTTCGTATTCCGGTGACAGACTTGCGCAGTTTCACAGATCACTCCACTCGATTTTTTATCAGCAGTCGGATATGCGAGGGGTCGAATTATTGGTGCTCAATGACAGTAAACGGACGAGTCCTCTATCGCTATTACGAAGCTACAAGGGAAAGTTTCCCATACGGTATTTCGAGATGAAAACCTCCACGCGGGAAGCATATGTAAACAGCGCATCACGAAGAAATTTTTTGGTGAAGAAAGCCCGGGGCAAATATCTGTTGATAACCGATCCCGAAGTAGTCCATCTTACGCCGACCATAAACAAGATCCGAACCGCATTTGAAAAGCACGGAGATGGCATATGGTACTGTGGTCCTGTTTTGGCAACGTCATCCGTAGTCTCCCCAACGGGGAGGCTTGCCTATTATGAGAGGCGGCGGGAACGAAATATGCGATTGCTTTGGGGTCCCTCTCCGGTGAAGGGAAAACCGATAAACACGTCATGGTATATGAATAATCCAGAATATACGAGTATTCACGACCCGCACTTTACCGAATTTTTTTGGTGTACGGCGATGGCAAAATCGCATGTGGTAGCCGTTGAGGGATGTAACGAATCACTTCAGGTGTATGGGTACGAGGAAATAGAATTATTTCGTTTGCTGTATAAACGCGGCGTTCGTCGCCTCTACGATCCTTCATATATCACGTGCCATCTGCCCCATCACATTTCACTTTCGCCGGCGGAGCAACGATATTGGTGGATATATAACCGATATCAAAAGCGTCTTTCCCAGCCGAACTGGGGAACGTTACACGGAACGGAAACGAAAGAAGTTACGCTATGAAACAAAAAAACTCATTTCTTACTGTGATCCTTGCGACCAAGAGGCTTGAGGATCAACCGGAGGTGTTACGGGAGCAGATGCGCACGTTGGCAAGCGTCGGGCACATTGTCTATGTCTGTCGCTGTGAAACAAACTTTCTGGTTGCCGTTGCGGGGTTATTACAAAAACAGGTATCAGGCAACTATGGGCAACTCTGGTGTTGCCGTGACGTCACCCGCGTATATGTCTATAGTCCGCTCCCCTTTCTCCGGTATGCATTGGTGCGGCGGATACACGCCTTGCTCTACGATTTTGTAGCAGTTTGGAGTACGCGATGGTGGCTGTTGTCTGAAAAACCTATCGCACATGCGGTGTGGATGATGCATACGGACTTGTATAAATACATACGTGTTTGGCAAAAAAGTATCCTGATCATCGATACCATAGATCATGATAAAGATACGGATAAACACGGAGCATTTATGAAGCGGTATCGAACAACGGGAATTTTCGTACATAAAAAGGGAATACCAACACTTGCGGTTGTTCCGTGGGGAGCCACGCAACAGGAACGGATAAAAAAAACAATCGCAAAAGTTATCGAAATGATGAATTTCGCGGTGTCTTCCCCGTGATTGTGCGGTCAATCAGCGCGAGAAAATCCGCCGTAGCAGAGGGTTTGTTATAGGTGGCGGCAACCTCCGTACAACGCGCACTAAGTTTCCGATACGAATGCCTCGAAAGCCGCATCATCCATTGCATCTTTTTTGCAAAAACATCCGGATCCGGTGAGGGAATAATAAGTCGCGGATCTACCTTCGTAAGAAGTTCAGGAATTGCCCCCTCATTGGAGCCTAACACAGGCCGTCCGTAAGTGAACGCTTCCAATGCGACATACCCGAACATTTCTAAATTAACCGAAGGAAACAATACGCAGTCACTTGCCTGATACAATTCCGAAAGCAGATTTTTTGAAAGATGAGGAAGAAACACAAGATGATTTTCTAAATTGCGGGCACGAATCCATGATAGCCATTTCTCTTTATGAGCGTGGTCGGCATACCCGGAAAATACGATCGTATAATTCGAATCCGTAAGATACGGAAGTGCGGTAAGCACTCGTTCGGGCTGTTTCCACGGTTCAAATCGGGAGGGAAATAAAAAAACAAAACCGCTTTGCGGAATGCCAAAACGCTTTCGTATGCCGCTCTTTGTCTGCAGGTTTAGTCTCCCTTTTCGTGTAGGGGAAATAAACCCCGGAATAATATGGAGGGGTTTTGCAACATGATAGTACGTTTGTAAAAGACGGGTGGCATAGGTGCTATAGGTAAGAATCGAGGGAAAAGCAGACAGACCTACCCGAGTAATCCAATAATAGAGTAATGATCCGAATCGGTTCCGAATCCCCGAATCCATCGCAAAGTTCTTTTTTAGTTCTAAGTCCAACGGGCTGATGAAAAAAAATAGCCGTGGGATGCGTAACACCGAAAGGGGCAAAGACAGTGCGGCCGTTGCGATAGGGCCGACGCAGACTACCAGCGAAATCTTTTTTTGCATGATAATCCGAAAAAACAGCCTGACGGTCTGCAATACGATCCGAAGTTTATTTCCGAGACCGTGGTAAGAGCGAAGGGACGTGTGATATATGCGGTCCGCATCCTGAAACCGTTTTTTGAATATCGCATCATTACGATGTGTGGTAACGGTGAGGATATGTATGAGGTACCCGTTTTTTTTGAGGAGAGACGATGTCTCGGCAACAAGCGTGCTCATACCGCCGTATCCGAGCATTTCCGCCACTATAAGAACCGTTTGTGCGGTTTGGTACTTCGGGTGGGGTTTCATGGGTATTCGGAAATCACTATTTCGACGGATCGGCAAACTGCAGGAATGCATGCCGTAACAATCTGCGTTTTGAGGCCGCAAGCTTGGGTGTACCGGCAAGCTGTGTCCACCAATCCGTAGCGGCCACCGCTTCGGCTTTTGCGGCGAGACGCCGTGATTGCGGGAGGACGAGTTGCTTTTTGGAATATTTCAACCATTTTTTTGCTTCCGCATATCCCTGTTCGACAAGAATATTTTCCTGAAACAGCTGATCCAAGATATCCGCATCTTTTACCACTTTTGCCGCAAGCGTCTTTTGAGCAAGAAAGGTACGATAATGCGTAAGAAAGATGCTACGGATATTTGGCGGTAACGGATGTATGATATCGATAAACGCGTCCGTTTCCGCCTTTGTTTGATAACGCTTATGCACGAAATTGGCATCACCGACCCGTGATTCCGCAATATCATGAATGAGCGCCATCAGGCTTACCTCCTGCAAATTTGCTCCGACCTCTC
>WBZO01003925.1_pt1 | contig 16670 bp, 12 predicted proteins | sample 5204261 | NCBI WGS metagenome assembly WBZO01 (sample SAMN12412400, study PRJNA552823) | activated sludge metagenome | isolation source: activated sludge from anammox sidestream of wastewater treatment plant... | place: USA: North Carolina | collected 2017-09 | reverse complement strand
GACCCTGCTGGTGGCGGCAGCCAGCGCGTTCAGCCAGTGCGTGCTGAACAGCAAGGAACCACAGCCGCTCTACCGCACGCTGTTCAGCATGGCGGCCCTGGTGGTCACCGTGGCCGGTGCGGGCGTTGCTTTCGAGCTGCTGTCGGCCCTGGAGTCGCTCGATCCGATCACGGCCGTCGCCCGTCCGCTCGTTGGCGCCGCCACCGTGTACTTCCTGCTCAACACGGGGCTCATCGCCATCGCGATCGCCCTGGCATCCCGCCAGCCGATCGCGGCCATCTGGCAGACGAACTTCCTGTGGAGCGCGCCGAGCTACTTCGTCGGTGCCGGCACGGCGTGGCTCGCCGCATGGGCGGTGCACCGGGCCGGTTTCTGGGTGGCGCCCCTCACCTTCGCGCCGATCTACCTCACTTACCGCACCTACCGCGTCTACCTCGGACGTCTGGAGGCGCAGCGCCACGTCCAGGAAACGTCGGACCTCCACCTCGCCACCATCGAGGCGCTGGCCGCGGCCATCGACGCCAAGGACCAGATGACCCGCGTGCATGTGCGGCGGGTGCAGGCCTACGCGGCCGGCCTCGCCGAGGCGCTGCAGCTCAGCCCGGCCGAGATCCAGGCGGTGCGCACGGCCGCCCTGCTGCACGACATCGGCAAGCTCGCCATTCCCGCGCACATCCTGTCGAAGCCGGGGCCGCTCACGCCGGAGGAGTTCGCGAAGGTCCGGATCCACCCGCAGATCGGCGCGGAGATCATCTCCACGATCCCGTTCCCGTACCCGGTGGCGCCCATCGTGCTCAGCCACCACGAGCGGTGGGACGGCACCGGCTACCCGCAGGGGCTCAAGGGGGCGGACATCCCCATCGGCGCGCGCATCATCAGCCTGGTCGACTACTTCGACGTGGTGATGTCGGAGCGTCCGTACCATGCCGCGCTCTCCATCGACGGGGCGCTCACGCTGCTGAAGCGCGAAGCCGGCCGGGCGCTGGATCCGACGCTGGTCGAGCTCTTCATCCAGAAGCTGCCCGAGTTCTCGGCCCGGTTCGACGAGGACAATCCGCCGGTCGCGGCCGCGGCCACCACCATGGCGGGCCCGGCGGCCGGGCAGGCCACGCCAGAGCCCGACGCCTTCGAGAACATCGCGCTCGCGCACCAGGAAATCTACGCGCTGTACGAGATCGCCCAGTCGATGGGCACCACGCTCAGCGTGTCCGACACGATGGCGCTCATTTCGTCGAAGCTCGGCGCCATCATCCCGTGGACCGGCTGCGCGCTCTTCCTGCTCGATGCCGACACCGGCGAACTGCACTGCCGTTTCGCCGCCGGCGCCGACGCGCCCAGGCTGGTCGGGACCCGGCTGCACCTCGGGGAAGGGCTGTCGGGCTGGGTGGCGCAGCACGGCCGCACGCTCGTCAACGCGCGGCCTCATGTCGAATTCGAGGCAGCCGGGCTCGACGCACCAACCGAGATTGCGTCGGCCATTGTCGCGCCGCTCCAGATGGGCGAGCGGGTGATCGGCGCCCTCGCCCTGTTCCACGCCGAGGCCGACCGCTACACCGACGACCACCGCCGGCTGCTGTCGCGGGTGGGCGAGCAGGCCGCCGCCGTGGTCAGCAACGCGCTGGTCTTCGAGCAGACCCAGGAAGAGTCGCTCACCGACCCGCTCACCGGCCTGCCGAACCGCCGCTCGATGATGGCGCGCCTCACGTCCGAGATCAGCCGGTCGGAGCGCCTGCAGGTCGAGCTGGCGGTGATCGTGATCGACGTCGACGGCTTCAAGCAGATCAACGACTCGTACGGGCACGGCGTGGGCGACCAGGTGCTGCGCGAGATCTCACGCACGCTGCTCGGCTCGCTCCGTTCCTACGACATGTGCGTGCGGTTCGCCGGCGACGAATTCGTCATCGTGCTGGGCGACTGCCCACCCGACTCCGCCGAGCTCAAGCGACAGGAACTGCAGCGCCGGATCGAGGACATCAGGCTCGAGGTCGACTCGAAGGTCCTGCGTGTGGGGGTCAGCGCCGGGGCGGCCAACTACCCGCACGACGGTCTCACCTACGATGCCCTGCTCGCCACCGCCGACCGGCGCATGTACAACGACAAGAACCAGCGGCGGCGCTTCTCCATCCAGATCGATGGCACCACGGATGGCTGGAAGTCGTCCGTCACACGCGCCGGCACGTCGCCCACCCGCCCGAACTGACGCCGCCTCGCCGGCGACGCACGATCACCTCGACTCCGGCTTGCCGCCCTGCACGTCCGAAGGGCCAGGCCCCAGTTCATCCGGCTCGGCCGTCGCCCCGATCGGATCGGGACTGAGCCGGCCACCCGCAGCGTCTTCGGGCTTCACCGGCGGCATCTCCGGCGGTTCCGGCCGGTCGGTCGGGCCTCCGGTCCGCGGTCCTCCACCGCCGATGTTGCCACTGGTTGAACCGTCGAGCGGACCGCTCTTGTCGCCAGGTCGTCGTTCCATGACCGGCGTACGAGCAACGACGATGCCGTGATCGGCAGGGGTTCTCCTAGAATAGGAACCGTGAGCGACCCCAAGGAACCCCAACTGCGCGTCATCGACCGCCGCTGGTGGGCGCGTCAGGACGCGGACACGCCCAGCACGCCCGAACCGACCGACGAACCGCGCGAACGCAAACCCACCGTTGTCGAAGACCTGGAAAGTCAGCTCGCCCGCGCGCAGGAGCAGCTGGCCGCGGTCCTGGGCGAACACCGCCGTGCAAGCGAGGAGTTCGAGCAGGTGAAGGCGCGCCTCCGGCGCGACGTGACGCGCGAGGTCGAGCGCGGCCGACGGACGGTGCTGGTCGAGATGCTGGAGGTGGTGGACAACCTGGATCGGGCCATTGCCGCCGCACGCGGGGCCGCAATGCCGGATCCCTCCGACACACTGCTCCGCGGCGTTGAACTGGTGCGCGACCAGTTCCTCGGCAAGCTGGACGCCTTCGGCGTGAGTCTGCTGCCCGCCCTGGGCGAGCCGTTCGATCCGCAGATTCACGAAGCAGTGTCGATGGCGCCCGTCACCGATCCCGAGCAGGCGGGGCTGGTCGTGGCGGTGCTGAAGGAGGGGTACGCCATCGGCGACGAACTTCTGCGTCCGGCCAGCGTCGTGGTCGCCGTCCATGGCTGACACGCCCGACCTTGTCGAACGCCGGCGCCGCTACATCGAGCGTCAGATTGCGCTCAACCGTGGCGACGTGAACGTGAAGTTCCGCGGGCAGTCGCCGCAGGGCAGCGGGGGCACGAACCGGCACGGCATGCCACGGCTGCCGGTGGGCCAGCACGAGGTGCGGAACTGGCCGGTGCTGGACCTCGGAGACCTGCCCACGATCGACACGCAGCAGTGGTCGCTGGAGGTGGGCGGACTCGTCGAGAACCCGTTCACCCTGGGCTGGGAGCAGTTCATGGCGCTGCCCCAGGTGGACGATGTCAGTGACTTCCACTGCGTCACCACCTGGAGCCGCTACGACAATCACTGGCGCGGGGTCCGCTTCTCCACCCTGGCCGAGATGGCCGTGCCGAAGGACGAGGCGCGGTTCGTGCTGTGCACGGGCTCCGACTGCATGCCCGGCAGCGACATCCCGTACACGACGAACCTTCCGCTCGAGCGCGCGGTGGAAGCCGACGTGCTGCTGGTGCACACGTGGGAGGGGCGCCCGCTGCCCGTCGAGCACGGCGGCCCGGTGCGGATGATCACACCGAAGCTCTACGCCTGGAAGGGCACGAAGTGGATCCGCCGGATCGAGTTCCTGTCAGCCAACCGCCGCGGGTTCTGGGAACTGCGCGGCTACTCGAACTCGGCCGAGCCCTGGTTCAACGACCGGTACTCGACGCCGGAATGACCAAGGCTCACTTCCCGGGTTCGAACCTGAACACCACGTAGCGGATCGGACCGTCCAACTGGCTGAAGCGGTGCGCCATGCCTGCCGGGACGACGAAGACATCGCCCGGCGCCACACGCTGCGTGGACCCGCCCACATGCGTGCCCGTGTGGCTGATGCCGGCCCCGAGGTTCGTCAGGTCCGTCTCCTTGATGCCCTCGATGCGTCCCCCGGTCTGCATCGTGCCCGCACCTTCGAGGATGTAATAGATCTCGGTCACGTGGTCGTGGATCAGGGCGTTGGTCTCGGCCTGCACCCTCCGCAGGTGGGCGACGTGCGCCTTGCCGCCCTCGATGTCGGTCGACGAAATCTTCTGATCGATGATGTTGCCGCTGGCCGCCGCGAGCGCCTTCTTGAGCGCCTCGTCGAGGGCCGCCTTCCCCACGAACGTTCCTGAGGCCTGAGCCGCCCCCTGGGCAAACACGAGCGTCCACACGAGCATCGCAATGTTGATCATGGTGCGCCAATCGTACGCATGGGCTACGCCGGGTCAAGCAGATTCAGCGGAACGATTCTTGTTGCTCGGCCGGCGTGCGAGTCTGGCCGGGTCAACCGTATCCCCTGGGCGCCACGTGGACCGGGGTGGGTGTCAACTTCGCGATCTTCTCGGCGCATGCCACGCGCGTGGAGTTGTGCCTGTTCGAGACAATCGAGTCGCAGGCCGAGGCATTGCGCATCGATCTGCCCGAACAGACCGACATGGTCTGGCACGGTTTCCTGCCAGACGTACGGCCGAACCAGCTCTACGGCTACCGGGTCCATGGGCCCTACGCCCCCCAGGAAGGACACCGATTCAACCCGAACAAGATCGTCATGGATCCATACGCGAAATCGGTCGCGCGTACGATTCGCTGGACAGACGAGGTCTTCGGCTACCGCGTCGGGGCACCTGACGCCGACCTGACGTTCGACGACCGGGACAGCGGCGCCTACGCCCCACTCGCCGCCGTCGTCGACCCGGCATTCACCTGGGGCGACGACCGGCCGCTGCGCACGCCGTGGCACAACACGGTGATCTACGAGATGCACGTGCGCGGCTTCACGATGCGCCACCCGGACATCCCGGCGCACCTCCGCGGCACCTACGAGGCGCTGACGACGCAGCCGGCTCTGGAACACCTGCAGGAACTCGGGGTCACGGCGGTCGAGCTGATGCCCGTGCACCACCACGCGCGCGACCGTCACCTCGAGGAGCGTGGGCTGACGAACTACTGGGGGTACAACAGCTACGGCTACTTCTCGCCGGAGCGCCGCTTTGCGGCCTCGCGGACACCGGCGGGTGCCGTGCGCGAATTCAAGCGCATGGTGCGGGCGCTGCACGCCGCCGGCCTCGAGGTGATCCTCGACGTCGTCTACAACCACACCGCGGAAGGGAACCACCTCGGCCCGACACTGTCCCTGAAAGGGATCGACAACGCGTCGTACTACCGCCTCGTCAGCGGCGACCCGCGCTACTACATGGACTTCACGGGGTGCGGCAACACCCTGAACATGCAGAGTCCGCAGGTGCTGCAGCTCATCATGGACAGCCTGCGGTACTGGGTGCAGGAGATGCACGTCGACGGGTTCCGCTTCGACCTCGCCAGTGCGCTGGCCCGCGAGCTGTACGACGTCGACCGACTGGCGGCCTTCTTCGACATCATCCACCAGGACCCGGTGCTCTCGCAGGTCAAGCTCATCGCCGAACCGTGGGACCTCGGGCAGGGCGGCTACCAGGTCGGGAACTTCCCGGTGCTGTGGACCGAGTGGAACGGGAAGTACCGCGACACGGTGCGGCGGTTCTGGCGCGGCGACAACGGCACCGTCTCCGAGCTCGCCACGCGCCTGTCCGGCAGCAACGACCTCTATGCCCACAGCGGTCGGAAGCCGTACGCGAGCATCAACTTCGTCACCGCACACGACGGATTCACGCTGGCCGACCTGGTCAGCTACAACGAGAAGCACAACGAGGCGAACGGCGAGGACAACCGCGACGGTGAATCGCACAACCTGAGCTGGAACTGCGGCGTCGAGGGGCCGACCGACGATCCCGCCGTCAACGACCTGCGCCAGCGCCAGGCGCGGAACTTCCTCGCCACCCTGCTGCTCTCGCAGGGCGTGCCCATGCTGAGCCATGGCGACGAGATCGGGCGGACGCAGCGTGGCAACAACAACGCCTATTGCCAGGACAACGAGCTGACCTGGCTCGACTGGAACCTCACGGACGACCAGAAGGCGCTCTGCGACTTCACGCGCCAGCTCATTCACCTCAGGCTCAGCGAGCCGGTCCTGCACCGGCGCAAGTACTTCCAGGGGCGCAGCATCCGCGGCGGCAAGGACGTGGCCTGGCTCGCGCCCGACGGCCAGGAGATGACCGACGAGGCCTGGGGCGCCGACTTCGTGCGAAGCCTGGGCATGCAGCTCTCGGGCACCGGCCTCGAGGAAGTGGACGAACGTGGCGAGCCGATCGTGGGCGACACGCTGCTCGTGCTGCTGAACGCCCATGACGACCGCGTGTCGTTCACCCTGCCGCCACTCGATCGCGAGCACCAGTGGGAGCGTGTCTTCGACACGATCGACGCGCAGTCCCCGGTCCGCGCCTGGAAGGGCGGGTCGGCCTACCCGTTGCAGGGACGGTCGGTGGCTGTGTTCAAGGTCTCTCCTCCGCTCTTCGAACGGCGCCGCAGCTTCGCGACGACACACGAAGGTCTTCGGGCCGGTCTCAACCAGGATCTCGTGCACGGTGCATCCGCCGAAGCGGTGCTCAGCGAAGGCTGATGGCACGCTCCGGCAGGCGACGGAGCACGACGAGCGACACTGCGGGCATCCGGCACGAGCGGGGCGCCGCCCCCCTGCGCCCACCGCAGGCCGCGGATGATGCGACCGGTGTCAGCCTGCCCGCTCCGGAACTCGGCCTCCGCGTCATCGTCGAACACGTGCGTCCCGCCGTGGACCAGGGACGGCATGCGGCGAAGCGCGTCGTCGGCGACGTGGTACACGTCCGGGCAGACATCTTCGCCGACGGGCACGACGTGCTCGCGGCGGTGCTGCTCGACCGCGTGGTGCCGCGCGGCGGCGATGCGGCGGCGTGGCGGCAGACGCGCCTGTCCGTCACCGCGCCGGGTACCGACGAGTGGCACGCCTCGTTCAGCGTCGACACTCCGGGCTGGCACGAGTTCGCGATCGTGGCCTGGGTGGATCGGTTTGCCACCTGGCAGCGCGACCTGCGGGCGCGGGTGGGCGCGCACCAGGACGTGGCGATCGAACTGATCGAAGGCGGGCAGCTCGTGCGCGAGGCCGGCGCGCGGGCGGCGCAGCTCGGGTCGACATCGCCCGATGCCTGGTGGTTCGAGGCGCATGCCGACCTGCTGTGCGACACACGCGCCGCACTGACCGAGCGCCTCGACCTGGCCTTGTCCCCCCAGCTCGCCGAGGCGATGTTCGAGTACGCCGATCGCCGGCAGGCAACCCACTCCGAGCCGGTCCGTGTGTGGGTCGACCGCGCGCTCGCACGGACCGGTGCCTGGTACGAGATGTTTCCACGCTCGGCAGGCGATACAGCCGGGCGGAGCGCCACGTTCGCAGAGGCCGCGGCACGCCTGGCCGACATCGCCCACCTCGGGTTCGACGTGGTCTACCTGCCGCCCATTCATCCCGTCGGGCGCAGCTTCCGGAAGGGACGCAACAACGCGCTCGAGGCCGGTCCTGACGATCCGGGGAGCCCCTGGGCCATCGGGTCGGAGGCCGGGGGGCACACCGCCGTGGATCCGGCACTGGGCACCCTGGACGATTTCGATGCCTTCAACGCGGAGGCGGGTCGACTCGGGCTCGAGCTTGCGCTCGATCTCGCGTGGCAATGCTCGCCCGATCATCCGTGGGTCCGCGAGCACCCCGAGTGGTTCCGTCACCGGCCGGACGGCACGATCCGCTACGCGGAGAACCCACCGAAGAAGTACCAGGACATCTACCCGCTCGACTTCGCCTGTGCCGAGTGGCCGTCGCTCTGGGCGGCCCTGCTCGAGGTGACCCGGTTCTGGCTCCGTCGCGGCGTGCGGATCTTCCGCGTGGACAACCCGCACACCAAGTCGTTCGGCTTCTGGGGCTGGCTCATCGACCAGATCCATCGTGAGGATCCGGGGGCGATCTTCCTTGCCGAGGCATTCACCCGGCCGGCGCCGATGAGATACCTCGCCAAGGTCGGCTTCACGCAGTCCTATACCTACTTCACCTGGCGCAACACCAGGGCGGAGCTCGAGGCCTACCTCACGGAGCTGACGACCACGCCGATGCGGGAGTACTTCCGCCCGAACTTCTTCGCCAACACGCCCGACATCCTGCACGAGTACCTGCAGCACGGCGGTCGGCCGGCCTTCGAGGCCCGCCTGGTCCTCGCAGCCACGCTGTCGCCGAGCTACGGCATCTACAGCGGCTTCGAGCTCTGCGAGAACCGCGCGGTCCGCCCGGGCTCGGAGGAGTACCTCGACTCCGAGAAATACGAGATCCGGCCGCGTGACTGGCACGCGCCCGGGAACATCCGGCCGCTGGTGCAGGCCGTGAACCGGATCCGGCGCGACCACCCCGCACTGCAGTGGAACGACACCCTGCGGTTCTGCCAGACCGACAACCCCGAGCTGATCGCCTACGCGAAAGTATCGGCGCACGGAGACGACATCGTGCTCGTCGTGGTGAACCTCGACCCGCACCACATGCAGCACGGCCACGTCCACGTGCCGTCCGAACTCATGGCCGTCGCCGACGACGAGCGATGGACCGCGTTCGACCTCCTGACCGGCACGCCCTACACCTGGCGCGGCGCGTGGAACTACGTGCGGCTGGACCCGGGCATCCGGCAGGCGCACATCCTCGCGCTCACGCGCGGGCAGGACGACTCCGCACATGGATCACACGATGGCGATTGACGACGACCCGCTCTGGTACAAGGACGCCGTCATCTACCAGGCGCACGTCAAGTCGTTCTTCGACAGCAACAACGACGGCATCGGCGACTTCCCCGGCCTGACGCAGAAGCTCGACTACCTGCAGTCGCTCGGCATCACGTGCATCTGGCTGCTCCCCTTCTTCCCCTCGCCGCTGAAGGACGACGGGTACGACATCGCGGACTACACCGGGGTGCACGAGAGCTACGGCACGATCGACGACTTCAGGACGTTCGTCGACGCCGCCCATGCCCGCGGCATCCGCGTGCTGATCGAGCTGGTGGTCAACCACACGTCGGACCAGCACCCCTGGTTCCAGCGCGCGCGGCAGGCGCCCGCCGGCTCGTGGGAGCGCGAGTTCTACGTCTGGAGCGACACCGACACGAAGTTCGCGGAGACACGGATCATCTTCACGGACACCGAGCGGTCGAACTGGGCGTACGACCCGGTGGCGCGGCAGTACTACTGGCATCGCTTCTTCTCGCACCAGCCCGATCTGAACCACAACAACCCCGCCGTGGTCGAGGCGGTAATCGACGTGATGCGCTTCTGGCTCGACCTCGGCGTCGATGCCATGCGGCTGGACGCCGTGCCCTACCTGTGCGTGCGCGAGGGGACCAGCAACGAGAACCTGCCCGAGACGCACGCCGTGCTCAAGCGCGTCCGCCGCGAACTGGACGCGCGCTACGGGAACCGCATGCTGCTCGCGGAGGCCAACCAGTGGCCGGCCGACGTGCGCGACTACTTCGGCGACGGCGACGAGTGCCACATGGCGTTCCACTTCCCGCTGATGCCGCGCATGTTCATGGCGCTCCGGCAGGAGGACCGTCACGCCATCACCGACATCCTGAACCAGACGCCGGAAATCCCGGAGTCGTGCCAGTGGGCGCTGTTCCTGCGCAATCACGACGAGCTGACGCTGGAAATGGTGACCGACGAGGAGCGCGACTACATGTACCAGGCGTATGCGGCCGACCCGCAGATGCGCCTCAACGTGGGAATCCGGCGACGGCTGGCCTGTCTCGTCGAGAACAGCCGACGCCGGATCGAGCTGCTGAACCTGCTGCTCTTCTCCATGCCGGGCACCCCCATCGTCTACTACGGCGACGAGCTGGGCATGGGCGACAACATCTACCTCGGCGACCGCAATGGCGTCCGGACCCCGATGCAGTGGAGCGGCGACCGCAACGGTGGCTTCTCGCGTGCGGACACGGCCCGGCTCTTCGCACCGCCGATCGTCGATCCGGTCTTCGGGTACCAGGCCATCAACGTGGAGGCGCTCGAGCGGTCGCCCTTCTCGCTGCTGAACTGGATGAAGCGGCTCATCGCGCTCCGCCGGCAGCACCGTGTCTTCGGCCGGGGCAGCCTGGAGTTCGTCCCGTGCTCGAATCGCAAGGTGCTGGCCTACGTGCGGCGCGATGCGGACGAGACGGTGCTCGTGCTCGCCAACCTCTCGCGCAGCCTGCAGCCGGCGGAAGTGGACCTGTCCGCCTGGAGCGGGCTCACGCCGGTCGAGATGTCCGGCGTGGCGGAGTTCCCGCGCATCGCCGCCGATCGTCCCTCCTTCTTCACGCTCGGTGCGTATGGTGCGTACTGGTTCTCGCTGGTCCCCACTCCCGTGCAGGTGACCCAGCATGGGCACCTGGGAACCGACACGCGCGAGGCGCCCCGCGACGAGGAAGTGCCGTCGCTGCTCATGGGCGTCACCTGGGACACGGTCTTCGACTCGGCGACGCGACAGGTGCTCGAGCGGCAGGGCCTGCGCCCGTTCCTGCAGCGACAGCGCTGGTTCTCGGCAAAGTCGAGGCGCATCCGCGACGCGCGCTTCAGCGACTGGATCCAGCTTCGCGGCGGAACGACGCCGGCCTTCCTCACGATCGTGACGGTGAGCTACGAGTCGGGCGCCGCGGATCAGTACGTGCTCCCGCTGGCGCTGGTGGCGGCACCGGACGCCACGCGACTGGCCACCGAGAACCCGAAGCAGGTCTTCGCCCGCATCACCGGCGCACGCAAGGGAGCCATTGTCGACGGTGCGGTGGACGACGACTGCTGTAACCGCCTGCTGGATCTGGTCACCGGTGGCACCGCACGGCACGGGCGTCACGGCACGGCACGCGGGCTGTCGCTGCTGCAGGCAGACCTGGCAGGCGACCGCCGATGGTCGCGCCCCGCCACCGATCAGAGCAACACCCTCGCGTTCGTGAACGAACGGTACGTCCTGAAGCTGTTCCGTCGGCTCGACCAGGGGACCAACCCCGAGTTCGAGATCGGTGAGGCGCTGGCACGGCAGGGGTTCACGCGGATCCCTGCACTGCTCGGGGGGCTCCGCTACGAAGGCGCCGGAACGGATCCCGGCACGCTCGCCCTGCTGCAGGAGGCGGTCGTCAACCAGGGCACCGGCTGGACCTTCACCATCGACGAACTGCACCGCTACTACGAACGGGTGTTTGCCCGTATGGCACGGGCCGACGGCGAGGGCATGCGCACCACGCACGACCTGCTGGAGGGCGCGTCTACCCCGCCGCCGTTCTTCGCGGCCACACAGAGCTGGTACCTCTCGGTGGCCGAGACCCTCGGTCGCCGGACGGCAGAACTGCACCGCGCGCTGGCCGCGGTGCCCGACCCGGCCTTCGAACCCGAACCGGCTGACCGTACGTGGCTGCTGGAGATGGCCGCGGGGGCGACGCTGCGTGCCCAGGGCACGCTGGACCGGCTCCGGGCTGCCGCCGACCGCCTTCCTGAGGAGGTGGCCCTCCAGGCGCGGACCCTGCTCGATGCATCGGACGATGCGTTCGAGCCGTTCCGCGATCTGGAACGGCTGTCGCAGGCCGGCAGCCGGATCCGGGTGCACGGTGACTATCACCTCGGCCAGGTCCTGAGGACCGAGGCCGACTTCGTGATCCTCGACTTCGAGGGCGAGCCGACGCGGTCGCTGAGCGAACGGCGCGCGAAGCACTCCCCCATCAAGGACGTCGCCGGCATGCTCCGGTCGTTCCACTACGCCGCGCATGCGGCGCTGATGTCCCTGGGACAGGCGTCGGCCTCCACGGCCTCACGCCTCGTTCCGTGGGCGGACACCTGGCAGCACTGGGTCTCGCGCGCCTTCCTCGACGCCTATCGTCAGACGATGGAGGACAGCGGACTGCTGCCGGAGAACGACGCCTTCGACCGGGTGCTTCGGGCGCTCATCCTGGACAAGGCGTTCTATGAACTCGACTACGAGCTGAATGCCAGGCCCGAGTGGGCGCGCATTCCGCTCCAGGCCCTTGTAACTCTGGCGTTACGTTTGCAGAGGTAGCGGGCATCGCTCGCTATAATGCTTGTGACCGCAATCACGCGCGACACCGACGCGGTGTCGGGCGTAGCGTTCGCAGACGAGGACGTCATGGCCAAGAAGACCGTCGCCCGCTCCAGAACCACTCCCAAGCCGGCCGCCACTGAACCGGCCGCAGCCGCCCCTGCTCCTGCGCCGAAACGCACGCGCGCCCGGGCGCCGAAGAAGGACGACATCGTTGTCGCGGCCGACGCGGCCGAAGCGACAGGTCTGTCGGCCACGCTCGAGCCCACGGACGAGGAGGTCCGCGTGCGGGCCTACCATCGCTATCTCGAGCGGGGTGGTGTGCACGGCATGGACTTTGAGGACTGGCTCGAGGCAAAGCGGGAGCTGATGAAGAAGTAGCCCGCGGGGAGGTGGAGTGGCGAGGGCACTGTGGAAGGGATCGATTTCGTTCGGACTCGTCAACATCCCCGTCGAACTCCACACCGCGGTGCGCGACACCCGCCCGCACTTTCGCATGCTGCATGCGAAGGACAGGTCGCCGGTCCGCTTCGAGCGGGTCTGCATCCGTGACGGTCACCCCGTGGCCTGGGACGACCTGGTCAAGGGGTACGAATACGAGCGCGGGCATTTCGTCGTGCTCTCGAAAGAGGATTTCCGCGCAGCGGCCGTCGAAAAAACCCGCACCATCGACATCGTCGACTTCGTCCTGGCGGACGAGATCGACGACCGTTTCTTCGAGACCCCCTACTACCTCACCCCGGCGAAGGGTGGCGAGCGCGCGTATGCCCTGCTGCGCGAGGCCATCCGTCAGTCCGGCCGCGTCGGCGTGGCCACCTTCATCCTGCGCGAATCGCAGCACCTGGCGGCCATCGAGGCCATCGACGACGCGCTCGTCCTGTCGGTGATGCGGTTCGCGGACGAACTGGTGCAGGCGGACACGCTCGATTTTCCGCCGGCCCGGGACATCCGCAAGGCGGAGCTCGACATGGCCACGGCACTGGTGAACAGCCTGGCGGCCGAGTGGGACCCGTCGAAGTACACCGATCAATACCGTGCGAACCTGATGCGGATCATCGAAGGCAAGATGAAGGGGCGGACGGTGTCGCTCGAGGCGCCGGACGAGCCACGGCAGGCGCAGGTGGTCGACCTGATGGAGCGCCTGAAGCGCAGCCTGGAGCAGGCCGGCGGTGGCTCGCGTGGGCGGAAGCGCGGCACGCGGACGCGCAGCAAATCAGACACGCGGAAGCCCCGCAAGCGCAGGGCTGCGTAGAATCCACGGGCATCGTGCTGTCACCCATGCTGGCCTCGCTGGAGGAGGCGCCGCTCGTCGATCCGTCACTGGTGTACGAGCCGAAGTACGACGGGATCCGCGCGATAGCCGAGGTGTCCGCGGGCGGCCGATCGGTGAGGCTGTGGTCACGCCTCGGCAACGAGAAGACCGCACAGTTTCCCGACGTGGTGCGGGCGCTCGGCACGTGGGCCAGGCGCCGGAGCGAAGCGGTCGTGCTCGACGGCGAGATCGTGGCGCTCGACGCGGCGGGCGAGCCTGCGGGATTCCAGCAGCTGCAGGGTCGCATCCACGTGAAGGGTGAACCGGCGTCGGCTCGAGCCACCGCACTGATCCTGTTCGACGTGCTCCGCATCGGCGAGCGCGACCTGCGCGACGAGACGCTGGCCGTGAGGCGGAAGGCGCTCGAGCGATTGATGCCGAGGAAACCGTCGGCGGTGCTGCGCCTGAGCGAACAGGTGGCGGGCGACGGACGTGAGCTGTACGCGAGGGCGCTCGCGCGCGGCTGGGAGGGGCTCATCGCCAAGCACGTGGGCTCGAAGTACCGCTCCGGGAAGCGCTCGCCCGACTGGCGGAAGCTGAAGATCCTGCAGGAGCAGGAGTTCGTGATCGGCGGCTGGACCGAGCCGCGCCACACGCGCGCGTACTTCGGGGCGCTGCTGCTCGGCGTCTACGACGGCGATCGCCTGATCTACGTGGGTCACACAGGCACCGGCTTCGACGAGAAGGCACTGGCCCGCGTCATGGCCGCGCTGAAGCCGCTCGAAACCACGGAGTGCCCCTTCGCCGCCAGGCCCCGGTCGAACGAACGCCCGCACTGGGTGCAGCCCGCGCTCGTGGCACAGGTCAAGTTCACCGAGTGGACCGCCGACAACCACCTGCGCCACCCGGTCTATCTGGGCTTGCGCGACGACAAGGACCCGCGCGACGTGGTCCGCGAGGGGACACGGCGCCACCACGCGTCGGTCGCAAGGCGCATGGCTGGCGATGCGGACGCCCCTGAACCGGCCCGGCCGACCACCGCGCGATCGACGAAACGCACACCGTCGACACCGACGGCACCGGTGGACCTGGGCATCGGCGACCGGGCCGCGTTGCTCGACCAGCTCACCGCGCTCGAAGAGGCACGGCGCGACGGCGTGCTGCAGCTGCTTGACGGCGACACGCTGTCGGTGACCAACCTGCACAAGGTCTTCTGGCCGTCGCTGCAGATCACCAAGGGCGACCTGTTCCGCTACTACGTCCGTGTGGCGCCGGCCATCCTGCCGGTACTGGCCGACCGGCCGCTCGTCATGAAGCGGTTTCCGAACGGGGTGGATGCGAAGCCGTTCTACCAGCACCGCGCGCAGGATGTGCAGCCGGGCGTCCGGGTGGAACCGGTCGCCTCGGAGGAGGGGCGGCCACAGCTCATCGGCGGCGACCTGAAGACGCTGCTCTACACCTGCCAGCTCGCGGCCATCTCGCAGGACCCCTGGTTCTCGCGCGTGCAGTCGCCCGGCACGCCCGACCATATCGCGCTCGACCTCGACCCGTCGGACAACGTGCCGTTTTCGCAGGTGGTGGATGTGGCACGGTGGGTACGCGACGAACTCGAGGCGATCGGGGTGTTCGCACTGCCGAAGACGTCGGGTGCCAGCGGCCTGCACGTGTTCGTTCCGCTCGCACCGGGCACGCCCTACGAGGCAGGACTGCTCTTCGCGCAGCTCGTGGCCACGCTCGTGGCCGAGAAGCATCCGAAGCAGGCCACCGTCGAGCGGTCCGTGCGGGCGCGCGGACGCCGGGTGTATGTGGACTACCTGCAGAACATCCAGGGCAAGACGCTGGCGTCGGCCTACAGCGTGCGAGCCAGCGACTATGCCGGGGTCTCCACGCCACTCACCTGGAAGGAAGTGGACGCCGGGGTGACACGCGAGGAGTTCACCATCCGGACCATGCCGGCCCGTCTCGCGGCGGTCGGCGACCTGTGGGCCCCCCTGAGGACCGCGCCAGGCGCCGACCTCCACGACATTGCCCGGACAAGCGCTAGTCGCTAATCGCTAATCGCCAATCTGCAATCTGCAATCGGCAATCGGCAATCTGCAATTCCCTAAGGCGCCCGCCGCCCCGGCGGCGTCTCGTCGCGCGTCACGTCTTCGCTGACCGGCTGCGCCGGCTGCCAGAGTTCGGTCGCCTCGCTCCCGGTCCCCACCTCGCTGCGGGCCTGTTCCAGGTCGCCGGGCGAACCGCCCTCACTGCCGACCTCCGCGGTGGTATCGATCGAGTCGAGCTGAGGCGACGGCTTCTGCCCCTCCGGGCTCATGCCTCGTCCTCAGCCGCATCGTCATCGTCGTCCTCCAGGTCCTCGTCGAGGTCGTCATCGTCCTCGAACTCGTCGTCCTGATCGGTCACCGCCTCCTCATTCGTGTCGCGGATCTGCTCGTCTGGGTTGCGCTCACGCTCAGCCATCGATTCCTCCTCGGGTTCGGCCGCTTTTCAGCAAGGCGGATACCACTGGGGAAATCCCTGATGAGGCGAACGATTCGCGGAAGCATGGTCATCTGTCTTCGGTGCCATCGGCGGCGCGGTTGGTGCTAGTCTCATCGGTGTGGCGGACGACCAGAAGGTGGTTGCGGAGCCGGTGTTCCACGACCTGCCCGGCGCGTCGGGGCTGCAGTGCCCCCGGTGTGCGTCGCGCGACGTCCATCGTTCGCGCACGCGGGTCTGGGAACGTCCGATCCGCTTCCTCACCCCCCTGCTGCCATTCCGCTGCTACGCCTGCCGGTGGCGAGGGTGGCGCAGGCCTCCGCACGGCCGCGACAGCGAACCCGAGCTGATCCACACTGAAGGCTGATCCCTCAGGACCACATCCGGCGCTGCTCCGCCCGGCTGGCGCGCTCGATGCAACCGTGCCGTTCGGGAGGGGACATGAGAATCGTGGGCATCACGCTCATCGTGCTCGGCATTGCCGCGCTGGCGCTTGGCGGATTCAGCTTCACGACGCGCGAGCGCGTGCTCGACGCGGGTCCGCTGAAGGTGGACACCACGGAGGAACACACCATCCCGGTCGCCCCGATTGCGGGCGTGGTGGCCGTGGTGGCGGGTATCGCGCTGGTGATGGTGCCGGGACGGAGTCGCGTGTAGCCATTGCGCGGGGGATCGCCTTCCGGTGAGGGGAGGTCTTCCCGTAGAATCCGGGCCGGGCAGGGGCGTCGGGTCATGGATCGAGCAACGAGGGTCTCGGCTGTCGGAACGGTCGTCGCCGTGGCGATCGGGGCAGGGCTGGCGTGGGCAGGGTCGCAGGGTGGTCACCGGGTGGGAACGGT
>WBZO01003924.1_pt1 | contig 16673 bp, 11 predicted proteins | sample 5204261 | NCBI WGS metagenome assembly WBZO01 (sample SAMN12412400, study PRJNA552823) | activated sludge metagenome | isolation source: activated sludge from anammox sidestream of wastewater treatment plant... | place: USA: North Carolina | collected 2017-09 | reverse complement strand
CTCGTTCAAATGCAACGGCTATATGCCACGCTCAGCCAGGTGAACCAGACCATCGTGCGGGTCGACAGCCGCGAGGAATTGTACGAGTCCATTTGCAATGTGGCGGTTAAGTTCGGGAAGTTTTCATTGGCCTGGGTGGGACTGTTGGATGAAACAACCGGAACGGTGGAGCCGGTGGCGGCCGTCGGTTTGGACCCGAAACATTGGCCCCTCCCGAAAATCAATCTGCATCACGGCGCGCTGAAGGATTCGCTGGCGGCGGCGGCGATCCGCACTTCCAAAGTGGTGACCAGCGAGGACGCCAGCGCAGACGAGAGAACGCAATATGTGCGCGAACAAATGGAGAAATACAATTTCCATTCGGCGGCGGCGATTCCGTTCCTCCTAAAAGGAAAAACCGTCGGCGTGGTGGGATTGATTACCAGTGAGATCGGTCTTTTTAAAAATGCGGATGAGGTGCGCCTGCTGGAGGAGATCGGGCTGGATATTTCCTACGCGCTCGACAGCATGGAGGCGGAAAAGGACACCTCCTATCTGGCCTCGATTGTGAGAACTTCCTACGACGCCATCATCACCAAAACCCTGGATGGAATCATTACGAGCTGGAACGAGAGCGCGGAGCGAATCCTGGGCTATACCGCCGAGGAGATCGTCGGTCAGCCTATCCAGCGCATCATCCCGCCGGAACGTTTGGACGAGGAAACGCAAGTCCTGAATTGGCTCAGGGAAGGCCGGTTCGTCGATCCTTTTGAAACCGTGCGAATGGGAAAAGACGGCAAACAGATCGACGTATCCGTTACGAATTCGCCGGTTCGGGACGCTTCGGGGCGGATGATCGGCGCCGCTAAAATTCTGCGCGACATCAGCGAACGCAAACGCGCCGATGAAGACCTCCGTCGCCAGTTGAATTTTCTAACCGCTTTACGCGATGTGGATCGGGTCATCGCCTCCACCTTCGACGTCAAGATGAGCCTCAACGCGCTGATCGCATGGGCCGTTTCGTTGTTATCGGTGGATGCGGCCACGATTCTAATGATGGACCCGATGATGAACCGGCTCAAATACACGGCGGGGACGGGCTTCCGCTTCAGTCAGGTACATACTCAATCGATCAAGCTTTCCGATACCCTCGCCGGGCAGGCGGCCATCGAGCGGCGCATGGTGCGCATTTCCAATCTGCGAAACGATCCGAGAAATCCGTTCAACACCGGCTTTCTCGAACATGAAGGCATCGTAAGCTATTACGCCGTGCCGTTGATCGTCAAGGGAAAAGTGCTCGGCGTTTTGGAAGTGTTCGACCGCGAGGAGAAAGCGCGCAATCAGGAATGGTACGATTTTCTCTCCACCCTCGCCGGGCAGGCCGCCATCGCCATGGACAACGCCTCCCTCTATGAAGACTTACAGCGTACCAATAACGAGCTTTCCCTGGCCTACGACGCGACCATCGAAGGCTGGTCGCGCGCCCTGGATCTGCGCGATAAGGAAACGGAGGGACATACCTTGCGCGTGACCGAACTGGCGCTGAAGATCGCCCAAACCCTCGGGCTGAGCGAGGCCGAGTTGGTGCACATCCGCCGCGGCTCGTTACTGCACGACATCGGCAAAATGGGCATCCCAGATTCGATCCTGCTCAAACCCGACAAACTGACCGAGGAAGAATGGGCGGTCATGCGCAAACACCCGGTGTATGCCTACGAACTGCTCCGGCCAGTATCGTATCTGGACCCTTCAGCGGATATTCCCTATTGTCATCACGAGAAGTGGGATGGAAGCGGCTATCCGCGCGGCTTGAAGGGCGAGGAGATACCGTTGGCCGCGCGCATCTTTGCGGTGGTGGATGTGTGGGACGCGCTTCTCGCCGACCGTCCTTATCGAGCCGCATGGAGCAGGAATCAGGCGCGCCAGTACATCGAAGAACAAGCCGGAAAACATTTCGATCCGCAGATCGTGAAAGTGTTTATGAAGGAGATCGCGGACAAACCCTAAAGTTGTAAGCCAATCGGCAGTTCGCGAGGTCGCATCTCCGCGCGGATCGCGGATTGGGTGTGCGTTGGGGAATTTGGCTTTCGGGTAAAATCAATCCGTTATGCGCCTGACACTGCGCTCCGCCGCCCTGTTCGTTGTTCTCGTTATATCAAGTTCCATCTTCCTCCCCATTTACTTTCGCGGCCCCTATCCGCATCCTCCCGGACCGACTTTCGATAAAGCCGTCAGCAAACTGTATCTGCGCGAGATCAACGAAAGACATGCGGCGCTTGTCCTTTTGGGCGATTCGCTCCTGACGAAAGACGTGGATGCAAACGCGCTTCAACATTCCCTCGGCCTTTCGACCTATAAACTCGATATCCCCGGTTCCTCCTCCGCCTTGTGGTATCTGGTGACCAAGTCCAACATCAGCGAGGCGAATCCCGCGCCGCGGTATTTGCTCGTCCTGTTTCGCGACACCCTCCTGACCGCGCCGATCTTCCGCACCACAGGGCCCTACTTCGGCCTGATCGACAAATTCGCCGCGCCGGCCGATACTTTGCTCCTCCAACGCGCCTATCTCGAGGACCTGAATCCGCTTCAACCCGCCCTCGAAATGTTCCTGCCGCTTTATACGTACCGCGGCCAAGAACGCGCTTCCGTGGACGCGGCTTTGCGGCACACGCTCCCGACACAATTTGGTTGTAACCATCCCTGCGCGGACGAGGCCATGCAAAGCGCGCTCGGAGATATCGCGCCCGAAATTTACGCGGCTTCCATCCTACAGGCCGAGCAAGCGTTGTATACGCGGGAGGAATTGAATTTTTCCGGACAGGTAAACCGCTCCTTTCTGCCGGAAATCATCCGTCTCGCCAATCGTCACGGGATTCAACTGATCTTCGTGCGCGCGCCGACGAATATCTTCCCGAACGCCGCCTCCGAGCCGAAAGGGTTGGAACAATATATTGCGAATTTACACGATTATCTCACCGCGCAAAACATTCCCATGCTCGATCTCTCGCGCGTGGACGGCATCGGCCCGGCCCAATTCGTCGATCCGCATCACATGACGCTGGAGGGTAAAGCTATTTTTACTCAAGCTTTGATCGAAGCGTTAAAAGACTATATAAAACCACAATAGAGGTATCCAATGGAAAAAGAATTCATCCCACAACGCGCCATGAGCATTCACGCACACCCGGACGATCAGGAATTTTCCGTGGCAGGGACTCTGGCGAAATGGGCCAAAGCCGGCTGTGAGATCGTCTCGGTCGTCATCACCAGCGGCGACTCGGGGTCGAACGACCCGACGAAGGACGGGAAATATAAACCCGAACTGGCGGCTTTACGCGAGGACGAACAACGCGCGGCCAACGCGGCGCTGGGCGTCAAAGAGACCGTCTTTCTGCGTTATCCCGACGGCGAACTCGAAGCGACGCTTCCCCTGCGCAAAGAGTTGACGCGCTTGATCCGCAAATACAAACCGGAGGCTGTGGTAACGGGCAACATGGAGGGCGCGTTCTACGGCGACGATTACATCAACCATCCCGATCACCGCGCCGCGGCGGAGGCCGCCACGTACGCGGTCTTTCCGTCAGCGGGGACGCGGCTATTGTTCGCCGACCTGCTCGAGGCGGGGTATGAACCGCACAACGTCAAACGGTTATACATTCACGGCGCGGAGAAACCCAATACCTGGGTGGACATCAGCGCGGAGATCGAAACGAAGATCCAAGCTTTGAGAAAACATGTCAGCCAGCTCGGTGAAAACCCCGAAAAGATGGTGCGTGAGTGGGCGGTGGAGGAAGGCAAGGAACAGGGGCTGGCGTTCGCCGAGGCGTTCAAAGTGATGATCCTGGTGAAGGACGAGGAGAACGGGTGAGTTTCACCAGTTACGATTTTCTGCTTTTCTTTTTGGTCGTCTTCGCCGTCTATTGGCTGGCGCGCGAACGGCGCTGGCAGAATGCGTTCCTGCTGGTTGCCAGCTACGTTTTTTACGCGTGGGTGCATCCGTGGTACGCGCTTCTGCTGGGCGCCTCCACGCTGGCCGATTATTTTTTGGCGCGCGGCATCGTCACGCATCCCGGGCGCAAGCATCTGTGGCTGGGCTTGAGTCTGTTGATCAATCTCGGCGTGCTGGCTTTCTTCAAGTATTACGATTTCTTCAGTCCGGCGCTGGCGGCGGCTTTGCAAAACCTCGGCATGAACGCGGATGGGCTGTTGATACGCATCTTTTTGCCCGCAGGACTTTCGTTCTACACGTTGAAAAAGATGAGCTACATGTTCGACGTATCGAACGGAACTCTCAAGCCGACTCCCTCGCTCATTGACTTTGCCCTGTATGTTTCGTTCTTCCCGCAGATCGTGGCTGGACCGATCGACCGCGCCCGCAAACTGCTTCCGCAATTCGAGTCGCCGCGCGTCTGGAAGCCCGACCTGTTCTACAACGCCTGGCCGTTGATCCTGATGGGCTTCTTCAAAAAGATCGTGATCGCCGATAACGTCAGGGTCATCGTGGATCAAATCTTCGCCGTAAATAACCCAAGCGGATTCTTATTGCTTTCCGCTTCGCTGGCTTTCACCCTGCAAATTCTGGCGGACTTTTCGGCCTACACGGATATCGCGCGCGGCACGGCTTTACTGCTCGGCTTCGAAACGTCGGAGAATTTCAACAATCCGTATCTCTCGCTCACCCCCACCGATTTCTGGAATCGCTGGCACATCACGCTTTCCACCTGGCTGCGCGATTATCTCTTCTTCCCCAGCCGCCGCGCATTGATGCGCGCCCGCGTCCGTATTCCGCGCGTGCTGGTCGAGATCGTTCCGCCCGTCTTTACCATGTTCCTGAGCGGATTCTGGCACGGCGCCGGCTGGACGTACGTGGTCTGGGGCACCTATTACGGCGTGCTGATCGCGGGCTATCATTTGATCGGGCTGGGCGGCAACTGGAAACCGAAAACGTTGTGGACGCGCGGCCTGGCCTGGCTGGTGATGTTCGCGTTGATCGTCTTTGGCTGGGCCATGTTCCGCGCGCCCTCGTTCGCCTGGCTGGGACAGATTCTGTTCCACACGCCGTTCATCAAAGGGCAAAACGACTTCATCGTGGGCTTGATCGCGCTCTCGATAACCTTCGTTTACAGCCTGCCGTTATGGATCAAGTTCGCGCTCGACAAATTCACCGTCAAAGAAAGCTGGTTGCAGGCCGCGTATTACGCGGCGGCGTTCTGTTCGATCTTAGTCTTCGTCAATTCGTCCTCGCCGGATTTCATCTATTTTCAGTTTTGAATCATGCGCTTGTTCTTTCGGTCTGCCGTCCTATTTGCCGCCCTGTTCTGGTTTAGCTGGTTCTATTTTCCAAAATGGCTCGGTTTGCAATTTCCCCAACAGCCGGGGCCGCATTTCGATTCTCGAGTGCGAAAAAACTATCTGGAAGCAATAGACGCCGCCCGGCCCGATATTGTATTTTTGGGGGATTCCACCCTGGGTTACGGAGTCGATACTGATTTACTCTCCCGCTCACTGCAAAAGAAAATCTATAAATTGCGCATCAACGGTTCGGCTTCGGCCATGTGGTATCTCGTGCTCAAAAATAATCTGGCCGAGGCGGAGTTCAAACCCAAATATCTGATCATTATCATGCGCGATACGATTCTGACCGCGCCCGGTTATCGGGTTCAAGGCGCGTATCAGGTACAGCTCGACGAATTCGCTTCCCGGCATGAGAATCTTCTCACGCAACGCGCTTATCTCGATTTGATGAATCCGTTGGAATACGAACTCGAAAAGTATGTGCCGCTATACGGCGCGCGTGTGGAAATCCGCCGGGCGGTGGATGGCGCCATTCGATATTTCCTTCCGGCGCTGGCAGGTTGCAACCGGAATTGCACGGATACGGCGATGTTCGAAACGTTCGGCGCCTCGGACCTCGAACCGGGCCAGCTTCGAAACGCGGTGGCGGTGGCGGAAAATTATCTCTACACGCCCGATCAATTGAATTTTCCGGCGCAGGTGGAAAAGTCTTTTTTACCGGAGATCATTCGCATTACGCAGGAAAATCATATCCAGTTGATAATCGTCCGCTTGAAAACGTATTCCTCGGGTATGACCGATATCGAGTCGCTGGCGTTGAAAAATTACGTGCGCGATCTGGGCGCCTATCTCGCCAAAAACAACGTCCCTTTTTTGGATTTTGGAACCGATCCGCGCCTGCCGCAAAAGGACTTTCTCGACTCGCTCCATTTGAACAAAGAGGGAAGTCTGGTCTTCACGCAACTGCTGGCGAACGCGCTAAAGCCGATCGTCAAATGAATTAGAAAACGAAATATCCAACGATCACCGCCGCCAATGTGACCGTGAGATTATCGATGTCTTTGAACGGCAGGGATTCGACCACCGTGCCCGCCAGCGCGATGAGCGTGACCGGCCAAAGATAATGGCTAAACGGTCCACTAAAGACTCCCGCCAAGACATAGATGAACAAAATAACAGCGCTCAGAATCCAGCCGCCCGCAAACATGCTGACCGATCCCGCCAGCGACTTCTCCGCGCTCCACGGCAAGCGCGGCGAGACAATTCGCCGTCCAACGATATCGGCCAGCCCGTCGCCGCCGCACATCAACATCAGCGCGGTCATGCCGATGGGCGAATCCTTCCAAAATAGAATCGTCAAAACGATAAAGGCGATGTCGTAATATAACGGGCCGCGCAGAATCTCCCGACGGTCGCCGTGACGCGACAAAGCCTGCACAGCGGCTTCATCTTTGATCACGCCGAGTCCCACCAGCGCGAACTGAATCACGATCATAAACGGCACCAACGCCGCCAGCCAGCGCGAGGCGGGGACGTTCGGGAAGAACAGCCAGCACAGCACAAAGATCGGCCCGGTGCCGATATGAATCAACTTGCGGCTCAGCCGCGATTCGATCCAGCCGCGCCCGGCGGCAAAATCCATCAGGCGCAGAAAGCCGAGGGCAATGACAAAAGTGATAACGGCAGCGAGAATAGGATTCATATTATGTTCCCGATGAAATTCGTTATGCGCGATAACCCCATTCGCAGAAAATAGATGCTTGACTCAGCCCGGCATGCTATTTTTGAGATGATTACTACTCGTTACTGCAATTCGTTGTGGGCCCGGCAGGATTCGAACCTGCGACCAAACGATTATGAGTCGTCTGCGCTAACCACTGCGCCACGGGCCCTTAAAATTTCAAGCGCCCCTGCGTCACGTGTCACGCCGCCCGACACTTGAAACGTGACGCCGAAGCACTTTGAAAAACAGAGCGGGAGACGGGATTCGAACCCGCGAATATCAGCTTGGAAGGCTGACGCCTTACCACTTGGCGACTCCCGCGTGCCCGCTGATTTTACATTGAGCGCGCCTCTCGGTCAAGCGTCTTGACCATGACCTGAATTCAGATTACAATATCGCCCGCTATCCAATGCTCCTGTAGCTCAGTGGATTAGAGCGTTTGGTTGCGGACCAAAAGGTCGCGTGTTCGAGTCGCGCCAGGAGCGCCACTTCAGCGAGGAGCGGGTGAACCCGCTCTTTTCTTTTCAAATCACTATGACAAAACCTCAAATTCTCCTCACTAACGACGATGGGATTCGCTCTCCCGGTCTGTGGACGGCCGCCCGCGTCCTCTCGGAAATCGGATTTGTTACCGTTGCCGCGCCGCGTGACCAGTCCTCGGGCATGGGCCGCAGTCTGCCTAACACGTCAGACGGGATCATCCGCGAAGAACGCGTAACGGTCAACGGTCAGGAATGGAGCGTGTACGCAGTGGGCGGTTCGCCGGCGCAAGCCGTTCTGCACGGCGTACTCGAGATCATGCCGCAAAAACCGGATCTGGTCGTTTCGGGAATCAACTACGGCGAAAACGTTGGGACGGGCGTCACCATTTCCGGCACGGTCGGCGCGGCCATGGAAGCCGCCGCGCTGGGCTACCCGGCTCTCGCAGTTTCGCTCGAAGCCCACGCCAAATATCATCTCAGTTATTCCGAAGAAGTGGATTTCACCGCCGCCGCGCATTTCGCCGCGTTGTTCGCGCAAAAAATGCTCGCCGGTAACGTCTTTTCGGAGGAAGTGAACCTGCTCAAAGTGGATGTGCCTTCCGACGCCGCGCCGGATACGCCCTGGCAGGTCACGCGGCTTTCGCGTCAGCGTTATTACGATTCGGTCGCGCCGGTGCGCGCCTCGTGGGATATTCCGGGACGAATCGGTTACAAGGAGGCCGCCCGTCTCGATCACGATAAAGCCGATTCGGATGTATACGTACTGCGGCGCACGCGGCATGTTTCCGTCACGCCGCTCAGCCTCGATATGACGGCGCGCGTGGACTTGGAAAAATTCGAAAAGAAATTACGTAAAGAATAAACGGCCCTCGGGCCGTTTATTTTATTTCGCCATTGCTTCATACACACTCTGCGGAATATCTGCAATGCGATAAATGCGCGCGTACTCCATGCCGTGAATCATAATGATTTTCTCCGGTTGAACGACCTTCAAAGCCTGTAAAAGTTTCGCCGATTCCGGTTGATTGTTCTGCAATTCGGTATAAAGCACGAGATAGTCGGCGCGCTTCATCCCCGCGATGACGGAGGGCAGGCCCTCTTCGGTGAGATACACTTTCTTCAACACGTCGGTCTGACCGGGGAAGAAATACGAGAACGGCCCCATGCCCGCGTAAGCGTACACTTTCGTCACGGATGCGTCCGGCTTTTGCGCCAAATACGCCGCGGCCCGGTCAAGCCCTTCGCCGTAACCGTAAGGCACATTGCCCAACACCGCGCGCATCACGGGATTCACGTACGTGTAATAATACGGATAATACGGAAGCGTACTGCCGATCTGCAACGCGATCAAAGCCGCGAACACGGACAATTTTATCCATGCGTTGGACAGCGCAGTCCAGCGGTCGGATAACCATAACAGCGCGTAGCTCCAACCCATGCCGGCGATCAAATCGAGACAGATGAAGCTGGTCAAAATATAATGGGGCGAGTCGCGTCCCTGCGCGATTCCAAACATAACGATGAACAAAGCGGATAGAACCGCGAGCCAGCCCATCGTCCATTTTGCCGGCGATGGAACCAGTTCCTTTTTTCTGGAAAAGAGAACGAATATCGCCAAAATAAGCCCCAGCCAGGTGATCCACGTGGAAAGCGTCAGCCAGCGAATCAGGTAATTGATCCCGCCCGCCAGACCGATGTTCAAACTGAACTTCGCAGGTTGAAGTTCCTGAGTGACGTCCAACCGCGCGCCTTGAAACGCGTAACTGAACGCGTTGCCGTACACTTCATATAACATCTTGCCCGGCGCGACCCACATACCCGGCCACAAAATCACGTACACAAACGCGGCGGCCGCCAGCCAGATTACGAATACTTTGACCGCTTCCCATATCTTCACGCCGAATTTTTTTCCGCTTTCGCGCTCGAAAAGCCCTGCGAATAACATCAAACCGATCAGCGGCGCCACCACAATGGACGGCGACTTGGTCAATTGCGCCAGGCCGAAAGCCGCGCCCGAAACGAGCAGATAGATCCACTTGCGATCCTTGTAAAGATAAACCGACATGCCCAACACCGAGACCAACACGAACATCGCAAGCATGCCTTCGTGATTAAGAAGGCGCGAGTGCCCGAGGAAGAACGGCGCATCCATCGCAAGGACCACGGCGAGAAATGCAATGGCGCGGTCGAACAGAAACTGGAGCAGGACGAATGCCAACAGCGCCAGGGCGGTCAACACCGCTATTTGAATCAACCGGCTGTCGCGCAATAAAGCCAGAGTCTGTTTGCCGTGATCTTTGAGAAAGTTATCGAAATTTTCCTTGCGTACATCGAAGTAACCCTGGCCGAGGCCGCGATACTGCGGAAAATATGCCAGCATACCCGCCGTCACAACCCAGGTGGTTGTAACCGCCGGATGATAATCGTAAACCGTGTTCGCAAAATCGTGATGTGTGATCGCATAATAGAAATTGGAACCGGAGATCACCCACCACGGCTCGTCAATCGTGGCGAAACGGTCTATGCCGATCACGTGCGATGGGACGATCAGCGCCAACAACACGATCAAAGTCAGAATCCAATTTAGTTTCTTTTTCTGCATGGTCACTCGTTATTCGGAAAGCGCGTTCCACACCGCGGGCGAAAAGTCGGCCACGCGATACACCGTCGCGTATAAATATCCGTCCAGCCAGATTTGCTTTTCGGGTTCGACGTCCGCCAGCGCGTGCATCAGCGGATCGTACTTGGCCGCCTTGCCTTGTACCGCGTTATATATCACCAGATAATCCGCGCCGCGCATCGAGTTAAGCAATTCCTGCTCGTGACCCGCGTCCACGTAATAAGGCTTGAAGCGCGTGGTCTGCCCCGGATAAAAATACGAGAAACAACCGCGCGCATAATAGACCAGCGCGATCGACTCTTCCGCTTGCGGCTGTTTCGCCAGATACTGCGCGGCCAACTCCAGCCCCTCGCCATAGGCGAATCGCGGAAATTGTTTGTCGGAACTCCACGCGTACAACGCGGGGTTGCGATACGTGAAATAATACGGATAGAACGCGGCCGCGCTCCAAATTTGAATCAACAACGCCGCGCACAGGACCGCGTACCTGCTCCAGTCCGAACGGAGGAAACGCGTCCGCCGCGCGATCCACCGAACCGCGTAGAACCAGCCCATGCCCGCCCATAGATTCAACGCGACGTAACTCGTCAGCGTGTAATGCGGGGAGTTGCGCCCCTGCGCCAAGCCGAACATCACCACGAATGCCAGCGCGGTGACGGCCATCGTCAGCGCCAGCCAACGCGCGTTGGGGCGGACCAGTTCGCGGTCCCGCGAGAACGGGAACAGAATCCCGAAAAGAATTCCCAGCCAGGTGATGAACGTCGTCCGCCAGAGAACATCCGCCAGCAGTGCGTTAATCCCGCCGAGATTCAATTCGAGGCCTGCCGAATTGGTCTCCACGTCGCCCACCGCTTTGAGGCGCGCGCCTTCGAAGGCGTAACTGAAGGCGTTGCCATAAACTTCGTGCAACATCTTGCCCGGCGCCACCCACATGCCCGGCCAAAAAATAATATATGCAAGCGCAAGTACAGCAAGCCAGACGCCAAAAACTTTGAGCGCGTTCACCATCGCCTTACCGGCGTCCGCACGCCACCCGCGGATCAAATCAATCAATAACAAAATCCCGATCGGAGCGAGCGCCGCGATAGCCGAGGATTTCGTCAACTGCGCCAGTCCCGCCGAAACGCCCGAAAGGATCAGAAAAATAATTTTACGTTCCTGAAAAAGATAAATCATCAACGCCAGCGCGGAAATAACGACGAACAGCGCCAACAGCACTTCGTGATCGAGCAGGCGTGATTGGCCGAGGAAGAACGGGTCGAAGGAAACGAGCAGTATCGAAAAAGCGGCTATTGGTTTGGACAGCAAACGCTGTAATAAATAAAACAAAACCAGCAAAAGGAACGCAATGAACAAAACCTGAATCAAGCGCGCATCACGCAGTAACACGAGCGGATCCTTGCCATGCTGAAGCATGAACGGATCGAGTACGCCCTTTTCGTAATCGAGATAGCCCTGTCCCAGCCCGCGGTATTGCGGAAAATAAACCAGCATGGCGGCGGTGACGATCCACATCGTGGTCACCGCGGGCTGATATTCGTAGATCGTGTTTTGAAACTGGCGCTGGCCGAGCGCGTAATAAAAATCCGCGCCCATGCTCAGCCAGTACGGTTCGTCCGCCGTAGCGAAGGAACCGAGAGCGGGCAGGCGCGGCGCAAGAAATGCAATGATCAAAAGGGCGTAAAGCAAAATGTCGAACAGTTTCCTTGATTTCACTCGAAGGATTATACCAATCGCCCTATTGACTTGACAGGCATCTGTTTTTGGGGATAATTACAGGCATATTCAAAGGCGTTGACAGAGGAAAGTAGGCCGACGGAAACCGTCAGAGAGGCGCGCAGGCAAGGCTGTGATCCGCGCCCGGCAGAAATCGGTCGAAGTTCCCTCTCGAGCCGTTCGTGTGAAGACGTTCCACGTATCAGGTTTCAAGTTTCACGTGTTGCGCCGGTAGTACGAACCGTATTCTCCGCGTTAACGAGAGGCTGATGAATATCAGCGCAAAGAGTCCCGCGTGTGAATGCGCGGGAAACTTGGGTGGTACCGCGAGACTCCCTCTCGTCCCATTGCGTGGACGGGAGGTTTTTATTTGTGGACAATGGACCGCCGACGATGGACAATGGTCTAATTTTGGAGGAAGAATGTTAGATAAACTGAACGAAATCGAAAAAGCCGCGTTGGAGTCGCTGCAATCCGCCGCGGACTCGGCCGCGCTGGAGACCTGGCGCGTGGCGCATCTTGGGCGAAATTCGCCGCTGATGACGGTCTTCTCCGAGTTGGGGAAACTGTCGAAGGAGGAGCGGCCGGCCGCGGGTCAAGCCGCGAACCGTGTGAAAGTGGCGTTAGAGTCCGCGCTGGAGGAACGCTCCAAAACTGTAAAAGAAGCCGCGCTGGCGAAATCCCTCGAAGAAGAGGCGCTGGACGTGACCCTGCCGGGGCGCGCCGTTCGCGTCGGCCGCCTACATCCGTCCACGCAACAACTGCGGAAAGTATTGAGCATTCTCGCCGACATGGGTTTTCAGGTCTATACCTCGCGCGAGGTCGAGTCGGATGAGATGAATTTTCAATTGCTCAATTTTCCGCCTCATCATCCGGCGCGCGAGATGCAGGATTCGTTCTACGTCGACGCGGGCGAACGCGGCGACAACCCGATTTTGATGCGTACACACACTTCGCCGGGGCAAATCCGCGCCATGCGCGACGCCGTGCGCGCGGCGAAGGACCCGAATAACCCTCCGCCGATCCGCATCGCGCTACCCGGTATGTGCTTCCGTTATGAACAGATCACGGCGCGTTCCGAGATTCAATTCAATCAGGTCGAGGGGCTGGTCGTGGGCGAAAACATCACGTTCGCGGATCTCAAAGGCACGTTGATCAACTTCGCGCGCCGCATGTTCGGTCAGAACGCGCGCACACGCTTTCGCGCCTCCTATTTTCCGTTCACCGAACCATCCGCCGAAATGGACGCGGAATGTTTCGTATGCGGCGGCAAAGGCTGCGCGGTTTGCAAGAACTCCGGCTGGCTCGAAATTCTGGGATGCGGCATGGTGCATCCGGTCGTTTTGCAAAACGGAGGCTATGATCCGGCGCGCTACTCCGGTTTTGCCTGGGGCATGGGGCCGGAACGCCAGTTGATGCTGCGTTATAAGATCGACGACATCCGCTATTTCTGGGGCAACGATCTTAGGTTTTTGGAGCAGTTCTAAATTAGAGACCAGTAATTAGAGATTAGAGACTAGATGCTAGTGGTTGGAGGCTGAAAAGTCTCTAGTTTCAAATCTCATTGGAAGGATTTTGAAAATGAAGATACCTCTTTCATGGCTCAAAGATTTCATCGATCTCGACGGACTGACCGTCGAAGACATTGCTCGCAAATTGACTCTGGCCGGGTTGGAAGTGGACGAGATTCTTTACGCCGGCTTGGAGATGCCGGCGCGCCAGCCCGATGAAAAGCACGAGTTCAAAACCGGCGGCATCTCATGGGACCGCGCAAAGATCGTTGTGGCTGAAATTCGACAGGTCAACCCGCATCCCAACGCGGATCGGTTGACCCTGCTCGATCTGTACGACGGCGAAAAAGACCAGGTCGTGCTGACGGGCGCGCCGAATATTTTCCATTTGAAAGGCGCGGGCAAACTCGAGAAACCGGTCAAAGTAGCGTATGCCAAGGAAGGCTCGACGTTGTACGACGGTCACGCCGAGGGCCAACAGCTAATGACGCTCAAACGCGCCAAGATTCGCGGCGTCGAATCGTACTCGATGGTCTGTTCGGAAAAAGAGTTAGGCATCTCGGACGAACACGAAGGCATCATCCTGCTCGACGACGATGCGCCGGTCGGTATGCCGCTCGCCGATTACATGGGCGATGCCGTGCTCGACATCAGCATCCTGCCCAACATGGCGCGCAACGCGAACGTGATCGGCGTGGCGCGCGAGCTCGCCGCGCAAACGGGCCGCGAATTGAAGAAACCGACGATTAAGTTCAAAACAAGCGGTCAATCAGTCGAAGAACTCGTTTCAATTGAAATTACCGTCCCTGAACTCAACCCGCGCTTTATGCTCGGACTGATTCGCGGGGTGGAGATCAGACCCAGCCCCTATCAAGCCCAACGCCGACTTAAACTGGCGGGCATGCGCCCGATCAACTGCATCGTGGACGCGACCAACTATGCCATGCTCGAACTCGGCGAACCACTGCACGCCTTCGATTACGACGTGCTCAAAGAACGCGCCGGAAAGAAGCCGGTCAAAATTATTACACGTGTCGCGCGGGACGGCGAGAAACTCAAAACACTCGACGGTGTGGAACGCAAGCTGACCTCCATGAACGTGCTGGTCTGCGACGAGAAAGGTCCGCTCTCCATCGCGGGCGTGATGGGCGGCGAGGAAAGCGAAGTGTACGATTCGTCGAAAGAAATATTGGATGCCACAGGCGTCGAGACCGCCTCAGGCGAAATGCCTTTGGGCAAAGTCGTCGCGCGCGGCGCCAGCACCACGAATATCCTGCTTGAAGGCGCGGCCTGGAGCTTTATCAATATCCGCCGCACAGCCAAACAGCACAACCTGCCGTCCGAGGCTTCGTTCCGCTTCTCGCGCGGCGTGCATCCCGCGCTGGCAGAGATCGGCGTGAAGCGCGGCCTGCAATTGATGGCCGAATGGTCGGGCGGCAAGATCGCGCCCGGCCTCGTGGATGCGTATCCGCTCGAGCCGAAGAATCCAATCGTCGTTGTCGCGCCCAACGATGTAAAACGCCTGCTCGGCATCGAATTGACCGCCGAACAGATCGCGGAACTATTGGCGCGGCTCGAATTCAAATGCACGATCGAAAAAGGCGCAGTCAAAGTCGAAGCACCGCCGTATCGACTCGACATCGGCGAAGGCGTGATCGGCCTGGCCGATGTGCTCGAAGAAGTTGCGCGCGTCTACGGTTACGATCGCATCCCTGAAACCCTCATGGCCGATTCGCTCCCGCCGCAAATGGGCAACCCCGTTTACGAATGGGAGGAACACGTGCGCGACCTGCTGGTATCGTTCGGTTTGCAGGAAGTCGTCACTTATCGTTTGACCTCGCCCGAGCGTGAGAATCGCCTCGTGCCGCAGAGCGAACATGTGCGCATCGCCAATCCCATTGCGCCGGAAAAAAGCGTTCTGCGCCGCAGTTTGGCCGCTTCGATCCTCCAAGCCGCGGAAAAGAACGCGCGCGCCGAGTCGCTGGCGATCTTCGAGATCGGCCCCGTCTTCGAACCGGTAAAAAACGACCTGCCGCGCGAACAAAGCAAACTGGCCATCGCGATGACCGGCCTGCGCGAGCCGACCGCCTGGGATGTGAAAGACTCGCCCGCGCTCGACTTCTACGATATGAAAGGACGCGTCGAACTCCTTTTGAGCGGCCTCCGTTTCACGGACGTTGTTTACGCTCCCACCGATTCCGTTAATTACCTGCACCCGGGCAAAGCCGCGCAAGTCAAGGTCAACGGTCAAATTGTCGGTGTGTTCGGCGAATTGCATCCGCTGGTGAAAGAAGAATATGAGTTGGGCGACTCACCGGTGCTGGTCGCGGAGTTCGATTTAGAGAGTCTACGCGCCGCGACTCCAACTTATGGGATCGTTCCGGTGCCCGAGTATCCGCCCGTCCTCGAAGATATCGCGCTGATCGTGGATGATGCAGTTCCGGCATCCCGCGTGGAGGCGTTGATCCGTCAAACCGGCGGCAAATTCGTAACTCAAGTACGCCTGTTCGATGTGTATCGCGGCAATCAAATCGGCGCAGGGAAAAAATCACTGGCGTACAACCTAACGTATCAGGCGCCCGATAAAACCATGACCGACGCGGAGGCGGCCGCCATCCGCAATAAGATCGTCAAACGGCTGGAGCAGGAGGTCGGCGCGAAATTGCGCAGTTAGTACCAACGGGATGCAGTCGAACTTGCATCCCGTTTTCATTGCCTGTATACTCAGTAAAATTTTTTAATAGGAGAATGCAAATGGATAACAAGACCAAAGGAATCGTCGCCACTGTTGCCGCCGTAGTATTGTGCGGATGCCCCGGCCTATTCATGTGCCTGTTTGGGGTAATTACAGCCTTCGGCGGGGGCACATTCACCCTGGGCGATCGAGCGGACAATATCCCAACCACATACGGATATGTTTTTATGTGCCTGTCTCTGCTCCTCATTTTGATTCCCATCCTCGTAGGCTTTTTTACCCTGCGCAAAAAAACCGCGGCTGAGGCTGTGCCGTCGAATAACGAGCCGCCCGCCATCCCCTAAACAACCAAAACATAATTAACCCCGAATTTAATTTGGACGCAGAAAAACGCTGATTCACGCTGATGAAAGCAATAGATCAGCGTTTTCTGCGTGAATCAGCGTCCAATTTGTTCTTAAAAAACGAACTGACCCGCAAAACCTTAAGTTTGGGGTGAGTCATGTTTTTTTGTCTTTATTTCGCCGTCGCGCATCCGGCTCGGTCAGGGAACGATGATCACCTGATTCATATCGCAAAAGTAATACTGGCCGATGTGCAGACTCCACCCTGTGGTATAGGTTCCCGGCGAGACGGGAGCCGTCATGCTTAC
>WBZO01003923.1_pt1 | contig 16676 bp, 13 predicted proteins | sample 5204261 | NCBI WGS metagenome assembly WBZO01 (sample SAMN12412400, study PRJNA552823) | activated sludge metagenome | isolation source: activated sludge from anammox sidestream of wastewater treatment plant... | place: USA: North Carolina | collected 2017-09 | reverse complement strand
GGCGCGCCGTGGTGATCGGCGTCGGCGCCACAGTCGTGATGGACCTGTGGGCGGCGTGCCTTCGGCTGTTCGGTGTCCCCTCGCTGAACCTGTCGCACCTGGGGCGCTGGCTGGCACATGCCGTTCGCGGCCGCTGGCGGCATCGCAATATCGCCGAGGCGACGCCCGTGCCCGGGGAGTCATGGCTTGGCTGGTGTGCCCACTACACGGTCGGCGTGGGCTTTGCCGCGTCGCTGCTCGTTATCGAGGGAGATGCATGGGCGGAGGCGCCATCGCTACTTCCGGCCCTCGTCTTTGGCTGGGTCACCGTTCTGGCGCCGCTCTTCGTGCTGCAGCCCGGGATGGGGGCCGGCATCGCATCCAGGCGCACATCTCGGCCGCTCTTCAACAGCGTGAAGATCATAGTGACCCACACGGTGTTCGGGATCGGCCTCTACGGAGCGGCGTTGGCACGCGCCTGGTTGCTGGGCTGACGCCCCCACCCCGCCGTTGTGGCCCTCCCAGTCTCGCGGGCCGAGTGCAGCAAGGAATCACCGCCAGATTGCGTTCATCTAACGTAGGCGAGAACGCCGTGACCCTGGAGGTGTAGATTGGCGGAGAGTGCGGGATTCGGACCCGATCACCACCTGTGGATTCTGTAGCTTACAGAAACGACGTTGCCGCAGCTGCCATGACTGCCGGCAATGCCGTCGCGCACTGCCCGCCATTGCCCGCTGGAACCGTGCGGACGCGTGGCGCTTCGGTACCGCGTCGTCGGTCGACGGTGCGGTGCTCCCATGACTACGCGAACGCAGGATTCGCACCGTAGCCTACGGCGAGGGGCGGGCGCGCCGCAGCCACGCGGCTCTCAACTACTTCACGCGGTAGATCAGGAACAGCTGCTGGGGCAGAAAGTCGTGCGAGGCGTCCACCTCGAACCCGGCCTGACGCAGCTCCGCGGTGAGCTGATCCGGCGTGAAGCGGAACTCCACCGGCGGCCCTTGCGGCGCGTCCTTGCGGAAGTCGACGATCGCCACGCGTCCGCCGGGCTTCAGGTTCGCCTTGAGCGCAGTCAGATACGCCACGCGGTTCGGGATGTGGTGGAACGTGTCGACGATGAGGACCACGTCGACCGGCTCCGGCAGGTTCGTCGTGGCCGCCCCGGCCAATACCGCCGTCATGTTGGCGAGGCCCTCGCCCTTGGCGCGCGCCGTTAGGTGCGCCACCATCGACGGCTCGATGTCGACGGCGTACACCTTCGGCGTAGTCGCTGACTTCAGCGCCTGCCGCGCGCGTGAGGGGTCAGTCCTGAAGGAAGTGACGCTTCGCGAAGGCGTGGCCCGCTCCCGTCTTCAAGTAGCTCTCGAACCGGCTCGCAAGCACCTCGCTCCGAAACTCCATGCACACCTCCACCGTCCAGGGCCGCCACGACGCCGTTGACCTGTTCTGGCCCGCGTTGTGTGCCGCAAGTCGCGCAGGAAGGTCGGATGTCAGGCCAACGTACCGGCGCTGAGGAGAATTGATGCTGCGAATGATGTAGACGAGACGCTTGGCCGAATCAGGCATGCTGCTACGGCAGCACCTTTCGGGCCATCGGCTGGACGCCCGATTACCGGTCTTCAACTAGCTCGTTCGCATTGGGATTGCAGTTCCTGCAACGGGCGCGACCAGGCAGGGTGACTAATCGTGGAACTTCCAGCGATGGTCAGGTAACCGGAGCGGTGGATTCACTGAAGGTGATTGGTCCTCCTCCGCCTAGAACGCTCGCTGCGCTCGCTTGCTGCGGAGGACATCCTTCGCACGTGCTCGCAGTGACGCGGCGCAGCCATCCGGAGCCGCGAGCGTAGCGAGCGATTGGCGAAGGATGGACTGGGAATGCAGTTCTTGCAACAGGCGCGATCAGGCAGGGTGACTAATCGTGGAACTTCCAGGGATGGTCAGGTAACCGGAGCGGTGGATTCACTGAAGGTGATCGGTCCTCCTCCGCCTAGAACGCTCGCTGCGCTCGCTTGCTTCGGAGGACATCCTTCGCACGTGCTCGCAGTGACGCGGCGCAGCCATCCGGAGCCGCGAGCGTAGCGAGCGATTGGCGAAGGATGGCGGAGAGGGTGGGATTCGTATCTACTCGCGGATCTGATCACTGAGAATGGCAGTAAATAAGGCGCTATAGAGGCGATAGAAACCACAGAATTCCTTCAGGTCCGTACAAAACTCGTACGCGGATTCTCGCCTCGTATTACGCTCTTCGCATGCCTCAAGGCGCCCTCGCGCTGTACCGCCGGCACCTCGCGGAATGCCCTCACGCGAGCAAGGGGAACCGGTGGACGCGCTGCCAATGCCCCATCTGGGTCCAGGGCTCGATCGGAGGCGAGGCCGTCCGTCGGAGCATGAACACGACCAACTGGACGGCGGCGTCGACCAGCGTCCACCAGTGGCAGTCCTCGGGCCGCATCGGGGTTCTCAAGCCTGAGCTCCCGTCGATTGTCGATGCCGTCGCCGCGTTCCTCAAGGAGGCTGAGACCCGGAACCTGGCGGCGACCACGATTCAGAAACGCCGTGAACTGCTCGAAGGGAAGCTGCTGCCGTACTGCAGGTCCAAGGGCTACCGGCAGCTGCGCGATCTGACCGTCGACCGGCTCCGAGCATTTCGCCACGGATGGACGTACTCGCCCTTGTCCGCCGCCAAGCGACTGGAGTACCTGCGCGCGTTTTGTCGGTTCTGCGTCGACTCCGGCTGGATGGAACGCAACCCGGCATCCGCGCTCAAGACGACGAAGGTGTCGCACCGCCCCACGCTCCCGAACTCCGACGAGGAGGTCGACCGTCTCTTGGAGGCCGCTCGGAAGATGCAGGGGTTCGGGCGCTACGGCCCGCGCATCGAGCCGATGATCCTCCTGCTTCGCTACTCCGGGCTGCGGATGCAGGATGCCGCCTGCCTGGAGCGGAAGCGCCTTGCGGACGACAAGCTCTTCCTCTACCAGCAGAAGACTGGGACGCCGGTCTACTGCCCGCTGCCGCCGGGGGTGGTCACGACGCTGGCCGCCGTCGAGAACGACAACGAGCGGTACTTCTTCTACGACGGCAGCAGCCAGCCGGAAAGCATGGTCAAGAGCTGGGATCGTGTGTTCACGAAGGTCGGCACGACTGCCGATCCGCCGGTGGCCAACTGTCATCCGCACCGCTTCCGCGACACGTTTGCCGTGTCCCTCCTGCTGAAGGGCGTGTCGCTCGACAGCGTGTCGAAGCTGCTCGGTCACAGCTCGATCAAGATTACGGAGCGACATTACGCCCCATGGATCAAAGCGAGGCAGGACCACCTCGAGAGTGAGGTCCGGAAGATCTGGGCGTGAAGTCCGGGTCGCTTGGAGGAGACCGCTCGGATCCTGGTTTGACACCGAGTCGGCCGTGGAGCATCCTACAGACGTTGTGGGCCGTTTCCGACAAGCTCTCGCCTTCGCACTGACCCTGGCGCTCTTCGGCGCCAATGGGGCCCTGTGCGCGGGCTGGGCAGCCACACCGGAAGCTCGGATGGAATGCTGCGCCGACGCCGATTGCCCGATGCACAAGGGCGGCACCCTTGACGGGTCGCGGTCTGCACACGTGCTGACACAAGCGGAGGCGGACGCCTGCTGTGCGATGTCCGAGCGCAAGCAGTCGGAGACGTCCAGCCCAACTGCCCTCGTTGTCTTGGCAGCACCGGTGTTGGATGCCGGCGTGGTCCTTTCGCCGAGCCTCCCCGCGCGAGTCCTGGGCGAGAGCTGGCGACGAGACGCCCCAAGCGTAGTTCCGCCCGTTCCTCGCCACATCCTCCTGTCCGTCTTCCTCCTTTAGCCACAGACACAGTCGTCGTGTCTCTGCTCGGACCTCACGTCCGGGCACCGTAGATGCGCGCGCGCAAGCGCGCGCGATGACGAGTGTCGTGGCCCATGATCAACCGCCTCATCGATGTTGCACTGAAGCACCGCTTTATCGTGATCGCGCTGTACCTCGGCCTCGCTGGCTGGGGCTGGTGGGCCTTGCGAGCTACGCCAGTCGATGCGATCCCGGACCTCTCCGACAACCAGGTGATCGTCTTCACCGACTGGCCGGGCCACAGCCCACAGGAGGTCGAAGACCAGGTGACGTATCCGCTCACCACTAACCTGCAGGGGCTCGCCGGCGTTCGCGTGGTCCGGTCTCAGTCCGCCTTTGGCTTCTCGATGGTCTACGTCGTCTTCGAGGACGACGTGGACCTGTACTTCGCACGCACCCGCGTACTGGAGCGGATGAGTCTGGTGGCGAAGTCCCTGCCCGTCGGCGTCGTGCCAACCCTCGGGCCGGACGCCACCGGGGTCGGCCACGTCTTCTGGTACACCGTCGAGAGCCCGGGCCATTCGCTGCGTGACCTGCGCACCCTGCAGGACTGGTTCATCCGGTATCAACTGAACGCCGTGCCCGGTGTGGCGGAGGTGGCTTCCGTCGGTGGGCACGTGCAGCAGTACCAGGTCGACGTCGACCCCAATCGCCTGCGGACCTACGGTCTGCCGCTCAGCGCTGTGGTGTCGGCAGTCCGAGACAGCAATCTGAACGTCGGTGGCAACGTCCTCGAATCCAACGGCGCCTGGCTGATCGTTCGGGGCGTCGGCTTGATCGAATCCGTCGACGACGTGAAACGGATCGTGGTCGGTGCGACCAACGGCGTTCCGGTGTACGTCGATCAGATCGCCAACGTCCAGATCGGTAATGCGTTCCGCGTGGCGTCACTCGTCAAGGGCACCCAAGAGGCCGTCGGCGGTGTCGTGGTAGCCCGCACTGGGGTCAATACCAAGCAAGTGATCGACGCTGTCAAGGCACGCATCGCGCAGATACAGCCTGGCCTACCGCCGGGTGTCTCCATCGTCCCGTTCTACGACCGGTCGGAACTCATCGAGCAGTCCGTCGACACGCTGCGCGTGGCGCTGCTCGAGGAGATCGCGCTGGTCACGCTGGCGCACGTGGTGTTCCTGATGCACTTCCGGTCGATCTTGATCGTGACAATCCCGCTGCCGCTGGCGGTGCTCATGTCGTTCCTGGGCATGTACTACGCCGGCATCTCGTCGAACATCATGAGCCTGGCCGGGATCGCCATCGCCATCGGAGTGCTGGTCGATGCCGGCATCGTGGTCACCGAGAACGCCTTCCGCTACGTCGAGCAACGCGCCATCGACACGCGCGATCGACGCGCCGTGTGGGACACGGTTCGCGACTCCACGCGGCTCGTTGGGCGGCCGGTCTTCTTTTCCATGGCGATCATCCTGCTCGCCTTCATCCCCGTTTTTGCGCTGACCGGGCAGGAGGGCAAGCTCTTTCACCCGCTCGCATTCACCAAGACATTCGCCGTGCTGGCGGCCACCGTAGTCGCGGTCACGCTGGTGCCGGTGCTCTGCTCGCTCCTTCTCGGAGGCCGGCTCCACTCCGAAGATGCCAATCCGGTGATGCGAAGCCTCCGTCGCCTCTACGAGCCCGCTCTCCGCATGGCGCTGGCGCACCGCATCTCGACCATCGCCGTCGCCGCATTGCTGTTCGTCGGCGCGCTGTTCGTGGCTCGAGGCATCGGGAGTGAGTTCATGCCCGCCCTGAACGAGGGCGACCTCATGTTCATGCCGATCGCCGATCCGAGCGTCTCGCTGGACGAGAACACCCGCATCGCCGCGCAACAGAACGCGGCGCTGATGACATTTCCAGAAGTGGAGTACGTCGTCGCCAAGGTGGCACGGGCAGACACGTCTACGGACCCCGCACCGTTGAACATGACGGAAACCATCGTGCACCTGAAGCCGACACAAGAGTGGCGGGAAGGGATGACGCTCGACCGCCTGCGTGCCGACATGGGGCGCGCGGTGCAGTTGCCTGGCGTCTCGAACATCTGGACGATGCCCATCATCAACCGCATCGACATGTTGACCACCGGGATTCGATCGGAGGTGGGCGTCAAGATCTTCGGCACCGATCTGACGGTGCTCGAGGACCTCGCGCGCCGGGTGGCGGACGCGGTCCGCGGGGTGCCTGGCGCCAGCAACGTGTATCCCGAACAGGTTACGAGCGGCCAATACCTCAACATCGGGGTGAATCGAGCGGCGGCCGCCCGGTACGGCGTTGGCGTCGGTGACATTCAGCAGGTCGTGGAGACGGCAATCGGCGAGACCGCGCTCACGACGACTATTGAAGGACGCCGCAGGTTTCCGGTGCGCGTCCGGTATGCGCCGCAGTACCGCGCCGATCCGCAGGCACTCGGGCAAGTGCTTGTCGCGACGCCAAGCGGCGCGCAGATTCCCCTGTCCGAGGTCGCGAGCATCGAGCATGCGCGAGGCCCCGCGATGATCTCGTCCGAAAATGGCTTGCTGCTCGCGACGGTTCTACTGAACGTGCAAGGCCGGGATGTCGGCGGGTTCGTCGAGGAGGCGCGCGCGACCGTCGCCCGCGATGTCGTGCTGCCAGCAGGCTACTACGTCGGCTGGAGCGGCCGATGGGAGAACCAGGAGCGGGCACGGGCTCGTCTGCAGGTAGTGCTGCCGATCGTGCTGCTCGTCATATTCGTCCTCCTCTACTTCACCTACCACTCACTGCTCGAAGCGGCGCACGTGCTGCTGGCCGTGCCGTTTGCCTTGACCGGCGGCGTCTACCTGCTGTGGCTGCTTGGCTACAACTTCTCGGTCGCGGTGTGGGTGGGGTTCATCGCGCTGTTCGGCACTGCCGTGCAAACCGGCGTCGTGATGGTGATCTACCTGGAGGAGGCAGTGGAACGAAAGCGACAGGAACTGGGCGGCACGCTCACGAGGGCGGCTTTGAAAGACGCGGTCATCGAAGGCGCGCTGCTCCGGCTTCGGCCGAAGGTGATGACGGTATCCACGGTCATCGCGGGCCTGCTCCCCATCATGTGGAGCACCCGCGCCGGCGCCGAGGTGATGAAGCCGCTCGCCGCGCCAGTGCTCGGCGGGATGGCGTCATCGCTCCTGCACGTGCTCATCGTGACGCCGGTCATCTTCTTCTGGATTCGGGAACGGCGGCTGGGCCTCCAGCACGAAGCCGTGGCGCAGCGCGAGGGAGGGCCGATGAGCAGACGCAATCTTCTCGTCGCGGCGGCCGTGATCGCGATCACCGGAGCCGCGGCCACGCTCGTGTGGAGAGCATCCCCTCCAACTGGCGATTCGGATAGCGCGGTCGGAAGCACTGTGATCCAAACGGTACAAGCGGGCGAGCTCGATGTGGTGTTGCTTGCACCGGCGGGAGCGCTGCATCAGGGGCGCAACACCTTCACCATCGAGTTCCGACGCGCCGGGACAACGACACTGTTCGACGCTGGCACCGTCCGAGCGAGCGCCAACATGCCGATGCCGGGCATGGTGATGTCGGGCGGAATGCAGGTGACACCGACCGCCGTTCCAGGCCGGTACTCGGCGACGGCGGAGTTCGGCATGGCGGGGGCATGGCAGATGGCCATCGAGTGGAGCGGCCCCGCCGGTGCCGGGTCTGTGAGATTTGAAGGAGGCGTGCAATGAACCCGCGAATGGTGCCAAGCGTCCTCATTGTCGCGCTGTGCCTGGCCGCGCCGGCGTTCGCGCAGACGCCAACGGCGACGTCGTCGACAGCGGAGCGCATGGTCGATCCGGTGAACGGGCTTTCGCTCGACCAGGCCATTGCACTGTCTTTCGAACGGGAGCCCTCGCTGCGAGCTGTGCGGAGCCAGGTTGAGGTCGCAGAGGCGATGAAACTGCAGGCGTCGCTCAGACCCAACCCGTCAGTGTCCGTCGAGCGGCGCGAGGAGCCCGCCGGGACGGATAACCTGACGACGATTGGCGTGCAGTGGCCGCTCGACCTGTTCCGAAAGGGCAGCCGTGTTGATGTGGCCGAAGGCGAGATCTCAACAGCGCGACTCGCTGCCTCCGACCGCGAGCGACTCCTTCGGGCGGAGGTTCGCGCGGCATATGGAGCCCTCGCCGTCGCGATTCGCGACCTCGCGGTGCTCGACGAGACTATCGGCGCTACGCGGAGCCAGTATGAGCTCCTTCGGTCACGGGCCGACGAGGGAGCCGCGCCTCGGCTAGAGCGCGACCTGTTGGATGTCGAGCTGCGGCGTCTCGAATCCGAACAGGTGCTCCAACTGGCACGAGTCGACGCCACATCCTTCGAGCTGAAGCGAGTCTTGGGCTTGAGAGCCGCGGAGACGGTGGCGATTCGCAACACACTGGAAGACCTGGTTCAGCGCGATCGGTCGTCGGTCCCCATTGGCCAGGACACCCCGAACGTTGCCGAGCAGAGGACTGACGTGCGTGAGGCAGCGGCCCGCGTCAACGTTGCCGAGGCAAAGATCGACCGGGCTGCGGATGCTGGCCGCTTCGATCTCAGTCTCTTCGGCAGCGTCATGCGCATGGACATGGGCTTCCCTCAAAGAGGCTTCGCCGCCGACGGGACGCTGACGCGCATCCGTGGTGTGTTCCGCTACGTCTCGGTGGGGGCCATGGTCACGCTGCCCCTCCTCGACCGCAATCAGGGCGCTGTCGCCGCCGCCCGCGCCGAGCGGGCAGGCGCGGCTGCCGCCCATGAGGCCGCCGTGCTATCTGCTCAGGCAGAGCTGGCCTCGGCTCGTTCACGTTACGAGCACGCGCAACGCGCCGTGCAGCTCTACTCCGATCGGGCTCGGGTGCTGGCGCGCCAAAACCTGGCGGTCGTCAGCCAGAGTTATGAGCTCGGACGGCTCACGGTGTTCGACGTGTTGAACGAACAGCGCCGGTATCTGGACGTCGAGCGTGCGTACACGCAGACGTTGCGAGAGGTGTACGAAGCTCGAACGGCGCTCGATCGGGCGCTCGGAGAACGCCAATGACCAATGAGTCACGCATTTCATTGAATCGACGGGTGGCGGCAGGCGCCGCGCTCGGTCTTGTCCTAGTGGGTGCAGGGGCGACCTACGTGGGACTGCGGCTCGGCCGCGCAGACGGCGAGCGAGATGCCACGATGCAGGCTGGCGCCGCCCAACGCCAGGAATCGGCGGCCATTTCCGGCAGCGGCCACGCTGCGGAGACGACGGGCACGGATGCCGGTCTGCCGGATGTGCAAGTGACGCTCACCGAGGAGGCCACTGCACGGGCGGGAATCGTGGTCGAGCCGGTCGCGCGCGGCACATCTGCTCTGGACCTTCGTCTGCCGGCAGTCGTTGAGCCGAACGCGTATCGGCAGGTCGTCGTGACGCCGCTGGTGGGTGGGCGGGTGATTCGCGTGTCGGCCGAACTCGGCGATGGCGTACGGCGCGGCGACACGATGGCCCAGATCTACAGCCCACCTCTGGCTGAGGCCCAGACACGATACGTGTCGGTACGCGCGATGCTCGATGCGCACGACCGCGAGCTCCAGCGAACGGAGAAGCTGCTCGAGATCGGCTCGGCCAGCCGACAGGAGTTGGAGCGCATCCACGCCGAACATGCATCCCAGACCGCGGCAATTCAGACGGCTCGAGCGGAACTCGAGCTTCTGGGGCTGCCGCCGTCCGCCATTGCCGCACTGGACTCCGGGAAGTCTGTCGATGCCACCAGCGATGTGCCAGCTCCACTCGATGGCGTGGTCACTGAGAGAGCGGCGAACATCGGCCTGAACGTCGACCCGTCGACCAAGCTGTTCACCGTGATCGACCTCGCGTCGGTCTGGGTTGTTGGGGAGGTCTACGAGCGGGACTTTTCCCGTGTGCACGTGGGCAGTGCAGCCGTGGTGACGACGCCGGCCTATCCGAGTCTGACGCTTCGTGGCCGTGTCAGCTACATCGACCCGCAAGTGAGTCCGGCGACGCGCACCGCCAAGTTGCGGGTCGAGGTGCCCAACCCTCGGGGCGATCTGCGGCTGGGCATGTATGCCGACGTGGCGATCACCGGTGACTCAGCATCATCGGTGGTGCTGATTCCGCGAACCGCTGTCCAGAATGTCGGTAGTCGGGCAGTGGTGTACCTGGCGAATGCCAAGGAGCCCGGCAGGTTCACTGAACGCGAGGTCGTCCTTGCCGTGGGGTCAGGCGATCGTGTCGAGGTCACGCGCGGTGTTCAGCCTGGCGATCTCGTCGTCACCAATGGGAGCTTCGCCCTCCGTGCCGAGCGCGAGCGCCTCGGGTTACGGCCACGTTCAGGGACGTCCCCGAACTCTCCGGCACCTGCGGCAGGAGCAGATCAGTCTGAGGCCATTCAGTCGGTCCGGGTAGCTGTCACGGAGCAGGGCTTCGATCCGGCGAGGCTCACCCTTCAAGCGGGCGTCCCCGCAAGGCTAATTGTCACAAGGACTACGGACAACACCTGCGGCACTGAGATCGCTATCCCGTCCCTCGGTGTGAAACGGGAGTTGCCGCTCAACACTCCAGTCACGATTGACTTCACGCCCGCCAAAGCGGGAGACATCGCCTTCGCGTGTGGAATGAACATGCTAAAGGGGGTGATCGTCGTGCAGTGACCAGTGGCGTCGTTCTCGATGGCAACGTGTCAACGCATCTGGACGCATTGTCCAGCCATCGCCGGTCGGCGGCGATCCCTGGCGCACGCGCCCGGTCTCCCTCGAGCCACAGGGCTGATGGGCCATCGGTAGCCCAGACGGCCTGGCCAGTCGTGTGGCACTCACGCGCGCCGCCCCGGTCGCCTGCGAATGCGCTGGTCCCACGTTCCTGCAACCGTCTGAGCTGCCTCGTCCTCGGCCTTTCCCAGGGCCCTGTTGTAAAGCCGCTCGGCCACGGACCGCGGCACTCGCAGCACGCGATAGCGCCGCCGGCCCGGCTGTTGCCGGACCCACTCGGTGACGCCTGGCTCCCCCTGCACCACCTGCCGGACGAACTCCCGCGACAGGTTCCACATCTCCGCGAGTTCGGGCACAGTGAAGTGGCGCTCCTCGAAGGGTTCACGTTGCTCATTCGCCTGCATGATCGCCCTCCGTAGAGGCCGGGCGGCCTGACCGCCCGACCTGCGAATCTGCGCTACTGCGCTCTGCCATCTCCGTTGACCTGCTGCTCGGACCGGTATGCATTCAGAACCACGTCTGCGAGCCTTGCCTGCGCCTCTCGGTGTTCGATCCACCGGAGCAACGCGAAGCTCCGTCGTTCGCCTTGGGACACAAACTGGCGGGAGGGGAAGGTCACGTCTTCGCCGCGTCCGTTACGACTGCGCCAAACCGCGAACCCCACGAGCTTCAACCCATCGAGCTCGCCGCCCTTGAAGTGGATCTCGGCGTCCGCCAGCTTGCCGGGTGCCACGTGGCCGTTCGTCTTCTGGATGTGAATGCTGATGTTCGTCATGGCCAGATCTCCTGAGTTCGTTGCGGCGCTGCCGTCAGGCATGCGCCAGTTGCGTCGTCTGCAGCCGCTGCCAGAGCCACTGCTGCAAGGTGGCGAAGCCGACCAGGACGGGATCGGCGGGCGCCAAGCGATGTGACTTGGCGCGGCAGCGCGCCCGCTGCCATCCGAGTTCGGTGGTGTCGATGAGCACGAGCCGGGACGGCGTCGTAGCCTTCTCGGCGTCGAGCACGAGGTCGTCCGCCGCCAGACCGGCGATGTCCTTGAGCGGGCCGGCGTAGAGCGTGACCGTTGAGGGTGCGTCGAGGACGGGAGGCGCAGTCGTGATGAACGCGTGGTAAAGGCGCGTCTGCCGACCGATCGTCACCTCGATGCTGGGCGTGATCGACGTGTCGGACATGATGGTTCTCCTTGATCCGTGTCAATTCCCGAACGACCTTCGCAGCCGGGCGGAACCCGCCGGGCATCACGTAATTGCCGTTCCGAGGCTCGACCGAACCGATCGTCAAGGCCGCAGCCCGCGGAGCGGGTCGAAGCGAAGCGAGAGCCTTGACGACGGTGAGGCGAGCCCGACAATCACGACCGTGATGCCCGGACGTGATCAGCGGCTGCTCGTATCGCCCGATGCACGCCGCCCACGGAGGTCCGTGAGCGGCGTGTCGGGTGCCAGCGCTATGCGCGCTTCGGCGTCTTGCGCGGCCGGTCCGTCGGCGCACTGGGCGACTCCGGATCGGGTGTGGGTGGAGCCGGCGCGTGGGCGAGGTCCTTGGACGCCACCTTCACGCCGAGGCGCTTGCTGAACACGAACAGGTCGTCACGCTGCCAGCCGTGTCGCAGAGCGAGCGCGATGGCCAGCGCCTGCGGGTAGTGCTTGACCGCGATCCGATCCGGCTTGCCGAGCACCTCGAGGAAGAGCTCGTCTGGCCGGATCTCCTCGAGCAACAGGCGCAGCAGCATTGGCGACCACGTGAGTTTCGACGTGCGCTCCGCGATGAGCCGGACGGCGCGTGGACGGAGTTCATTCCGCCATCGCTCCTGTTCGGCTCGCTGCTTGGCCCACGCTTCCACCTGCTGGCGCCGGGCTTCCGCCTGTTCGGCCTCGCCCTCGGTGCGCCGTTCCGCGGCGTCTTTCGGACGGCCCCAGTGTTTGTCGCACTGCTTCTTGGCGATGCAGACCTGGAGGAACGTGCCCTGTCCGTCCCCGAGTACGACGACGCCCGGGCGTGCATGCGCACACCGTTGCTTCCCTTCGGCCGGCTTCCAGCTCTTGGCGAGAATCGGCTTCGGGTCGGCCTTGTCGGTGTGGAAGTGCAGGGTCGAGAGCGCGAGCACCGAGGCATCGCGCTCCTGTTCGGCCGAGACCACCTGTTCCGCGAGGGCCGGCAGGAGGACTTGCGTGTCCTCGCTGCGCGGGTTCAGACGTACGGTCTTCTCGATCCACGTCGTGAGCTGCGCCAGCGGTTCGAGCTGGTCGCGCCGCGCTTCTTCATCGCGGAAGAGTGGGCGGAAGCACTGAGCCAGCGCCTCCTCTTGCTGCTCGGCGGGGACGACGGCGATCTTCAGCGCGTAGATCAGCGGGAGAACGTCTCGTACCAGCAGGTCCTGGACCTTCGGTACCAGACGCGTGAGGCTGATGCGCTGATAAACGTACCCCCTGGACTTGCCCAGGGCCGCAGCGATGTCCTCGATCGTCCGGCCCGCGGAGACGAGGCGCTGGTAGCTCACGCCTTCGTCGAGCGGGTGGATGTTCTCCCGATGGAGGTTCTCGATGATCGTGGCCTCGTCCGCCGCGGCGTCATCGAGCTCAAGGACACGAGCGGGCACCGTCGTGCAGCCCGCAAGTTTCGCGGCACGCAATCGCCGGGCGCCCGCGATGAGCACGAACCCGTCGCCGTTCGGGCGAACCAGGATCGGCTGCAGGACGCCGTGCCGACGGACGCTCGCCGTCAGCTCGTCGAGGCTGGTTTCCGAGAACGACCGCCGTGGGTTGGTCGGCGATTCGTGGATCACGTTCGTCTCCAGTTGTCTGAACTCACGCATAGCGACACCTCGAGTGAAGTGGCGCCGGGGCCGCTGAGGCGCCGGCGTCGGACGCGCGATGAACCACTCGCGCAGTGGGACGGGTGGACCTGGGTCGGCCCGTCAGGAGTTGGGTTGGGAGAAGGGAGCCGTGCGGACGCTGGGTCCGCACGGCTTCAGACCACGGCTAGTGGACCGTGGCGAGGAGACGGCTGGCGGTGCGGTCGAGGGCGAAACGGCCGTCCTGCCAGGGCGTGTGCTGACTGAGCCGCGTCAGTCCCTGCACGTAGCCCCACACAGACCGGGGATTCGTCTCGTGCTGCTCCGCGAGGCCGTACGCCTCGGACGCGTGCTTCCGGGGCAAATCGAGCCGGGAAGTCACCACGTCAATTACCCCGTCGCGGGTCGGGGCGATCTCCTGGGCGCTGGCGCGCAGGAGCATCGCGCGATCGGCCGACGGGTCGGCGTCGAGGGCGGCGCGAACGCTCGCGAGCGAGTCCGTCCACGCCTCCTGGATCGACGTCCCCACGTGCCGGCGTCTGAAACCGGCGACGTGCTGGAACCCCCAGATGATGTGATTGCCGCAGACGACGCGGAACAAGAACACATCCAGGGTGAGAGCGGCGGCTCCCACATCACTGTTTCGGAGGATGAACCCGCGAAACAGGCCAGACCGGGAGCTGTCAGTGGGGTCGTCGAGGTCTCGGTTCCCGTCCACGAGGAAGAGGAACATGTCTCGATCACCCAGGTAGGCACCGGACGGCACCCGTTCGGCACCCCACACGCCGTCCTCGTAACCGAGCGGCAACTGCCACGCGGGGTGCGAGGCCATGAGGTCGAGCACCCGGCCGGCCAGCTCGTCGTGGTGGACACGTGCGTAGCGAGGCGATGTGATCGCGCGCACGGTCCATGGCGCGGCCTGATCGGAGAACAGCAGATGCTGGTCCCGTCGCTGCCGCCGCAACCCGTGGTTGATGGCCGCTGAGGCGATCGTCGCAGGGAGCGTTCGGAGGTACTTCGGCGGCGCGCCGGCGATGGTGGCGAGCTGCTCGAAGCTCCAGTGCGTCAAAGCGGCCGGACGGCTTGACCCATCGCGCAGGGCGATGATGTCTTCCGCAATGGCCTCGGTCCCGAAGGCCACGGTCTCGACGTCACGCTCTTCGGTGCCGATGCGCCGTGTGCGGGCAGCCTCGTAGAGCGCCTGAACGGAGTTGAACCGTTCATCCGGTGGGCGTGTGGCCCATTCGCGATGGGCCGTGAACGCATTGACAGTCGATACAGATGTGCCGTGCATGTGAGTACTCCTTTCACGTGGCCGCTAGGGCGACGTTGCGGGGTGGCTCCGCATCGGCGATGCGGAGGGCTGGCCGGGATTGGCCAACAGGCGAGAGAACTCAGATGTCGGCGGTCAGTGCGTGGTCAGTGTCACCTCGCAGGCACGGCGAACTCACGCCGCAGAATGAACGGGCCGACGCGACGCGTGGCGAGCACGCCGTACAGAGAGATTCCCGGAAGCGTCTGGTCACGCCGCCACGACAGGCGGTGTTCACGTAGCGTCACGTCGGCATCGGGCAAGCGCGCCTTCAGTTGCTGCATGACCGCCCACTCCGCCGCCGAGGCGTCCGTCGCGCTCAGACCGGCGATCGCGAGCTCGGACGGAGCGACGACGAGGTTCGTGCCGGTCAAGGCCCGGAGATGCGCCTGCAAGCGTTCGGCACCATCCAGTGGATAGCGCGGAAGGTCGGCAACCGGCGCGAACGCGTCGTCGGTGAGGGCATCGACGACTTCAGGGATCGGCAGCAATCCGGCCGCGTGGCGGCCGCGCTGGTCCTCAGACCCGTGCGCGGCGACCCACTCTGCGACCACGCGGGTCTTCTCCTCATGGAGGGCCTGGTCGGCGGCGCGTCGCTTGAGGTGATCCTCGCGTTGGGCTCGGCGGTCCGCTCGAAAGCGTCGGTACGCCTCGGCAGGGACCTGTGCGGCGAGGCCGGCGTCGAGAGAAGCGTCGAACATGAGCCGGCCGGAGGACGTGGCCATGAAGCACCGGCGCGGCGTGGGCACCGGGCGCACCATCGCGCGCTGAGACGGGTCACCGAGGAACGCCCGAGCCACCTCTGCGCGCCGCTCTCGATACTCGTCGCGCGCGCCAGAGCGGCTGGATCGGAACTCTCGCGCAAGTTCGTGATTCCGCGCGGCAATGTGAAACAGCTCGTCCAGCGTGGGCGGCGTGTCGAACACAGGGGGACCGTCACGGCGCACCACCTGGCCATCGACACGTTCGAAATGGGGCTGCAGCTTCAGCTTCGCCTGGCCGCCGAGGCCGACCGTGACGAGGTGCAGGCGCGTCGCAGGCACTTGGACACTCAGGCGCTGCACGGCCTTTCCGTCGCCACCGGCGAGCAGTGAGGCTTTCCGTCCGGTCTCCGATAGCTGATACACGGCAGATGCCGCCAGCGTCTGCGCATTCGGCACGGCCCGAAGCGAATCCGACGAGTGCGGCGTGACGACGTGAACAGCGGATTCCATGGTCCCTCCCGAATACCTACGCCGGTGCGACTAGACGAAGCACCGTGGTCCCCAGGCGGCGGGGCGATGAGCCCGGCCGCCTGGGAAGCACGAAGGACCGGTTCAGGAAGCGGCCTCGAAACGGCTGTACGCGTCGAGGATGCTCTGCCGAATCGCGTCCTGCACGCTGGCGTCCCCATTGGCGGGACGGAGCAGCGCGAAGCTGCGGCGTTCTCCGTTCACGGAGTACTGCCGAGCCGGAAACGTCACGTTTCTCCCTCCATCGCGACGTTCCCACACCGCGAAGCCGATCAAGCGCAGCCCGTTGAGCGGACCGCTTGCGGCTCCGAAGATCACCTCCGCGTCCGCGAGCTTCCCCTGGGGGCTGCTCTTGGTGTTCGGAAGGATCGTGACCGACATCACTTCGCCGTTGCCTTTGGACATGACGGGCCTCCATGAAACGCCGAGGACGCTGGGTCGACGGCGTTGGCTATGCCCTACGGGCCGTTGTGGCGCGCAGGAGCAAGGGTGGGACGCAGGGGCCGCTGAAGCGCCTGCGTGGACGAAAACTCGTCGAAGGCCCCACCGCACGGAGTGCCTTGCACATAGAGGATGAACGCACGAGAGGCCAGAAACCTTACAGACGATTCTGGGGTCCTCACCCTAGAGCTGGCTTCATAGCCTCCCCGAGAAGTGGTAGCTACGTATACTTCGTGCGGAGTTCGGTACGACTCCTAGTCGGAGAGCGAACCGATCGCCAGCATTTGCGGGGCGATCCGTAAACGGATCCCACTGCGGTCTTCACTCAGGCGACACGCAATGTAATCACCCGCCTACGCCTTCAAGCGCAGTATTCGAACCGCCCCGTTCAGCACGATCAGCGCAATGCCCGTCGCGA
>WBZO01003921.1_pt1 | contig 16678 bp, 18 predicted proteins | sample 5204261 | NCBI WGS metagenome assembly WBZO01 (sample SAMN12412400, study PRJNA552823) | activated sludge metagenome | isolation source: activated sludge from anammox sidestream of wastewater treatment plant... | place: USA: North Carolina | collected 2017-09 | reverse complement strand
CAATCTTCCAGGGGCGAAAATGCTTGCTCATAGCCCGGCAAAGAATCAGACTCGTCGTCGCCTGAAAAGCCCACTATCTGGACAGGCTCCTAGTGTCCCCGGTTCCGACGCTTGTATCTCTTTGCAGCACGCTCGTTTACAAGCGTCGGAACCGAAGGGACACTAGCAACTCTATAGTTCTAGTGCGGCTTTGGATTTGACGTTCCTACGAAGGACTCGCCGCAATGCTGGTAGGAACGTCAAATTCGCCGCACTGGCCGCAGATCGATGCGACCGATAAGCGCGGTCCGCTGCGCCTCGGCCGTCTTCAGCGCGGCTGCCGCCTCATCGAGTGTGCTGCGGTTCGAGCCGAGCGCAACGATGCCGCCCAGCAGAAGAGAAAGTGACGCGACAATCGGCAGCCCATCGAACCGCACGAGGCCGGTCGCCATGGCGGCGATGAGGATCGTCCCGGCCGTAAGGGCGCCGCGCGCGATCAACATGACCTTGCGGCAGCGCTCGATCCGTTCCGCAAGCTCCTCGATCCGCGCCTCGAGCCGCGAAATGTCGTCGCGCAGGCGGTCGTCGTCCATGGAAAACCGCCGTAGACGCGCGAGACGCTACTCCGCCGCCACCCTCGTCGCCCGATCCGCCGGTTCGACCTTGGCGGCGCAGAACTTGAACTCGGGAATCTTGCCGAACGGGTCGAGCTTCGGATTGGTAAGCAGATTGGCGGCCGCTTCGACATAGGCAAACGGAATGAACACCACGCCGTCCGGTACCGCGTCGTCCTGCCGCGCGGCGAGTTCCACGACGCCGCGTCGCGTCGCCACCCGCACCATGTCGCCGGGTTGGATGCCAAGCTTGGCGATCGTGCCACGCGAGAGCCCCGCGATCGCCGACGGCTCGATCGCATCGAGCACGGTCGCGCGGCGTGACATGGCGCCGGTATGCCAATGCTCGAGCTGGCGCCCGGTGGTGAGAATAAACGGATATTCGGCGTCCGGCACCTCGTCGGGCGGCGTGAGTTTGGCGGCGACCAGCTTGCCGAGGCCGCCCGGCCGCGGGAAGCCCTTGTCAAACATCACGTCACGCCCCGGCTTGTCGGGTGCGTCGGACGGATAGGTCACCGCGCTCTCGCGCTCGACGCGTTCCCACGGGATGTTGTCGAGCGCCGGCATCAGCGAGGCCATCTCCGTGTAGACCTCGCTGACATGCTTGTAGTTCCAGTGCAAGCCAATACGCCGCGCAATCTCCTGGATGATCCAGAGGTCTTGACGCGCCTCGCCGGGGAGCGGCAGCGCCGCGCGGCCCATCTGCACCTGGCGGTTGGTGTTGGTGACGGTACCGTCCTTCTCGGGCCAGGCCGACGCCGGCAAGATCACGTCCGCATAGCTCGCGGTCTCGGTCAGGAAGAGGTCCTGCACGACGAGGTGCTCAAGGTGCGCGAGCGCGCCGCGCGCGTGGTTGAGATCGGGGTCCGACATCGCCGGATTCTCGCCCATGATGTATATGCCCTTGATCTCGCCCGCGTGCACGGCGTCCATGATCTCGACCACGGTCTTGCCGCGCTTGGGATCGAGCTTGGTACCCCAGGCTGCTTCGAACTTCGCGCGAATCTCCGGGTCCTCGACCGACCTGTAGTCGGGGAAGAACATCGGGATGAGGCCGGCGTCGGAGGCGCCCTGCACGTTGTTCTGACCGCGCAGCGGATGCAGCCCCGTTCCGGGCCGCCCGATCTGGCCGCAGATCAGCGCCAGCGCAATCAGACAGCGCGCATTATCGGTGCCGTGGGTGTGCTGCGACACGCCCATGCCCCAGAAGATGATGGCGTTCGCGGCGCGCGCGAAGGTGCGCGCCACGGTGCGCAGCGTATCGGCCGGGATGCCGCAGATCGGCGCCATCTCCTCGGGCGTGAAGTCCTTGACGTGCTCGGCCAGCTGCGGGAAGCCCTCGACATAGCTCTGCACATACTGCCGGTCGTAGAGATTTTCGGCGACGATGACGTTGAGCATCGCGTTAAGCATCGCAACGTCGGTGCCGTTCTTGAACTGCATCATCTGCCAGGCGTGACGCTTGAGCGCCTGCCCGCGCGGGTCCATGACGATCAGCTTGGCGCCGCGTTTGGCGGCCTGCTTGAAGAAGGTGGCGGCGACCGGATGATTCTCCGTCGGATTGGCGCCGATCACGATGATGACGTCGGAATTTTTGCATTCGTTGAAGGTTGCGGTCACCGCCGCCGAGCCGATGCCTTCGAGCAGCGCCGCGACCGACGAGGCGTGGCAGAGCCGCGTGCAATGGTCGACGTTGTTGCTACCGAAACCGATGCGCACCAGCTTCTGGAACAGATAGGCTTCCTCGTTCGAGCCCTTGGCCGAGCCGAAGCCGGCAAGCGCCTTGGCGCCATCGCGGTCGCGGATGGTCTTGAGACCGGCCGCGGCGCGGTCGAGCGCCTCCTCCCAGGTCGCTTCGCGAAAATGCGTCCACGGATTCGACGGGTCGACCAGATCGTCGGCGTGCTTGCCGACGCCGTCCTTGCGGACGAGCGGCCGCAAGAGGCGCTGCGGGTTGGTCACATAATCGAAGCCGAAGCGACCCTTGACGCAGAGCCGGTTCTGGTTCGCCGGCCCGTCGCGTCCGGTGACGGCAATCAGCTTGTCGTTCTTGATCTCATAGGTGAGCTGGCAGCCAACCCCGCAATAGGGACATACGCTGTCGACCTTGCGGTCGGGAAATTCGGTGCGGACGTTCTGCGCATCGAGCAGCGTCGCGGGCATCAGCGCGCCGGTCGGGCAGGCTTGCACGCATTCGCCGCAGCCGACGCAGGTCGAAGCGCCCATCGGGTCGTCGAAGTCGAACACGATCTTGGCGGTATGCCCGCGGCCCGCCATGCCGATCACGTCGTTGACCTGCACCTCGCGGCAAGCACGGACGCACAGGTTGCAGTGGATGCAGGCGTCGAGGTTGACCGCCATGGCCGGATGGCTGCGGTCGGGCGTGGGGCGCGCGTCGCGCGGGAAGCGGCCGGCTTCGAGATTCTGCCGCTTGACGATCTTCCAGAACTCCGACTCCGGATCGTGCGCCACCGCCTGCGCGGGCTGGTCGGAGAGCAGGAGTTCCGCCACCATCCGCCGGGCAGTTTTCGCCCGGTCGGTCTGCGTCTTGACCTTCATGCCGGCCGTCGGCGTGCGGATGCAGCTTGCCGCCAGCACGCGCTCGCCCTCGATCTCCACCATGCAGACGCGGCAGTTGCCGTCCGCCCGATAGCCGGGCTGGGGCAGGTAGCACAGATGCGGAAGCTTGATGCCGTAACGGTGCGCGACCCGGAAAATGGTCTCGCCCGGCTGGGCTTCGACCTCCTGGCCATCGAGGGTGAAGGTGATGCTCTGGGTCATTGCGGCGCTTGTCTTCCTGGGGCGAGTTCGGCGGTGAAGTGACTATACCGGCGTCGATTTTGCAACTGACAACAACGAGCGAAAGGAGCGACAAAATCCGCCATCAAGACAACGCACAAGCCGGGCAAATGTGCGCAATTGCGCGCACCGGCGGGCGCACTTGCTCACGGCCTTTTCAACGAAAGCGAACCTTAGGGGTTGACCGTGAGGTTCGGAATCCAATAATAGATGCATTAAGCATCAGTTTTGATGTATTGAGAATGATTACCGCATCACAGCTTCGCGCCTCGCGCGCGCTTCTCGGCATCGACCAGCGCAAGCTTGCCGAGCTGTCCGATCTTTCGCTGCCGACCATCCAACGCATGGAAGCGAGCGAAGACGTGATCCGCGGCAATGTCGATTCATTGATGAAACTCGTGGCGGCGCTGGAGGCCGCGGGCGTCGAACTGATCGCCGAGAACGTCGCGAGTTCCGGCGGTGGGCGGGGCGTGCGGCTTAAGAGACCCGCATCATGACGCTTGTCCTCGCGCTCTGGTGCGTTGCGGTGTGGCTCGCCGTCGCGGCGCTCGCCGTGCCGTTAGGCCGCGTGCGCGCAGCCACAACGCTGGTCTACGGCGTGAGCCTCGCCGCGGCGCTTGTTGCGCTGTTCGTCGGCGTCAGGCACCTGCTTGGCGCGGGATCGCCCGTGAACGCCACCCTGCCGCTCGGGCTGCCCTGGCTTGGCGCGCATTTTCGGCTTGATGCGCTGTCGGCGTTCTTTCTCGCGGTGGTGAACCTTGGCGCGGCAGCGGCGAGCTTGTTCGCGCTCGGCTACGGTCCCCATGAAAAGGCGCCGCAGCGCGTGCTGCCGTTCTACCCGGCCTTCCTCGCCGGCATGAACCTTGTCGTGCTGGCGGACGATGCCTTCACGTTTCTGGTGTCCTGGGAGTTCATGTCGCTCTCGTCCTGGGCGCTGGTGATGTCGCACCACCGCGACCGCGACAACGTCTATGCCGGCTACGTCTATCTGGTGATGGCGGGCTTTGGCACGCTGACGCTTCTTCTCGCCTTCGGCCTGCTCGCCGGACCCGACGGCGGCTATGGCTTCGCGCAAATGCGCGCCACGCACCCGACGGGCGGGCTCGCCGCGCTGATTCTGATTCTGGCCCTGCTGGGCGCCGGCTCCAAGGCCGGCCTTGTCCCGCTGCATGTCTGGCTGCCGCTCGCCCACCCGGCGGCGCCAAGCCACGTCTCGGCGCTGATGAGCGGCGTGATGACCAAGGTCGCGGTCTACGGTTTCGTGCGCATCGTCTTCGATCTGCTGGGCTCGCCCGAGTGGTGGTGGAGCATGGTGGTGCTGGCGCTCGGCGGCATCACCGCCGTCATGGGCGTGCTGTACGCGCTGATGCAGCACGATCTCAAGCGGCTGCTCGCCTATCACACGGTGGAAAATATCGGCATCATCTTTATCGGGCTCGGCCTAGCGCTCGCCTTCAAGGCCTACGGCATGCCGCTCGCGGCGGCACTCGCCCTCACCGCCGGCTTGCTGCACGTATTCAACCACTCGGTGTTCAAGAGCCTCCTGTTCTTCGGCTCGGGCGCCGTGCTCACCGCAACCGGCGAGCGCGACATGGAGCACCTCGGCGGCCTCATCCACCGCATGCCGCAGACCGCCTTCGCCTTTCTGGTCGGCTGCGCGGCGATCTCGGCGCTGCCTCCGCTCAACGGTTTCGTATCGGAATGGCTGACCTTCCAGGCCATTCTGCTCAGTCCGCAATTGCCGTCGTGGGGATTGAAGTTCCTGATCCCGGCGGTCGGGGCGCTGCTGGCGCTCTCGGCCGCGCTCGCCGCGGCCTGCTTCGTCAAGGCCTTCGGCGTGACGTTCCTGGGCCGCCCGCGTACGCCCGCCGCGGAGAACGCCACGGAAACCGACCGCCATTCGCTTGCCGCGATGTTCTTCTTCGCTGCGCTTTGCCTCGTCGCCGGCATCCTGCCCGGGCTGTTCATCGACGCGCTGGCGCCGGTGGTGCAGGGCCTCGCCGGCGACCGCATGCCGGTGCAGAAGGGCGTCGAGTGGCTGTCGATTGTGCCGATCGCCGAGAGTCGCAGCTCCTACAACGGCCTCCTGGTGTTCCTGTTCATGGTGATCTCGGGTTCGCTTGCCGCGTGGACCATTCACCGTTTTGCCTCCGACCGGCTGCGGCGCGGTCCGGCCTGGGACTGCGGCTACCCGGACCCGCGGCCATCGACGCAATATACCGCCTCGAGCTTCGCCCAGCCGATCCGCCGCGTCTTCGGTACCGTCGTCTTCCGTGCGCGCGAGCACGGCGAGATGCCGCCGCCCGGCGACATGCGCCCCGCGCGACTTGAAGTCAGCATGCGCGACCTCGTCTGGGATGCGCTCTATGCGCCGGTCGCAAGCGGCGTCGCACTTACGGCGGACCGGCTCAATCACCTGCAATTCCTCACGATCCGGCAATTCCTCAGCCTGGTCTTTGCCGCCCTCGTCATCCTGCTCCTGGCGCTTGCGATATGGCCCTGATCGTCGACCTCATCGTCCAGGGTATGCAGATGCTGGTGGTGCTGCTGCTGGCGCCGCTGCTGACCGGCCTCGTCCGCAAGGTGAAGGCCCGTCTCCTGCGCCGGCGAGGGCCGCCGCTGATCCAGCCCTATCGCGATCTGGTGCGGCTGATGCGCAAGGAGGTCGTGCTGGCGGAGAGCGCGTCCTGGCTGTTTCGCGTGATCCCCTATCTCATCTTTGCCGCGACCTGGGTCGCGGCCTCACTGGTGCCGACCTTCCGCACCGGGCTCTTGTTCTCCTGGTCGGCCGATCTCATCGCCATCATTGCGCTGCTTGGCAGCGCACGTTTCTTTCAGGCGTTGGCCGGCCTCGATGTCGGCACCAGCTTCGGGGGCATCGGCTCAAGCCGCGAGGTGATGATCGCCTCGCTGGCGGAGCCCGCGATGATCATGATCGTGTTCACGGTCGCGCTGATCGCCGGCTCGACGCAGCTCTCCACCATGGCGGGTTTCCTGGTGTCGAGCGAGGTAGGCTTGCGGGTCTCGCTCGGGCTCGCGCTGCTCGCGCTCGTCATGGTGGCGATCGCCGAGAACGCCCGCATCCCGGTCGACAATCCGGCAACGCATCTCGAGCTCACCATGGTGCACGAGGCCATGGTGCTGGAATATTCCGGACGGCACCTCGCTCTGATCGAACTCGCCTCCTCGCTGAAGCTCCTGCTTTATGTCTCGCTGATCGCCTGTCTGTTCGCGCCCTGGGGACTGGCCACGCGCGACGAGACCCTGGCCGCCCCGGCGGCGCTTTTGATCGGCGTCGGCGCCTACCTGGTCAAGCTCGCCGTTGGCGGCGGCCTGTTGGCGCTGTTCGAGACGTCAGTCGCCAAGATGCGGGTGTTCCGCGTGCCCGAGTTCCTGGGCGCCGCGCTCATGCTTGGCCTCTTGGCAACTCTTCTCCTTTTTGTCTCGCGGAGCCTCTGATGCGCGGGCTGAATTTCGACGTTGCCCACATGCTCGCCGGCTCGCTGGTGCTGGTAAGCTTCATGCAGCTCTACCAGGACCGGCTCTCCGCGCTGCTCAACACCTTCGCGCTGCACGCCTTCGTGCTCGCGCTGTCGGTCGCTTGGCAGGCCTACGTGCAGGACGCGCCGCACCTCTATACGACCGCCGCCATCGCGCTCGTCTTCAAGGCCATCGTCATCCCGGTCGCACTGCACCGGATCATCGTACGGCTCGGTATCCATCGCGAAATCGAAAAAGTGGTCGGCGTCGGCGGCACGATGCTGCTCGGCATGGGGCTTGTCGCGCTCTCGATGGTGGTCATGTTGCGGGTCACCTTGGAAGCTGATCCGCTGGCACGTGAGGACTTGGCGTTCGCGCTCTCGGTCGTGCTGCTCGGCCTTTTGATGATGGTCACACGGCGCAATGCGGTGAGCCAGGTCGTCGGCTTCATGTCGCTCGAGAACGGGCTCGTCCTGGCCGCGACCGGCGCCAAGGGTATGCCGCTGGTGGTCGAGTTCAGCATCGCGTTCTCGATCCTGATCGCCTTCATCGTGATCGGCATCTTCCTGTTCCGCATCCGCGAGCGCTTCGACACCGTCGACGTGCATGCGCTCGACCGCTTTCGGGGAGAGCGGCTGTGAACTTCGACCCTGTCACCGCGGTCCTGCTCATTCCGGCGTTCTCGGCCGCGCTGCTCGCTTTGCTGCCCGGCTACCGGCTGACCGCGCGGCTTAATGTGCTGGCGGCGCTTTGCACGTTCCTCACCGCGCTGTCGCTGTTCTTCGTGCGGCCGGCGGCAGGGCTGTATCTGCACGTGGACGACCTCAACAACGTCTTCATCGTGCTGACTACCTTCGTGGGCTTCACCACCAGCGTATTCAGCGCGAGCTATATCGGCCACGAATTGGAGATCGGGCGGCTGACTCCGATCTATCTGCGCTTCTATCACGCCATGTACCAGGTGCTGATGCTGGCGATGAACCTCGCGCTTGTCGCCAACAATATCGGCGTGATGTGGGTGGCGATCGAGCTTGCCACGCTCACCACCGTGCTGATGGTCGGCATCTACCGCACCCATGAGGCGCTGGAAGCGGCGTGGAAATATTTCATCCTCGGCAGCGTCGGCATCGCGCTCGCCCTGTTCGGCACCATCCTGGTCTACATGGCGGCACGGCCGGTGATCGGGGAAGGCATCGAGGCCATGGTGTGGACCAACCTGGTCGCGCACGCCGCGAAGTTTGATCCGGCGCTGCTCAATGTCGCTTTCGTATTTCTGCTGCTCGGCTACGGCACCAAGGTCGGACTGGCGCCGCTGCACGCCTGGCTGCCCGATGCGCACGCCGAGGGGCCAACCCCGATCTCAGCCGTACTCTCGGGCCTGCTCCTTAACGTCGCGCTCTATGCGCTTCTGCGCTTCAAGATGCTGCTCGCCGTCAATCCGCTGGCGGTCGCGCCCGGCCCGCTGATGGTGACGATGGGCCTGATCTCGCTCATCTTCGCGGCGTTCATGCTTTACCGCCGGCGCGACATCAAGCGCATGTTCGCCTATTCGTCGATCGAGCACATGGGCATCATCGCGTTCGCTTTCGGCATGGGCGGCCCGCTCGCGAATTTTGCCGGCCTCTTGCACATGACCATGCATTCGCTCACCAAGTCGGCGATCTTCTTCGCGGTCGGCCACATCGCGCAGGTCAAGGGCACGCAGAAGATCGCCGACATGGGAGGCCTGACCGAGACCCACCCGGTGCTGGGCTGGGGCCTGGTGCTCGGCGTCGTGGCGATTGCCGGGCTGCCGCCGCTCGGTATCTTCATGAGCGAATTCCTGGTTGTGACCTCGACCTTCGCGCGCGAACCGTGGCTCGCCATCGCGCTCGTCATCGGCATCCTGATCGGCGTTGCCGCGCTCTTTCTGCGGCTCAACACGATTGCCTTCGGCGAGCCGCGCGGCGCGATCGCGGAGGCCAAGGCCTCCTACATTCCGATGTTTGCGCACCTCGCGCTTGTCTTCGTCGCCGGCGTCTACATGCCGCCCGCGCTGGTGGCGTGGTTCCAGAATGTCGCAAAGCTCCTCGGATAGGCCCGATGCCGGCACTCATCGACATGATCGAAGGTACGCGGGTCGAGGGGCACCGCCCTTGGCCGCGCGTCATCGCCACAGGGGATGGCTGGCGCTTTGCCGCCGATCAGGCCTCGGCCGGCCATTGGACGCTGCTCGGGCTGTGGGGCGACACCGGCCAAGGTACGAACCAGGTGCACATGGCGGTGCTCGATGAGCGCGCCAACGACATCGCCGTCGCCACCATCGCCTGCCCGGACGGGCATTTTCCGTCGGTCGGCGCACTGCACCCGCCGGCGATCCGCCTGGAACGCGCCATCCGCGACCTCTACGGCCTGACGCCGGTCGGCTTGCCGGACACGCGGCCCTGGCTCGACCTTGGCTTCTGGGACGTCGAACATCCGCTCGGCGCCAAGCGCGCGCCGGCCACACGCGAGCCCTACCAGTTCCTGCCCGCCGAGGGCGAAGGACTACACCAGATTCCAGTCGGCCCCGTGCACGCCGGCATCATTGAGCCCGGTCATTTCCGTTTCACCGCCAACGGCGAGACCGTGGTGCGGCTCGAAGAGCGGCTGGGCTACGTCCACAAGGGCATTGAGTCCTTGATGCAAGACGCCTTGCTCGACAAGGCTGCCCGGCTTGCCGGCCGCACCTCGGGCGACAGCACGGTCGCTTATGCGCTCGCCTTCGCGCACGCCGTCGAAGCCGCGCTCGACATCAAGGCGCCGCCGCGTGCCGTTCATCTGCGCGCGCTGATGGCCGAGTTGGAGCGGCTGGCCAATCATTTCGGCGACATCGGCGCAATCTGCAACGACGCCTCGTTCTCGCTCATGCACGCGCAATGCGGCATCCTGCGCGAGCGCACGCTGCGCGCCGCCGACGCCTGCTTCGGCCATCGCCTGATGATGGATCGCGTGGTGCCGGGCGGCATCGCCGGCGACCTCGCCTCCGGAGGCGCGGCTGCCGTGCGCACGCTGCTCGAGCAGGCGGCGCGCTTTTTTCCGCAGCTCATTGAGCTTTACGACAACACCGCCTCGCTGATGGACCGCACCGCGACCACCGGCATCCTGTCCGGGACGCTGGCGCGCCAGTTCGGCGCCGGCGGCTATGTGGGGCGCGCCAGCGGTCGCGCCTTCGATGCGCGCAAGGCGCTGCGCTATCCGCCCTATGACCGGCTCACCTTCGAGACACCGCTCTTCACCGCAGGCGACGTCAATTCGCGCGTGTGGGTGCGCATTCGCGAAGTCGAGCAGAGTCTGGTGCTGATTCGCGAGATTTTCAGGACCCTCCCGGAGGGACCAATCGCTGCGGCCCTTCCGGACGCGGGCACCGGCCCGTGCGAAGGCCTGGGATTGGTGGAAGGCTTTCGCGGCGACATCCTGGTGTGGCTGCGCATCGTGGACGGCCGCATCGCGCGCTGCCATTTGCGCGATCCCTCCTGGTTTCAGTGGCCGCTGATCGAGGCGGCGATCGAGGGCAATATCGTCGCGGACTTCCCGCTCTGCAACAAGTCGTTCAACTGTTCCTATTCGGGGCACGACCTTTAGGGCCACGCCATGCGCCGCATCCTGTTCGAGAGCATCGTGGGCCGGCCGCTGACCGAAGCGCCGCCCGCACCCGATGACGCCAGGCTCGCCGAGCTTGCCAAAAGCCTCGACCGCGCGGCGCGCCGGCGCCTCGGCCGCAGCCTGTCGATCCGCGAAGTCGATGCCGGCTCCTGCAATGGCTGCGAGCTCGAAATCCACGCGCTCAACAACGCGTTCTACGATCTCGAACGCTTCGGCCTACGCTTCGTCGCCTCGCCGCGCCACGCCGATGTGTTGATGGTGACCGGACCGGTGACCAAGAACATGCGCGAGGCGCTGCAGCGCACCTATAACGCCACGCCCGACCCCAAATGGGTGGTGGCGGTGGGCGACTGTGCCGCGAACGGCGGCATTTTCGCCGGCAGCTATGCGGTTGCGGGCGGCGGCGTCTCCACTGTCGTGCCGGTCGACCTGCACATCCCCGGCTGCCCGCCGCGCCCGATCGAACTGCTGGCGGGCTTGCTGGCGCTCGTCGGGAAGGCGTGACGACCTTGCATCGACTCCGGCAATGCCGTAGTATCGATACGCATGCAGACGGTCGTCGAGACGCCCCGCTATCAGGCCGACGCCGAGCGGCTGTTCAGCGTCGACGAGCGGGATGCGATCGTCAATCTTGTGGCTTCGGACCCGCACTGCGGCACGGTGGTTCCGGGCGGGGGCAGCATCCGTAAAGTCCGCATCGGATTTCGCGGACGTGGCAAGCGCGGTGGCGCGCGTGTGCTGTACATTTTCGGCGGCGATGACAGTCCAATCTTCCTGCTTGCCGCCTTCGCCAAGAACGAACGGGCAGACCTGACAGCGGCTGAACGCGTGGCGATGGCCAAGGCGGTGAGGACGATGCTAGCGAACTATCGGAGGCGACCATGACCAAGCGCGCTTTCAACAAGATTATGCAAGGGATCGAGGAGGCCCGCGCCTATCTCGAAGGGACGGCGGACAAGCGTCGCTATCGCGTCCATGTCCCCGAGAAGGTAGACGTAAGGAAAATTCGTCGCCGGCTCGGCTTGTCGCAGGAGACCTTCGCGCGCACCTATGGCTTTGCACTTTCAGCGGTGCGCGACTGGGAGCAAGGACGCCGCCGGCCAGAGCGCAGCGCGCGCATCCTGCTCAAGATTGTGGAGAATGAACCCGAGGCCGTCAGCCGCGCGCTTGCGCGGTAGATCACGAAATCGACGCCAACCGCTGCCGCATTGCGCAAAACTGCTTGAACACCGCCCGCCCCTTGCGCTTTGATCGCGCGCGGACGGCGGCGTGCCGTCCTTCAGGGCAGGAGAACGTCATGGCCAAGGGGCAGATGCGACCACCAAAGGAAAAGAAGAAGCCGAAGCAGGAGAAGAACAAGAAGAAGAAGGGCGGACCGGCCCCCACCCCGTTCTCGCCCGGAATAGGTGCCGGCATGGCGGGCAAGAAGTAAGCTCGGAGTGGAGCGCGCCCGCGTTCAGCCGCCCGCCAGCCGCCGCAGCCCGCCGGCAAGCCGCGCAACGAGCGTCTGCTCGTCGGTGAAGAAGGCGAGCGGCCGCGCGCCGCTGTCATCGAACGACGCCGCCGTCAGCGGCCCGCCCAGCACGGCGGCGGTATCGAGATCGAGGCGATTCTTGCGCAATTCCGGCTTTCCGGTGCGCAACGGCGTGTGGCCATGGACGATGAAACGGCCACAGTCGATCATGTCGCTGTCGGTCAGGAACGGCTCGCGCATCCAGATCATCACCTCCTCGGCCTGCCGGTGGAGCGGCCGTTGGAGGTCCACACCGGCGTGGACGAAAAAGCGCAGCCCGTCGTCGTGCCAGAACGGGAGCGCATCGAGCCAGGCGAGATGGGCATCCGGGATGCGTCCGCCGGTTTCCGGATAGTTGCGCTGCGTCGCCTCCGCGCCGTTATGCAGCCAGAGCGACATCGCGTCGGCGCGGCGGTGGGCATCAATCGCCAGTTGCTCGTGATTGCCACGCAGACAGACGACAGTGCCGGGCCGCTCCGTCTGCCAGCGCATCAGGAATTCGATCACACCGCGGCTGTCCGGCCCACGATCGATGTAGTCGCCGAGAAAGACGTAGCGCGCCGGCTGCGTCCCTGCGTGCGCCTCGCACGTGCCGAGAAGTCGTGTCAGCTTATCAAGACAGCCGTGAATATCGCCGATTGCGAAGGTGATGGGGGACATCGATCTGTTCCGGTTGGCAGGCCGAAAGAGTGCCCCGCGGGCGAGCGGGGCCGCGCCCATCTTCCCGGCTATTTTACAGTCCGGGCGCAGCCCTCGGACAGAATAAATCACTCAACGGCACAGCTTATGTGTCGCAGTTCACACTGCCTTCGTTCACGGAAGATCCCGATTGCGAAGTTCGCATGATGTTGCGGGCGCCCATGTACGAACCTCCACGAAGCAGCGGCGCAGGCGCAGAACTGGGTATCATGGCACCATGCGAGCAAGCGCGCATAGGTGAGCCCTTCGCGGTTGTTCCGTCCGCATTCTGCGGCGGTAGCCGGGGCATGGGGCATCCCTTTGCCGTTCAAGGAAAATCCGTGGCGCAGGTAAAGAAATTCACCCCAAAATATGCGGTTCTTCACTGCAAAGAAGCTGGCTGAAGTTCGCCGGGAGCCGTGAAGTCGTCACATTCCCGTGCGGCATTGAGGGTGGTGGATATTAGCGCCCGGTAGGCGCTGAACGGGGGATGTCATGACACTGTTCAAATCGCGTGAAACCTCGGAGATGGACAAGTCGGTGGAGACGGAAGTGGAAGGTGAAATCCGCGAATTCGTGCGGCGCGACGTGGCTACGCTGCGGCGTCATCCGGACAACGACAGCGAGATCGTCGCGAGCAATATCAGCTCGCTGCTGCAGCGCGTCGCCGGCACGTCGGTGCAGGAGATCGACAAGCTGATCACCGAACTGCAGACGCTGCGCGACCGGCTTAATTCCGAGGCCGCCCGCGTGCAGCGCGAGATCGTCGAATACGCGACCTTGAGCCAGGCCGCCATGCAGTCGACGAAGATCATCGCCGAGAGCATTTCGAGCTGGAAGAAGGTGCCGGACGCGCCAAGCATGCGCGACTGATCGGCGCCGCCATCACTGCAGCATGAGCTTGTAACGCGGCATCTCGGCCACGACCCGGCGGCTTGCGGGGTGCACAAGCAGGATACGGTCGTCAAGCTTGACGAACTTGTAGCCGTGAACCCGCGGGATCTGCCGTACGACTGCGGACGGCAGTTCCTGCAGCGCCACCCAGAGCGGCAGCGCGGCGGTGCTCTCCGGCGGCTCCACGTCGGCGACCGGCACGCCGACGGTCCGCATCACACCGTCGAATACGTGGGCGCGCTCCTCGTCGGTGAGCGGCTCAAACGCATCCCGGCGCGCGGACACAATCAGTCCGGCCGATGGCGCCCCGACCGTTTGCGGCTCGTCGCCCCACGACGCATCGGTTTCGCCGCCGGTGCCGGACCGGGCCAACTGCACTCCAAAAGCCCAGGCGACGCCGGCGAAGAAAGCCAGCACGAACGCGCCATGGCGAAGTGTGGGCCGCATATTTCGCCTCCCCTGCATGCAGCAAGGCTATGGGCGCGTTTCCTCCCACCTGATTAACAGGCGGCGCTCGGGCGAGATTTCATCTGGACTGTTGCAGCAAATCCTCAAATCGCGGGCGCTCATGCTTACCGGCGCGTTGCCGCCGGCGGACCGGAGATTAACCATTCGGCATGCGACACAAGATTGTGAGGGTTCGATCGGGACCCAGGCTCTTCTTTGCCCACAAATTGCCGAGGCTTCATGATGCCTCCTAGTGTGGCGGTTCAGAAGTCCGCATCATTCTTTCCGCGAGTCCTTCATGCGGACTTCTGAACCAAGGCCACACTAGATCAATAAGTTGCTAGTGTCCTTCGATTCCGAAGTTCGCAAACGACTGTGCCGCAGAATGATGCGAACTTCGAAATCGGGACACTAGTCCGCAAACGAACTCGGACTCAAACCGATGCGACGATTCCGCACGCAATTCTGGCGGAGCAGCGCACTGCTCCTGGCCGCGCTCCTGCTTGCCGGTCCCGCCGCAAGCGAGCCCACAGAACATCCGGAGGATGAACTCGCGCCAATGGGTGACGAGCCGCTCGATCTCTCGACGCCGCTGCCCGAGCCCGGCCGCGTAACCCTCAAGAAGAAGGCGCCGGCAACCGCGGAGACGCCGCCGTTCAGCACCAAGGTCGGTGTCGATTACCGCCGGTCGCCCATTCCGAACGCGGAATTTCAGTCGGCCTTTGGGCCGCAGAACCCGGACCAGTCGACCGGTGTCGGCTGGGCAAATGTCACGGCGGCGGATCTGCCGCTGGGGTGGGACAAGGCCTCGGTCAAAACGCAGCTTGATCCGCTCGACGAGCGCAGCAAGGTCAGTACCACGTTAAGCCGCTCGGTCCCGTTCGGCGGCGATTTCTCGCTCACGCTGCAGAACGGCGTTGCGGTCGAGCGCACCTTTGCCAATACGGCGCTCTCGACCCAGGCGGGCACCTCGTCGCAAGGCTGGAGCAGCAGCCAGGCGCTGCGCTTCAACCTCTTGCCCACCGACACGACGCTTTCGCTCGGCGCCAATCTGTCGAGCGGTTCGGACAGGTGGCTGCGCACGCTCAGCGCCGAGCAGAAGCTGTTCGGCGGCCCGTTCAACCTCACCGGCTCGGTGAGCGAGACGACGAGCGGCGAAGCCTCAAAAAGTCTCAAGGCAGGGTTCAAGCAGACCTGGTGAACCGCACTAGTGTCCCGGTTCCGACGCTTGTGTCTCTTTGCAGCACACTCGTTTACAAGCGTCGGAACCAAGGGGACACTAGCAACTCTATGATTCTAGTGCGGCTTTGGATTTGACGTTCCTACGAAGGACTCGTTGGAATTCTGGTAGGAACGTCAAATCCGCCGCACAGGCGCTTTGCGCGGCATCAGGTGAACTCGACCCCTAGCTGCTTCTCCTTGTGCCAGATCACCCGGCATTGCCGGACCGATTGATCGGCGTCGAAGACCATGTCGAAGCGATCCGGGATGCCGATGGCGCTTGCCACATTAAGGCAAGCGCCGGTCGGCGAGAGATTGCGTACCATGCAGTCGATCACCGAGTGATGGTGATTGAGCAGGATGCGGCCTGATTTGAGCGTGCGCGTGCGCGGCTTTCTGCGGCGTTCCATGAACACCTCCATCGATCCCGCTCATAATCGCATGGAAGGATTAACTGTGGCCTACCCCGATCGCCACAATTTTAATCAAATTCCACATGCCTCACCGCACGCGCTCGCCTGCGCCGGTCGTAACATCTGAGGGGCTCGAAAACACCGCCACGACGATGCGGTTGGCCGGAGCCACCAGCAGCACCCGGTGGTCGGAGACGGCGAACTGATAGCCCTGCGTCTGCGGCACCTGTCGCACGATCTGAGCGGGCAGGGCGCGCAACTCGATCGCGGCCGGCAGCTCGGTTCCGATCTCGGCGCCCACGTTCTCGACCGGCGGCTCGCCCTTGAGCCCCTCATAGATCGCCTGGCGCTGGTCGTCGGGAAGCGCCTTGAACGTATAGGCGATGATAATGAGCTTGTCGTCGGCGGCGTTCTTTTCGGAGAATTTGGCGGGTACCGTCTCGGTCTCCTGCGTCATGCCGACCAGTCTTCCGTTGACGAACACGGGTTCGCTTGTCGATTGAGCGCCTTGCGGCGCCTGCGCGAATGCAGCGGGTACGCTCACGGCGAGCGCGAACAGGATTGCAGCCAAGCGGAGAAATTCGCTGCTCATGGCATTGCTCCAGTCGTTTGATTGGGCAGGAGGCACGTTCTCTCGTTCCCGCCACTCGCAACGATAACGGCCGGAGATGCCATTTGGTTTCGCCGCAAATGCACAAGCCGCCGCCCGGTTCCGCGCGGCGATCGAGGCTTTTCGCAAGATAATGGATCGAATCCGATGCTTTGCGGCGGCTCAGACGCCGCGCGCCAACACCGGCCTGAGCGTAAGCGACAGCGGCAGCGTCGCCAGTACCGCGGCCGCAACCACAATCAGGGCTGCCGGAACCCCGAGCCAATCGCCAACGACGCCGTACAGCGCCGGCGCGAGCGCGCCCGCGCCGATTGTGCCGGTGTAGAAGATGCCGAACGCCCGCGCGCGCCGCTCGGGCGTCACCAGATCGGGCACCGAGCCGTAAAGCACCGAGGAGGTGCCGTTG
>WBZO01003920.1_pt1 | contig 16680 bp, 18 predicted proteins | sample 5204261 | NCBI WGS metagenome assembly WBZO01 (sample SAMN12412400, study PRJNA552823) | activated sludge metagenome | isolation source: activated sludge from anammox sidestream of wastewater treatment plant... | place: USA: North Carolina | collected 2017-09 | reverse complement strand
TCGGAAGTGAAACGCAGCCGCGCCGATGGTAGTGTGCATCCGCATGCAAGAGTAGGTCATCGCCAGGGCCTTATCCCCAAACGGGCTGATCCTCACCGATCAGCCCGTTTTTCTTGGCCGCGATTCCTTCGGCGGGAGATCTGGCGGGACTGCCCCGCTGGCTACTCCCCGCCCGCGGGCGCTGCCGGCATCGGAAAGCGCAGGTGCACCTTGGTGCCGCCGAGCGTGCCCTGCTGCCAGTGGATGTCGCCGTGCAGTTCGTCGGCACGCGTGCGCATGCTGCGGGTGCCGCGGCCGCCGCCGATGCGGGACGGATCGAAGTGGCCGTCGTCGGTCACTTCGAAGATCAGATCGGTTTCGACCTGGCGCACGATGATGCGAACCCGCGACGGATTGGCGTGGCGAATGGCATTGGTGACGGCCTCGCGGCCGATGCGGAACAGATGCATGGCCTGGGCGCGGTCCAGCGCCGGGTCGGGCAGGGTGTCGGACTGACGCCAGTCGAGCGTGATGGCGCGGGTCAGCAGGCGCTGCTCGATCTCGTCGCGCAGCAGCGCCAGCACCTCCAGCAGGCTGCCTTCGATGCCGCGGTCGTGGGCGAGGATGGCGCGCAGATCCTGCAGGATTTCTCGCACCAGCTGGCGTTCGCTGTCGGGGACCCGGTGCAGCAGGGTGAGCAGGGCGCTGCCGACGTCGTCGTGGAGGTCGTCGTAAATGCGCTTGCGTTCCTGTTCGACGGCGTGGACGATGGCCAGCTTCTGGCGCAGTTCACCCAGTTCCGGAGGGTCCGGATAGATCGCGGCGTCTTCGCGATGGCCGATGCCGAGCAATCGACGCAGTACGCCGGGCTGCCGCTTGCCTGCTGCCACTGTGGCCTTCCCCTGTTGTCTGCATTCGAACCAGAGTTCGATTGTATGCAGTGCGCCGGCGTCTGCCTGTGCCGTACGTCGCGATTGAAGCGAAGGTTCAGTTTGCCGCTGCGCGGCTGATCTCAGTCCGGCAGGCTGCGGCAGCCCAGTGCGTCGAGCAGGCCATGCACGATGGGCAGGTGGATCAACAGCGGCGCGGCAAGGGTGAGGAGGCCGGCGAGGATCACCAGGGTTCCGGCAATCCGACGGAACGCGCCGCGCTGCAGCCGCTGACCGATGCGGGCGCCGGCCCACGTCAGCGACACCATCACCGGAAGAGTTCCCAGGCCGAAGGCGGCCATGGTCAACGCGCCGTGCACGGGGCTGGCGGTGAGCCACGCGGCGGCGAGCAGGGTGGAGGACAGGCCGCAGGGCATCCAGCCCCAGAGCATCCCCAGCAGCAGACGGCGCATGGGCGTGTTGGCGGGCAGCAGGCGCCGCTGTAGCGGGCGCAGCGCACGCCACAGCCAGTGGCCGGGGCCGCCGGAGAAGCGCGGCAGGCGATTTTTCGTGTCCAGCATGCGCAGGCCGGCGATCACCAGCACCAGGCCGACCGCGGCGCGCATCGTCACGCCTAGCCACGGCTGCCGAGACAGGCCGAGCAGGCCGCCGCCCAGGCCACCCACGATCGCGCCGGCGAGCACGTAGCCGAGGACCCTGCCGATATTGGGCTGCAGCGCGGCCCACCAGCCGCGCGAGCCGACCGAGAAACCGGTAGCGATGCCGCCGCACATTGCGACGCAGTGGGCGCCGCCGAGGATCCCGGTCAGCAGCGCAGCGCCGAGTACGACGGTGTCAATCGGCATCGTTGCGATCCGGCTCGGCAACGGTGCTTGATGTCCCGACCTTGTCCCGCGTGGGCGGCGCGTCGTCGCGCAGCACATCCAGCGCCGGCGTGTCGAGATCCTCGAACTGGCCGTGGCGCACCGCCCAGACGAAGATGCCGGCGGCGACGCCGATCATGACCAGGCTGATGGGAATCAGGAACAGCAGGATGTTCATGGCGAGTGTGCGCGGGTCAGGCGCAATGCGTTGGCGGTGACGAGCAGGGACGATAACGCCATTCCCAATGCGGCCAGCCACGGCGTCACCATGCCGGCGGCGGCCAGCGGCAGGGCCAGCAGGTTGTAGCCGATCGCCCAGCCGAGGTTTTCGCGGATGACGCGACGGGTGCGGCGGGCGATTTCGATGGCGGTCGGCACGGCGTGCAGGGACGGGCTGGAGAGCACGAAATCGGCGCTGCGCTGCGCCAGCGCGGCGCCGTCGCCGATCGCCAGCGAGACGTCGGCGCCCGCCAGCACCGGCGCGTCGTTGAGGCCATCGCCGACCATCGCCACGCATTTCCCATCGCCTTGCAACTGTCGCACCAGCGCCAGCTTGTCTTCCGGCGATTGCCGCGCATGCACCTGTTCCAGTCCCAACGTCTGCGCGATGCGCGCGACGGCCGGCTCGGCGTCGCCGCTGGCCAGATGCAGGTCCAGGCCCTGATCGCGCAGGCGCCGCAGGGCGGGAGCCGCGTCGTCGCGAGCGCGCTCTCCGATCGCGAAACGGGCGCTCTGGCCGGTTCCGCCGCCGAGCCAGACCGCGCCATCGTCTTCGCCGCCGGTGGCGAAGGGCGCGCTGCCGATCCGCCAGCACCGGCCTTCGATTTCGCCTTCGACGCCTTGGCCGGCGATGGCACGCACGGCGCTGGCGGTCGGCGCATTGGCGACGTCGCGGAAGGCGGCGGCCAGCGGGTGGTTGCTGTCGCGCTCCAGCGCCGCGGCAATCCGCAGCGCTTCGGATTCGTCCAGTCCGTGCAGTTGGGCGATCGACTGCAGCTGCGACTTGCCGTCGCTGAGGGTGCCGGTCTTGTCGAACACCACGTCGCTGGCGAAGGCGAGGCGGTCCAGCGCGTCCGGGCGCACCGCCAGCACGCCGATCTTCGCCAGCGCGCCGTGGGCCGCGGCCAGCGCGGCCGGTACCGCCAGCGACAGCGCGCAGGGGCAGCTGATGACAAGCAGGGCAAGCACGACTTCGAAAGCGCGAGACGGGTCGTGCAGGCGCCACCACGCGTACACGGCGATCGCGGAGAGCGCGAGGCCGGCGACGAACCAGGTGGCGATGCGTTCGCTGCCCCGTGCCAGCGCCGGACGGTGCGCCTGCGCGGTTTCCACCAGCCGCACCAGTTCCGCCAACCGGGTGCCGGAGCCGACGCGGGTGACGCGGATGCGCGCCGCGTGTTCGCGGCAGGCGGTGCCGGCGTAGGCGGTTTCACCGGGCTGGCGCATGACCGGCCTGGCTTCGCCAGTCAGCAACGATTCTTCGAAGCAGGCCGGGGCATCGAGCAGCACGCCGTCTGCCGGTACCGGCTCGCCCACGGCCACGCGCAGGATGTCGCCCACGGCCAGCGCATCGACCGGCACCGATTCGCGGCCGCCCCCGGGCTGTTCGCGGGTGGCGAATGCCGGACGCGCCCGCGCCAGCGCGTCCACTTGCGCGCTGGCGATGCCGCGTGCGCGCTGTTCGAGCTGCCGGGCAACCAGCAGCAGGAACACGAACATGACCGCCGCGTCGAACCAGACGTGCGGACCGCCGCGGAGGGTTTCGATCGTGCTGGCGGTCCACGCCAGCAGGGTGGAGCCGGCGACCAGCGTGTCCATGCCGAGGCGATGGCCGCGCAATTCGTTCCACGCGCCGACGATGAACGGCCAGCCGGCCCAGAACACCACCGGCGTGGACACCATGAAGGTGATCCAGCGGAAGAAGTCGCGGGTGGGGACCGGCATCTGGCTGCGGGTGTCCAGATACAGCGCCTCGGCGAACATCATCGCCTGCATGGCCGCGATGCCGGCGAGGCCGATCCGGATCAGGTCGCGGTTGCGTTCGCGCCGCCTCGCCGCCTCGCGTTCCTCGCCGGTGGCCAGATAGGGCCGGTAGCCGAGCGCGGCCAGCCGCGCCAACGGCTTCGACAGGGGCGTTACCTCCGGATCCCAGGCGATCCGGATGCGGCCGGTGATGGCGTTGGCGGTGGAATCGATCACGCCTTCCTCGCGCATCAGCGCGCGGTCGATCAGCCAGGCGCAGGCGGCGCAGCGCATGCCGTCGGTGAGCACGGTGATTTCGCGTCCGCCCTCGACGGGATGCGCGTGTCCGGCGAGCAGTTCCTCGCGATCCCAGGCGGCCAGCATGGGTGCGTCCGCGTCCACCCGGCCGGCGGGCTGGTCGCGCAGGCGGTAATAGTCTTCGAGGTGGGCGTCGAGAATCCAGCGTGCGGCGGCGGCGCAACCATCGCAGCAGAAGTCGAGGGTTCCCCCGTCCAGATCGGCGCGCACCGGCGTGGGCGGCAGCGGTTCGCCGCAGTGGGAGCAAACGCCGGCGCCTGCGTCCATCGCCTCAGGGCTGGCCGGGATCGACGGACGGCTGCAGGTGGACGGCGAGCTCGCCGCGTGCCAATCGCCCGCGCAGCCGCCAGTCGGGGCTGGCGACGGGTCCGAGTTGCAGCAGCCAGTCGTGGTCGAGCGCCGGTTTGGCGGCGGCGCGCCAGCCGGCATCGAACGGCGTCAGCTCCAGCACGAGGTCGTCGCTGGCGCGCGTGGGGTGATGCAGGGCCAGGCGCAGGCGCTGGGCGTGGTCGAAGTCGCCGGTGGCGGGAAAGACTTCGACGAAGCCGTGTTCGCGATCAATCCGGGCCACCGCGGCCAGTCCGGCCTGCGCCGCCGCCGCATCCGGGCCGAGATCGGCGTTCTGGATGTCGCCGGTGCGCGAGACCTCGTCGGGGACCACGTCCATCGGGCCGCCTTCGGCCGCGACGCGGAGCAGCCAGAAGCTGCCGACGACCGAAGCGAGGACCAACGCCAGCATCAGCCAGACGATCGGTTCGCGCCAGGGCGAGGATTTCTGCTCCATTGCGCTGCCGTGCCTACATCGGACCGAAGAAGGTGCTGTCGACGCGCGCCTTGGCGCTGCCGTCGTCGGCTTCGATCACGAAGGTCAGGTTGTGGCGGCCGCGCACGCCCGCAGCGGGGGCGCCGACCTCGATTTCGTGGGCGATCACCGCGCCGGCCGGCACCTTGACCTCCAGGGGCGCGCCGTTCAGCACCAGCGGAGTCTGGTCGGCCGGTTCGATCCGTACCCGGTAGCTGCGGTCGGCGTCGGTCTTGTTGACCAGCTTGAGGGTGTAACCGTTGTCGATGCGGTCGCCGTGTTCGCGATAAAGCGCGTTGCGGTCGCGCAGCACGTCGGCGATCAGCGGACTGCGGTGGAACACGCCCCAGGTCCAGCCGGAGACCAGCGCGGCGAGCAGGACGGCATAGACGACGATGCGTGGACGCAGTACCCGCGCCGGCTGGCCGTCGAGCGCGTTCTGGGTGGTGTAGCGGATCAGGCCGCGCGGCATCCCGACCTTGTCCATCACCTCGTCGCAGGCGTCGATGCACAGGCCGCAGGCGATGCACTCGTACTGCAGGCCGTTGCGAATGTCGATGCCGACCGGGCAGACCTGCACGCACATGGTGCAGTCGATGCAGTCGCCGAGCTGTTCCGGCTCGAACTTCGGCAGCGGCGCGGCTTCCTCACCCGCGGCCGCGAGAGTGACGGTGCCGCCGGCCTGCAAGCGGGCCGCCGCCGCGCTCGGGTGCTGGCTGGCGCGGAACACGTAGTCGTAGGCGGTGCGCACGTCGAGCAGGCCGCGCGCGCGTTCGAGCACGCTGGGCAGGCCCTTGCGGCGCGGGCCGCGCGGCTCGCCGCGCAGCGGGTCGTAGGCGATGATCAGGGTGTCGCGGTCGAACATCGCGCTCTGGAAGCGCGCGTAGGGGCACATGTACTTGCAGACCTGCTCGCGCAGGATGCCGGCGTTGCCCCAGGTGGCCAGCGAATAGAACAGCACCCAGAAGGTTTCCCAGCCGTTCCAGTCGAGCGTGAACAGGCGCTGGCCGAGGCTGGCGATCGGGGTGAAGAAACCGACGAAGGTGAACCCGGTCCACAGCGCGAACACCAGCCACAGGATGTGCTTGCCGCCCTTGCGCAGGATCTTCTCGCGGTTCCACGGGCCGGCGTCGAGCTTCATGCGCTTGCCGCGGTCGCCTTCGGTCCAGCGTTCGATCCACATGAAGGTTTCGGTCCAGACCGTCTGCGGGCAGGCATACCCGCACCACAGCCGGCCGGCCAGCGCGGTGGCGAAGAACAGGGTCATCGCCAGCACGATCAGCAGGATCGCGAGCAGGCTGAAATCCTGCGGCCAGAAGGTCAGGCCCCAGACGTGGAATTTGCGCGCGGGCAGATCGAACAACACCGCCTGACGGCCGTCCCATTGCAGCCACGGGAAGACGTAGTACATGCCCAGCAGCCAGAACACCGCCAGCCGGCGCATCCGGTCGAAGCGGCCGGAGATGTCGCGCGGATAGACCTTGCGTTCGCTGACATAGGCGGAATCGCCGCCGGAGTCCAGCAGATCGATGTCGATGCGTTTGTTCACGACGTATTACCGCCCGGCTCTGGGTCCGTTGAAGCGGCTCGAAGGCCGCAGCAGGATCCAGGTGAACAGGCTGGACGAGGCCGTCGCCAGCCAGAAGGTGAAGAAGCCGATGGTGTAGCCCGCCTCGCGGCTGATCGCCAGGTGCGGGAACGTCATGTCGCGCAGTTCCAGCGGATCGACGAAGGCGAAGAACACCATCGTCGCCACGCCTGCGGCGAAGAAGCTCGGCCACAGCACGGCTCCCACGCGCTGTGCCATCGGGCGCGGCGGATGATCGAACCCGGGCGTGGTGAAGTCGGTCATTGCGCCGTCCGCGGTGCCCCGCTGTGCGACAGCGACCAGACGTAGGCCGCCACCAGCCGCGTCCGGGTATCTCCCAGCGTTTCGCCCCAGGCCGGCATGCTGCCATGACGGCCGTTGGCGATGGTCTCATGCAACGATTCGGTACTGTCGCCGTAGAGCCAGTAGCCGTCGGTCAGATCGGGCGCGCCCAGGGCCGTGTTGCCCTTGCCGTCCTTGCCGTGGCAGGCCGCGCAGACGTTTTCGAACAGATCCCTGCCGCGGGCGGCGGCGAAGTCGTTCGGCGCGGTCGTGCCCTTGTTGCCGAGTTGGCGCACGTAGGCGATCACGTAATCCACTGCGTCCGGGCCGCCCATGCCGGTGAGCGCCTTGCCCCAGGCCGGCATCACGCCTTCGCGGCCTTTCTGCACGGTTTCGAGAATGCGCTCCGGGCTGCCGCCCCAGTGCCAGATGTCGTCGGTCAGGTTGGGGTAGCCGGTCGCGCCCTTCGCCGAGGAACCGTGGCAGGTGGCGCAGTTGTTGGCGAAGATCGAGCGGCCAAGTTCGACCGCGGCCGGGTTTTGCGCCAGCACGTCGATCGCCTTGCCCTTGTAGGGCGCAAAGGTGCGTTCCAGCTGCGCATTGGCCAGCGCCGCGGCCTGGTCGTGCTCGGCCCTGGAACTCCAGTGGCCGAAGCCCTGGTAGGTGCCGAAGCCGCCGTACCAGAACAGATAGCCGAAGGCGAAGGCGATGGCGATGTAGAAGCCGTTGATCCACCAGCGCGGCATCGGCTTGTTGAATTCGGTGATGTCGCCATCCCAGTAGTGGCTGATGTCTTCCGGCTTGGGATCGCCGGGGCGGCGCTTGGCGGTCCACCACAGCAGCCAGGTGATACCGAGCAGGTTGAACAGCACCAGCAGGATGACGTACCAGTTCCAGAAAGTGGTCATCGGCTGCCCTCCTCGGCGCGATCGTTGCGCAGTTCGCCGGGGGGGATGACGTCGTCATCCACCGCCAGCCGCGCGGTGGCCTCGAAACCCTTGCGCAGCCGCGGCTGCCAGGCCCAGATCCACAGGCCGACGAAGAGGATCAGGAACAGCGTGGTCAGGATGCCGGAGATCATGCTTCAGCCCCCCTTCGGCGCGTGCTTGCCGAGGCCCTGCAGGTAGGCCACCAGCGCGTCGAGTTCGGTCTTGCCTGCGACCGCGGCCGGCGCACCGGCGATGTCGGCGTCCGTGTACGGATCGCCAAGCCGTCGAAGCGCGCGCATGTGCGCCTGCACGGTGGCGCCGTCGAGCGTGTTCTTCTCCAGCCACGGGAAGGCCGGCATGTTCGATTCGGGCACAACGGCGCGCGGGTCGGTCATGTGCACGCGGTGCCAGTCGTCGGAGTAGCGTCCGCCGACGCGGGCTAGATCCGGGCCCGTGCGCTTGGAGCCCCACTGGAACGGGCGGTCGTAGACCGACTCGCCGGCCATCGAAAAGTGGCCGTAGCGCTCGGTTTCGAAGCGCAGGGTACGGATCATCTGCGAATGGCAGTTGTAGCAACCCTCGCGGACGTAGATGTCGCGCCCGGCAAGTTGCAGTGCGGGATACGGCTTGACGCCTGGCAGCGGCTGGATGGCTTCGGCCTGGAACATCAGCGGCACGATTTCCGCAAGGCCGCCGAGCGAGACGGCGACCGCGATCAGCACGGCCAGCAGGCCGACGTTCTTTTCCAGCTTCTCGTGTGCAATTCCCATGGTGTCGTCCTCAGGCGATCGCTTCGGCGGCATCGGGGGCCAGGAGCGGATGCTCGACCAGGCCCTGGGACTGCTTCCATGTCTTCCACATGTGCCAGCCCATCAGGCACATGCCGGCGAGGATCATCAACCCGCCGAGCAGTCGGCCGAGATAATAGGGGTAGGTGGCGACCAGCGATTCGACGAAGCTGTAGGTCAGCGTGCCGTCGGGGTTGGTGGCGCGCCACATCAGGCCCTGGGTGATGCCGGCGATCCACATCGAGACGATGTAGAACACCACGCCGATCGTGTGCAGCCAGAAATGGGCGTCGATCAGCTTGGTCGAGTACATGCCCGGAAGGCCCAGCAGGCGCGGATACAGACTGTAGAGCGAGCCGATCGAGATCATCGCCACCCAGCCGAGGGTGCCCGCGTGGACGTGGCCGACGGTCCAGTCGGTGTAGTGGGACAGCGAGTTGACCGTCTTGATCGACAACATCGGGCCTTCGAAGGTCGCGATCATGTAGAAGCTGATCGCCACGATGAGGAACTTGAGGATCGGGTCGGTGCGCAGCTTGTGCCACACGCCCGAGAGCGTGAGGATGCCGTTCATCGCGCCGCCCCAGCTGGGCGCCAGCAGGATCACCGAGAACACCATGCCCACCGATTGCGCCCAGTCCGGCAGCGCGGTGTAGTGCAGGTGGTGCGGGCCGGCCCACATGTAGATCGAGATCAGCGCCCAGAAGTGGACGATGGACAGACGATAGGAGTAGATCGGGCGCTGCGCCTGCTTCGGCACGAAGTAGTACATCATCGCCAGGTAGCCGACGGTGAGCAGGAACGCCACGCCGTTGTGCCCGTACCACCACTGCGCCATCGCGTCGACCGCGCCGCTGTAGACCGAGTACGACTTCCACAAGCCGGCCGGCATCACGATGTTGTTGACGATGTGCAGCAATGCGACGGCAATCACGTAGGCGCCATAGAACCAGTTGGCCACGTAGATGTGCTTGACCCGGCGCTTGGCCACCGTGCCGAAGAACAGCCAGCCGTAGGCGACCCAGACGATCGCGATCCACAGGTCGATCGGCCATTCGAGTTCGGCATATTCCTTGCTCTGGGTGATGCCCAGCGGCAGGGTGATGACGGCGCTGACCATCGCCGCCTGCCAGCCCCAGAACACGAAGGCGGCGAGCTTGTCGGAGATCAGCCGCACGTGGCAGGTGCGCTGGACCACGTACAGCGAGGTGGCGAACAGCACCGAGCCGCCGAACGCGAAGATCATGCCGTTGGTGTGCAGCGGCCGGATCCTGCTGTAGGTCAGGTACGGAATGTCGAAGTTGAGTGCCGGCCAGTACAATTGCGCGGCGCAGAGAACGCCGACGGCCATGCCGACGATGCCCCAGATCACGGTGGCCACCGCGAACTGGTGGACGACCTTGTCGTTGTAGCTGCCGGCATTGGCTTGCATGCGGGTCTCCGAGAGCGGAATTTTGCCCGTCCTGCCGCTGGAAAACGTCCGGACGGGAGGTTGTGTCGCGAGGCTGCGCGACCTCGCCATGGCGGCAGGGCTCGAACCAAGCGAAAACGGGGGCGTTTCAGGGCATAATTGTACGGAAGATTCGCCTGAGTTTGCAGACGATGAATGAACCGGTTTCGCTGAACCTCGCCAGGCTTCGGCGCAGTTGCACGGAGTGTTCGATCCAGCAGCTGTGCCTGCCGGCGGGCATAAATGGCGAAGACATCGGGCGGCTGGACACGGTGGCGCGCCGGCGACGTCCGCTTGCCAAGGGCGAGTCGCTGTTTCGTGCGGGCGACCCGCTGCGCGCGGTCTATGTCGCCAGCGAGGGCTGCTTCAAGACGGCGGTGGTCAACGCTTCCGGCGAGGAGCACATCCTCGGCTTCCACCTGCAGGGCGAGTTGTTCGGCCTGGATGCGGTGGGCACCGGGCAGCATCGCTGTGAAGCGATTGCGCTGGTCGATTCGCGGGTCTGCGAGTTGCCGTTCGACCGGCTGGCCTCCATCGCCGCCAAGCTGCCCAGCCTGCAGAACCAGCTGCTGCGCGTCATCGGCCAAAGCGCCAACCACGACCACGATCACGTGGAAGTCCTGGCCCGGCGTCAGGCCAGCGAGCGCATCGCCCTGTTCGTGCACGGCCTGTCCGAGCGCTATCGCCAGATCGGGCGGCCCTCCAACGACTTCCACCTGCCGATGAGCCGCGACGAAATCGCGCGCTACCTGGGACTGGCCCTGGAAACCGTGAGCCGCGGTTTCAGCCGCCTGCACGAGGACGGCATCATCGAGGTGCATGGCCGCCGGGTGCGCATCCTCGACGAGGAAGCCCTTTACGCGGCGGCCAATGGCGGCAACGGCGGCCAGAGCCCGGAGCCTCGCAAACGCAACAGCGCCTGAGCGTCGGCGCGGCATTTCACGCTGTCGTGAAGACGAGTGACCGGAGCGTCATGGCGGAAAGCGGATCAACGCCGTTCGACGATGCGCTGGATCTGCGCGGGCTGTCCGCGCCCGAGCCGCTGCTGCGGGCGCTGGAGGCCGTGGATGCGCTGCTGCCGGGGCAGCGGCTGGATGTGCTGACACCGATGTTGCCCCGGCCCCTGTTGGCCGAACTCGATGCGCGCGGCCTGCGCTGGAGCGCAAGCGACTGCGTCGATGGCGGCACCCGGATCCACGTCGAACGGCCGCTGCGGAGATGACCAAGCTGCGCATGGCGCAGGCGCCGGTGCCGGCGATCCCGCGCCTGTTCCTGCGTTCGGCCGCGCTCTGGGGCGTGTTCGCCGGTGCCTTGCTGATGGCCGATGGCGAGGCAGCGCTGGCTTCGCGCTGGAGCGGTGCGACCCTGGCGCTGGTGCATGCGCTGACTCTGGGGTTTCTCGGCAATGCGATGTTCGGCGCACTCCTGCAGTTCCTGCCGGTGGCGGTGGGCGCTTCGGTGCGCGGCGGTGCGCGCGCCGCGCGGATCCTGCATGGGCTGCTGAATCTGGGTGTCGCGCTGCTGATCGCCGGGTTCCGCTGGCCGCAAGCGCTGAATCCGACGTGGGGTGGAGGCCTGCTGCTGGTCGCGTTCCTGCTGCTGGCGGCCCTGGTGCTGCCCGGCCTGCTGCGCGCGGAAGGCGAGCGCTTCCTGCGTCAGGGCATCGGGCTGGCCGTGGCTGCCGCGCTGGTGACGGCGACGCTCGGTCTGCTGCTGGCGCTGGGTTGGAGCGGCCTGTTGCATCTGCCGCAGCTGACCCTGACCGACGCCCATGCCGGATGGGGGCTGCTTGGCTGGGTGCTGGGCCTGCTGGCCGCAGTGGCGCGGGTGGTGGCGCCGATGTTCCAGGGCGCAGTGCCTGCGCCGGCGCGGGCGCAGGGAGGATGGCAGCTCGTGCTTTATGTGCTGCTGATGGCGCTGCTGTTCTGCGCGGCGCGCGGCACGACACCGGACTGGTTGCGGATCGCGCTGTCGCTGCCGATGCTGGTCTTCGCAATCGGCGGTCTGTGGCTGCAGCTGGGCGCGCGCCACTTGCGGCTGGTGCCGTTGACCTTTTTCTGGTGCGCGGGATTCGCTGTCCTCGCGATCGCCGGCTGTCTGTTGCTGGCCGGCGCTGGTGGCGCGATGATGGTTGGCGCGCTGGTCGTCGCCATCGGCCTGCCGCTGCTGGTGACCGGCATGTCGCTGGAAATCGTCGCCTTCCTCGGGTGGATCGAATTGCAGCGCGAGTGCGGCAAGGGCGTGCACGTGCCTGGCGTGCAGCTCTTGATGCCCTCGCGCGACAAGGCCGTCGTGCTGTCGCTGCACCTGCTGGCCGGATTGCTGCTGGCCCTGGCCGCATGGCAGGTGCGGATGGCGGCGATCGCGGGCGCTGCGCTGCTGTTCGCGCACGGCGCTTCGTTCGTGGCGCTGGGTGGCGCGCGTCGTCGCGGACGTCGGTTCATCGCCGAACGGACAAGATGAACGATGGGCATCGAAGCCGGATGCAACCAGACCGCGCCGACTTCGGTGACATAAAATGACGCACATCAAGGATTCCGGTGGGCCATCGTCCGCATGATTCGCATCGCCATGTGCGCATCCACGCTTCAAATCGCTCGCATCCGCCGCGCCGATCCCGCCGGATGCGCCTTGCGCCACCCATGCGCGACGTCCGTCGCGACCCTCGCCCGTCCGGAATCCTCGCACTGAGCGCACTCCGAGCGGTTCCCCCACGCCCGTCGCGATCCGCGGCGCCCGTTTCGTCATGAGGTGACAATGAACGCCACAGCTGCCCCCGTCGCTCCCGCCTGGAGCCCCGAACTGGAAGAGCGCTACGCGCCCCTGGTCGAGCAGCTCGAACGGTTAATCCCGTGCATGGAGGTGCCGCTGCACCTGCCGTGGATCGACGCGATCAACACGCTGAAGAAGGAACGCGGCGCGCTGATCATGGCGCACAACTACCAGTCGCCGGAGATCTTCTACGGCGTTGCCGACATCACCGGCGATTCGCTGGCGCTGGCGCAGCAGGCCGCGACCTGCAACAGCGACATCGTGGTGATGTGCGGCGTGCACTTCATGGCCGAGAGCGTGAAGGTGCTGGCGCCGGACAAGACCGTGCTGATTCCGGACATGGAAGCCGGCTGCTCGCTGGCCGCCTCGATCACCGCCGAAGATGTCCTGGCGCTGCGCGCCAGGCACCCGGGGATCCCGGTGGTCAGCTACGTCAACACCTCCGCGGCGGTGAAGGCGGTTTCCGACTCCTGCTGCACCTCGGCCAATGCGGTGCAGGTGACCGAGGCGGTGGCCAGGGAATTCGGCGTGGACAAGGTGATCTTCCTGCCGGATCGCTACCTCGGTTCCTGGGTGGCCCAGCAGACCGACGTCGAACTGGTGCTGTGGCAGGGCGCCTGCGAGGTGCACGAGAAGTTCACCGCGATGGAAGCGCGGCATGCGCGCGAGCGGTTCAAGGCGAAGATCGTCGCCCATCCGGAGTGTCCGCCCGAGGTGCTGGCCGAAGCCGATTTCGTCGGTTCCACCAGCGCGATGGGCAGGTGGCTGGACAAGGAAAAGCCCGAGCGGGTGGCGATGATCACCGAGTGCTCGATGGCCGACAACCTGCGCAACGACTTCCCGCAGGTCGAGTTCATCAAGCCCTGCAACCTGTGCCCGTACATGAAGAAGATCACGCTGCCGAAGATCCATGCCGTGCTCAGCGACCTGAGCAACGAGGTCGTGGTGCCTGAGGAAGACATCGCCGGCGCGCGCAAGGCGCTGGACCGGATGCTGGCGGTCGGGCGCCGCGACCGGGTGTGAGCGCCGCCGAACCGATCATCGTCGTCGGCGGCGGGATCGCCGGCGTTGCCGCCGCGCTGGCCGCTGCGCCGGCGCCGGTGCTGCTGCTCACCCGCGCGCCGGGTGCGCGCGGAGCGGCCAGCCTGCTGGCGCAGGGCGGCATCGCTGCGGCAATCGGCGCGGGCGACACGCTCGAAGACCACGCCCGCGACACGCTCGTGGCCGGCAGCCATCACAACGATCCGGTGGTGGTCGATCTGCTGACCCGCAGTGCGCCCGACGCGGTGCGCTGGCTGGAATCGCTCGGCGTGGCTTTCGACCGCAAGCCCGACGGCAGCCTGGCGCTGGGTCGCGAAGGCGGCCACGATCGCCCGCGCATCGTCCACGCCGGCGGCGACGCCACCGGCGCCAAGGTCATGGAAACGCTGGTGGCCGCGGCGCGCGCGTCCGGACACATCACCCGTCGCGCCGGCGTCGAGGTCGATGGGTTGCTGCTGGATGGCGATGGGGTTTGCGGTGCCAGCTTCACGACGGCGGACGGGGTGCGCGAGACCGTGCGCGGTCGCGCGGTCGTGCTGGCGACCGGTGGCATCGGCGCGCTGTTCGCGCAGACCAGCAATCCCCCCGATGCCGACGGCAGCGGACTGGCGCTGGCGCTGGCGGTGGGCGCGGCGCTGCGCGATCTGGAATTCGTGCAGTTCCACCCGACCGCATTGATGCTGCCGGGGCAGCACAGCCTGCCGCTGGTGACCGAAGCCCTGCGCGGGGCCGGCGCCCACCTGCACGACAGCAAGGGACGCCGGCTGATGGAAGGCGTGCATCCGCTCGGCGATCTGGCGCCGCGCGACATCGTCGCCCGTCAGGTCTGGCAGGCCTGCCAGCACGGCGGCGCGGTGCTGGACGCGCGCATGGTCGGCGCTGCGTTCGCCGAAAAATTCCCGACCGTGCTGCGCGCCTGCCTCGACCACGGCATCGATCCGCGCGTGCAGCCGATCCCGGTGGTTCCCGCCGCCCATTTCCACATGGGCGGGATCGCGACCGACATCGACAGTCGCACCTCGCGGGCCGGCCTCTACGCGGTTGGCGAAGTAGCCTGCAACGGCGTCCACGGCGCCAATCGGCTGGCCAGCAATTCGCTGCTGGAGGGCCTGGTCTTCGGCCGCCGGCTGGGCGCGATGTTGCGTGAAGCGCCCGAAACTTCCGGCGGCGGCGACGCGTGCGATGAGCGTCGCCATCCGGCATCGCTCGACGCGCACGCGCAAGCGTCGCTGCGCAACCTGATGGCGCGGGCAATGGGGCCGCTGCGTGATGGCGACAGCCTGCAGCAGGCGATCCAGGACGCCGAAGAACTGGCGTCCGGCGGCTGGCAGGGTGGCGTCGCGCATGCCCTGATCGCTGCGGCGCTGGCGCGCAAGGAAAGCTTGGGTGCGCATTACCGCACGGATTCCGCTTGAATCCCGCTTTCCCGATCCCATATCAGAGTTGTTCACACCCGATTGGAGATGGACCGTGCGGCACGAAATCAAGATATTGCCGTTAGCCTTGGCCTGCGCCCTGTTCGCCACGCCCGCGCTGGCCCAGCAAGCGACTTCCCATGCCGATCACGCCGCTCACGCACGCCACGCGGCAACTGCGGCCGAAGCGCCGGCGCAGCGCTGGCCGACCGATGCGCCGCTGCGTGCCGGAATGCGCGAGATTCGTGCGGCCACCGCGCAACTCGCGCAGCGCCGGGCGGGGCATCTGGAAGCGGGCCAGGGCACCGCGGCTGCGGCCCGGATCGATGTCGCGATCCGGAACATGATCGCCAACTGCAAGCTCGACCCGCAGGCGGACGCCGCCCTGCATGGCCTGTTGGCGAAGTTCATGGCCGGCGCCGACGCCGCGCGCAGCGGGCGTTTTTCTCCCGCCGACCTGAACTCCATGCAGCAGGCGTTGGCACGCTATCCGGAACTGTTCGACGATCCGGGTTGGAAGGGACGCTAGAGCACCCCGATTCCGACCCCCTAGGGAAGGTCTGAACAACTCGCCATCTATCGGCGACAATACCGTCTCACCTCCGGGATGACTTCTGATGCAGCTGACGTTCGGTGACGCCGAAGATGTTGGCGCCCGTCTAAAACTGACCATCTGAGCATGGGTATTTCCGCTCAAAATTGACCAGGGTGTTCCCCCTATCCTGCTGCTTTTTTGACCAGCAGGGATGACGAGGTGATCACCATTGCCAACAGGCACGCCCGGCAACTGTGGGCGATGCTGTCGCGGGGAGAGGATTACGACGCCAACGCCTGTCTGCATCATCCGATGGCGCAGCGGCCAGCACGGAGGTTGGCGATGGCATAAGCGAAACCGGATTCACTCGCCAGAGCGAAGCGGTAGCAAGCGGTCAGACCGCCCTGCGGAGAGCCTGACTAACTGTTCGGCGTCACCACATTCCGGAACTGATCCTTCCGGCATGGACGGCACCGGTGAATGAGAGAGGCCCGCGGGTGCGGTTTTTACCCTGGTGGATTAAACCGCGAAGTGCAATTTCCATGAACTGAAGCGGGCCAGGTGTCGTAGCCTGCGCCACTTCACCGGCAAGTGGAGTTGCACATGACCTATCGACACCTGACCCTGGAACAACGCTACCAGATTGCAGCGCTGCACAGTGCAAAGTTCACCCAGAAGGACATCGCCGACGCGATCGGCTGCGCTGCGAGCACGATCAGCCGCGAGTTGCGGCGCAATCGCAGCACCCACGGGTATGCCGGCTCGCTGGCGCACGGGCGCGCCAGGCAGCGTCGGCGCGTGGCCAGCGCACGCCCGCACCTGCCCGAGTCGGTGCGCCTGGAGCTGATTGCCCGATTGCTGGAGAAGCACAGTCCCGATCAGATCCGAGGCCGACTGGCGCTGCTCAAACAGGGGCAGGTCAGCCACACCACGGTGTATTGCGTAATCCGGTCCATGTCGGTACCTGATTCCGGAGCATGTCGGTACGTCATTCCGGCCGATGTCGGTACACGATTCCGGAGCATGTCGGTACGTGTGAGCGGGTAACCCCTATCGTCACGGCCTT
>WBZO01003918.1_pt1 | contig 16686 bp, 16 predicted proteins | sample 5204261 | NCBI WGS metagenome assembly WBZO01 (sample SAMN12412400, study PRJNA552823) | activated sludge metagenome | isolation source: activated sludge from anammox sidestream of wastewater treatment plant... | place: USA: North Carolina | collected 2017-09 | reverse complement strand
GCGAAGGCGAACCCGGCGGGCCCGCAATACGATGTCGTCGGCCTCTTCGTCGTTACCATGGGCGACCGCGCGAGCAACTTCGCGAAGGAGCTCTTCGAAGCCAACGAATACCGCGATTACCTCCACTGGCACGGCTTCGCGGTCGAGAGCGCCGAGGCCCTCGCCGAGATGTGGCACAAGCGCATGCGCGAGGAACTCGGCATCGCCGCCGGCGACGCGAAGGACATGCGGAAGCTCTTTGCCCAGGGCTACCAGGGCGCGCGCTACGCCTTCGGCTACCCGGCCTGCCCGGACCTCGAAGAACAGGTGAAGACCGCGAAGCTCCTCGACCCCCGCCGCATCGGCGTCGAACTCGGCGAAACCTTCCAGTGGCACCCGGAGCAATCAACCAGCGCCGTCGTCGTCCACCACCCCGAAGCCCGCTACTTCGTCATCCGCTAGCCCCGGGGCTACAGGATGTCGGGCATCCCTTCGCGGTACCGGCGCCACTCGATCACCCGGGCGACCGTTCGGGCCGCGCGCGCAACGCTCGGGAACACGCCGATGCCCTCCCGGTAGGCGGCTTCGAAGAACCCTTCGCTCGCCATCCCCATGCGGCGGGCCATCCGGCCACCCCGGAAGATTCCCACGACCGGCGTCCCGGTTTCGTCCTGGAGGGTGCGCAGCTGCCGGGCAGCTTTTTTCGTCTTCTCCTCCATCGCCTTTGCCATCTCCTCGGCATCCGGCGCCCCGTCCTGGTCCGAAGCCTGGGGGCTACCGGGCCGGCCGAGCATGGGGCCCATGAACACCATGTCGATGCCCTCGGCCGTCGCCACGATCCGGAGCATGTCGTCGACGCGGTCCTCCGGGGGCATGGCATCGATAGGGTTGTTCACGCTACTCCCGGCGACAGGGATGAATTCGCGCATCTGCTGGACGGCTGACGCCGGCATCCTCGGCACCGTGAGACCCTCCCGGTCGATCGCGTCCGACGACAGCACGGCGAACCCTCCTCCGCCACCGCCGATCAGGGCGACGCCCCGGCCCTTCACGCGATACGTGTTGGTGGAAGCCGCGACCACCAGGTCCTGCAGCTCGTCCATGGTCTCGGCGCGTATGGCTCCCGCCTGCCGGCAGACCGCATCGAAAACTTCCGCCGACCCGGCAAGCGAGCCGGTGTGCGAATGCGCGGCCCGGGAACCGGACGCGCTCAGTCCGCCCTTGAGGATGATGGTCCGCTTCACGCGTGCGCACCGTTTGAGGGCCTCGAAGAACGCTCGCCCGTCCTTAACGCCTTCGACGTAGGCAGCGACGACATCCGTCTCGGGGTCACTCGCCGCGTAATCGAGGAAGTCATGCGCCTGGAGGTCGGCGGCGTTCCCATACGAAATGACCTTCGAGAAGCGGACACCGCGGCCGCTGAGTTCGCTCACGATCTCGCCCGCGTTCGCCCCGGACTGGGACAGGAGCAGCACATTGCCAGGCTCCATCGAAAAACCTTCCATGAAGGCCAGACGGCTCGCGGGAACGTAGAGCCCCATGCAGTTCGGCCCGATCGCCCGGATTCCGGCAGCCTTCAGCTTGGCCATCATCTCCCGCTCGACCTGCGCCAGATGCTCATCGCCCGTCTCGGAGAAGCCGGCCGTAAAGAAGTGGATGGCCCGAACCTTCTTCGCAATGCACTGGTCGACGAGCTGCGGGGCGGCCGGCGCCGGTACCTGCGAGATGACGTAATCAACCGGGTCGGGCACCTCCAGGAGCGACGGATAGCAGCGGACGCCATCGATCTCGTCGACCTTCGGGTTCACCGGGTAGAGCTGGCCGATCTCGGGGAAGCCAGCCTCTCGGAGAGACTCATAGAAGCCGCCAAATCCTCGGCGGCGGGTTGAGGGGACGCCGATAACGGCGACCGAACGCGGATGGAATATCGGATCAAGCGGATGTGTAGACACGTCGCCTCACTGGCAGACGCCACTCCACGCCTGCGTCTCGGACGTTGGAATGACGCGAGTGTACTCCAAGCGTCCATTCCGTTCCCGAAGGCGTCCCACCTGGTACCGGTGTCGTCGCGGTGAATACGGGCCGTCGGCGACCCGGAATTCGGCCCGTGCCTCCAACTCGCAACTCGCCGCTCGTTACCTCTTACCCGCCGCTCGCTACTCCCAGGTCCACCTGCATGTAGGTCGTATCCATCCACTCCCCGAACTTGTATCCCGCGTTCCGCAACGTCCCCATCACCTCGAACCCGAACCGCCGGTGCAGCCGGATGCTCACCTCGTTCGTCGACGTGATCGACGCCACCACCAGCCGCACGCCGATGGCCCGGGCTTCCTCCAGCAACGCCCCGAGCAGCGCCGTCCCGACGCCCTGTCCCCGCGCCTGCTCATCGATGTAGATGGTATCCTCACGCGTGAACCGCCACCCGTGCTTCCGCGACATCAGCGTCAGGTAGGCGAACCCCACCACGCCCGCCCCGTCCTCGGCCACGATGACTGGCTGCAAGGGGTCGTTGTGCTCGGACCACCATGCCAGCCGCTGCCCGGCGGACCAGGGCTCGACGTCCCACGTCGCCGCCCCGTGTTCGATTTCGTAGTTGTAGATGCGATTGATCGCCCCGAGGTCCGCCTCGGTCGCGTGCCGGATCTTCAACGCCGTTGGTGCCGTCATGCAGATACTGTGCACCTGTCCGGTTTCCGCCGTGTTTCGCGCCCGGTGAAGGCCCGGGCAAGCCCCCGTTGCCCACTGACCGCCTTGCCGTAGCATTCGAGGCAATGCGCGAAAACGTCGTGGTTGTCCTGGCCATACTTGCGGGGATCGCGGTGACGGCAGGCGTATACCTTTTCGTCCATTCGCGCGGCGTCGCCCTCGGCCTCGGCATCGTCGCCGCCTACCTGGTCTGGGGCGAAATCGGCGACCTCATCCGGGGAGAGCAGCCCCCGCCAGCCAAAGGTTCGCCCCTGCTCGCGAACCCCCGCACCCGCCGGCGGCTGCTCAGCCTCGTGGCCATTGCCGGCGCCTCCGCCCTCATCATGACTGACTTCATCGTCGGCGACCTGCAGGTTGATGATGTGCGCCAGTGGATACGGGACCTCGGCCCCTGGGGGCCGGTGCTGCTGATCACTGTCCTCGCCGTGGCGATGGTCTTCGCCCCGATCCCCAACCCCCCGTTCATGATCGCGGCCGGTATCGCCTGGGGCACGTTCTGGGGCGTCGTCTACTGCGTCATCGGCCAGCTCATCGGCTCCGCCATCATCTTCTACATCTCGCACCGCCTTGGCCGCCGCTTCATCCCCCGGCTCATCGGCGAAGAAGGCGCCAAACGCGTGGACCAGATGGCGCGCCAGATGGGCCCCCAGATCGTCTTCTGGTGGCGCATGATGCCCGTCTCCTTCGACTTCGCGGCCTATGCGGCCGGGCTCACCGGCATGTCGTTCCGGCTGTTCATCACGCTCGTCTTCCTTGGTTCGATTGTGCCGACCACGGTGGTCGTCGGGTTCGGCGATTCCTTCGGCAAGTCCTGGGAGGCACAGGCCGTCACCCTCTCCCTGATCGCGGTCGCCCTGCTCGTCCCGGCCACGGTGTTCTACTTCAAGTACCGCGAATCGCTTCCCCCCATCCGCGAATGGCCCCGGCGCCTCCTGGGCGGCGAGGAACCCGGACCCGCCTGAGCCTTTCCCCCGCACTTCCCCGGCCGTTGGCCTTTGGCCGTTGGCCGCCGGTGCGGAGGAGTCCTCCCTCCTCCCTCCAAAACGCTGTACCCTTTGCGCGGCACCGGGACCGCAGATGGCCCGAAGCCAGGACGGTACGCAGGAATGCTTCTCGCGCTCGACATCGGTAACACCTCCATCCACATCGGCCTCTGGGATGGCGACCAGATCGCCGACACCTGGCGCATCGGCGTCGAACAGGAAAAACTTCCGGACGAGTACGGCGTCCTCCTCATGACGCTGCTCAACAGTGGCGGCATCGAGGCCTCCGATGTCACCGCATGCATCATCGGTTGCGATGTCCCCCCGCTCATCCCCACCTTCGAACAAGTCTGCCGCAAATACTTCAAGATCGAGCCCATGGTCGTCGGTCATGGCCTCCGCACCGGCGTCCGCATCCTCTACGACAACCCGAAACAACTCGGCGCCGACCGCATCATCGATGCCGTCGCCGCCAGCAAGCTCTATGGCACCCCGGTCATCATCGTCGACTTCGGCACCGCCACCGTCTTCGATGCCGTCAACGAACAGGGCGACTACCTGGGCGGCGCCATCGCCCCCGGCATCGGCATCGCGAGCGAGGCCCTCTTCAGCCGGGCCGCCATGCTCTATCGCGTCCAGCTCGAACGCCCTCCAGTCGCCATCGGCAAGAACACCATCCACGCCATGCAGGCCGGGATCCTCTTCGGCTACGTTGGCCTGGTCGAAGGCCTCGTCGCCCGCTTCAAGGCCGAACTCGGCGGCAATCCGAAAGTCGTCGCCACCGGGGGCCTGTCCTCTCTCATTGCCGCCGAGACCGACTGCATCGATATCGTCAACGGCGACCTCACCCTCATCGGCCTCCGCCTGATCTACGAACTGAACTCCGAAACACACTGAGCCCCCGCTCGACACCGCCGAAAGGCCGACACCATGGAAGCACACGCCGCCCCCCGCCACCCCGACCTCCCACTCAGCGGCCGCCACGTGGTCCTCGGGGTCACCGGCTCCATTTCCTGCTACAAGGCGGCCGACCTCGCCAGCAAGCTCCGCCAGGCGGGCGCGGCCGTCGAGGTTGTCATGACTCCGGCCGCCACCAGGTTCATTGCCCCACTGACGTTCCAGTCGCTCACCGGCCGCGATGTCGTCGTCGACATGTTCAGCACCGCCGAGGCCGAAGCCCACGTCGAAGTCGCCCGCCGCGCTGATGCGTTCGTCATCGCACCCGCCACCGCCGACTGCCTGGCCAACCTGGCTCACGGCAATGCCGGCGACATGGTGACCCTCACCGCGCTCGCCACCACTGCCCCCATCCTCGTTGCCCCGGCCATGGACAACCAGATGTGGGAACACCCGGCCACCCAGGACAACGTCGCCACCCTCCGCGAGCGTGGCGTCGAGGTCGTCGGGCCCATGCTCGGGCGCCTGGCAACCGGGCGGACCGGGCTCGGGCGCCTCGCCGAGCCTGCGCAGATCGTTGGCGCCCTCCGCGCGCTCCTCGGCGAGCGCACCGGCGACCTCCGCGGCCGCCATGTCGTCGTGAGCGCCGGCCCCACCCACGAGCCCATCGACCCCGTCCGCTACGTCGGCAACCGCTCCACCGGAAAGATGGGCTTCGCCATCGCCGAAGCCGCCCGCGACCGCGGCGCGCGCGTCACCCTGGTCGCCGGCCCGGTAGCCCTCGAGTCACCCTGGGGCGTCCATCGCATCGACGTGGCCACTGTCGACCAGATGCTCATCGCGCTGGAGCAGGCCACCGCCGATGCTGACGCGGTCGTCATGGCCGCCGCCCCCGCGGACTTCCGCCCGGCCAGTCCCGCTGACCACAAGCTCAAGAAAGCCGACGGCCACGACGCGTTGCATGTGGAGCTGGTGCAGAATCCCGACATTATCGCGACACTGGCCGGAGGTGGCGTCCGCGTCGGGTTTGCCGCCGAAACCCGCAACCTCGCTGAATACGCGAAGCAGAAGATCCCCGCCAAGCGCCTCGACTTCATCGTGGCGAACGACGTGAGCGCCGCCGGCTCCGGCTTCGGTACCGAAACCAACGAGGTCATCATCATCCACAGCGACGGCCGCACCGAGGAGCTCCCGCTGATGAGCAAGTACGCCGTCGGTCACGCCATCCTCGACCGCATCCTCGCCCGCCTGGCCTGACCAGCCTCGAATACCGCCCACCACCCGGAGCCGGCGAGCCCCGACCGCCAGGGAGGGTGCACGCCCGCAGGTCCCACCATCGCCACCCTCTCGCCTGGGACCACCGCCCAACGGCCAATATGGCCACAGGCCAGGCCCACGGCCTACAGACGCAACACCAGCCCGTCCTCCGCGCACACGTACCCCTCGCCCACCTCCGCCCGCCGTTCGAGCATATCGCCGCTCATGTGCGTGAGTACCGTGCGTCCGCACCCAATGCGGTCCCGGTTCGCCCGTAACGCCGCGAACGGCAGGTGGAACTTCACCTCCCGCTCGAACGTGTACGCCTCCGCAATGAACACGTCCGCGCCCGCCGCGGCCTCCACGAGCGCATCACACCACTCGGTGTCGCCCGAGTAGGCGATGGTCCGCCCGGCGACCTCCACCCGGTAGGCGTGCGCGGGCGCGCCGCTCGCGTGCATCACCGGGAAGGCCGTGACCCGCAGACCGCTAACGGTCGTCCTCTCCCGCTCGACGAGCTCCAGCACGTGCGTCTGGAACCGCCGCTCCACCGTCGACGACCCCGGGTACAGTGTCTCCATCGCCTCCACCAGCCGCGCGGCAATCCCCACCGGCCCCGCCACCACCAGCGGCGCCGTCCGCCGCGAAAACTGGCCGGACAGGATCAGGAACGGCAGGCCGCCGAAGTGGTCTCCATGCAGGTGCGTCACCAGCACCGTGTCGACCGCGTTTGGGTCGAAGCCCTGCTGCCGCATTGCCGTCAGCGAGGTCGCGCCGCAATCGAGCAGCGCCGTGCCCACCTCCGTCTCCAGCGCGATGCACGCCTGGAACCGTCCCCCGCTCCCAAACGCATCCCCGGACCCGATGAACCGAAGCAGTGGAGTCGCGTCAGCCATGCGCCGAAGTCTCGCACAAGCTCCGGGGCCGCGCTCGCCGCATTCTCGACCGGCACGGGAGGCCCTCGTGAATCGTCTCCGCGCGCCCCTTCGCGCTCTTGGCGCCATGGCGGCTCATCTTTTCGCTGGCGGCTAAATGTCGAGGTTCTTCACCTGGCTCGCGTTCGCCTGGATGAACCGCCGCCGGTGGCTCACTTCGTCTCCCATGAGCTCGTAGAACAGCACGTCCGCAGCCGCGGCATCCTTCACGCCCACCTGCAGCAGCATGCGCGAGTCCGGCTTCATCGTCGTCTCCCACAATTGTTCCGCGTTCATCTCGCCGAGACCCTTGAAGCGCTGCACGTTCAGGTTCACCCGCTTGCTCTGCTTCTTGTACTCGTCGAGTTCGGCGTCGTTGTAGAAGTACCGCACGTCCTTGCCGGCTGCGGCCCGGTAGAGCGGCGGCTGCGCGATGTACAGGTACCCACCATCAATCAGCTCCGGCATGTTCCGGAAGAAGAAGGTCAACAGCAGCGTCCGGATGTGCGCCCCGTCGACGTCCGCGTCCGTCATGATGATGACCTTGTGGTAGCGCAGCCGTGCCACGTCGAACGTCTCGCGGATGCCCGTGCCCAGCGCCGAAATCACGAGCCGGATGGCTTCGTGGCCCAGCATCTTGTCCGGCCGCGCCTTCTCGACGTTCAAGATCTTGCCGAAGAGCGGCAGGATCGCCTGGTATTTCCGGTCGCGCCCCTGCTTCGCCGAACCGCCCGCCGAGTCGCCCTCGACGATGAACAGTTCCGATTCTTCCGGGTCCCTGCTCGAACAGTCGGCCAGCTTGCCCGGTAATGTCCCGCTTTCGAGCGCGCTCTTGCGCTGCACCAGGTCGCGCGCCTTCCGGGCTGCTTCCCGCGCGCGGCTCGCCACCAGGCACTTTTCGATGATGCGCTTCCCGTCCGAGGGGTTCTCCTCCAGGTACTGCGCCAGCGCCTCGCCGACCACCGTCTGGACCTGTCCGGCCACTTCCGGGTTGCCCAGGCGCGTCTTCGTCTGGCCCTCGAACTGCGGCTCCGGCAGCTTCACCGAAACCACCGCGACCAGACCCTCGCGCACGTCTTCACCCGTCAGGTTCGGGTCGTTGTCCTTCAGGATCTTGCTCTTGCGCGCATAGTCGTTCAGCACGCGCGTCAGCGATTGGCGGAAGCCCGTCATGTGCGATCCGCCATCGATCGTGTTGATCGAGTTCGCGAACGTGAACACTGCCTCGTTGAAGCCGTCGTTGTACTGGATCGCGCACTCGACGACGTTCCCGTCGACCTCGCGCTCGACGTATACCGGCTCGAAGTTGATGGCCTCGCGCTCACGGTTCACGTGCCGCACAAAGCTCTTGATGCCGCCCTCGAAGTAGTAGTTCACCTCGCGCCCGGTCCGCTCATCGCGCAGGTGGAACCACACCTTCTTCGTCAGGTAGGCGTACAGCCGCAGCCGCTCCGCCTCGATGTTGAAGTCGAAGTCGACGCTCTCGAAGATAGAGGAGTCCGGCTTGAAACTGAGCGTTGAGCCCGATTTCCGGGGCTCCTTCAGGGGCCTGGCCGCCAGGTCCGTGGTCGGCGCCCCACGCTGAAACTCCTGGCGGTAAACCTTGCCCGCCTTGTCCTTCCCCTGCACATCCGGGTCGGGCACAACTTCGACCCACATCTCTTCCGAGAGCGCATTCACCACGCTGGCGCCGACACCGTGCAGGCCGCCCGAAACCTTGTAGCCGCCACCCCCGAACTTGCCCCCGGCATGCAGCACCGTCAGTACCGTTTCGACAGCGCTCTTCCCGGTCTGTTTCTGCACGTCGACCGGGATGCCGCGGCCGTTATCGGTGACCGTGCACCAGCCGTTGTCGTGGATGATGACCTCCACCCGGTCGCAGAAGCCTGCCATCGCCTCGTCGACCGCGTTGTCGACGAGTTCCTTGATCAGGTGGTGCAGGCCCGACTTGTCGGTCGTGCCGATGTACATGCCCGGCCGCCGCCGGACGGCTTCGAGGCCTTCGAGGACCTGGATGTTTTCAGCGGTGTAGGAAGACGACGTTGCCTGTGTGGTCATAGTCGAAAGAGCTATCCCTGGCGCGCTTCGCCCCCGGTGTTGGGAGATCGGGGACAATTCGTTCGCTTACCTTCACAGTTTATCAGAACAAGGGTTCCGGGGCCAGCTTTTCGAAGCGGAAAGCTCAGCCTCCGGGCGCGGAAAACGGCCGCTCCGGAGCGCCTCCGCCGGCGCTCAACCGCCTCAATTCCGGCCGCTGACTCTCGATCGCCCGCCGTATCCCATCGAACTCGCGCTCGACGGCGTCCTCCCCCCACTGGCGCGAGTAATGGAACCGGTCTTTTGCGAAGTCCGGCCGCCCGTTCACCTTCCAGTAGGGCTCATCGGGCGCGAAATACTCGAAGTGCAGCGCCCCCGCGAGTTCGCGCAGCTGCCCGACGATGCGCTGGCGCATGGCTTCCGCCGTCCGCTCCCCCCGCGTGCTTACGGCGTAGTTCGTGTGCGCGAAGGGCCCCCAGATCACCAGCACCGTCCCCTCGCTCCGCAGCACCCGGCGCGCGATCGTCCCCACCACCTGAATGATGTGGTCGGGCGTGAAATGCGGGTCGCCGCCGACTGTCCGCTGCAGTGCACCCCGCAGTGCCCGGAACAGCGCGTTCTGGCTCAGCCATGGCGTGTCCGCGGCGCGGAATCCCAGGCGCGAGGCCATGCTACCGAAGCGTCCGAACAGCCGCTCCATCCGCTTCGGCACGGATTGATACTCATACCAGTAGTTCACCACGCCCAACCACACCAGGTCGGGCTGCTCCCGCTCGATCCACTTCTCCACCGTCGAAGGGAGGGCCTCGGTCGGCCAGATGACCTTCACCACGATCTCCACGGGCTCTTCGAGGTACTCCTCGAGCCGCTCGCGGAGCAGTCCTGGCCGGCCGTCGGCGGTTCCAGGCAGGATGTCGTTGCTGTTCGTAAGTCGGAGCACTTTCACGGGCCGATAGCTTAGGCCGCGTCCCGTTACGGTCTCGCCCGCTCTACAACGCCTGCCACCACTGGCGCTGTCCTTCGCGCACGAACCGGCCCAGCCCCGGCGCCGGCAGGTGGCTTGCGCCCACCAGCGACCCATCCTCGATCAGCCGCTCCACCGTTTTCTTCCGTGTCTCCCGGGCGATCCCGCTATCCCAGTCGAACACCGACGCAATCTCCGGGTCCTCCGCGTCGATGGCGGTGATCACGACATCGCCAAGGATGAAGCCGCGCTCCTGCCCGGAGGTCACCACCACGCTCGTGTGGCCGGGCGTCGGGATCGACGTCAGCGCCGCAGAGATCGCCCGCTCGCCTTCCACCAGCTCCATCACCCCCAGGGCCTCCAGGGGCCGCATGTCCCGCTCGAACGAGGCGTTGGGGTTTGCCGTGTAGTGTTCCCAGTCCAGTTTCGGCACCAGGAACTTCGCCTCGGGGAAGAGCACGCCCCCGCTCGCACGGTCGAAGTTCCAGCCCGTGTGGTCACCGTGCAGGTGCGTGAAGAGGATGTGCGTCACCTGCGCCGGCTTCACCCCCGCTTCCGCCAGCTCGGCCAGCAGGCGCCCGCCGTGCTCCGGGCCCCAGCCGGTGTCCACCAGCAACAGCAGTGCTCCATCGCGGACCAGGAACGACCCGAAGTTCAGCGGTACGCGCCCCTCCGCGTCCAGGTGCCGCGCGTATGGAGCGAGGTCGGCTTTCGGATAGACCGTCGTGGCTGGATAGGCCTCGATCGTGTCCACCAGGGCGGTGATTTCGACGTGTCCAACGGTTGTTCGTTTCATACCGCGCAGTCTACCCATCCCTGGCGGGCCCGCGCCCGGATCTGCTAGGGTCTGCGCCATGACGGAGACCGATAGCGCTGCGGCGTTGCTGGAACAGATTGGTTCCGAGCAGCGGCGCCTGCGCGAGTTGCTCACCGGCAAGGACTCGTCGCTCCTGGCCGAGCGCACGCCGGCCGGCAAGTGGTCCGTGGTCGAAAACGTCCGCCACCTGCTGTTCGCCGAGCAGGCGCACCTGGGCCGGTTCTTGCCGAGCAGCCCGCAATGGAGCGACTTCGGGCTGCCGCCAACCGGCATGCAGCGCCAGGAACGCTTCCGTGCCATGGCCACTGCCGCGCCGTCGATCGAGGACGTGTTCGACGCATGGAGCGTCGCGCACGCTTCCACCCGCGAACTCGCCGGCCGCGACACCGCGGAGGTCCGCACGGCGCTCACGAAGAACCTCAAGCACCTGCGCTCGCACGTTACGCTCATCGAACGCCTGCTCCGGGTCCGCGCGGGGAGATGACGGGCCCGGACTCTACGGGCCGCCCACCCTACCATCGTGCCCATGAACACCAACATGTTCGAAGGCCAGAAGGTCCGCCTCCGCGGCGTCCGCCCCGAGGACTGGGAGCACTTCCTCCAGTGGGACCTCGACAACGACGCCCAGCGCTACGGCTGGAACGTGTGGCCTCCACTCGGCACCGAGGCCGCGCGGGATTTCGCCCGCCAGGAGTCCGCGAAGCGCCCGGACCGGGATGAGTTCCGCCTGGTCATCGAAACGCTCGACGGCGCGCCCGTCGGCTCCCTCAACGTCCACGGCGCCGACCAGCGCCGCGGCTCGTTCGAATACGGCATCGCCCTCGCCCGTGAGCACTGGGGCAACGGCTATGGCGAAGAGGCCATCGCGCTGCTGCTCCGCTACATGTTCGGCGAACTGCGCTACCACAAGGTCCAGGCGTGGGTGTACGCCTTCAACGAGCGTTCCGCCGCGATGCACCGCAAGTTTGGCATGGTCCTCGAAGGCACCGTACGCGAATCACACTACACCGACGGCCGCTACTGGGATTGCTATCTCTTCGGCATGACGCGCACCGAGTACCTGGGACAGTACGGCCCCCACTGGGGCGACCTGCCCCGCTGACTCGGCCGCGGCCGCGGTCAGTCGGGCGGGCGTTTCGCCGCCCTGCGGATGGCGAAGCCCGCTGCCTCCACCCGCCGCGTCAGCCCCAGCTTGCTCAGGATGTCGCTCACATGGTGTTTCACGGTCTTTTCCGAGAGGTAGAGCTGCTCCCCGATCTCCCGGTTCGTCATCCCCTCGGCGATCAGATCGAGGATCCTGAGTTCCCGCTCGCTGAGCTGCTGCGCCACGCGGTCCTCTTCGCTCACCACGTTCCCCCGCCGGATCTGTTCGATGACCGCCGCCGAGCTGGTCGCATCCAGGATTTTCCCTCCACGCCCGACGACCCGCATCGCCTCAATCAGGTCGGCCGTCTGCACTTCCTTCAGCACGAACCCGCTCGCCCCGGCCACGATCGAAGCCATCACCGCCTGCTCGTCCGCGTACGAGGTGAGCATCAACACGTTCGTGTCCGGCAGCACCGAACGGATGTCGCGGCAGGCCTCGATCCCGTTGAGTTTCGGCATCCGGACATCCATCACTACCAGGTCCGGGTTCGTCCGCTTCGCCTCGCGCACCGCCTCATTCCCGTCCCGCGCCTCGGCGACCACGCTGAACTCCTCGTAGCCCCGCAGCGCCGCCTTCAGTCCCGACCGCACAAGGTCGTGGTCATCCGCAAGCAGGACGTGGATCGTGTCACTCATACGAGTCTTCCTCTTCCTCTTCGTACCGGCGGGGAATCGCGACACGGACGGTCGTCCCCATTCCCGGGATCGGTATCACTGTGAGCTCGGCTCCCAGTCGCTCGCATCGCGTGCGCATCGTAACCGTTCCCAGCCCCCGTCGTGTTGACGCTTCTTCGAACCCGACGCCGTTGTCCTGCACCGTCAACACCGTCGCGTCCCTCGTCTGGCGCAGGTCTACCGCGATCTTGGTCGGCGCCCCGTGCCGCACCGAGTTGCTCAGCGCTTCCCGCGCGATGTACAGCAAGTCTTCCGATTCTCGCGCCGTCAGTTCCTGCAACGCCGCTGCCGAAATATTCACCACCGATGCGATCGATGGCGGCACGATCTGGCGGATCACGAACGCCAGGTCACGCGTCAGGTTCGGTTGCTCGAGCGGCGTTGTCGCTTCCAGCATCGTGATGTACGTCCGGATGTCCGCGATCATCTCGTTGATCCGCTCCACACCATTGCGCAGCGAGGACCGGACCTCCGCCGGGAACTCCGGCCGGATCGAGAGCGCGTCGAATTCCAGCCCGAGGGCGTAGAGCGACTGGATCGTGCCGTCGTGCAGGTCGTGCGCGATCCGCGCGCGCTCTTCCAGCAGGAAGACGCGCCCGCTACGCTCCCGCGCCAGCGCGTAAGAGACACTCACGCCCGCCTGCAGCGCCAGTACCAGTGCCGCCGCCTCATCCACTTCCGTAAACGGTGACCGCCCTGCCTCACGCGTCATGTAGAGCGACCCGATCGCCCGCCCACCGGCACGGACCGGTACGCCCAGGAAAACATCCATGTCCGGGTGTTCCGGTGGCCAGCCCGAGAACTTCGGATGCTCGCGGATGCTCGCCAGCCGGATGGGCCGTTCCTGGCTCGCCAGCTCCCCGAGGAGGCCGCGCCCCGTCGGCGGCTCGCCCAGTCTCCGGGCATGCTCCTCGCTGATCCCCGTGTAGATGAACCGGGTCAGCAATCCCTTTTCGTCGAGGGTCGAAATCGCCGCGTAGTCCGCGCCGGTCACATCCTTCGCGCGTTGCGCGAGCCGGTGGAGGATATCCGCAAGGTCGTCGCTTCCGACCAGGATTTCACTGGTCACGGCCATCTCGCCCAGTTGCCGGAGGATTTCCGGGTCCGCTCCGGGAGCCTCGTGTGGTGTTCCCATCGCCTAGATACTAACTGCTCAATCGGCCCCCCCGCATCTCACGGCCCATGGACCCCTGCATTCCGGTCCCATTTGGCCATCGTGCACCCTCTCCATTCAGCCGACACTTACGCCTGTGAATCCTTCAGCCATCCGGGTCATCACGGCCGATCCCGCGCTTCGCAATGCGCTCGTCGGTCAGATAGAGCGCTCCGGACGGTTCGCCCTTGCGACTCGCGGCGAGCCGGTCCTCGACGGCGCCAGCCTCGATGACATCGTGATCACCACGCCCGCTGACTGCACGGCCGAGGAATGCCTCGCAATGGTCGAGCGCGGCGCTCGCGTCATCATTCTCACGCCCGTCCCCCGCGAGCGTGAGCGCCAGCTGTATACCGGCTCCGGCGCCAGTGCCTACCTTCCCATGGTCATCGATGGCGGCCAGTTGATGGACGCCGTCGCCGCCGCCCTGCACCCCGTATCGCCTCCCCACTCGCTCTCCTCCGACCCGTGCCCCTGCTAAAGCGCCTCGCTCAGCGCCCCTCCCCGCGCCGGACGGCTGCCCGGGCCTGCTCCACCCACCGCCAATCGCCAAACCGGTCCCCCTGGTAGAGCCACCACTCCGCGCCCCACAGGTAGATGCGCTCCGCCCCGGTCCGCCGGGCATAGGCGATATTCTTCGTCAACCGCCCGGGCGAAAGGTTGGGCGAGGGGTCGTGCGGGGTCACCAGGCGCGCGTCATCATCGGTCCACGGCTCTGCCTGCAGCTCGGTGACCCAGAACTGCTTCCCGGCAGCCCTCGCCTCGCGCGCCTGGTAGGCATAGTTCGGCATCAACGGCCCGATCTCCATGATGTTCACCACGAACCCCCGGCCCAGCGCTTCGTAGTTCCGGAACGGGTACAGGCTCTGCCCCAGGATATCGCCGTCCGCCAGTGCGTCCTTCCACCGCCGGTCCATCACGAAGTGCTGCGCGTGGTTGATCGCCACGGGACGGTCGAGCGGGTCGTGTTCGCGGATGGTGGCCGCCACCTCGGCCACGTACTCGCGGCTCAGCGTCCAGTCGTTCGAGCGCGGCGAGGCGATGTACCCCTCGTTTTCCGCCCCCCATGAGTCCACCACCGGCGAGCCGCCAACGTGCCGCACCACCGCCGCCACCATCCGCAGCGCCCGCTGCCGCAACACCCGGTTGTCCGAGAGCACGCTCCCGCGCGGGAGGTCCAGGCCTTCGTACGCCCATGCCGGGATGTAGAACTCCGGGTGGCGTTGGGCTTTCATCCCCACCGAGAGCGAGACCGCCGCGCCCGCCCGGGCCGCCGCTGCCAGTTGAGCGTCCAGCACGCCGAAGTCGAACTCCCCGGCGCGCGGCTCCACTTCGTCCCACGGGACGCTCAACCGCACGTGCCGCGCACCCGTCAGTTCGATCAACCGCCCCAGGGTCTCCCCGCACCATTGCGCCCGGCCCGGCCGCCCGTCGTCCACGAACCCGTCCGCGCCCGCCGCGGGGTCTTCGAGCAGCAGGTACTCCGCCTGGTCGCAGCTGAAGTTGAACCCGATGAGCGAGTCCGCCAGCGGCTCCCGGTGTGTCCAGCTCAGCTCCCGGAACAGCCACACCTGGCCGGCCAGCAGCCCAAGCGACAACACCGCGCTCCCCACGATCCCCGCAACCCAAACCCGCCGTCGCCGGTCCATACGCCAAAGGCTCACGTTTCCGCTGCCAAGACACAAAGGCCGGGGCTACCATGCCCGCATGGAGTTTCCTCCACGCCTTGAACGGCCCGGCCTGGTCCTCCGCGCCCTCGAGCCCGGCGACGCGCCCGCCCTCTTGTCGTACCTCGCGGACCCCCTGGTCTACGAGTCCACCAGCGCGGACCCCTGGACGCGTGAAGCCGTCGATCGGTTCATCGAACACAACACCGCCGGGATGCTCGAGGGCCGTTGGTGCCGCCTCGGCATCCTCAACCAGCCCGATAGGGCAGTTTGCGGCAGCATCGGCCTCTTCAACGTCGACCGGGCCAACGCCCGCGCCGAGATCGGCTACGACCTCTCCCCCGAGAAGTGGGGCCGGGGCATCATGACCACTGCCGCCTCGCTCTTGCTCGAGTGGTCGTTCGCCAACGGCTTCAACCGGATCGAAGCGACGGTCATGGCGGACAACGACCGCTCGGCCGCCGTGCTCCGCCGCCTGGGCTTCCACCAAGAGGGTCTCCTCCGCCAGTACAAGAACGTTCGCGGCATCTTCCGCGATTTCTCCCTCTGGAGCCTCCTCGCAGCGGACCAGCGGCCACCAACCCCCGCTCGCCCCTCTTAGGCGAGCACGTCAGCAAGCGCGAGAACGCTGGCTACCCAGGACGGTCACTCCCTCACCCGCATCAAAACCCTCAGCGCCTCGGCGCCTCTTTGTTAGGAGGCGTCGCCCGGACCGCCCCTCCCTACACCACCATCCGCCGCACGATCTCGTACATCAGCTCGCAGCCCATCTGGAAGTTCTCCACCGTCATGAACTCGTCGTTCCCGTGGAACCCGCGGCGCTCCTCCGGGCTCAACAGGCACGGGATGAACCCGTACGCCGGGATCCCCATCGCCCGCAGGAACCGGTTGTCGGTCCCGCCGATGGTCATCCCCGGCACCACTACCGCATCCTCCATCGCTTCCTTCACCACGTCGTTGATCGTCCGGAAGAGCTCGGTATCCCACGGCACACGTTCTGGCTCGCCCTGGTCCGGCGAATACAGCTCCACCTCGATCCGGTCGTCCGCGATCCGTTCGCGCACCTGCCGGATCCAGTCATCCTTGGTCTGCCCCGGCAGCAGCCGGCAGTCGATGACCGCTTCGCTCCTCGCCGGGATCACATTCGCCTTGATGCCCGCGTTCAGCATCGTCAGGTTCAGCGTGTTCACGAACATCGCCTGCATTTCGGGTGATTGCCGGATGCGCTCCTCCACCTCGGTCCGGTCGCGCGGCAGCAGTCCCGCTTCGGAAAGCCGTTCCACGTAGGCCTCCGTATCCGGCGTGAACGTCAGGGGCCGTTCCCATTCCACCAGCCGGTTGAGCGCCTGCACCAGGTACACCGCCGAGTTGTCCGCGTGCGGCACGCTCCCGTGCCCCGGCCGCCCCACCGCGGTGAGCTTCAGCCAGCAGATGTCCTTCTCGTTCGTCGCGATGCTGAAGAGCTTCGTCTCTTCGCGCCCAAACCGGGTG
>WBZO01003917.1_pt1 | contig 16689 bp, 15 predicted proteins | sample 5204261 | NCBI WGS metagenome assembly WBZO01 (sample SAMN12412400, study PRJNA552823) | activated sludge metagenome | isolation source: activated sludge from anammox sidestream of wastewater treatment plant... | place: USA: North Carolina | collected 2017-09 | reverse complement strand
TCTTGTATCCAGCGTCGGCGGCCTTGCAGATCAGTCCGGTATAATTGCCTGTCTTCCCCGACTGAACGTGGCCAACGACCAGTCCGCGACGATCCCAGGCGCCTTCCCGGGTCGGGTCCTCGAGCTGTGAAAGGACTTCGTCAGTGGCGACGTCGAGCGCGTCGAGGGCTGTCCAGGGGATGCGCGCTTCCATGTACTCCGAGTAGCGCTGCCAATAGGTCCAGCCCTTCTTTCTTTCTGCATCAAGCCAGGCAACATGGTCCTCACCGCTCGACAGGGTGGCGTTCTCGCCCACCGTGCGGCTTGACCGGCGGATCAGTTCGTCAACGAGCGCGTCCCGATCAACAAGGGCGAAATCGTCCTCCATCATGATCGACAGCTTGGTCAGCTCCTTCTCGATCATTTCCGGAGTGACAGGGCTCTGAGCGCGTTCCGCAGCAAGGCGGAGCATATTCTGGGCCATGGAAAGGATTGAATCGAAGGCCTTCTGGTTTGAAATCGTCATTGCGTGTCTTTCGCTTCAAGGGCTGCAACCAGGTCGAGGTGCCGGTCGAATGGGGGCGTGCGACCGAGCCGCTCGCGCGCCTCGGTCGGGCTGAGCTCGCGGAACTTCACCAGTGCTTCAAACATCGAGGACAGGGTCTCCATCACCTCGTTGTCGGCCGCTCCGGCGAAACCAGTTCTCGGCGTCTCCTTGTCTTCCGCCGTATCCAGCCAGATGCGCTGCACGGGCACTGTCTCCTCGATCAGCCTCAGAAGAGCGAGGATGTCGGGCTTGAGTGGGCCGGCGCGATCGAGGATCGAGGCGACAAGATCATGGTCACGAGCGATCCGGTACGACGTCCCTTGTGCCGAACGCCGCACTTGCCACGCTTCGGCGACCGCGTTCGAGCGCGTGCCTGAGGCCGGGGTGACGTGTCCCCGGTGGGCGAAAACCCGCCGCGCCGTGTCGCGTGCTTCTGTTGCGAGGCGGTGGAGTTGGGATCGCAGGCGTACCGGGGGGCTGGCCGTCGATTTCAGGACATTGATCTTCCAATCGGCATCCGCGCTATTCGGTATGTCGAGCCGGATACGGGCGAGCCTGTGAGCTTCGTCGCGCGGCCATGGCTTGCCTCCATCGCCGAGGCCGAGCCACCCCCCGGCGAGAAGGAGACGCTTGTTGCGGTAGACGTAGAAGCCCTCCTGCTGCGTCCATCCTCCGGGCCCCGCCGCGGCTTCCTGTTCGGCAGGCTTGAGCATATCGCGATGCGGAAGGACGTGGCATTGCACAGTCACACCGGTGGTGTGGAGTATCCGATACTCGGGGCTTTCGAGCGCCTTGCCGGGATGACCGATGAGGTACGGATCCCAAGGCTTCAATCCTCTGCCATTGAGAGCCAGGCGCAGCATGGGCAGTTGGCCATCGAGGAGCCGATGAAAGGTCATCGCAAGATGCGCCTCCACGCGATCTGCGAGCTCGATCATGTCGGTGGCCGTGAAGCCATCGGTCACGATACGGTCCAGTTTCTCCCACAGTACGACGGTGCCGTGGGCCATCTGGTCCAGCGGCTCAAGCAGATGCTCTGATCCCGGCGCCGGCCCCTCGAAGAGCGGCCATTCGGCCCCGGGTTCCTGACCGATGAGATCGAGGTCCCAGCGCAAGCAGACGACCGCTCCACCTTTCTTCCGACTGGCGACGGTCAGGCGACGAGCCTGAGAGAAGCTGGCCGTCTTCAAGCCGAGCCCGAAGCGCCCGAGGTCGGTGGCGGCGCGTTCAGCCCTCGGATCGCGAGCGCCAAGGCGCATGCCGGCTTCCAGAGCTGCGTCGTCCATGCCGTCGCCGTCATCGACGATTCTTACCCAACTCTCTGGACCGGCCCACTCAAGATGAACGGCGACGTCGCGCGCATTTGCGGCGATGGAATTGTCGACCAGATCGGCAAGTGCGGTTGGAGGCGCGTAGCCGAGTCCACGAAGGGACTCGAGCATCGACCCGACATGAGGAGGAGCATTTCTTACACCCATCCCGTCACATCCCCAGCAATTCCTGGAGCCGACGCTTGCGGCCAGGATGGGAAAGTCGATCAAGGCCCTTCGCTTCGATCTGACGAATGCGCTCGCGCGTCACGCCGTAGATCTGACCGATTTCTTCAAGTGTCATGTCGGTCTCGCGCCCCATACCAAAGCGCATCCGGATCACATCAGCCTGACGTTCCGGCAGATCAGCCAGTGCTTCTTTCACGATTCTTTCGGTTTCTGCCTGGTCGAAGACATCCACTTCTGAAGGCTCGGGCAGCAGTTTGTCCCAGTCGTCAAGGCTTGCGGGATATTCGGCTTCGCGCGGGATGCCGCGGAACTGTCTGACCTCGTCGATTGTCCATTCGAGCTCTTCGGCGAGTTCGAGGTCGGATACGGCACCACCGACCCGGACGTCCAGCCTCTCGAGGGCGCGATCGAGCTTGGTGATCTTCTCGTTCCGATGCACGGGGATGCGAATCGCCGCGCCTTCATCAGAACGCCATCGCGTAATGGCCTGTCGCATCCAGTAAGTTGCGTAGATGAGGAAGCGATAACCACGCTCGGGATCAAATCGCCTTGTGGAACGCTGCAGACCCATGAACGCGACCTGGAACACGTCCTCTGGATCCTCGCCTTCCTCCACGTTCCGCGAGGCAAACCGCCGGACGTAAGGCAGATGCTCGCGGATCAGGTGCTCGGTGGCAGCTTCGGAGAGCAGTAATTCTGCTTCCAGCTGACTGGCCTCTGCATGACACGCTGGGAGCTGTTCCAGTGTGCGGACCAACTCCTTGTGGAACGCCAGAGAGAGATCCAATGCCTCAAGCGCAGCAAGTGCTTCTCTTCGTCGTTTGCCGTCCATCACCCGGCCAGTAGTGTGCCACGACCTCAGGGTGTCCGCGGCGGCCATTACTTCGGACGTCTCCGCATGGCCCGGGCGCGCGGGAATGATGGTTCTCAGGGAAACAGAGCCGGGGTTTCGCGAACCGTCGCGGATGCCGTCAATGACATCGAGGATCGTTTGGACGGCGGTCTCGGAGCCCAGGATGCCCAGCTGAAGTTCCTGCTTGGCCCGCATCATGGGCTCCAGCAGTTGCAGATCGTCTGATTTGTCCATGACGAAGCGCTGTGTGCCGGGAAGCCGCGTCCGACGTGTAAGTGCTGCCTCGATCACGTCAGCGAGGTCCTCAGACGTAGTGTCCGAGGCGGCGCTCCAAAGTGCGGCGTCATGCTCCGTCGCGCGATCGAGATCGAAGCCCGCTGCTTCCAGGTTGCGCTGGAGATTGATGCGCAGTTCCTCGAGATCACCATTCCCTTCGCAATCGGCGACGAGGCGGTCGATATCATCGAGGGAGCACCACCCTTTGGTCAGAATTTCGTCTGCCCAGGAGATGCAGAGCTCTGGGTCGATCGACATCCGCGTGCCGGTCTGGACGACGGCGCGTTTGACCGATTGCCGGCCGCGGTTCCGGACTTTCAGGAAGTCGTTCTCTGCACCATGATCGGCCGTCGCCGCGGCGCTGGAGCCGATGCCTTCTCCAGCAATCGGCGCAGCTGAAAGGTCGAGATCCCAATCCCCGTCCTCGTTATCCGAAACCACGGGTGACGAACTGACGAGCGCTACGAACGTCCCCGATGCCGTATCGCCCGCGTACTGATCGAAGAATTCCTCTGGTTCTGCCTCAGCTTCGAAAGTCAGCAGGTCATCTAGGTCGTCGGTCCTATCGGCTGGCTCCGTCTCCTGAAAAACGGCGACACGATGCTCCGGAACTCCATCGGGCCCGGTGACGCCATTCTCGACCACAAGTGAAACCTCGCGCTCGCCAACCGTCTCCGTTTCCGTCTCCGGAGAACCCGCAACAAGCGAAGACAGGTGCTGCGCGGTGAGACCGTGACCTTCGGCAAATGCCAGATCCGCAGGTGTCTGTCGGTCGTGGTTCAGTGCGCCGGGGTCGGCACCTGACCGAATGAAGAGATCGCAGACGGCCAGATTGCCCATGCGCGCGGCAAGGTGGAGTGGTGTATCTCCTTTCGGGTCGGCGGCGTGGAGGCGAGAAGATGCAGCAAATTCGGCAAGCCTCTCGAGCTTCCCTTCGGCGATCAGCCGGATCTCGAAAGGCCCAAGAACATGGCTTTCCGGTTCGCTCGTCGTCTGGTCGCGACTGCCGAGGATGCGGGACAGTCTATCCATGATCTTCATGAATGACCTCCCCGTTGAGAAGCACGATCTGCTGGTCCTGCGGCTTCCTCGCGCCGGGATCAGTATCAAGCCCGAGACGCCTGAGCGCGTAGTACAGCAGCGCGCGCCGGACCTTGATCTTCGCCTTGCCGCCACGCATTCCATAGTCGAGCGCGATGACCTTGGCCTGAGTTTCGGAAAGGGCGGGGTGGGGCCCGATTTCCAGTGTGGCTTCAGTATTCCAGTCGCGGTCGTCCTTCCCGGACACATTGCTTTCCCGACACTCTCGGATCTCGAGCATTCGCGAGAGCAGGAAGTCCTTGAAGGCTTCGTCGGTCAGGCAGAATGCCCGCGTGTGCCAGCGGAAACCGTCGAACCCGATGGCGTGCGGAGCGATCCAGCGCCAGCGCGGCTCCGGACTGGACAGGGACTGGTACTTAACCTCGATCGCCTCGGACCGGCGTATGGCGCCCACCACCGACCGAAGTGTCACCGGATTGACACCGCGCACAGGCGTCGGCGCGGATGCAAAGGGCGGGAGATCGGCAATCCACGAATCCTCGCGGTCGACGATCCCGTCCGCCACCGACCGAAGCTGGGCGAGGTAGCGGCTTGCGTCGGGTTCGAGGAACCGGGGCTTGAACGCGGGGCCACGGACGTAGGTCCGCGCGCTCTTGTCGTAGACCATGTTGTCGGGTGCGAAGCCGATGTAGCGGTTCAAGTCGGTGGACGCCTGGTTCACCGAGACCCCGAACTGGTCCATCAGGTCGCTGCGGTTCACATGTCCCTCCCAGAACAGGCGGAACTCTATGAACTCGAGACGCTGCTCGATACCCCAACGAAGTTCGGACCTCTCGCTTTCCACCGCGGCCTCCCAGCCCCCTGATGCGCATGGTAACTATGCGCGCCCATTTTCTGGGTTGTCGTGAGGCTAGCCAAGGGATGATGATCTGGCAATGGAAATGCTTCTGACAGCATCAACAATCCCAAACGACGCGAGCAGCGGCTACAAAGGCTCAGGCCGAAGCGAAGTAGTCAGTAGCCCCAGCCAGAGCTGACTGGGGGATCGCCAAGCGGATCTTCAAGCTCGTCGACTGCCGGGAACAGATCGCCTTCGCCCGCAAAGGATTTCGCAGCATCCAGTCCGGTTTGACGATCAAGCTCGGCCAACCGTGACTTTACCCACTGCAGCATCCGGCCCAGATCCGAGTCGACGGATAGGCTGGCTTCTTGCGGCAGGCCGGAGATCCATTCGCGGATTTCGCGGGCCTCCCGACGCAGCTCAATGATCTGCCGCAGGTGAGAGAGTCGCGTCTCCTCGCGTTTGAGGCGGGCCTGCGCCAGCTGTCGCCGGTGCTGCAGAATCTTCCACTGCCTCTCGCGCTCCTCACGCTCCTCGCGGCGCACGCGAATGGTCTCGAGAATGAGTTCTATGCCTGCGACTATTTCGGGGACCATCCGTTCCACGCGTTGCGTCTTGCCGTCACCCCATGTCTTCCGCAGGCCGTCCGCCCACGCATCGATCGAGAACACGAGTTCGCCGGTCCACGCGGTCACATATTCCGGCCAAGGTGGACTGCTGCCGAACGAAATGCTGTCCCAATCGTTGCGCCGAAGGGACCGTGCCTGTTTCTCTTTCCTCTTCTCCTCCCGAGCGATTTCTTCTGGGGTCGGTACGTATTTCAGCCTTCTCGTTCGTTCGAGCAGGGTGAAGCAGATCTTGTCCGCCCCCTTCTGAACGGACATCTTCTCGCCGTCCGCTGTCAGGCTCAGCCCGACCTCGTCGAGTGTCCGCGCCAACGCGTCGAGGAAGAAGCAAGCCCGTTCGGCGGACGCAGTGCCGACGATCACGCCACACTGGCCTGGCGCCGTGGCGCTGAGTACGCCCTCCTTGTCCGGCTTCCTGGTCCGAAGGAACTTCACCGTTTTCGCCACCGAGGCGTGTGGGTTTTCCACTAGAGGCATTGGGGATTCTGGCGTCGCCTTGATGGTAGCAGCCCGGACTTCCCGCTCAGCCTTTCGCTTGCGGGCAAGTTCGGCGACGCCGTCAGGAAGAGCTGAGGTGGCCCCGCGGATGCTTACCCGATCGAGGCTTCGATCCCTCAGTTCGAGGAACGGCGGCACTTTCGGTTGTTCTCCGGCTGCTACCTTGGCCCAGTACCCCCGGGGCGGTACGGGAATACGATGACGACTGCAGACCTTCGCGAGCCCCCGATCCGATATCCCGAATTCCTGTGCAAGCGCTGTCATCGGTTTGCTCCAGACAAGGTCGTAGAGGTCCCGACGGCTAAGTATCTGTGAAGGCGACAATTCTTGAACTCTCCGCAATACAGCTTCGCGCGGAAGCAATATCCCGCAGCGCCGTTTTAGGCTCAGGACTCATCGATTGATCCAGAAGATGACGGTTGCGGCGATGCAGATGGCTGAGAAGAAGGTGTGTGCGCATCGGTCGTAGCGGGTATGGATGCGGCGCCAGTCCTTGAGTCGGCCGAACATGTTCTCGATCTTGTGGCGCTGGCGGTAGAGGGCGCGGTCGTGAGGGATCGGGACTCTGCGGTTGGTCTTTGACGGGATACACGCGGTGATGCCGCGCTCGGCCAAAGCGTGGCGGAACCAGTCTGCGTCATAGCCTCTGTCGCCGAGCAAGGCCTTGGCCGGAGGCAGGGCATCGAACATCAGGGTCGCGCCCTTGTAGTCGCTCATCTGGCCCTCGCTCAGCAGCATCACCAGCGGGCGGCCCTCGCCATCGCACACGGCATGCAGCTTGGAGTTCAGGCCGCCCTTGGTGCGCCCAATACGTCTGGGAACAGCCCCTTTTTGAGCAGGCTCGCCGCCGTGCGGTGCGCTTTGATGTGCGTGGCGTCGATCATCAACCGGTCGGGCTTGGGCCCCTTGCTCGCCAGTTCGGCGAAGATCCGGTTGAACACGCCGAGCCGGCTCCAGCGGATGAAGCGATTGTAGATCGTCTTGTGCGGGCCGTACGCCTTCGGCGCGTCGCGCCAGCGCAAGCCATTGCGGATCACGAAGATGATGCCGCTGATGATCTTGCGGTCATCGACACGCGGCACCCCATGCGACAGCGGAAAATACGGTTCGATCCGGCGCATCTGCGCCTGCGATAGCCAGAACAGATCACTCATCGAAGCACCTCCAGGTGCCTCCAATGAATCAACTCGCCCGCCCTTCCGCAAGAAATTTAATAGGTCCTGAGCCTGGCTGTCATCGCCACCCGGGTGAAACCTGGAGAAGGTTGGATATCAGGCCCATCCTCTCCGCCATTTCCCGCTTATTGCTTGCGCACCTGTCCAGGGGCCAATTCACGCGCAGACGGAATAGCGCGCGATCGACGCCTTCTTCATCTCGATGCTGAAGCCCGGCGCAAGCGGCGCGAGATAGTGTCCCTTCTCGACGATGCAGGGCGACACGAAGTGCTCGTGCAGATGGTCGACGAACTCGGTGATGCGCCCGTCCATCGTGCCTGAAATGGCGAGGTAGTCGATCATCGACAGGTGCTGCACATATTCGCAAAGGCCGACGCCGCCGGCATGCGGCACCACGGGCTTTCCGAATTTCGCCGCCAGCAGCATGATCGCCAGATTCTCGTTGAGCCCGCCCACGCGCGCGGCGTCGATCTGCACGATGTCGATCGCCTCCATCTGGAGGAACTGCTTGAACATGATGCGGTTCTGGCACATTTCGCCGGTCGCGACCCGGATCGGCGCGATGGCATCGCGGATCTCCTTGTGGCCGAGAATGTCGTCGGGGGCGGTCGGTTCCTCGATGAACCAGGGGTCGAATTCCGCCAGCGCGCGCATCCAGCCGATCGCCTCATCGACCTCCCACACCTGATTGGCGTCGACCATCAGCCTCATGTCCGGGCCGATTTCCTCGCGCAGGATGCGGCAGCGCCTGATGTCGTCCTCCAGGTTCTTCCCGACCTTGAGCTTGATATGGGTCCAGCCTTCCGCGCGCGCCTTGCGGCTCAGCATACGGAGCTTTTCATCGTCATAGCCGAGCCAGCCGGCGGATGTCGTATAGGCGGGATAGCCCGATGCAAGGAGCCTCGCGCGCCGCTCGTCCTTGCCGGCCTGCACGTTTTCGAGGAGGCGGAGCGCTTCCTCCGGCGTCAGCGCATTGGTGAGATAGCGAAAATCGACGCAGCTCACGATCTCTTCCGGCGTCATGTCGTCGACCAGTTGCCAGACCGGCTTTCCGGCGGCGCGCGCCCAGAGGTCCCATACGGCATTGACGACGGCGCCCGTTGCGAGGTGAATCACGCCCTTGTCAGGGCCGAGCCAGCGAAGCTGGGAATCGCCCGTGACATGGCGCCAGAAGCCGGCCATGTCGGCCTTGATCTCGGCCAGAGAAAGGCCGATCAAGCGTGGCATGATCGCGTCGATGGCGCGCACGCAGAGTTCGTTGCCTCGCCCGATGGTGAAGGTGAGGCCATGTCCCTCAAGTCCCGGGATCGAGGTTTTCAAAGTGAGGTAGGCGGCGGAATAATCGGGATCGGCGTTCATGGCATCCGAGCCATGCCGCCCGGCCGACGTCGGAAAGCGGATGTCGTAGCTTTGCCAGCCGTCGATCTTCAGTCCGTCGAGCACGTTCACCTCTGACGAATGTTTTATGAGTGAATGTGTATGTCATATATAAAACTACTTCGTCCACTGTGATCCGAGCAGGAAACCGACACCATGGCCAAGAAAACCTCGGCAAAGCTCCCGGCGGAGGAGGCTGCGGCCGAGAACCCGAGGGAAACGGGGCGCTATTCGGCCCCCGCGCTCGAAAAGGGGCTCGATATTCTGGAGTATCTCTCGGAACGCGGCGACGGCTCGACGCTGGCGCAGATCGCCGACGGCATCGAGCGCACCAAGGGCGAGATATTCCGCATGCTCGCCGTTCTGGAGGCGCGCGGATATGTGGAGCGCGAAGATGAGCGCTACCGGGTGACGGACAAGCTCTTCCGGGTCGGGATGCGGCGCCCGAAATATCGCGCGCTCGCGGACATCGCCACGCCGCTCATGCGCGCCTTTTCTGAAGCGACGCGCTATCCCTGCCATCTCGCCATTCCGACCGGCGGCCAGATCGTCGTCATCGCGCGGGCGGAGGGGCCGGACCTCGTGGGTGTGACGGTCCGCATCGGCTATCGCCAGCCGTTCCTCGTCACAGGCTCTGGATACTGCCTGCTCTCCTTCATGTCGGAGGCAAACAGGCTCAGGGCCTTCGAGGCGATCCGGGCCGAGAATCACCGTGTTGACTGGGCGGCGCTCGAGGCACGCCTCGCACAGATCCGCAAGCAGGGCCGGGTCGTCGAACCGAGCCGTATCATGGACGGGGTCTGGGACGTCTCCTGTCCGATCCTCGGGCCCGACGGCAAGAACGCGGTCGCGGCACTCACGGTTCCCTATGTCCGGCTCGTCATCAATCCGGTCACCCCGGAGGCGGTGGGAGACGCCTTGCGCGAAACAAGCGCGCAAATATCCGCCGCGCTCAGCGCTCTCTAGTTTACATATAAAATGACAACGTATATATAAAACTCTGGGCGGCTAAAAAGCCAGACCGGGGGGATATGCTTGTGCGTAGTCGATTGCTCGGCCAATCGGGGGTCGAGGTGTCCGAACTCGGGTTCGGCGCCGCGCCAGTCGGCAATCTTTATCGCCGGATGACCGATGAAGCGGCGGGCGAGCTGCTTGCGGAGGCGTGGGACGCGGGCATTCGCTATTTCGACACGGCACCGCTTTACGGCTTCGGGCTGAGCGAGGAGCGGCTCGGCAAATTCCTGCGCACGGTGCCAGCGGACGAAGCCGTCATATCCACCAAAGCGGGGCGCCGGCTCAAGCCCAATGCGGCATGGCACGCGGAGCGCGAGAACTTCATCGACGCGGGGCCGTATGAGCCATGGTTCGACTATTCCTATGACGGCATCATGCGCGCCTTCGAGGACAGTCTCGTCCGGCTGGGCGTCGACAGGATCGACATTCTCTTCATGCACGACATCGGCGCGGCGACGCATGGGGCAGAGGCGCATCCCTCGCTGATGAAGATCGCCATGGAGAGCGGCTATAGCGCGCTCAACAAGTTGCGGCGCGACGGCCGTGTGAAGGCGATCGGCCTCGGCGTCAATGAATGGCAGGTCTGCGCCGAGGCGATGGATCATGGCGACTGGGACTGCTTCCTTCTCGCGGGCCGCTATACGCTGCTCGAGCAGGAGCCCGTCGAGCATTTTCTGCCGCGCTGCGAGAAGGACGGCATCGGCATCATCATCGGCGCGCCCTTCAATTCGGGCATCCTCGCGACCGGCCCGCGCGAAGGCGCACGCTACAATTACGCTCAGGCGACGGAGGAAACGCTGCGGCGCGTCGCCAGCCTTGACGATGCGTGCCGCGCGCATGGCGTTCCGCTCGCTGCCGCCGCGCTGCAATTTCCGCTGGCGCATCCCGCCGTCGCGTCCGTCATCCCCGGCATGGCAAGCGTGGCGGAACTCGAAAGCTGTCTCGCGCTCGCGGCTCATGCCATTCCCGGCGCCTTCTGGGCCGATCTCGCGGCGCGGGGGCTCATCCATCCTCGCGCACCCGTTCCGGCGGGGGCCACCGCATGAGGATCGACGCGCACCAGCATTTCTGGCGTCTCGGCAATGGCTATTACGGCTGGCTGACGCCCGACCTTGCGCCGATCCATGCGGATTTCGGTCCGGCCGAGCTTCTGCCGCACATGATGGACGCGAATGTGGATGGCACCGTGCTCGTGCAGGCGGCGGCCGATATGCGCGAGACGGAATACCTGCTCGGGCTTGCGGCGGAGCACGGCTTCATCCGCGGTGTCGTCGGCTGGGTCGATATGGAAAGCGCGGAGTGCCACGCGCAGCTCCGTCGCCTCGCTGAAAATCCTGTCTTCAAGGGCATAAGGCCGATGCTTCAGGATCTGCCGGACAAGGGCTGGATGCTGAAGAGCGAACTCGATCAAGTATTCCTTACGCTGACAGAACTCGGACTGAGTTTCGACGCGCTGGTCAGGCCCGAGCATCTCGACAATCTCGTGACCCTCGCCCGGCGTCATGGCGGGCTTTCCTTCATCGTCGATCATGGCGCGAAGCCGGACATTGCCGGGGAAGGCGGAAAGGGAGATGGATTCGATGACTGGGCGGACGGGATGGCGCGCCTCGCGGCGGCGCCGAATGTCGCCTGCAAACTCTCCGGTCTCGTCACGGAGGCGCGCCCCGGTGCAGCGCTCGGCGACCTCGCGCCCTATCTCGATCATCTCTATGACGTCTTCGGTTCGGCGCGCCTGATGTGGGGAAGCGACTGGCCCGTGCTCCTTCTCAAGGGCAGCTATGCGGGCTGGTTCCGCATGTTCGCGGAATGGGCAGCGGGAAAATCCGCCGAGGACAGGCGCAACTTCTTCGGCGCGACGGCCGCGCGCTGGTATCGCATCGACACGCAGCCCGACGCGCAGACTGAGGCGCCTCGCGGCACGCGCGCGCAAGACGGAGCCCGATGACGATGGCCCGGATCAAGCGCGTTGAAATCCTGAAAGTGCCTCTGGCGCCGAAGACAGCGCGGACGGACGCCATTCAGAGTTTCGTGTGTCAGGAGACGATCGTTCTGCGAATCCATGACGCCGATGGCGCAGTCGGCGCGGGCTACAGCTACACGATCGGCACGGGCGGATCTTCCATTCTCGCTCTACTGGTCGATCATCTGGCGCCGAGGCTCATCGGCGTGGAGGCCGAGGCCATAGAGAGCATCTGGTCCGATCTCAAGTTTCACACCCATGCGACGACGGTTGGCGCGATCACTTCGCTTGCGCTCGCTGCCATCGACACGGCGCTCTGGGATCTGCGCGCGCGCCGCGCCGCCATGCCGCTTCATCTGCTCGCAGGCGGCGCTAGGAAGAGCATTCCTCTCTACACGACGGAAGGCGGGTGGCTGCATCTCTCGGAAGAGGTGCTGATCGAAGAAGCGCTCGAAGCGCGCCGACAAGGTTTCTCGGGCGCGAAGATCAAGATCGGCAAGCCGTCGATCGCTGAGGACATGAAGCGGCTCGAGGCCGTGCGGGATGCCGTGGGGCCCCGGTTCGAGATCATGACCGACTGCAATCAGGCCTTCCGGGTCGATGAGGCGATCAGGCGCGCGCGCCAGATGGAAGCCCTCGACATTGCATGGATCGAGGAGCCGCTGCCGGCAGACGATCTTGCCGGGCATGTCAGGCTCTCTGCTCTCACATCGCTTCCCGTGGCGGTGGGAGAGTCGATCTATTCGATCCGCCATTTCGGCGACTACATGCAGCAGGGCGCGTGTTCGGTGGTGCAGGTCGATGTGGCGCGCATCGGCGGCATCACGCCGTGGCTCAAGGTCGCCCACACGGCCGAAGCGTTCAACCTCGCCGTTTGCCCGCATTTCCTCATGGAGCTTCATGTGGCGCTGGCCTGCGCCGTGCCGAACGGACGATGGGTCGAATTCATTCCACAGCTCGACGACATCACCGCATCCGGCATGACGATCGAGAACGGTCATGCCGTGCCGTCGCAGGAGCCGGGGCTTGGTATCGACTGGGACTGGGAGGCGATAGACGCGCGCAGGGACAGTTATTTCGACATCAGGCGGCCGGGCTAGGGGGCGATCATGCAGCGAATGGGAATGGTCATCGGTGTAAGGTCGGAAAAGATCGCCGAATACAAGCGATTGCACGGGGCCGTCTGGCCGGAAGTTCTGGACATGATCTCGGCCTGCAACATCCGCAACTACACGATCTTTCTGCGCGAGCCGGAGAACCTCCTTTTTTCGTGCTGGGACTATGTGGGCACGGATTTCGAGGCCGACATGGCGCGCATGCGAGCGCATGAGCCGACGCAACGCTGGTGGAAGCTCACTGATCCCTGCCAGCAACCGCTCGCAAGCCGCGAGGCGGGCGAACACTGGGCGCGCATGGAGGAGGTGTTCCATGCCGACTGAGGGAGCAGGCGGAAGGCTTGCAGGCAAGCGCATATTGGTGACGGCGGCGGCGCAGGGCATGGGCCGCGCGGCCGTAGATGCGTTCCGGCGCGAGGGTGCGGAAGTGATCGCGACGGACCGCGACGAGGAAAAACTCGCGAGGGTCGAAGCGGTGCTAAGGGTTCCGCTCGACGTGACAGATGCGCGCGGCATCGAAGCACTCGCCGAGGAATTGGGCGCGGTCGATGTGCTTTTCAACTGCGCCGGCTTCGTTCATCACGGCACCATCCTCGATTGTGATGAGGACGACTGGGAGCGCTCTCACGCGATCAACATCCGCTCGATGTACCGCATGTGCCGCGCGTTCATGCCAGCGATGATCGCAGCGGGCGGCGGGTCGATCATCAACATGTCATCCGTCGCCTCGTCCATCATCGGCGTGCCGAACCGTTTCGCCTATGGGGTGACCAAGGCGGCCGTCATCGGCCTCACGCGCTCCATCGCTGCCGATTTCGTCACGCAGGGTATTCGCTGCAACGCCATCTGTCCGGGAACGGTCGATACGCCGTCCCTCGATCAACGCATGCGCGCGCAGGGCGACTATGACGCCGCCCGCGCCGCCTTCATTTCCCGCCAGCCCATGGGCCGCATCGGCAAGCCGGAAGAAATCGCCGAATTGCTGGTCTATCTCGCCAGCGACGCATCGGCCTTCATGACCGGCAGCACGCTCGTCGTCGATGGCGGCTGGACAAACACATAGGAGTCAGACCGATGAAACTCTTGCGCTATGGCGAGCGGGGAAAGGAAAGGCCGGGAGCGCTCGACCGGCAGGGGCGCATACGCAGCCTCGCCGGGCTCATCGACGATATTCAGGGCGATTATCTCGTTCCGGCGGAACTTGCCTTGTTGCGTTCGATCGATCTCGAGACGCTGCCGATCGTCACCGGGACGCCGCGTCTCGGCCCTTGTGTGGCGAATGTTGGAAAGTTCATTTGCGTCGGGCTCAACTACGCCGACCATGCGGCGGAATCCGGCATGGAGACGCCGAGCGAGCCCGTGCTCTTCTTCAAGGCGACGAGCGCGATCTCGGGCCCAAATGACGATGTCATCATCCCCCGCAATTCCAGAAAGACCGATTGGGAGGTCGAGCTTGGCGTCGTGATCGGACGGGAGGCGCGCTATGTGTCCGAGGCCACGGCGATGGACCATGTCGCGGGCTATTGCGTCATCAACGATCTTTCGGAGCGCGAATTCCAGCTCGAGCGCGGCGGGCAATGGGTGAAGGGCAAGAGCGCCGACACTTTCGGCCCCATAGGCCCCTGGCTCGTGACGAAGGACGAGGTTCCCGATCCACACGATCTTTCGATCTGGCTCGAAGTCGACGGGCGCCGCCTCCAGAACAGCAGTACACGGATGATGATCTTCAGAATTCCGTTTCTGGTGAGCTACATCTCGCAATTCATGAGCCTCCAGCCGGGCGACATCATTTCCACCGGCACGCCGCCCGGCGTCGGGCTCGGCATGAAGCCGGAACCTGTCTATCTGCGCGAGGGGCAGGTCATGCATCTCGGTATCGAGGGGATCGGGGAACAGCGGCAGCGGACCGTTCGCGCCGAGAGCGTGGGAGAACATCTTCTTGCCGGAGTGGCGGCGCGATGAACGGAGAAAGCAGAATGGCTTACGCGCCCGATCTTCAATCGCTCAACAGCCGCCCTCTGCCTGAATGGTACGATGCAGCGAAGTTCGGCATTTTCATTCATTGGGGTGTTTTTCCGATCCCGGCTTTCGCACCGCAGCTTGGAAGCATTTCGGATGCGTTCAAGCTCGAATATGACCGCGCCGTGGCGATGGTACCTTATACGGAATGGTATGCGAATGCGATCAAGGTGCCGGGCACGCCTTCGGCGAAGTTCCATGAAGAGCATTACGGCAACGCGCCGTATGAGAATTTCAGGGAGCCGTTTCTCGAAGGGCTGAAGCAGTGGGACCCGGCCCAGTGGGCCGAGGCGTTCCGCGATGCCGGGGCGCGATATGTCGTGCTGGTGACGAAGCATCACGACGGGTTCTGCCTCTGGCCGAGCGAGGTTCCTCATCCCCATCGCCAAGGCTGGGGCAGCAGCCGTGACATTGTGGGCGAGCTTGCCGCCGCAGTGCGGGCGGCGGGCATGCGCTTCGGCGTCTATTATTCCGGCGGTATCGACTGGACGTTCAATCCGGAGCCCTTGCGCACCATCGCGGATTTCATCGGCTCCGTGCCGGGCGGCGACTATCCGCGCTATGCGATGGCGCAGACGCGCGAACTCATCGAGCGCTACGAGCCAAGCGTGCTCTGGAACGATATTTCCTGGCCGACCGGCCTCGATGAGCTTCTGCCGCTTTTCGCCGATTACTACAACGCGGTGCCCGATGGCGTGGTCAATGATCGCTGGCCGCATGCGAACTGGGGCACGAAGGTGATGCGGACGAAGGTCGGGCGCAGGATTTTCGATCTGATCGCCAAACGTTACATCAGGCGCAATCCGGACGCGCTCGACGGCATGATCCCGCCCATCGTTCCGCATAGTGACTTCCGCACGCCGGAATATGTGCGCTTCTCGAGCATTCAGTCGAAGAAGTGGGAAGCGACGCGCGGCATGAGCTACTCCTTCGGTTACAACCGTCTGGATCGCGATGCCGACTACCTGCCTTCGGAAACGCTTCTGTCGGATTTCATCGACGGCGTTTCCAAGGGCGGCAACCTGTTGCTCAATGTTGGCCCGCGCGGAGAGGATGCGCAAATTCCGCAGGAGCAATTGTCGCGCCTCAGGGACTTCGGCAACTGGCTGCGTCGCAATGGCGAGGCGATCTATGGCACGCGGCCCTGGTCGCAGGCCGAAGCCGAGACTGCCGACGGTCTTTCCATCCGCTTTACCGCCAAGGGCAACGAAATCAACGCGATCGTGCTCGGCCGGCCTGCGGGCGAGGAACTGCGGATCAGGAATTTCAATTTTACCGGGCGCGCAAGGCGCCTCGAGGACGGGAGTCCCGTCTCATTGCATCAGGAAGGGGGCGACCTCGTCCTCGGCTTCACGACGCCGCTCGCGAGTGATTTCGCGCCGGTCGTCATCATGACACCGGAGGCGTGAACGAAACAAAAAAGTTCGCGCCTTCGACATCGAAACAGGGGAGGCCGCCATATCACGCAACGAAGGGTTTGAGAGGTGAGTTGCGGAGGGCGGAAGGAATGTTCGATTTCAATTCAACGGTGGGGAGGAAATGAATATGACGGATTTCCTGAGGGAAACGAGACGACGCTATCGTACAGGGCTGTTGTGCGGGGGAGCGTTGCTTCTTGCAACGGCGCTTGGCGCGCCCGCGACGGCGGCCGAGTGGACGTTCGGCAATGTCGAAATGCGTTTGAATTCGACGGTCTCGGCGGGGGCGGGTATGCGCCTCGTAAACCCGGACGCCGATTATATCGGCGTTACGAATGGTGGTAACGACCCGAACGGCGTCAATTTCGATGACGGTAATCTCAATTATCGCCGGGGCGATTTCTATTCGGCCTCGACGAGGCTTCTGAACGAGCTGGAGATCACGGCAGGA
>WBZO01003916.1_pt1 | contig 16689 bp, 16 predicted proteins | sample 5204261 | NCBI WGS metagenome assembly WBZO01 (sample SAMN12412400, study PRJNA552823) | activated sludge metagenome | isolation source: activated sludge from anammox sidestream of wastewater treatment plant... | place: USA: North Carolina | collected 2017-09 | reverse complement strand
CGGTGCTGTCGGTCGACTACCGCCTCGCCCCCGAGCACCCGTTCCCCGCCGCCGTCCACGACGCGATCGACGCCACCCGCTGGGCCTCGGACCACGCCGACGAGCTGGGCGCCGACCCGGAGAGGCTGGCCGTGGCCGGTGACAGTGCCGGTGGCAACCTCGCCGCGGTGGTGGCGCTCGACGCCCGCGACTCCGGCGGCCCTCCGATCGCCGCCCAGCTCCTGGTCTACCCGGCGACCGACAACGAGTTCGAGAGCCCGTCGATGATCGAGAACGCCTCGGGGTACTTCCTCGAGGTGTCCGCGATCCGCTGGTTCCACGGCCACTACCTGAGCCGGGCCTCCGACGCCGACGACTGGCGGGCGTCGCCGATCCGCGCCGCGTCGCTCGCCGGCCTCCCGCCGGCGCTGGTGATCACCGCCCAGTACGACCCGCTGCGCGACCAGGGCCGCGCCTACGCGGAGCGCCTCGCGGCCGAGGGCACCCCCGCCGAGGTCCACGAGTACGAGGGGATGTTCCACGGCTTCTTCGGGATGAACGACCTGATCGAGCCGGCCGCCGTCGCCTTCGACGACGCCGTCGGCTTCCTGCGCCGCACCCTGGCGCCCGAGGCGGTGTCGTCCTGAGGTGGCCGCTCTCGACGTCCCCGGCTTCGTCGCCGACCTCAAGGACCACGCCATCGAGCACGGGTTCCACGTGCACGACGAGCGCCACTTCGTGGAGAGCTACTCCCTGCGCCAGACGTGGGAGGTCGACCTCCACCCCGAGGAGGCCTGCGCCGGGCCCCTCGACCTCTACCTGGCCCTAGAGGTCGCGCCCCGCGTCCTGCTCGGCTTCGAGGACGCCGTCATCGCCGCCGACGACGGCGAGGTGCCCGACGAGTTCCACTTCCCGCTGACGTTCACCTGGGGCCTGCCCCCGCTGCCGCACGGTCCGGACCTCCTGCGCCTCGCCACCGAGCTGGCCGGGATCGGCGGTCCCGACCTGCCGCTGGAGGCGTCGGCCATCGACTCCTACCCGTCGGTGACCGACGCTCCGGAGACGAGCCTGCGGGTCGTGGCCCACCAGAGGGTGTCGCTGGTCCGCATCCGGGAGGGCGAGGAGGTGCCGTGCGCGACGCTCGACGCGTGCGCCGCGGTCAGCCACTACCTGCTCGAACGGGCGCCCGACTGGCTCGGGTGACGGGCCGCGACCGCGGACCGGTGGGTCCGGGACGGCAGAATGTGCGGATGGGTATGCGCACCGATTGCCGCCACTACGAGAGCCGCAGCTATCCCAACGGCGACGTGGTGCGGAAGTGCCGCCTCGACCTGGCGCCGGAGGCACCGTGGCGCTGCCCCGACGACTGCCCGTCGTTCGAGGCCCGGCGCTACGACGCCGGGTGGCACTACGGCAGCCTGGGCGGCTCGATGGAGCCCCCCGGCGAGGAGCCTCTGGTGCTGGGCGACGACGTAGCCGCCCTGCTCGACGCCGCCGAGGACATCGTGAACGCGGCGGCTCCCGAGGCTCTCGCGGAGGCCGAGAAGGCCCGGCGCCGCCCATCGGCATGGCGCCGTGGCCCCGGCGTGGGCCGCCGGCGCAAGAAGCGTCGCTGAGCGGCGAGGCCGTTAGGGCTCAGCCGTGGGCCAGGCCGCCGGCGCTCCGTGACGGCGCGACGCGACCGGACCCGCCGATCGGTGACCCGGCCGGCGGGTAGCAGCGCGCCGTGCCTACCGCCGCGGCGCCGCCCACCTCCTCCGGAGGCGTGGCCACCCCGGCTCCGCCCAGCAGGGCGGCGAGAACGAACCCGAGCGTGAACGCACCGAAGGCCACGGCAACCAGCCAGACCATGCGTCCTCCCCTCTGCCGGCCGGCGCGCCGAGGCGCCGGACCGTTGCGACGGGGGAGACGCTACGCACACCGGCCGCACAACGGGTGGATATCCGGCCCGTGGTCACCCACCGTCGCTGCGAGCGGACGAGCGGATACGGTCTGGCGATGCCCGTTCCCGGTTGGCGCCGCAAGCTGCTCGCCGCGCCGCCCGTCGCCCGGGCTCTGATCGCCGGGAGGATCGCGACGGGTGGCGCGGTGGTGCTGGGCTACCACGACGTCACCCCCGGCGCGGAGGACACCGACGAATACCGGCTCGCGCCGGAGCAGTTCGCCCGCCAGCTCGACCTCGTGCTGGCGTGGGGCCTCGAGGTCGTACCCCTGGGCACCGTCGTCGAGCGCCTCGAGGCGGGTCGTCCCGTCGACGGGCTCGCGGCGGTCACCTTCGACGACGCCCTGGCCGGTGTGTACGAGCTCGCGGCGGGGATCCTCGCCGAGCGCGGGCTGACCGCCACGGTGTTCGCGTCGCCGGGCGCGCTCGGCTGTGAGCATCCGGGGTGGCCGGGGGCGGTGCGGGCCATGTCCGAGGGCCAACTCGCCGAGCTCGCGGCCTCCGGCTTCACCGTCGGGTCCCACGGGGTCACCCACCGCCCCCTGCCCGGGCTGGATCGGGCGGAGCAGAGCGCCGAGCTCACCGACTCGCGAGCCCGCCTCGAAGACCTCGTCGGTGCACCGGTCGACCTGTTCGCCTACCCCGAGGGCCGGCACGATCCGGCGTCGCGGGCGCTGGTCGTCGACGCCGGCTACCGGGCCGCGTTCGGCTTCGCGGGCGGGCGCGTCGTACCCGGCGACGACCTGCGTGCCCTGTCGCGGGTCTGCATGCACCGGGGTCAGGGCCGGCTGCGCCTGGCCCACGACCTGGCCCGGCCGGCCGCCGCCTGGCCGGCCGACCCCTACTTCGCCGCGGCCTGACCCGACCGGCCGGTTCGCCCCGACCAGGCGTCCCGGGCGCGGCGCAGCGCGGCGCCCACGGCGTCGACGGCACCCGCCTCGGCGCGGCGGATGCCCGCGCCCAGGGCGGGGCCCGAGCCGTCGACGGTGAGGGTGTCGTGGCTGGAGGTGGCCCACAGGCGCTTGTACCGGAAGTCGCCGATCATCAGGTCGACGACGCGGTCGCCGCCGGCGGCCGCCGACGCGACCATCTCTTCCAGGAGGAGGTGGCCCGGGGCGATGTCGGAGTACGCCGGGTCGAAGCGGTTGAGCCACAGGGCCGGTCCGCCGGGGCCGCGCAGGCACAGCGCGAAGCTCACCGCCCGCCCGTCGACTCGCCCGATCGACAGCCGCAGCACGCCGGCCCGGGCCGCCTCGGCGACGAGACCCCGGGTGAACGCCCCCAGGCGGCCGGCGAGCAGGTGCTGGCGCGGCCGGTCGGCTTCGGCGGCGTCGTGCACCGACGCCAGGTCGTCGAGCACGCTCTCGGCGTGGCCGGCATCGGTGACGACCTCGACCTCGTGGGTCGCGCCCCGCCGCTCCAGCGCCCTCGCGGCGCGGCGCAGGACCCTCCGGAGCTCGGGTCGCCGGGCCATCTCGGCGTCGTAGCCGCCGGCGACGTCGATGGTCGGGCACACGTCTTCCCACCCGACCCGCAGGCCCGGCCCGGCGACGCGCCGCAGGGCGTCGAGGGAGCGGTCGCGGGCGTCGTAGGTCACGAGCTGCAGGTGATGCGAGGACCGCCCCGTGAGGTCCGCCCACAGGACCTCGGCGGCCTCCGGGTGGTCGGGATCGACGACCGGCGCGCTCAGCGCCCCGAGGCCGTGGCCGAGGAACCGCACGGCCTGCAACCGGCCGCGGCGGCGCAGGTGGAAGGGTCCCACGGCCAGCAGGGGACTCCCCGGCCCGCCCGCGCGCACGGTGGCGACGTGGAGGCGCCCGCGACCCAGGTGCTCCCACCACGGGAGGCACCACGCAGGGTGGGCGCACGGCGCGGCTCCGGACCCGGCGGCGAGCGCCTCCCACTCGGGGGCCATCCGGCGTACCGACTCGATGTCGTGGAGGACTGCTGCGCGCACTGGAACGGATACCCTACCGACCAGTGAGGGCAGCGTTGCACCCGATCGAGGGCATCGGGCAGGACCTCGTGTCGGCGTGGGCGTCGCTCGCGGAGCGCGCGATCGAGCCCAACCCGTACCTGGAGCCGATGTTCGTGCTCCCGGCGGCCCGTCACCTCGGAGAGCGGTACCCGCTGGCGCTGCTGGCGGTCCACCGGGGTGCCTCGATGGTGGCTGCGCTCCCGGTGGTGCACCGGCCGTCGTGGCGCCGCATCCGCTGGCCGGGGTGGGCCACGTTCCGCCACGACTACTGCTTCCTGGGGACGCCCCTCGTCGATCGGGACCACCTGGAGCCCGCCGCGGCGGCGCTGGCCGGAGCGTCGGGGCGCCTGGGGGCCGGCCTGTTCGTGATGGAGTGGGTCCGGCTCGACGGGCCGGTCGTCGGGGCGCTCCGCGGCGCGCTCGCCACGGCGGGGCGTTTCGGCGCGGGGTACCGGGGTCCGATCCGCTACGAGCGCTTCGAGCGGCCGGCGCTGGGGTCCGGCGGGCGTCCGCGCCTCGCGGCCTCCCGGTTGCGCCGGTACCGGCGGGCCACGGGGCGTCTCGCGGGTGATGCGCCCGCCCCGGAGCCGGTCGATCGCCCCGCCGCCGAGGCGGGCGACGCCGTCGGCGCCTTCCTCGACCTGGAGCGGTCCGGGTGGAAGGGCTCGGCCGGGACGGCCTTCGCCTCCCGGCCCGGCCACGCCGACTTCCTGCGGGAGGTGGTGGACGGCTTCGGCGCCGCCGATCGGTTGCGGCTCGTGACGATGGAGGACGCCGACCACGCCCTCGCGATGACCTGGCACCTCAAGGCCCCGGGGGCCGAGTTCTTCTTCAAGACCGCCTACGACGAGTCCTGGAAGCGCGCCGCTCCCGGGATCCAGGTGGTGGCCGCGGCGTTCGAAGCGGCCGCGGCGACCGGCGCGTCCGTCGACTCGTGCGCATCACCCGACGAGCGCTACCTGCGCGAGCTGATGCCGGGCCGGATCCCGATCGGCACGCTGGTGTTCCCGCCGCGCGGTGCCGGTGGGGTCGCGCTCCGCGGCGCGATCCGGGCGCTGATCGCGCTCCGCGACGGGTGGGACGCCCGGCGCGGCGTCTCCGGCGACCTTCCCTAGCTCGTCCCGAGGTCGTGGCGCGCGGGCGGCCCCGGCGCCCCGGCGCCCCGGCGCGATCGCGCCTCGCGCGTTCGGCGGCCGAGGGGAGCACGGAGGGTGGGCGAATTCGGGGGCGACCGCGTACCTTGGGTCCCGATGCGCGTGGTCCTGCACCCACTCGACGGGATCGCGCCGGCGCTCGTGTCGGCGTGGTCGGCGCTGGCCGACCGCGCCGCGGAGCCCAATCCCTTCTTCGAGCCGTTGTACGTGCTGCCGGCGGTCCGCCTGTTCGGGAACGGGCGGCCTACGGCCCTGCTGGCCGTCCATCGGGGCGACGCGATGGTCGGCGCGGTGCCGGTGGTGCACCAGCCGTCGTGGCGGCGCATCGCCTGGCCGACCTGGGCGACGCTCCTCCGTCCCCACGGTGCTCCGCTGGGGACCCCGCTCATCGACGGTGCCCACCTGGCCGACGCCGCCCGGGCGCTCGCCGGCGCGTCGGGCCGGCTGGGTGGCGGCCTCCTCGCCCTCGAGTGGACGCGGGTCGACGGGCCGGTCGGCGAGGCGCTGGTCGCGGCGTCGAGGGGGACCTCGAGCGGTGCCCGTCCGATCCTCTACCACCGGTTCCGGCGCGGCGCGCTCCGATCGGGTCACCGGCCCAACTTCTCCGAGGCCCGGCGGCGGCGGTGCCGGACGGCGGCGGCCCGCCTCGCCGCGGGGGGCGGGACCGTCCCGATGCCGCACGACCGCCCGCCCGACCTCGGCGCGGTCGACGAGTTCCTCGAGCTGGAGCGCTCCGGTTGGAAGCGTGACCAGCGGACGCCGGGCCCGGCCGGGAGCGCTTCCGTCGAGTTCCTGCGCGAGGTCGTGGCGGGGTTCGGAGCCGAGGGCCGCATGAGGCTCATGGCGATCGAGCACGCCGGCCGGCCCGTCGCTATGGCGTGGCACGTCACGGCGCGGGGGGCGGAGTTCTGCTTCGCCACCTGCTACGACGAGTCGTGGAAGCGGGCCGCGCCCGGGATCCACGTGGTGGCCGCCGCGATCGAAGCCGCCGCCGCGACGGGCGCGTCGGTCGACTCGTGCACCGATCCCGAGACGCAGTACCTCCTCGACCTCATGCCCGACCGCGTCGAGATCGGCTCGCTGCTCTTCCCGCCGCGTGGGCCGGAGGGCGTCGCCCTCACCGGAGCGATCCGCGCCCTGGTCGCGAGCCGCGACCGGCGCAACGCCCGGCGCGGCGTCTCCGGCGACCTTCCCTAGCTCGTCCCGAGGTCGTGGCGCGCCGGCGGCCCCGGCGCCCAGGACCGGGAGGTGCGAGCGGGGGGAGTCGAACCCCCAAGCCCTTGCGGGCGCCGGGACCTAAACCCGGTGCGTCTGCCGATTCCGCCACGCTCGCCCGGCCGTGGAGCGTAACCCCGCCGCCGCCCTAGGGTGGGTCGCGACAGAGCACGCCGTCGCACACCCCGGCGGGAGGCGCCATGGGTCGCCAGGTCCCTATCGTCGACTACCTCGTCCTCGACGACGGCCCGCCGCACCTGGTCGCCGGGCGCTGCCGGGGGTGCGGCGCCCTCTACTTCGACCGGCGCAACGGCTGCGCCCGCTGCTTCGGGACCGACTTCGAGCGGGTGCCCCTGGCCACCGAGGGGACGGTGCGGTCCTTCACGATCGTCCACCGGGCCGCGCCCGGGGTCCCCGTCCCGTACGCGTCGGCGATCGTCGATCTCGACGGGGGCGGGCTCGTGAAGGCCAACGTGGTGCACACGCCCGCCGACCCGGAGCACGTCGGCCTCGGGATGCGGGTGAGGCTCACGACCTTCCCGGCCGGTCACGATCGGGAGGGCACCGAGGCCGTGGCCTTCGGGTTCGAGCCGGCCTGAGGTCGGGCCGCCGGGTGCGGCCGGCCCCGCCGGTCGCAACCCCGTACCGGACGGAACCCACGGCGAATGGCGACGACGAGCGGCAACCATCGGCAGGCTGACCAAGGGAGGACGCCAAATGGACGCGACGGGCACCGTGGCACCCAGCGACGCGACGGCGGGCGACGAGGTCTGGGTCCTCGGCGCGGCGATGACGCGCTTCGGTCGCTACCCCGACCAGGACCTCATCGACCTCGGCGCCGCGGCCGCGAACGCGGCCCTCGCCGACGGCGGGGTCTCGATGGCCGACATCGACGTCCTCGGCGCGGGCAACCTCTACGAGGCGGGGAGCGGGGTCGGCCAGCGGCTCCAGAAGCAGATCGGCCAGACCGGCATCCCCGTCTACAACGTCGCCAACGCCTGCGCGACCGGTGCCACCGCGATCCGCTGCGTGTACATGGCCATCAAGGCGGGTGAAGCCGACATGGGCCTGGCCGTGGGCTTCGAGAAGATGGGCAAGATGGGCCTGCTCGGGGCGAAGCCGCCGTCCGGCGAGGCCGAGGCGTTCGAGCCGTCGGGCCGCTACGGCTCGGTGATGAGCGTCGAGGGGCGCCTCGGGACCACCCTCATGCCGGGCGTCTTCGCCCAGGCCGGGATGGAGTACGCCTACGAGAACGGCGGAGTGGGCTTCGAGCAGTTCGCCAAGGTGGCCGAGAAGAACCACCGCAACTCCACGCTCAACCCGCTGGCGCAGTACCGCAAGGAGTTCAGCCTCGACGAGATCATGGGCGCGCCTATGATGGCGTACCCGAACACGGTGCTGATGTGCTGCCCGACCGGCGACGGCGGCGCGGCGGTGGTCCTGGTGTCGGGAGAGCGGCTGCGGTCGCTCTCCGACGAGCAGCAGGCCCGGGCCGTCCGCATCGGCGCGTCCGTGATGACGAGCGACCCGTGGACCGAGGGCGACCAGGTCCAGCCCGACGTCAACACGCTCACGCGCCAGGCCGCGTCGCGCGCCTACGAGATCTCGGGGGTCGACCCGTCCGACCTCGACCTGGTCGAGCTGCACGACTGCTTCGCGACCGCGGAGCTGATCCACTACGACAACCTCGGGCTGTGCGCGCCGGGCGAGGCGGGGAAGTTCATCGAGGAGGGCGGTCCCGAGCGCGACGGCCCGACGCCGGTCAACGTGAGCGGCGGCCTCATCTCCAAGGGGCACCCGCTGGGGGCGACGGGCGTGGCCAACGTCTACGAGGTGACCACCCACCTGCGGGGCGAGGCCGGCGATCGCCAGATCCCCGGGGCCCGGGTCGGCCTCACGCATGTGATCGGCCTGGGGTCGGCCTGCTGCGTCCACGTCCTGGAGAAGGCGAACGCCTGAGGCGGGTCCGGCGGGGTCGTCGGGGCCGCCGCCGCCGTTCAGGTCGCGGTCCAACCCCCGTCTACGCAGAGGACCTGGCCGGTCACGTAGCTGCTCGCGTCGGAGGCCAGGTACAGCAGCGCGCCGTCGAGCTCCGCCTCGTGCCCCTCGCGGCCCAGGGGGGCCCGGGTCCGCTGCCACTCGACGAGCCGCGGGTCGGCGAAGAAGGTGTCGGTCATCTCGCTGCGGAACCACCCCGGCGCGATGGCGTTGACGCGGATCGAGCGGCGCGACCACTGCACCGCCAGCTCGCGGGTCAGGCCGACCAGGCCGCTCTTGGCCGCCGCGTACCCCGCTTCGGGGACGCGGCCCACGCCGGCGACGCCGTAGACCGACGCGACGTTGACGATCGCTCCCGGACGCCCGGCGTCGGCGAGAGAGCGCGCCACGAGCCGGCTCAGGGCGAACGGCGCGACCAGGTTCAGCTCGATCGACGCGCGGAAGTGCCCGACCGGCTCGTCGAGGGCCCTCATCGGGTCGGAGCGACCGGCGTTGTTGACCAGGACGTCGACCCGGCCGAAGCGATCGAGCGCGACGGCCACGGCCTCCTCCCTCTGGTCGTCGTCGGTCAGGTCGGCGGTTACGACGAGCGCGTCGCCGGTGAGCGTGCCGGCGACCTCGTCGAGGCGGGCGCGTCGCCGGGCGACGACCACGACGTGGGCTCCCGCGGCGTCGAGGACCCGCGCGAAGCGGGCACCGAGGCCCGACGACGCGCCGGTCACCATCGCCACCCTCCCGTCGAGGCGGAAGGCGGCCAGCGGGTCGATCCCGCCGGCGGCGAGGGTGTGCAGGTCGGCCGGCGCCGGCGCTTCGGAGGGTCCGTCCACGGCGCCCGAACCTAACGCGGCAGGGTCCTGACGCGACGAGACCCCCACTCCCGGGCAGGGTAGGAGCGAGGGTCGATCGTCGCGCCCTTGCGGGCAGACACCATCCTAACACTCTGTTGCACCGGGCGTGCAAGGCGCCCCGGGGGGCACACCCCGGCGCTCGGGATCGGAGTGTGGGGCGGGACTTGGGGCGGGGCATGGACCGATGGGGGCCGCCCGACGACGCCCGGCGACGCCCGGCCGGGTCCCTGGTACCTTCGGCCGTCGTGCAGTTGAGCGGCGCCGAGTTGGCCGGGCTCGCGGCTCTCGGCGTCTTCGCCGGGTGGCTGGGCGCGCTGATCGGCATCGGGGGCGGGATCATCGTCGTGCCCGCGCTCGTGCTCGCGTTCGGCTACGACATCCACCTGGCCGTGGCGGTGTCGCTGGTGTGCGTGGTCGCGACCTCCACCGCCGCCGGTAGCGCCTACGTGGGCGAGGGCCTGGCCCACATGCGCCTCGGCATGGCGCTCGAGGTCGCCACGACGGTGGGCGGGATCGCCGGCGGGTTGATCGCCGTCGCCATCTCGCCCCGGACGCTCTCGGTCGTCTTCGCGGGGGTCGTGCTGGCCACCGCGGTGCTGGCGTGGCGCGGCCGTGAGGCCGACGCGCCCGAGGTGGTCGCCGACGGCGGGGAACCCGGACCCGGCCCGGGCGCGGCGGGGTCGCCGCCGCCGTCGGGGGGATGGGAGACGCCGGGCACCCTGGCCGGCGCCTACGTCGACCCCCGTTCGGGGGTGCTCGTCGAGTACCGGGCGGAGCGCCTCGGCCTCGGAGCCGGCGTCTCGGCCCTGGCCGGGATGCTCTCGGGGATGCTCGGTGTGGGGGGCGGATTCCTCAAGGTCCCGGCCATGACGGTCGGGATGAAGGTCCCGATCAAGGTGGCCGCCGCGACCTCCAACTTCATGATCGGCGTGACGGCCATCGCCAGCCTGCTCGTGTACTTCGCCCGCGGGTACCTCCGCCCGCTCGTGGCCGCGCCCATCGCCCTCGGTGTGGTCGCCGGTGCGCTGCTCGGCAGCCGGCTGGCGGCGCGCACCTCGCCCGCGCTGCTGCGGCGGGTGCTGGTCGCGGTCCTGGTCTTCGTGGCGCTCCAGATGGCGCTCAAGGCGTTCGGGGTCGACATTGGGCGCTGAGGTGGGCGCGGAGGAGGCTGGGCCGGCGGTACCGGCCGGCCGGCCGGGTGCGGCCGCGGGTGGACCGCCCAGCGACGTGATCGTGGCCGAGGAGGCCGTCGACCGGCGCGTGGTCGCCATGGTCCTGCGCACGGGGCTCGCCGTCGCGTGCGCCCTGATGGCCGCCGGCCTCACCGTGACCCTGGCGCGAGGCGACCGCCACGCGCACGTGGTCCGGCTGTTCGAGATCGGAGGCGACCAGGCCGTCGGCGACCTCCTCCTGGCGGCGGGCGTAGTCGTGCTGGCGCTCACGCCCGCCGTGCGCGTGCTCGCGCTCGTGGTGCTGTGGGCACGCGAGGGCGATCGCCGCTTCGTGGCCGTGGCCCTCGTGGTCGTGGCGGTGCTCGTCGCCGCCGCGGCCATCGGCCACGGCTGATCCCCGGGGAGGCCCTGGGGGCGCGCACGGTGGCGCCCCGAGGCGAACCTACGATGCCGCTCATGCGGGTCCTGGTGAGCGGGATGGGGGGCCTGATCGGGACGGCGCTGGCAGCGTCGCTACGAGGCGACGGGCACGACGTGGTGCGGCTCCGGCGGGGCGTGGTACCCGACGCGGACGCGGGCACGGGCACGGGCGTCGTGGCGTGGGACCCCGGCGCCGGCACGATCGACGGCGCCGCGCTGGAGGGGTTCGACGCCGTGGTGCACCTGGCCGGCGCCGGGATCGGCGATCGACGCTGGAGCGACGAGCGCAAGCGCGAGATCCTCGAGAGTCGCACGCGGGGGACGTCGCTCCTCGCCGGCGCGCTGGTGGGCACCGACCGGCGGCCCGCGGTGCTCGTATCGGCGTCGGCGATCGGCATCTACGGCGACCGCGGCGACGAGCGCCTGACCGAGGAGAGCCCGCCGGGCGACGACTTCATGGCTCGCGTGTGCCGCGAGTGGGAGGCCGCCACCGAGCCCGCCGCCGCGGCCGGCGTCCGGGTCGTGACCTTGCGCTCGGGGCTCGTGCTGGCCGGGCACGGCGGCGCGCTGGCCCGCATGGTGCCGCCCTTCCGGTTGGGTCTGGGGGGCCGCACCGGCTCCGGCCGCCAGTGGATGAGCTGGATCTCGCTGCCCGACGAGGTGGGCGTGGTCCGGCACGCGATCACCGAGGCCGCGGTGGTGGGCCCGCTCAACGCCGTGAGCCCGTCGCCCGTGACCAACCGGGAGCTCACCGCGACGCTGGCCCGGGTGCTGCGCCGCCCGTCGCGGCTGCCCACCCCGCTCCCGGCGCTGTACGCGCGATATGGGCGGGAGCTGGTGGAGGGGTTGCTGCTGGTGAGCCAGCGGGTCGAGCCGGAGAAGCTGATCTCGACGGGCTACCGCTTCCGCCACCCCGACCTGGAGCCCGCCCTCCGGTCGGTCCTGGACCGCCCGGCCTGAGCGGGCGCCCGGGCTTCGAGTACGCCGCCCGGGACTCGAACCCGGAACCTGCAGATTAAGAGTCTGTTGCTCTGACCAATTGAGCTAGCGGCGCGTGACGAGACTAGCCGGTGCCGTCTCCGGCGCCCGGGCCGCGAAAAGGAGCGCGGGCTCGAGGCCCGCGCTCCATCGGGGTGACCGAGGGGAATCGAACCCCCGACCTCCGGGACCACAACCCGGCGCTCTAACCAACTGAGCTACGGCCACCATGCGTGCGCGTGGGTTGCGCATCCGGTGCGCGCGCCCGGAGGGACTCGAACCCCCGACCCGCCGCTTAGAAGGCGGCCGCTCTATCCGGCTGAGCTACGGGCGCGTGACCCCTCCAGGGGCTGGATCAGCCTAGTGCGTGGCCACCCGGAGGCGTCCCGCCGGCCCGCCGCGCGGTCCTGGCCGGCAACCGCGGGCGGCCCTGGCGCGACCCCGTCCGGCGGGAGACAATCGGACCAGTCGCGACCGCCGCGGCGAAGCGAGGGAGGGGATCGGCATGGCCGAGAGCGTGTACAAGATCATCGAGCTCGTCGGGACCAGCACCGAATCGTGGGAGAAGGCGACCGCCGCGGCCGTGGCCCAGGCCTCGCAGTCGTTGCGGGACCTGCGGATCGCCGAGGTCGGCAAGCTCGACGTGCAACTCGAGGACGGCAAGGTCAAGGCCTACCGCGCCCGCGTCTCGGTCTCCTTCAAGTACCAGGGTGACTGATGCGAGTCGACGGTGGGCCCTCATCGGGGCGCCCGGGCCTCCGACGCGTCGCACCCGACCGGCCGACGAGTCGAGCCCGGCCGGCCGGCGTGTCGTCCCCGGGTCGCTGCCGGCCCGAGCCGTCATGTGCTGGCGGACCGGGGTGTCGGTAGGGAGCGGGTGACGGGAATCGAACCCGCATGACCAGCTTGGAAGGCTGGGACTCTGCCATTGAGCTACACCCGCGGAGCGAACCAGGCTAGCGGCCGCCCCGCGGCCCCCCGAGGGTTGGGAGGTTCCGTGTCGCCTGAGCAGCGTGATCCGGCCCGACGCCCGGGTTGGTGGGGGAGGCGGCGCCGGTGGGGCGTCAGTAGTGGTACGGGAAGCGTGACCAGTCGGGCGGGCGCTTGTCGAGGAACGCGTCGCGGCCCTCGGCGGCCTCGTCGGTCATGTACGCGAGGCGCGTCGCCTCCCCGGCGAAGAGCTGCTGGCCGACCAGGCCGTCGTCGACGAGGTTGAACGCCAGCTTCAGCATCCGCTGCGCGGTGGGGCTCTTGGCGCAGACCCGGCGCCCCCAGTCGAGGGCCACCGCCTCGAGCTCGGCGTGGGGGACGACGGCGTTGACCATCCCCATCCGGTGGGCGTCGGCGGCCGAGTACTCCGAGCCCAAGAAGAAGATCTCCCGGGCGAACTTCTGCCCCACCTGGCGGGCCAGGTACGCCGAGCCGAAGCCGCCGTCGAAGCTGGCCACGTCGGCGTCGGTCTGCTTGAAGCGGGCGTGCTCCCGGCTGGCGAGGGTGAGGTCGCAGACCACGTGGAGGCTGTGCCCGCCGCCCGCCGCCCAGCCCGGCACCACCGCGATCACCACCTTGGGCATGAAGCGGATCAGGCGCTGCACCTCGAGGATGTGCAGACGGCCGGTGCGGGCCGGGTCGATGGTCTCGGCCGCGTCGCCCTGCGCGTAGCGGTAGCCGTCGCGGCCGCGGATGCGCTGGTCGCCGCCGGAGCAGAACGCCCACCCGCCGTCGCGCGGTGACGGGCCGTTGCCGGTCAGCAGCACGCAGCCGACGTCGGGCGACTGCCGGGCGTGGTCGAGGACCCGGTACAGCTCGTCGACGGTGTGGGGCCGGAACGCGTTGCGCACCTCGGGGCGGTCGAACGCGACCCGTACCACGCCCGCGTCGACGGCCCGGTGGTAGGTGACGTCGGTGAGGTCGAAGCCCTCCACCGGCCGCCACGCCGCGGGATCGAAGATCTCGGAGACGGTCGTGCCCATCGGACGGCGAGCCTACGTCGTGGCGGACCTCATCTAGCCTGCCCTCCGTGCGTTGGGCGAAGGCGCTGGTCCTGCTCGTGTCGGTGCTGCCGGCCGCCTGCTCGGGTGGCGGTTCCGGCGGGGCGGCCGAGGAGGCTCCGCCGACCACGGCCGCCACGGCCCGCCGGTGCGGCGGTGGTGGGGCGGGCGCCGGCACCGTGGAGCCCGGCACCGAGCGGCTCCGGATCGAGCACGACGGTGCGCGACGCGAGGTGGAGCGCGTGATCCCGCCCTCCTACGACGGGAAGCAGCCGCGACCGGTGATCCTGAACCTCCACGGCTTCACGTCGTCGATCGAGCAGCAGAACCTGTTCTCGGGACTTCCCGAGAAGGCCGCGGCGCGCGGCTACGTGCTGCTTACCCCTCAGGCCGCCGACGCGACCATCCCGGTGAACGGCTCCGAGGTCACGGGGCCGTACTGGAACATCCGCCCCGACGAGTCGGCGGGGATCACCGGCCTCCACGACGACATCGGGTTCCTGCGGGGCCTGCTCGACTCCACGGTCGACGATCTCTGCGTGGACCCGGCCCGCATCTACGTTACGGGCAACTCCAACGGCGCCGGCATGGCGGCGGTGCTCGCCTGCGCCCTGCCGGGGCGGCTGGCCGCGATCGCGCCCGTCTCGGGCGTGAACCTCGCCGCGCCGTGCCGGGACCTCCGGGCCGTCTCGGTGGTGGCCTTCCACGGCGACGCCGATCCCCTCGTGCCCTACGAGGGAGGGAGCGCCTCCAACGAGAAGCTCGACAACCCGTCGGTGCCCGACGCCGTCGGCTCCTTCGCGAGCGCGGCCGGCTGCGCGCCGGAGGCCCGTTCCGAGGCCCTCTTCGACGACGTGACCCTCCGCCGGTGGCCGGGATGCCGGCCGGGGTTCGACGTGGCGCTCTACACGGTCCTGGGCGGCGGGCACACGTGGCCCGGCATGCTCGCCTACGTCGACGTGGCGCGCCTCCAGGAGCTGGCCCAGGGGATGGACCTACCCGCGGCGGCCGGGGTCGACCTCGGCGCGATCGCGGGGCACATGACGACCAACGTCGAGGCGACGGAGGTCATGCTCGACTTCTTCGACGCCCACCGCCTCGACCGCGGCTGACGCGCCACTCGCCGGCGATCGGGCCGCCGGGACCCTCCCGGAGTCCCCGGAGTCCCCGGGGTCGGAGGATCCTCCGGAGCCCGGTCGAGGGCCCCGGCTCCGCGTCACTCCATGACCCGCAGGGTGGACGGGACGTCCATCCGGCGCAGCCGCCGCAGGGTGAGGGTGGGAGCCACCGCGACCGCCAGCACGCCGAGACCGAGCGCCGTAGTGATCGTGCCGAGCGACAGGAACACCTCGACGCCCACCTCGGGGATCGTGTCCGCGATGAGGACGTTCACCAGCCAATGGAGCAGGACACGCCCCAGCAGGATCCCGCCGACCGTCCCGAGCAGGCCCACCACGACGCTCTCCTTCACCGCCACGCCGAGCACCGATCGCACCGGGAGGCCGAACGCGAGCATGGTGGCGTTCTCCCGGGCGCGCTCGTCCATCGTGATCGCGGTCGAGTTGAACGCGATGAGCAGCGCGAGGAGCAGGACCATCGCCTCGATGATCCGCAGGAAGCCCAGCGACTCGCCGATGCGGTCGCGGATCGCGTCGGCCGCGGCCGTGACCGGCTCGACCGACACGATCCCCGGCCGGTCGAAGAACGCCCGCTGCACCGCCTCGGCCCGCACGCCCGGGCGGGGGTCGATCTGGGCGCCGTTCACGATGCCCTCGAGATCCATGAACCCGGCCTGGGGGAGGTGGAAGTAGGCGACGAACCGGTAAGGGTTGGGGTGGATCGCCAGCACGGGCATCTCCGACTCGACGAACCGGTACCCGGTCCCCGAGCGCACGGGGTGGCGGAGGGCCACGGTGTCGCCCGCGTCGACGCCGAGGTCGGCCGCCGCCTTCTCGGCGATGACCAGGCCGGCTACGTCGGTGCGCAGCGACCCGCGGACGGCCGTCGGTCTCCACACCGGGCTGCGGAAGTCGATCCCCGAGAGCAGCACCTCGACCTGGTGCGGTCCGGGATCGAGGGCGCCGCCCACGTTGAGGCGCGGCTCGACCGCCCGTACGAGCGGCGAGGACTCCATCGACCGTAGCGGCGGGCTGCCGACCGTGGTGAAGTCGAGGTCGACGGTGAGCCGCTGCGGTGCCGAGCCGACGATCTCGCGGTCGCCGCGGTCGATGGTCGCCACCATCGAGTCGAGCATGCCGAGCACGCCCACCAGGGTGGTGATGGCCGCCGCGATCCCCGCGGCGGTGAGGAGCGTGCGGCGGGGCGAGCGGGCCACGTTGCGCAGGGGCATCAGAGTCACGCTCGATCCCGGCACCGGGAGCCGGGCCAGGAGAGAGGCGAGCCGGCTGCGGCGGCGGAGGCGTACGGCGCGGTGCCCCGTGCGGATGGCGTCGACGGGAGCGACGCGCACCGCCCGCGTGACGGGCCACAGGGTGGCGGCCAGCGGCAGGCCGAAGCCGAGCGCCGCCCCCTTGGCGAACACCCACGGCTGGAACGAGGTGAGCCAGGCGGGCAGCGGCTGCTCCGACGCGAGCAGCGACCGCAGCGCGTGGCCGAGCAGCAGCCCGACGACCACGCCGAAGGCGGTGCCCAGCAGCGCGACCTGGACGCCCACGAGGATCGGTCGGACGGCCAGGGTCCGGGGCGGGACCCCGAGCGCCATGCCGATCCCGATCTCCCGCCTCTGCGCCTCCACGATCCGGGTCGTCAGGTTGAACGCCGCGAACGCGGCGCCGAGCAGGACGAGAAGGGCGAAGACGTTGTAGAGGCGCTGGTCGGCGTCGATGTCGTCGTAGAGCATCCGCAGGACCGGGTCGTCGGCCCGCGCGGTGGCGGTGAAGCCGGCGTCGGGGAAGTCGCGGCGGATCGCCGCTTCCACCGCCGCGAGGGCCCGAGCCCGCGCGGGCGCGGCCGACCCGGCCGGGAGGCGGACGACGAGGTCGTTGGCCCGGCCC
>WBZO01003915.1_pt1 | contig 16692 bp, 13 predicted proteins | sample 5204261 | NCBI WGS metagenome assembly WBZO01 (sample SAMN12412400, study PRJNA552823) | activated sludge metagenome | isolation source: activated sludge from anammox sidestream of wastewater treatment plant... | place: USA: North Carolina | collected 2017-09 | reverse complement strand
AGGCGGTCGTGACTCATGGGCCGTGCTCCGGTGGGTCGCGTGTCACGTGGCGATGTGTCGACGCGCAGTCGCGCATCGTACGGAAATTGATCGGCAATGTGCGTATCCGCAAGGCGCAGGCAGGCATTGCGTCCGGCACATGCCAGCGCATGCGACACTGCTAGAATCGGCATCCCGCAAGGCGCGGCATCCAGGCCCATCGGCGCGCCGTCAATGTCTGCCGCGTCGATGGCGCGGCACGCACACAACATCCAGCCATCATGTCGATCTCGTTCCTCCGTCTCACGCCCGCGCGCGCGCGCGAGCTTCGAGCCACCCTGCATCTGGCGGTGCCGCTCGTGCTCGGCCAGTTGTCGGCGGTTGGCATGAATGCGGTGGACGCCCTGCTGGCCGGGCATCTGGATGCACATACGCTGGGCGCGGTGGCCGTTGGCACCAGTGTGTGGTCGGTGTCGATCGTGGTGGCGATTGGCGTGATGATGGCGCTGCCGCCATCGATCGCGCAGTTCAACGGAGCCGGGCAGCGGGAGCGCATCGGGCCGCTGTTCCGGCAAGCCCTGTGGCTGGCGGCGGCATTGGGAGTGCTGCTGGGCATGGTCACCCACTGGGTCGGGCCGTGGCTGGTCGCGCAGATCGGCATCGATCCGCCCCTGGTGGCCGACGTCGGGCATTTCCTGCGTGCGATCGCGTTTGGTGCGCCGGCGCTGGCGGTGTTCTTCACGCTGCGCGGGCTGGGCGAAGGCATTGGCTTGCCGCGGCCGACGCTGTATTTCAGTCTGTTCGGCCTGATTGCGCTGGTGCCGGTCGGATACGTGCTCATGTACGGCGCGTTCGGCCTGCCGCGACTGGGTGCGCAGGGTAGCGGCCTGGCCACGGCCATCGTGCTGTGGCTGCAGGCCGGCTGCTTTGCGGTCTACGTGGCGCGCAGCGGACATTACCGCGGGCTGGACGTGTTCAGCGGCATGGAATGGCCGCAGTGGCGCGCAATCTCCGGCTTGCTGCACATCGGGGTGCCGATGGCGGTGACGCTGTTCATGGAGGCAAGCCTGTTCATCGGTGTGGCGCTGGCCATCGGCACGCTGGGCACCGACGTGGTGGCGGGCCACCAGGTGGCGATCAACGTCGCCTCGATTGCATTCATGGTGCCGCTGGGCATTGCGCTGGCCACCACGGTGCGGGTTGGTCATGCGGTCGGTGCGCGCGATGCGCAGCGCGTGCGCGATGCGGGAGCGGTCGGATTGCTGCTGACCCTGTTCACGCAAGGCGTGTCGGCCAGCATCATGTTGCTGTTTCCGCGACTGGTCGCGCATCTGTACACCAGTGACGAAGCCGTCGTCGCGGTGGCCGTGCAGCTGCTCATGCTGGCCGGGGTTTTCCAGTTCTCCGACGGTCTGCAATGCGTGGCTAACGGTGCGCTGCGCGGCCTCAAGGATACGCGGGTGCCGATGGCGATCACCCTGTTCGCCTACTGGATGGTCGGTTTGCCGGTCGGCGCCTGGCTGGCATTCGGTCTCGGACGCGGCGCTGCCGGGCTGTGGGTCGGCCTGATCGCCGGGCTGAGCATGGCGGCGATCCTGCTCACGCGGCGCTTCTGGCGCCTGGCGCGTCAGCCACTGCCGCAGGGCGAGCCTGACGTGAGCGACATGTCTACGCCGGCCCGGATCGGTTAGGCTCGCCGCAAGCCCGCACAAAACCTGCCGTGCCTGCGTGGCACGCCTTGTCCTCCCAATCGATGCTTCGTCTTCCGCGTCAGGAGTTTCATCCGATGGCCAGCAGCAACCCCGGTCCGATTCGTCGCTTCTTCTGCGCGATCTGGAATGCGCTCAACTTCACCCGGCGACTCGTCTTCAACCTGATCTTCGTGATCCTGCTGGCCGGGTTCATTGGCGCCATGATGTCCGAGCGCACGGTGGTCATGCCGCGCAGCGCCCTGGTGCTCGATCCGAGCGGTGCGATCGTCGAGCAGTATTCGAGCGATCCGACGCAGCGCGCGATGGCCAGCCTGGCCGGCAGCAGCGAGGCCGAAGTGCGGCTGCGCGACCTGCTCGAAGTGATCGATGCGGCGCAGAAGGACGCGCGGATCGAACGCATGGTGTTCATCCCCGACGAAATCACCACCTTGGGGCTGGCCACCGCACGCGAGCTTGGCGCGGCATTCGAACGCTTCAAGGCGAGCGGCAAGGAAATCATCGTCGTCAGCACCGGCATGCAGCAGAACACCTACCTGCTGGCCGCACATGCCAATCGCATTCTGCTCGACCCCGAAGGCGCAGTGCTGCTCGAAGGATTTGCCAATTACCGTAGCTACTACAAAGATGCGCTCGACAAGCTGGGCGTGCGCGCGCATTTGATTCGCGTCGGCACGTACAAGTCGGCAGGGGAGCCGTATGTGCTCGATCACGCGTCGGATGCGGCCAAGCAGGCCGATGCGTACTGGATGGGAGGCATCTGGAACGAGTATCTCGACGAGGTGGCTGCCTTGCGCAAGATCGATGCCAAGGCGCTGGGAGAAGACATCGCCCATTACGATGAGCGCGTCGTTGCGCAAGGTGGTGATCTGGCCAAGCTCGCGCTGGAGCAGAAGCTGGTCGATCAGCTGGCCACGCGTGCGCAGGCGCGCGAGCAGCTGCGGGCGTTGGGCGAAGCCGATGGCGACACCTTCCGCCAGATCGATTTTCATCACTATCTGAGCGCGCTCGATGCGCAGCGGCGGTTGCCGACGGGTGATGGCGTGGCGGTGGTCGTTGCGCAGGGCGAGATCGTGCCCGGCGAGCGCGAGCCGGGCATGATCGGCGGCAAGTCGACCGCCGCGTTGATCCGCTCCGCACGCGAGGACGACAGCGTCAAGGCGATCGTGTTGCGGGTGGACTCCCCCGGCGGCGATGCGTATTCGTCCGAGCAGATCCGCCGCGAACTCGCGCAGGCGCGCGAGGCAGGCAAGCCGGTGGTGGTGTCGATGGGCGATGTTGCCGCCAGCGGTGGCTACTGGATCTCGCTGGCCAGTGACGAAATCTGGGCGCAGCCGAACACGATCACGGGTTCGATCGGAATCTTCGGCTTGTTCCTGACCATTCCCGATACGCTCGACAAGCTGGGCATCCATACCGACGGTGTGAGCACCACGCCGCTGGCCGGAGCATTCGACATCCGCCGTCCCCTGTCGCCGCAGATGGAAACTCTGCTCACCAGCGTCATCCGGCGCGGTTACGAGCAGTTCATCGGCAACGTCGCCAAGGCGCGCGGCATGACGCCGGAGCAGGTGGACGGGATTGCCCAGGGCCGGGTGTGGAGCGGGGCGCAGGCCAAGGAGCGCGGTCTGGTCGACAAGCTCGGTGGCCTCAGCGATGCGATCGCCGCTGCCGCGGCGCGCGCCAAGCTCGGCGATCATTACACCGTGCACTACATCGAGCCGCCGATGAGCACCTGGCAGCGTCTGGCATTGTCCCTGGGTGGCAGCCAGGCCATGGTTCGCCTGGCGCGCTGGAGCGGCTTCAGTCTGCCGCCGGGCTTGCTCGAACGCCACGAACTGACTCAGCTGTCGGCGGTGAGCGACATCCTGCGTGGCAAGCGGTATGCGGCTTTCGCGCACTGCCTGTGCGAGCTGCATTGAGAGGGTGGTGCGGCAATCCGCCATGCCATCCGGTCATGCCGGACGGCGTGGCATCGCGCAGCTTCAGCGCAGCGCGGCGTTGATTTTCTCCAATGCCAGCGCACCCGGGCACAGCGCGGCGGTGTCCAGTGCATTGAGCGGAGTCTGCACCGTGTGCAGATGGGCGTGCAGATCCTGCGCGCCGCCGTCGACATAGAGCAGGCCGGTGACGATCTCCCCCCGGGCCTGGCGGGCATGCACGCAGTTCATGGCAGCAATGCGGTCGGAGGGGTCGTAGTCCGATTCGAGCTTGTGCAGGCGCAGGCGGCTGCCGTCGTGCTGCTCGACTTCGATGGTTTCACCGGCGGCGTAGTCGGCGTGAATCGGCTGGCGCGGCGGGATGCAGTCGAGGCGATTGACTGCGTCGTTGTGTTCGCGCACGTATGCGTAGCTCTTGGTGCTGCCGGCGTGATTGTTGAAGGCGACGCAGGGACTGATGACGTCGATGATGGCCGCGCCGCGATGCGCGATCGCACCCTTGATCAGCGGCACGAGCTGCTGCTTGTCGCCCGAGAAACCGCGTGCGACGTAGCTGGCGCCCAGCTGCAGCGCGAGACCGACGAGATCGATGGGCGCGTCGGTGTTGACCACGCCCTTCTTCGACACCGAGCCGGTGTCGGCGGTGGCCGAGAACTGGCCCTTGGTCAGGCCGTACACGCCGTTGTTCTCGACGATGTAGACCATGTTCACGCCGCGGCGGATGGCGTGCACGAACTGACCCATGCCGATCGACGCGGAATCTCCGTCGCCCGACACGCCCAGGTAGATCAAGTCGCGGTTGGCCAGTTGCGCGCCGGTCAGCACCGAAGGCATGCGCCCATGCACGGTGTTGAAGCCGTGCGACTGGCCGAGAAAATAGTCGGGTGTCTTGCTGCTGCAGCCGATGCCGCTAAGCTTGGCCACGCGATGCGGTTCGATCGCCAGCTCCCAGCAGGCATGGATGATCGCAGCAGAGATCGAGTCGTGGCCGCAGCCGGCGCACAGCGTGGAGATCTTGCCTTCGTAGTCGCGGCGCGTGAGGCCGATCGCATTGCTGGTGAGCGATGGGTGATGCAATCCGGGCTTGGTGATGTAGGTCATGGCTTCTCCGGTACCTGCGCGGCGTCGCGGTGCAGGCGATGGATCACGTGGTCGAGCGCAAGCGGCAGTTCGCCGTCGTCCCCGGCGGGATGGCGGCCGGCATCCATGCCGTGCATGCGCGATGCTCAGTCACAGTCGCCGTCCGTGACGACGTAGCCGTCGATGAAGCGCTGGCCGTAGCCGATTTCGAACGAGCGCGTGTCGCGCTTGTAGTCGAGGCCGTCCAGATCGAAATTCTCGGCGCGGAACGCATAGGCCTTGCCCGGCTTGCCCTTTTCCGGCTGCTCGAAGTAAACCTCGATCCGTGCCGGATGCTGCGGATCCTTCGTTGGCACGATCGTCGCACCGCCGCACCATTTCGAACCGGCATCCATCGGATTCCCGGGAAAGGCGAGCAGACACTTGCCGCCACGCCATTGGATCCGGGCGTTGTTGCCAACGACTTCGTGCAGCCATTGCGCCACCGTGCGCGTATCGTTGCAGCGGTTGCGCTCGTCGTCGATGTCGGCAAGACGTGCGTTGCGCGCCGCCACGGCCAGTGCGCGGTTGCTGATGCCGTGCGTCATGCCATCCGGATGCCCGGCCGCGTCGGCCGGTGTCGGCAGGGCGCTGGCAAGTGCGAGGGCGAGGCAGTGAAGGAGTGGCTTCGAATGCATGGCTTCAGCGCTTCTGGTTGCGTTCCACGGCGTAGCCGAGCAGGCCGAATGCGAACATGAGCGCACCCAGTGTCCACACCGAAAACAGTTGCGGCAGCGAACGGACGACCTCGGGCAGCACGATGAGTGCGACGTTGAACACAAGGCTGATGCCTTCGCCGGCGAGCGCGGCCAGCAGCCATGCCGAACGGTCGCGTCGCCAGAGCAGGGCCAGTGCAGCGATGACCATCAGGGCAATGAGCAGTGGAAACAACGTCTGCAACGTGGATGGCAATGCGTTCATGCGTTCGCTCCGTGTGCTGTCCTGGTCGTTGTGCCGGAAGCCACGCCGGCATGGCGGCCGATCTCGCGCGCGATGAAGCGCGCGGTGATCGGTGTTCCATCGTAGTGCAGCACGGGCAGCAGCCGCGCGGGGTCGATGCCGAATTCGTTGATGAGCATCGAGCGCAATTGCGCATCGCGGTTCTGCTCGACGACGAATACGCGCTCGTGGGCGGCGATGAATTGGGCGATCGAATCGGCGAACGGGAATGCGCGCACGCGCAGGGTGTCGAGATGGACGCCATCCAGCTCCAGCGCGGCGATCGCTTCCGCCATCGCCGGTGCGGTCGAGCCGAAGTGGATCGCGCCGAACACGGTCGGTTGCAGTGCCTTGCGCGACAGGGGCTGCGGCACCAGTGCCTTGGCGGTGTCGAATTTCTTCAGCAGGCGCTCCATGTTGTAGAGATAGTCCGAGCCGCGCTCGGAATAGCGCGCGTATGGATCGCGCGAGGTGCCGCGGGTGAAGAACGCGCCCTTGTTCGGATGCGTGCCGGGCCAGGTGCGGTACGGAATGCCATCGCCGTCGACATCCTTGTAGCGGCCGAAATCCCGGCCCGCTTCGAGCTCGGCTGCGGTCATGACCTTGCCGCGGTCGTGGCGATGGCCGTCATCCCAGGCGAAGGGTTCGGTCAGGCGCTGATTCATGCCGATGTCCAGATCCGTCATCACGAAGATCGGTGTCTGCAGGCGATCGGCGAGATCGAGGGCCTGGGCGCAGAACCGGAAACATTCGTTGGGATCCTCGGGGAACAGCAGCACGTGCTTGGTGTCGCCATGCGAAGCGTAGGCGCAGGCGATGAGATCGGCCTGCTGCGTGCGGGTGGGCATGCCGGTGGATGGGCCGCCACGTTGCACGTTGATGATCGTGACCGGAATCTCGGCAAAGTAGGCCAGGCCGATGAATTCGGTCATCAGCGACACGCCGGGGCCCGAAGTGGCAGTGAAGGCGCGGGCACCGTTCCAGCCGGCGCCGACGACCATGCCGATCGAGGCAATCTCGTCCTCGGCCTGCACGATGGCGCAGCGGTTCTCGCCGGTGGCGGGATCGACGCGGTATCGTGCGCAGTACTTCTGGAATGCCTCGGCCAGCGAGGAGGATGGTGTGATCGGATACCAAGCGCACACCGTCGCGCCACCGTAGACGCAGCCCAGCGCGGCGGCGCTGTTGCCATCGACGAAAATGCGCTGGCCGACGCGGTCGGCGCGCCGCACCTGCAATCCGACCGGCGCCACGGTGCTGGACTGCACCCAGTCCCGCCCCAGATGCAACGCCTGCCGGTTGGCATCGAGCAGCTTTTCCTTGCCCCTGTACTGCTCGCCGAGCAGAGTCTCGATGACCTCGATGTCGATGCCGAGCAGGGCCGACAGCGCGCCCACGTACATGATGTTCTTGAACAGCTGGCGCTGGCGCGGATCGCTCCACGCGGTGTTGCACAGCGCGGTGAGCGGAATGCCGATGACCTGCACGTCATCGCGGAATTTCGCTTTTGGCAGGGCGCGCGTGGCGTCGTACAGCAGGTAGCCGCCAGACTGGATTTCCTTGATGTCGGCGTCCCAGGTCTGCGGGTTCATCGCCACCATAAAGTCGACGCCGCCGCGTCGCCCGAGCCAGCCGGCCTCGCAGACGCGCACTTCGTACCAGGTTGGCAGGCCCTGGATGTTGGACGGGAAGATGTTGCGCGGGCTGACCGGCACGCCCATGCGCAGGATCGCCTTGGCGAACAGCTCGTTGGCCGAAGCCGATCCGGAACCATTGACGTTGGCGAATTTGACGACGAAGTCGTTGATCGCGGCGAGCGGCTTCATGCGCTGGAAGGCTCCTGGTGTTCGTCGCGGCAGGCATCGCTGGCATGGGTCATCTGCAGCAGGAACTTGCGCATGTCCCAGGCGCCGGTCGGGCAGCGTTCGGCGCACAGGCCGCAGTGCAGGCAGACATCCTCGTCCTTGACCATGACGCGCCCGGTCTTGAGCGGGCCTGACACGCAAAGATCCTGCGCAGTGTTGCGGGCTGGCGCGGACAGGCGTTCGCGCAGCGCAGATTCGTCGCCGTTGTCGGTGAAGGTGATGCAGTCCATCGGGCAGATGTCGACGCAGGCATCGCATTCGATGCATACCGTTTCGGTGAACACGGTCTGCACGTCGCAATTCAGGCAGCGCTGCGCCTCCCGCCATGCGGTGGCTGCGTCAAAGCCGAGCTCGACTTCGGTACGGATGCTGGTCAGTGTCTTCGCCGGATCGGCCCACGGCACCTTGAACCGGGCATCGAGGGTGACGTCGTTGTCATAACTCCATTCATGGATGCCCATTTTCTGCGGGATGAGTTCGACCGCGGGCGCCGGGCGGTCGTGCGTGTCCGCGCCCGACAGCAGGCGGTGGATCGACAGCGCGGCCTCGTGGCCATGGGCGACGGCCCAGATGATGTTCTTCGGGCCGAACGCGGCATCACCGCCGAACAGCACGTGCGGCAGGGTCGACTGGAAGGTCAGCTTGTCGACGACCGGCATGTCCCATTGCGCGTCGAACGCGATGCCGAGGTCGCGCTCGATCCATGGAAAGGCATTTTCCTGGCCGACCGCGATCAGCACTTCATCGCACTCGTGCACCTCGTCCGGCTCGCCGGTCGGCACCAGGCGCCGGCGACCGCTGGCGTCATGCTCGACGCGCACCTTCTCGAAGCTCATGCCGGTGAGGCGGCCGTGGTCGTGCAGGAACGCCTTGGGCACGCGGCAGTCGAGAATCGGAATGCCCTCATGCAACGCGTCTTCCTTTTCCCACGGGCTGGCCTTCATCTCGTCGAAGCCCGAGCGCACGAGAACCTTGACCTCCTCGCCGCCGAGACGGCGCGCGGAGCGGCAGCAGTCCATCGCGGTGTTGCCGCCGCCGAGCACGAGTACGCGGCGGCCCGTCCGCGTGACGTGGCCAAAGTAGACCGAAGCCAGCCAGTCAATGCCGATGTGGATGTGCGTGGCGGCTTCGCGGCGGCCCGGCAGATCCAGATCGCGTCCGCGCGGCGCGCCACAGCCGACGAACACCGCATCGTGACCTTCGCGCAGCAGTGCGCGCATCGAGTCGATGCGTCGGTTGGCAACGAATTCGACGCCCAGGTCGAGGATGTAGCCGGTTTCCTCGTCGATCACTTCCTCGGGCAGGCGAAAGCGCGGAACCTGGGTGCGCATGAAGCCGCCGGCCTTGGCCTCGGCCTCGAACACGGTGACCTGATAGCCCAGTGGCGCCAGATCCCGTGCGACGGTCAGCGATGCCGGCCCGGCGCCGATGCAGGCGATGCGCCTGCCGTTGCGCTGCGCGGCGGCTTTGGGCAGGCGCGCACGGATATCGTCCTTGAAATCGGCGGCCACGCGCTTGAGGCGGCAGATCGCCACCGGCTCCGGCTTGCCGCCGGCGCTTTCCTCGACCCGCGCACGACGACAGGCCGGTTCGCACGGGCGGTCGCAGGTGCGGCCGAGGATTCCGGGGAAGACGTTGGCCGTCCAGTTGACGAGATAGGCGTCGGAATAGCGGCCCGCCGCGATCAGGCGGATGTACTCGGGCACCGGCGTGTGCGCCGGACACGCCCACTGACAATCGACGACCTTGTGGAAGTACGCAGGATTGCGGATGTCGGTCGGCTGCACACGTGCCTCGCTGCAAACGCGCCGTGTTGGCTGGGCGCGAGCCTAGCCGTGACGATGCGCAGCGCAAAGGTGCGCCGCACCATCCGTGGTGATGGTCCGCTGCCTCCTGCCGTGGGCTGGAACGCCTGCCTCAGTCGCCGGTTTCCTGCTTCTCGATCTGTTGATCCTGGCGTTCCTTTTCCTGCTGCAATTGCTGTTCGACGCCTTTGGCCTTGTCGATGGCCTTGAGTTGATCATCGATGACGGTCTTCTGCCGTGCGGCTGGCGCCGGCGTTGCCGTTTTTCCGGAGTCGGCCGGTGGCTGGCTGCTGCCGCAGGCATTCAGGGCGAGCAGGGCGATGATGAGTGCGGAAGTGCGAAGCATGGCGGCCTCTGGCGTGGGGATCGGCTAAAGTCTGCGCCTTGTGTTGGCATGCAACAAGCACGAGGGTCTGCGCATGACGAATCCATCACGTTGGCGGCTCGATGGACGCACCGCGCTGGTCACGGGCGCCAGTCGCGGCATCGGCCTGGCCTGCGCGCGCGAGCTGGCCATGCTGGGAGCAAACGTGTTGCTGGTGGCGCGCGAGGAGGCGGTGCTGGAATCGGCGCGCGCCGAACTGGCCGAGGAAATGCCCGGGCGCGACATCCTCGCCTGCGCCGCCGACCTGTCGGTGCAGGAGCAGCGCCTGGAAGTATTTGACTGGATCGCCGATCTCGACGTCGAGCTGTCGCTGCTGGTCAACAATGTCGGCACCAACCAGGGCAAGCCGGTGCTCGACTACACGCTCGACGAGGTGCGCGCGCTGCTCGAAACGAATCTGCTCAGCGCGCTGGAACTGTGTCGCCTGGCGCATCCGCATTTGGCCGAGCACGGGCATGCGGCGATCGTCAATGTCGGCTCGGTGTCGGGGTTGACTCATGTGCGCACGGGGGCGCCCTATGGATTGAGCAAGGCCGCACTGCATCAGCTCACGCGCAATCTGGCCTGCGAATGGGCTGGCGATGGCATTCGCGTCAATGCGGTGGCGCCGTGGTACATCCGCACCCGGCGCACCGAAGGCAAGTTGGCCGATCCGGACTATCTCGACGAAGTGCTGGCGCGTACGCCGATGGGGCGCGTCGGCGAGCCCGAGGAAGTGGCTGCCGCGGTGGCGTTTCTGTGCCTGCCTGCATCCAGTTACGTGACTGGCGAGTGCATCGCGGTCGATGGTGGATTCCTGCGCTACGGATTCTGAGCCATGCCCGCTGGTCGCGGGGCGCGGATGCGACGGGGCTGTACCGTGTCCGCAGGTCAGTGGATCGAAGTGGATGTCCACTCGGTTGCGATCAGCCAGCGGTCGCCGTCGTGTACCAGGGTGACGCGGCTTGTGGCGGGATTTCCTGCGGCATCCTTGCCGGAGAATTCGAGTGTCGCGCGACGACCCTCGAGCGTGCCGTGGACGAAACGCGCTTGGCGCAGGGAGCGGGCCTGCATGAAACCGAACTTGGGTTTGAAATCCTTGTCCTGGCGCAGCGCCTGGATTTCGTCGAGTCGCTGCAGTGTGACAAGGCGGGTGAGGCCGATGACGTCGCCGCTCTGCAGCACGGCGAGGTAGGCCCGATAGGCCCGCGCCGGATCGCCGCCATCCGACGGCAGCAGGTCGGTCGCATCATTCGCGTCATTCGCGTCAGTCGCGTGGCACGTGGGGCGTGCGCCGTTCGGCGTGCTGCCGGATGCGCCGTCGGGTCGAGAGCCGTTGTCGTCCGGCTGGGACTTGCGCTTGCTCATGTCGGGTGGCGAGTCAGCTGAAATCAGGATCGCATGGGCGGCAGGACCATGCAGGGTGGAAGCCGCAGCGACAAAAGCCATGGCGCGGAACACGAGTGTCCGAATGTTTGCGGTCCAAGGCGACGTGGCCCGAGATGATGGCATGGAGTTCTCCTCGCACTGTTTGGGCGCGCGCTGCGCCGCACTGGACTGCTTCATCGCGCCGTGCCTGCGTGCGGCATGGGCGCGAGCGTCCTTCCCGCCTGCAGACGCAATCCTCATCGATCCGAACGGTCGGGGCCGCCGTTGAGCAGGTGGCCACGCCGTGGCCCTCGGGGTTGATTACTCCAGATCGAAGCCGTCGCTGAACAGTCGATCGCGTTGTTGCCAGAGGCAGTTGCCGAGTTCGCTGCTGCTCTGGGTGGTGGTGTCGGTTGCGATGGCGGTGAGCCAGCCCTGTCCGTCGTCGATGGGGAGGTCGAAGGCGGCAAGGCCCGTGCCGGGGTCAGTGGCGACGTAGAAGCTGCCGATGTAGGTCTGGGCTTCGCCGCCGATCGATCCGCCCGGGCAGTTGTCGGAGCGGTAAAGGTCGATCACGTAGGTTTTTCCATAGCTGCTGATCAGCTCGCCGGTCAGATGCGGGCTCGCTCCATCGGTGGCGGTCGTGATCGCGGTCAGCGTCGGCGCGTTCTGCAGATCGTTCGAGCCGCTGTCGACGTCACCGGGGCCATCGTTGGCGTTCAGTCCGGCGGAGCCGATGTCGATGGCCATCTGCTGGTCCGGCTGGTCGTCAGTGCCGTTGCCGTAGATGCGGTTGCCGCGGATCGAGGTGCCGGCCAATGCGGTGGGATCGATCCAGATGCCTTGATGGCGGTTGTTGGCGATGATGTTGTTGCCGGGCGACTGCAACGTGCCGATCGAGCCGTAGCGCGCCTGGTTTTTGAACAGGATGCCGACGCCGTTCGAGAACGAGGCGGCGGACTGCAGCAGCGGCCCCTTGCCGATCGTGTTGCTTTCGATCACGCAGCCGGTCGAGGCGAAGCCGGAGACGCTGATCCCGGCGGTGTTTGCAGCCGTGATGACGTTGCCTTCGATGTGCGCGGATGGGCTGGTCACCGCGACGCCGGAGCCACCAATCGGCTGTGCCGACAGGCCATTGGCCGACAGGCCGATGTAGTTGTTCAGGACACGGTGGCCGGAGCCGCCGGCCAGCTGGATCGCGTCGAGGGTGGTTGCGCCGAACGTATTGCGCTGGGCGAGCCCGACGCCACCGATCTGCACGCCTTCGGCGTTGTCGGCCACGAACACGCCTCTGCTGTTGGAGCCGAGCGATTGCCCCGTGGTCGGTGCGGTACCGCCAAAGGCATTGCCTTCGATGAAATGGCCACGGCCACCGCGCAGGTCAATGGCATGGGAGAAGCCGACCGTGCCGTCCACGCCACCGAATCCGAGACCGCTCACGGTCAACGACAGATTGGCGGGTGCCGATGACCACACCTTGAGGGCCGAGGCCAGTGGGACCGTGGTGCTCGCCGAGGTCAGCAAGACGCAGATTTCCGCGTTGTTGATGACCGGCGCCGTGTTGGCGCTGGCGCCGGGTTGGGAGTAGCCGTCGATCCATGCCGAGTCGGTGATGTTGGGCAGCGGGGATTGCAAGGCGATGACCTGTGGGCAGGCGCCGGGCAGGTCGAACTTGATGTGCTGGAAGCCCGGCAGTGCATTGGCCTGGGCGATCGTTTCGCGCAGCGAGCCGGGTCCGGCATCGGCCGCCGAGGTCACGGTCAGTGTCGAGCCATCGATCGAGGATTCGTAGGCGCCGATGTCATAGCGCTCGCCGATGCGTCGGCCAAGCACGGGGCCGTCCAGGTCCTCCGCGGGCGCGACGAGGCCGTAAAGCACCAGCTCATCCGGTGTCAGGCCGGCGTTGATGGCGGGTGACAGCGGTGACGCTTCGGACAGGTGGAAGTCGCCGCCGCCCGGGTTGGCGAAGCCGGGATCGTTGGTGAGCACGTTGCCGACGCTGAGCGCCGGCATGCCCGGCCCGGAGCGGGTTTCGTAGACGTTGTTGATCAGGCGGGGATTGGCATGCTCGTCGAGGTACAGCGCCGCAGCGCAGCCTTTCTGGATGATGTTGTGATCGACCGTCATGCTGGCGCCTCCGGGGTCCAACTTCAAGATGACAAGGGCCCCCGGCTCAATGCCCTCACTGGCGCACCCCGTCTGCACGAAGGTGTTCATTGCCACGCGCACCTCGGGGATGCTGGAGTAGGCCGTCGCGTACGCAACGAACTTGCCGTGAAAGAGGTTGTTGGTCAGGCTGAGTTTTCCGACCTCGGTGCCAAACAGGCTGAAAACACCATCTTCGATTTCGAAGATGTTGTGGTGCAGCCAAAGGCGTTGGCCGGATGCGCAGATGTCGGGGGCATAGCACGGGGGGTCCATGACGGAAAACTCCTCGGGATTCTTGATCGTCAGCCCGAACAGTTCGAACGACTGGAAGTCGGCCGAGAAGATGGCGGTGTGATTGTTGAAATCCAGCACGGTCGATGACGGGTCGATGGAGCGTGCGTCGCAGTTGGAACCTGCGCCGTTCCATCCCCCGCTGATCGTGACGAATTTGTTGTCCTTGTCGCCATCCAGCGTGAACGTCAGGTTGCTCGACACGACATAGGTGCCGGTGCGGATGCGCAGCTCGTGCGTCGAACCTTCCGCAGCGGCCTTGGTGGCTGCCAAGGCCTGGTTGAGCTCACTGGTGGTGCCGATGCAATACGTAGTGGCATCGGCGTTCCGGCGCGTGACGAGCACCGCGACGAGCAGGGTGAGCAGGGCGCAGCAGATGTGTCGGATCTGCCGGCGGTAGCTGTCCGCACGCAGGGTGATGGGATTGCACATGGCAGGGGTTCCTCAGGCTGCTTTCAAGCTGGTGCGTCGGCTGGAGACGATGGCCGCAACTGGCTGGGGGCGGTTGTGGCGATATCGCAATCAGCCACTGCGCCGCGTCTCCTGGCGTTCAATTAAGGAAACGGACGAAGGGGAGCAGCCCAGACAAGAGGCGGGCAGGACGTGGCAATCGACGCGGATGCGCAAAGCGGGCGCCGTGACGCCGGATTCCGATGCGCATCGGCAAGCGTTCGTGCGCGGTTGAGCGTCGTGAAACGGCCATGCCGATGCAGGCCTGGATGCGGATTTCAGCAGGGCTGGAACAGAAGCAGAATCCGGCCTTTGCCGGTGGCGGGCAACGAGGGCTTGCCTGCGGCGTTCTAGGACGCCTCGTTGAGGGTGGCGTGCAGGTAGTTACGGGCGAAAGCCAGATCGCGGTGGATGGTGCGTTCGGTGACGCCGAGCATCTCGCCGATCTGCATGGCCGAAAGACCACAGAAGAAGCGCAATGCGAAGGCTTCGGCCAATTGCGCATCCTGCTGCTCGAGGCCGGTCAGCGCCTGATCCAGCGCCAGCAGCTGAAGCGCATCGGCGCCGAACACCTCGGCCTCGTCGCTGAGCTCGGTGTGGATCAGGTCACCGCCGCGTTTCAGGGCCAGCCGTTCGCGTGCATGGTCGATCAGGGTCTGGCGCATCGCGCGCATTGCCAGATTGAAGAAGTGGCGACGATCGTTGATGCCGTCGAGCCGGCCCTTCGACAGTCGCAGAAAGGTCTCGTTGACCAGTGCGGTCGGTGAAAGCGTCGGACTGGATCCGCCGCCGAGCTGACGCGCGGCCAGCTGCCGCAGTTCCGTGTAGATGGCCGCATAGGCGCGATCACCCGCGCTGCGATCACCGCGCCCAGCAGCGCGCAGCCAGTCGGTGAGTGGTGACTCGGACATGAAGGGATTCCTTTCTGCGGTTCTATTTTCTGTCGGCCTTCGGCGCCGTGCCGGTCGGAAGGGTTGGCGGGCTGTCGATGGGTGCGCCCCGCCGATCGTGATCGTACATCCGGGCGAAGATCGCCGCGGCTTCCGCGCGCAGACGGCTGGCTTCGCGTGCATCGCCCTTGCGCTCCATGATGGCTGCGAGCAGGAGGTTGATGTCACCCACGCGCCAGCTGCCGGCGCGTGGGCCTGCGAGCAGGCGCTCGCGCGCGGCGACGGCTTGTTTCTCGCCGTCGGCCAACTGGCCGGTAGCCGCGAGTGCGGCGCCGATCGCAACTTCGGTCAACACCACCAGCGGCTCGTCGCTACCGTCCTTCTGCTTGAGCAGGGCGTCGTGCGCCTTGCGCAGGATCGGCAGGGCTGCGGCCGGATCCTGATCGAGGAGGCTCAGGCCCAGGGCCATCTCGGCGGAGCCGCGGCGCGGATTGTTTGGTGCAAGCTCGATCGCGCTGCGCAGGGTCGCCGCCGCTTCCTGCTTGCGGCCGGCTCGATACAGCGCCCATCCGAGCGAGGCGGTGATGTTGCCGGTGACCGGTGCTTTCGGCAGCCGTTTGAGCGCGAGTTCGCGTGCGGCTTGCAGGGTAGCGATCGCTTCGTCGAAACGGCCACTGTTGGTCAGCGCCAGGCCGAGTATGTTGGCGACAAAGACGCTGCGCGGATGATCCGCACCGACGGTGCGCTCGAGCATCGTCAGAGACTGGCGTGCGAGGCGCGCGGCTTCCTGGAATCTCTCCGCATACAGACGATCGGCGGCGATGTTCATGAGATCCATCGCGATGTCGGCGCTGTCCGGCCCTTCGCGTGCGAGCCTTTCGTTGAGGATCTCTTCGTGCAAGCGCTGCGCCAATTCATGGTCGCCGCGCAGGTTGGCGAGTTTCGCCAGTCCGGACGCCGCGCCCAGGCGCATCGTTGCGTAGTCTGCGCCGCTGCTGCGCAACCTTTCGTGTGCTTCGGCAAAGGCCGTGCGCGCGCCATCGATATCGCCGCTTTCCTCGCGCGCAAGGCCGAGTTGCCCGAGCAGGCCGCCAATCGCCGCCGGGCTCACCGCGCCGGCTGTTTTGGTATCCGCGACGATGCGTTCGAGCCACTCGCGTGCGACCTTGACGTCGCCAGCCGCGATCATCGCCTGGGCAACCGTCCGGCCCAGGCGAGCGTGCAGTTCGGGCACGTCGGCGAACTGCTGGTCGATATCGTTCATGGCCCGACGCAGCATCTCCACCGTGGCGTCCTTCGACTGCCGGCTGTTGTACGGATCGGCATTGGAAAACAGGTTGTCGAGGAAGACCTGCGCGCGTTCGACGCGCTCGGCAAACGTGCGCGCCCGCTGTGCCTGCCAGAGCGCAATGCCACTCAGGGCAAGCAGGCAGGCCAGCGAGGCGATACCGATGGCGACCGCCAACCGATGGCGCCGCGAGAAGCGCGCCATGACGTAGGCGATGGTCGGTCGGCTGATATTGATCGGGCGGCAGTCGAGCCAGTTGACGAGGTCGGCACGCAGCGACGGAACCGAGCCATAGCGGGCTGACGGCTCGGGGGCCAGTGCATGCGCAATGATGCGTCCGAGATCGGCGCGCAGCGCCGGCACGACATCACGCCGGCTGGCCGGCGCGGGCGATTCGTTGTCGACTGACGCTGCCTGCGCGGCACGCTCCGCCAGCTCGCGTGTCGTCCATTCGTGATTTGCCAAGCCGTGTTCCAGATTCGGCAGGCGCCGGCCCGCAACCAGTTCGTACAGCACGAGGCCGAGCGCGTAGACGTC
>WBZO01003914.1_pt1 | contig 16701 bp, 11 predicted proteins | sample 5204261 | NCBI WGS metagenome assembly WBZO01 (sample SAMN12412400, study PRJNA552823) | activated sludge metagenome | isolation source: activated sludge from anammox sidestream of wastewater treatment plant... | place: USA: North Carolina | collected 2017-09 | reverse complement strand
CACTTTTGACCTTGCCAATTACGCAGAGGGCATTTATCTTGTGAAGCTGAGCGTTGGCAATCAGGTACACACCGAGCGCATGATCATTGTGCGGTAATTGAATGAAAAACGAATTTTAAAAATGGGCTGTTGTCCACTTTGAGTAGTGGAAGAAAAAGAGGGGATAGCCATTTCAAAATGACAGGCCAGTACCGAGGTTTTGGTACCGGCCTGTCGTTTCAGGCGCTATAGCATTGAAGGTAAATTGGCCTCAAAAAAGCCGGCTTTTAAAAATTGCAGTTACTATTCAGAAGTTGTTTGAAAGCGAGCAATTTTTTGTCAAGTCTTTAGCTTTTTTGAAGTGGCGTAGCAGCGCTACAAATTTGAAAAAGGGGAAAACAGGACGAAAAAGAGCCGTTTTTGACCAAGTGACCCCATTGCAAACAAGCTCTTAAAGCCAAGAGGTACAGCCTGCTTGAGCAGGCGTGGTTGCTGCTTTTTACATCTGCTCTTCCCGGAGTTTGCGCCGGAGGACTTTGCCTACGTTTGTCTTGGGAAGCTCCTTTCTGAATTCAACTTTTTTGGGAATCTTGTATCCAGTCAGCTCTTGTCTGCAATGTTCGATCACCTCTTTTTCGGTGAGAGAATTGTCTTTTTTTACTACAAACAACTTCACTACTTCGCCCGATTTTTCATCGGGGACCCCGATAGCAGCACATTCGAGCACTTTGGGGTTTGTCATGACGACATCTTCGATTTCATTAGGATAGACGTTGAATCCTGAGACGAGGATCATGTCTTTTTTCCTGTCCACGATCTGGAAGTAGCCGTCGGGATGCATCATGCCGATATCACCGGTGCACAACCAGCCGTTTTTAATCGTTTGGGCAGTAGCGTCGGGTCGGTTGTAGTAGCCCTTCATCACCTGCGGTCCTTTGACCTGTATTTCCCCGACTTCACCCGGTGCCAGCGGGTGGCCGTTGTCGTCCACGATGCGCATGTCAGTTGAGGGCAGGGGCATGCCGATGGTACCGAGCTTGCCGGAGCCATCCAGAGGGTTTACGCTGGCTACGGGGGAGGATTCCGTCATACCAAAACCTTCGACAAGGGGTTTTCCGGTAATTTTCTGCCATTTTTCAGCGACTACTTTTTGTACAGCCATGCCGCCGCCGAGTCCGAATTTCAGGGCGCTGAAATCCAGGGTAGCAAATTCGGGGTGGTTCACAAGGGCATTGAACAGGGTGTTGACTCCTGTCATGCAGGTGATTTTGTAATTCTTGAATTCCTTCATCACGGATTTCAGGTCGCGGGCATTGACGATGAGGATGTTGAGTGCGCCGAGGCTGAAGAGCGCCAGGCAGTTGACGGTGAAGGCAAAAATATGGTATAGTGGCAGGGGCGAGAGGCCAACTTCTTCGCCCTCTTTGAAAGCGGTAGCTCCGATGGCTCTCACCTGCATCATGTTGGCCACCAGGTTTCTGTTGGTGAGCATAGCACCTTTGGCCACGCCGGTTGTACCGCCAGTGTATTGCAACAGAATCGTATCGTCCTGATTTGCCTGGAAGGATTTTATCTGGAATTTTTTACCCTGAGTCAGTGCCTCTCTGAAGGAAACGATATTCGGCAGGTCAAATTTAGGAACCATGCGCTTGATCTTGCGGACGACAAAATTGGTGACCACTCCTTTGGGGAAGCCGAGCAATTCGCCAATGCTGGTCACGATGATGGTATTGATTTGTGTGTTGGGCAGCACCTGTTGGAGGTGGCTTGCGAAGTTTTCACAAATGACAATAGCCTTGACGCCTGCATCCGTGAACTGGTGCAACATTTCACGGGGGGTGTAAAGGGGGTTGGTGTTTACGAGCACCAGGCCAGCCCGCAGGCAGCCAAACAATGCGATTGGATATTGCAGCAGGTTGGGCATCATCAAGGCTATTTTGTCACCTGGCTCCAGGCCTCTGGAGTGGAGGTAAGCTCCAAAATGGGTGGACAGTCGGTCAACTTCCCTGAAGGTTAACTCTTTGCCCATGCAGGAAAAGGCAGGTTTGTCGCTGAACTTTTTAAGCGTTTCATCCAGCAGCTCAACCACTGAACAGTAAGCATTTTCATCAATGTTGGCGGGGACGCCTTTTGGATAATTTTTTAACCAGGGTGCTTGATCGGACATTTCCATCTTGTTTGAAGGTTGCTTGAATTTATTTGAAAGTTCTGATTCGCAGGCAATTGTGATAGCCCCAAAACGCGGCCATCACAATTGCCCGACCCCTCGAACTACTAAACTACCATGTTGCTCATTGATTTTTGCAGGAGGCCGGGGCCTCTGATTTTGTCATTGGGTAAAAGTACAAACTTTCGTTTTTAAAAAAACAATACCGGGGGCGGGGCGAATCAGATATTGCTCAAAAGTGCCCCTGCCTTTGTCAGTGTTTCTTCTGTTTTAGCAAAACATAACCGGATGAGGTTGCCTGACTTCACATTTGAATAAAATGCAGAAAGGGGGATGGCTGCCACCCCGTGTTTCTCAATCAGGTACTCCACAAAAGCCCGGTCCGGCTCCGTGCTGATGGCAGAGTAATCGAAAAGCTGGAAATAAGTTCCCTCGCTTTTGATGGGTTTGAACCTGGAATGCTGCATGGCCTGGAGAAGGAAGTCCCGCTTTTTTTGAAAAAAATCATTCAATGCCAGGTACTCAGTCGGGTCGTTAAAAAACTCAGCGACAGCGTGTTGCATGGGGGTGTTTACAGAGAAAACATTGAACTGGTGCACCTTTCTAAATTCCTTCGTCAGGGGAGGTGGTGCAACAATGCAACCCAGCTTCCAGCCCGTAGCGTGCAGGGTTTTGCCAAAAGAAAAAACGGACAGGCCCCGCTGGTAGATCTTGGGATAGCACAACAGGCTTTGGTGCTGCTGGCCGTCGAAGACGATGTGCTCATAAGCCTCGTCGCTCAGCACCAGGATGTCCCGGTTTTCAGCAATGTGCTGGAGGTATGCCCAATCCGAGTCCTTAAAGGTTTTCCCTGTCGGATTGTGCGGAGTATTGACGATGATCATCCGGGTCTTCCAGGAGATCAGGCGCTCCAACAATTTCCAGTCAATTTTAAACTCAGGGGGCATCATCTCGTAAGTGACGCAAATGCCTCCGTTTACTTCCACTGCCGGGCGGTAGCTGTCGTAGGCGGGTTCGATTAAAATGACCTCGTCATCGGGGCGGATGAAGGCAGAAACAGCGCAATAGAGCGCCTGTGTAGCGCCGGCCGTGATGGTGATCTCCGTATCGGGGTCAACCTGCATACCATAGAGGCTTTCAATTTTTTGGGCAACGAGCTTGCGAAGGGCGGGCACACCCGGCATCGGAGCGTATTGATTTTGACCCTGGCGTATGTATTTTCCAACCAGCTCTTTAAGCCGATCAGAGCAGTCGAAGTTTGGGAACCCCTGCGAGAGATTAATCGCCCCGTGTTTGTTGGCAAGGGCTGACATGACAGTAAAAATGGTGGTACCTACGCCAGGCAGCTTAGAAGAAATGAGCATTTGCAAAGAAATATGATAACTGCCCAGGTGGCTGCGAGGATGTTTTTCCCAAAAAATACCCCCTTGCCAGGCAGTTGCAACATGAAATTATCTGTGCAGCTTCAGGCAGTTTGCCCCAAACCGCGTATTCTTTCAATTTTTATTGCCTTCAAAATAAATGACTGTACTTGCTACCGTGCCGTTAGGGTGGATCTCTATCTCCCGCATTGCAATGCGTAGATGATCCACCTTGAACTCTTCATGCCGCCAGTCAATCTGAAAATAAGTAGAAGGCGTGATGTGAACGGTCAGGTTTTTCAGGCAAAGCGTTCTTTCCACGTGGTAGTGCCCGCAAAAAATGGACAGGTGGTGGGGAACCCTGAACAGCACTTCCTGCAAGACTTCCATGTTGTGCAACGGGAAATTGTTGTCCATGTGTGGTACGCCGGCGATTACTGGTGGATGGTGCATGAAAATAACGCTGTCCTTTTCCAGTTGTGCCAATTCGTGTTCCAGCCAGATGAGTTGCTCTTCCGACACATAGCCGGTAGAAGTTTCGAGGAAGAGAAGGGAATTGGTTTTCGTTTCCCTTTTGTAGTACAACTCCCCCGACACGAGCAGATGCTCCAGATTAAAAGCTTTGGCCATCACTTCGGAATTGTCGTGGTTTCCGGCGATGATGGCATAAGGTATTTTGATAAAATCAAGATGCGACCTAATCCAGGCGTAGATGCCTTCGTCTGCCTGGTTGTAGCACAAGTCGCCGCTAAGCACCAGCAAGTCGGGGGAAGCATTTCTGGCTGCCTTCAAGGCATCGAGAAAGTTGCGTCTGACATCAACCCCATTCGTAACGTCGTTTTCACCAGCGACGTGAAGATCAGTGATCTGAACAATTTTCATACATCAGGATATATTGACTCACCTGTCAACACAGAAGCTCCGTGTAACTCCACAGGTGCTTCACATTTTTACTTAGCGCATGTTGGGGTTTTGGGTGCTTGAAGTGGCGTAGCATCTCTAGGGAGTTGAAAAAGGTAAAAAGCAGGCGAAAAAAGGCCGTTTTTAGCCAAGTGACCCAATCCAAACAGCTTCTGAGTAGTTACCACATTTTAGCGGCAAAATTTCAAGGCAACTGATTTTTTTTATAGAAAACAGCTTCTTGCGCAAATATGTACATTCGCCCGGAAGTATCCGACGATTTTTACCGCAAATATGAATCTGCAAAAACTCAACAGCGCCGTTCAACAATACAAGGCTTTTTTAAAGTCTGAGCCGCAGCACGATCCCTACTGGAAATGGGAGTCCCTGAGAATATTCAGTGAAAACTGGGACATCGAAGCCCTCGATTTCCGCAGTATGTACGATCGAAGCCTGCAAAACTCCCGCACCCGTCGCCTGTGGAAGCGGGAAAACTACGAACCCAAGGACATGATGCTCAAGTTCATCCACCTCAACAGCGAGTTCGTGCGCTACATGTTCCAGGATCTTTTCAATGAAAACAAGGAGGTGGACGGCCGCGTTGACCGCTTTGTTTTTCACTGCGACGAGTTGCTGCGGGAGTACAAAGAAACACATCCCCTCTCTATTGAGAACAGCCACTTTCACGATGACAACTACCAGATGGTGTCCCTTTACCTCGCTTTTCGCTACCCCACCCTGTACGCACCTTATGATTTTGAAAACTTCCGGCAGCTGATGGAGCTGCTCGGAAGCCGCGATGTGCCGAAGGTGAACGACCTGGGCCGCTACTTTAAAGTGATGCGAACCGTGTACAAGTTTTTAGAAAAAGATGAAGAGCTGCGGGAAATTCACCGGCAGCGCCTCAACCTCCATACACAGTTCGGGGGGGAAACCCTGCTGGAGGCGGAGGATTTTATGATCGTCCTCACAGGGTGAAAGTCTAAGATCTTGTTTGCGATTTGGTCACTTGAGCGCAGCTTTCAACCCTGCCTTTCCAGCTCCTCCAGCACTTTTTGCATCTTCCTTTTCCGCTCCTTTGCGTCCAACACAATGGGCTGTGCAGCCCGCTCGGCACAGTCCGTGATGGGGCAGCGTTCGCAGGTCGTATTCACCTCCCGGATGGTGATTGCCGGGTCATCTAAAAACTTTACCCGTTTTCGCAAAGTCTCGTCCACGTAAATGCCGATGGTGATGCTCACATTTTTTCCGGGTGAAGGCTGGGTAGGGCGGGCGACGGTGAAGCACAGGTACTCGTCTTTAGTGCCGAAGTAAGCTGAGCGTTGTGCGCCGACCAGCGACCCGGCATAGCGCCCTGATTGCTGCATTTTCGACAGGTCGGTGAGCAGGGAAAGAGACAGCCAGCGGCGGCAATAGTGCTCGTGCAGTGCGTTGGCATTTTGCTCGTGGCGGCGATTCAGGTGCAATTCCTTGTCTATTTTGAAATAGCCGGACGCCGATGTCTGGATAAAACGGACGATGAATAATTTCTTCAGTCCGAAATACTTAGGCAGGACGTTAGTCATGCGTTGCAGCAGCATCTCAGGTGAGGCTTGGTACTTGCGCATCAAATCCAGTACGAATTCGCCCTCCCAATGAGGCCGGCTAAAAAACGCCTCCATATCGCGCACGAATGCTTCCCGATTCAGCAACAGCGCTGCAGAAAAATAGCCTGCCTTGAAATGGCTCAATACTTCTTCGAAAGAATTGACCCGCAGCAGTTTTGCTGTGTTTGCACGCTCTTTCAGGTGCAGGTAGTTGAAGCCCAGTTCCTTCCCAAACTGAAATGCTTTCTGCATGTCAGTCAGTTTGCTGTTGAGCAGGAGTTTTTTTGTCTTTGGAATAAAAACGGAGCGGATATCGGCCAGCTCCGGATGGGCGGCCAGCCCGCTTTCGACGATGGTGTATCCGAAGCGCTTTTCGAGCAGGCGGGCGAGCAGCTCTACGGGTACAGGCGCCTCGGTAGGCAGCTTGTTTTTTTCGGAAAAAGCCTTTGCTTCCTGCTCGATATCTTCGAAGTAATTGTTGTACAACTCCAGGTAAGAGCGCAGGGCACCGAAGTAGAAATTCTCCTCTGCAAGAGCGTAGTTGCGACTCAGCTCAACCAGTGTGGAAATAAAGGCGCCAACTTTTGCCGGTGCACTAGCAATGATTTCCACGACTTTAGACAGCTCGATATCAAAAAGGTCGAGAGGAAGCTCGTTGAGGAAGTTAGAGTTGAGCAACTCTGCTACCGGCGTGAGGGTTTTGTCCAGCACCGGCGAGCTCAACTCGGCTGCGCTTAAGCCGAGTGCCTGGGCAAGCAATTCAATTTTGTCTTCCTTGGGGAATTTTTTTCCCTTCTCAATCTCGTTGAGATACGATACAGACATGCCTGTCTGTTTTGCAAAATCTGCAAAATTCAAATTGCGCTCCTGGCGAAGCTGTTTTAGCTTCAGCCCGAAAATAATTCGCTCGTTGACCGTTTTTTGGCTCATAAATGCAAAAATAGGAGAGTCGGAGCGAATTTTCGCAAGAAATAAACAGCGCTTAAATGCTGATCTGCAATTTAAGGCGAAAATGATGGGAATGTAGCCGGAGGGAATTTCATCCCTAAATGCTCTGCTGCTTCAGCGAATGAGCGTGGTGAAGCCGCGGTAGTTGAAGGGGGCTCCTCTGGGGCCGGTAAAACTCACGATACAAACGTAAACCCCGGCGTTAGCAGGCTTGCCCGTATTGTTGACCCTGCCATTCCAAGCCTCCGTCGGGTTGTTGGTGTTGAAAACCAACTGCCCGAAGCGGTCCCATATTTCCAGTTTAAAATTCGTGATACCCCGCGTGACGCCGGTTCCTCTGAAGAAGTCGTTGACGCTGTCCTCATTGGGGGTAAAAGCGTTGGGCATGAAAAAAGTCACTTTAGGCTCAACGTCAATGTATTGCACCAGGGTATCCTGGCATTTTTCAGGATGTGTGATGATGAGGGTGACTTCTTGAATACCCGTGTCGGGGAAGTTGTACACAAATTCAGGCTTTTGAGCGATTAGTTTTCCATTGACGTACCAGTCCCAGTGGGCTGCAGCGAAGGATTGGTCCACCAGTTTCACCTCGGGAGAAAAGTTGCTGGGGTTTTCAGGTTCGAAATAAAAATCAGCTACGGGCGGCGGGAGTATTTTCACCAAGCCTGCGAAGGTCGTGTCGGAGTAGCAGCCGATGGGCGAAGTCAGCTCCAGCCGGACGTCAAAAGTGCCCGTATCCTGGTAAACATGGACGGGGCTAATATCGGTACCGGTTTCTCCATCGCCAAAATCCCAGTGAATGTCATAGCTCAAGTCAATTGGGTTGGAGAGGTTGTTAAACAACACCTTTGCAGGAGGGCAACTGGTTGTGTCGTTGGGTTTTACGATAATCAGCGCCGGTATGGGCTGGTAAGTGACCTGGTGTACGACCTGATCCTTACAGCCGTAAGCGTCCCAGACTTCCAGCTCGACAGGCAGGACATTGGGTTCGCTGTAAATGTGGATGGGATCCCAGCGGGTAGTGTCAATGGTTCCATTTCCGAGGTTCCAGCGCCATTTGGCGATGCTACCCTGGCCGTCAATGTAGGATTTGTTAAAAAAACTCACCGGGCCTGCTTTGCAGGTGTCGTATTCAAAGTTGAATTCAGCGATTACCTCGGGCAATATTTCGATGTTGATATTGGCTGTGTCGCTGCACTGGGAGCCGGGGTTCAGCAGGAGTCTGCCAGTATAGGTTCCGGCTTCTGGAAAGTCAACCGTCACGTCCCAGGAGTTATAAGTCAGCAGATCATCCTTCACGTCAAACTCCCAGCGCAGGGAGTCTATACCGGTGATGGAGCTGCTCTGGTTGGTAAAGGGGATGCTCAGTTCGTGGCAAGTTTGGAGGTAGTAGTTGTCTCCATCGGCAATGAGGCCTTCGGTAACAATATCAGCATCTACTGTAGCGGTGCATTGCAAGACGTTGAACTGAAAATCCCGGCGGGTGACGGAAAGCAGCTCTCCATTCCTGTATTCGCTGATACAGATAGCGACTACAAATTGCCCCTGCACGTTGGGCGTCCCTGAGAGCAAGCCAGTCACCGAATTAATGGTAACTGCCGGGTCGCCCCCCATGGGGTTTAGTGGGCTGTAGGGTGGGTTGACAAAGCTGGCTGGCTGATATGGCGGCGGACAGGCAGGGGTCGGAGTGATGGAAAAACAGCCGAAGCCGTTTGCTTGGCCACCTCCCAGCAGGGGCGAACACAGTTCGTAAACCAATTGGTCACCGTCCTGGTCAAAAGCGCTGTGGTTATAGATCAGTGGCTCATTTACGCAGATGGCGATAGGTGGGAAAGTGTTGTACACAGGGCTGTTGTTGCAAACAGCCTGTGCAGCAGGGGTCAACTCTATGGTAAAAGTTGCGCCTACGTCGCCCGGAGTCAAGATGTTGGTAATCGTGGCATTGCGGCAGCATCGCTGGTAGGAAATGTGGTAGCTGGATGCAGAGGGCCAATCTGTAAATTTGTACTGAAAGACATAGATTCCCTCCTGTACGCATACGTTGGGCGGCACTTCCACGCAGGGGTTATCATCCGCTGTGATATTTGTGATATTGCCGGGGTTAACTTGGATATTGGCGAGCGGCGTGTTGCTATTTCCTTTATAGATGGTAAAGGGTGCGTTAAAGTCAAAGCCCGCCCCTGTTGGGTCAGAGCAATCCCGGTACATTTTCATCGTAAACCGGTAAAGCCCGTCACCCAGGCATTCGTAGCTCAGTACGCCCCCGATGATGTGTTTGGAAAAACCTGAAGCAGGCAAACAGAAAATAAGCACAAGCAGGTAGAGGTATTTCATTGTAGATGTCAGGTATCTTTTGCTCAGGTATTTATTTTAAAAAATCGCAACTACTTAAAAGCACTCCGTTCCTCATGGATTATTTGGCGATGAAATCCGTCAAATAACTTTTGAGACAGACTCCTTCTCCCAGGCAGGTACAAAAAAACAAATCCTGAAGGTTATTTCAATAATGTTGCAAAGCCGCGCAGGTCGAAGGCTTCCCCCCTTGGCCCCCGGAATTTTACGACTACCACGTAAACCCCTTGCGGAGCTATTTGGCCGGCATTGTACTTTCTTCCGTTCCAAGCCTCATGGGGGTCATTGGTTTCGAAGAGCTTTTCGCCGTATCGGTCCCAGATAGTCATGCTGAAATTGGTAGCACCTTCTAATATGCCTGTTCCCCGGAATCCATCATTGACGCCGTCGCCGTTTGGCGTAAATGCATTGGGCAAAAAATAGCGCACCTCGGGGATCACATCAAGCATCTGCCAAGTGGTATCTGTGCAGCCGCTTTCGTGAAACACCACCAACTGCACCACCTGGAGGCCTGTGTCCGGGAAGGTATGGGTGGGATTCTGCTCGATAGAAGCGCCGGTGTTTCCGAAAATCCATTTCCATTTCACGGCACCGGAAGATTTGTCGGTGAAAGAAGCTGTGGGCTGGAGGTTGCTGAGCTGGGCCGGTGCATAGGAAAAATCGGCGATGGGACTGGCCAGCACCGTGATCAGATCCTGCCAGGAGGTATCTGTGTGGCAACCCAGGGGAGAAGTGATGTTCAATGAAATGGAGAAGGTTCCAATTTCCTCGTAGGTGTGAACAGGGCTGATTACCCCACTGGTGCCACCATCGCCAAAATCCCAATCCACAGTGTATTGCTCATTAACGGGATAAGACAGGTTGTCGAAAAAGATCTCTGCGGGTTGGCAGCCGATAAAGTCGCTGGGAGCTACGATTAAAAATTGGGGAATGGGGAAATAGCGAATTGTTTTCGTTCTCAGCCCCGTGCAGTTATTGGTATCCCGAATCAAAAGGCTGACTGGCAGATCTCCGGCTATCTGATACGTGTGAGCGGGGTGTTGAAGGTCTGATTTTTGGCTGTCGCCAAAATCCCAGCTCCAGGAAGTAATACTGCCGGGGCCTGCACCTGAAAAAGACTGATCGGTGAAAGCTACCGGCCCTGCGACGCAGGTATCGTAATCAAAGGTGAAGTCTGCCGTGATACCGGGAAAAACATTTACCTGAATGAAGGCCGTGTCTCCACAGGCAGTACCGGGGTTCAACTTCAGCTCGCCGTAGTAAGTGCCAACGCCCGGAAAATCAAAAGTAGGGTTCCATTGGTTGGAGCTTTGTATGTTGCCTCCAATGTCGAACTGCCAACTAAACTGGTTGATATACTGCTTCTGAAAACTTTGATTGGTAAACAGGACCGAGTTGTTTCCGCAGGCATTGACTACGTAATACTGCTTGTCTTGTAGCGTGACGGTGTCATCCTCCTTGATGTCTGCAACAACCGTAGGGTCGCACTTGGCTACGTTGAACTGAAAATCCCGCCGTATTTCACTCAGCAGCTCGCCATTGCGGTATTCTTTGACGCAAACGCCGACGACAAACTGCCCTGTGATATTCGGAATGCCTGACAGAAAACCCGTTTGGCTGTCAATGGTCAAGGGGGGGGTGGAAGCCAGCGGGTTTAAGAACGAATACAGGGGTGCCAGAAATGTCACCGAAGGGAATGGTGGCGGCAGATCGGGATTTGGAGCTACGCCGTTGGGGGCAGTTGGATTACTTTGATCTGTGCCTCCGCCATCATAAGGGGTGCAAAGTTCATAGACCAACTGGTCTCCGTCGGCATCCGTGGCAGAGTGGTCGAAGTCAATCGGCTCGTTGGTGCAAATGACGATGGGGGGGAAATTGTCAAAAACAGGGCTGTTGTTGCAGAGTTGTTGTGCCTTGGCAGTCAGTTCAATGTAGTAGGTGGCCCCTGTCGCACCGGGTGAGACAATATTCGTGATGGTGTTATTGCGGCAGCAACGCTGGTAAATGATATGGTAACTTTCGGTGCTGACCGGCAGGTCCAAATTGAAAATGTACACGCCTTCTTCCACGCAGACGTTTGGCGGAGCGATAAGGCAGGGGTTGCTCAGGGCAGGTAAAATATTAGTGACAGCAGGGCTTTTTAAGTTGATGTTTTTAAACGGCACCTTCTCGTTTCCCCTGTACACTGAAACAGTTCCGACGGTAGGAGAATTGCCCTGGGAATCAAAAAGGGCGCCTCCGCCGAAGCAGTCCCGGTAGATTTTTAAAGTAAATTCATACTTACCCGTTCCCTGGCATTTGTACGTAATCACTCCGCCAATGATGTGTGCGGCCTGTAAGGCCGGATACCTTAGCAACAGCATCAACACAAAAAGCAGAATTTTATAAAATCTATTAGAACCAGACATAATCCGATTTTGGTTAGCCAGATGCAAAGCTGCGTATGAACGCTGCACATTTTAGGGGAGGAAACCCGCCTGCAGGGAGGCAGGGTTGCCTGTCATTGGTTTCCCACTTTTGTAGTAACTACTCAGATGAACAGGAAGGAGAAGCAAAAGTGATTTTTCTTACCTTTTTCCCCGAATCAGGGAGCTTCCTGAGGGTTTCCCCCAAGATTTCCGCCTGCTAAGCAATTGCCTTTAAAAATGCTAAAACACTTTGGCAGCCAAATATTTCAAAAACGCATTCTTATAAAATGTAAGATAGGTAACATTTTTGAGGATACCCCTTTTAATAACGTATAATCCGTTCATGCTGTACGTGCAAACGCTGCTTGAAAAACGTTTCAGAAAGATAAACGTTATTAAGAGCTTGTTTGCGATTTGGTCACTTGGTTAAAAAACGGCCCTTTTTCGCCTGCTTTTTACCTTTTTTCAACTCCGTAGGCATGCTACGCAACTTCAAGCACCCAAAACCCCAACATGCGCTAAGCACCAGATATTTATGCTGACATTTACAAACTCTGGCAAGGTCATGGTTCAAAACTACCCGCTAGACCCCGTTATTTCGACGCTGGAAAAAGGAGGCACCATCCTCTTTCCCACCGATACCACCTGGGGTATTGGTTGCGACGCCACCAACGCGGCGGCAGTTGGGCGAATCCGCGCCCTTCAACAATCTAAAGGCAAAGACCCCCTGGTCACCCTGGTTGCTTCGGTCGAGATGCTGAAGAATTACGTGGCCTACATCCATCCTCGGATAGAAACCCTGCTGAGCCTGCATACCCGCCCGCTCACCGTCATTTATGAAAAGGGCATTAACCTAGCTGAAAACGTCCTCGGTGCTGATGGCAGTACGGCACTGCGCATCCCCAGGGATGAATTTTGCCAATTGCTGCTTCGCACCTTTGGCAAGCCAATCGTGGCAGCTGCTGCTCGGATTGGAGAGACGCCACCTCCTCAGCATTTTGGTGAAATAAGCTCCGCCGTAATCGAAGGTCTGGACTATGTAGTGAAACATCGCCAGATGGAAAAACAAATGGGCGAGCCTTCCGTCATCGCCCGCCTGGGAGAAGATGAAGAGCTGGTCTTTATCAGAGGTTGACCAAACAGCTTCTATGCAGTTACCATTCTTTCAAAAAAGCATTTCTTTGTAAGCCCTAGGAGCTTGGTTGCGTTTTGGTGCTTGAATCGCAAACAAGCTCTTAACGGCTGACCACAACCCTGCCCGCATGAAAAAGATTACTGAAACGCCTTCCCGATATCGCCATTTAGAAAAAATGACCGTGGCAGAACTGCTGCAAAACATAAACCAGGAGGATCAGTGCGTGCCCCTCGCCGTGCAAAAGGCAATCCCTTCTATCGAAAAATTGATAGTGGCTATCGTGGAAAAAGTCAGCGAGGGTGGGCGGCTGTTTTACATCGGTGCAGGAACCAGTGGCCGCCTGGGTATCCTGGACGCCTCCGAATGCCCTCCGACTTTTGGCGTCCCTGCCGACATGGTCATCGGCATCATCGCTGGAGGGGAAACAGCTTTGCGAAAACCGGTCGAATTTGCCGAGGACAGCCTCACTCAGGCCTGGGAAGATTTGAAAGCCTGGCACCTGGACAGGCAGGACCTCGTTGTGGGAGTTGCTGCTTCAGGTACCACTCCCTACGTCGTTGCCGGTTTGGAAGATTGCAAAGCGAACGGCATCGTCACCGGCTGCATCACCTGCAACCCTGGCAGCCCCCTCGCTGCCGTCGCTGATTATCCCGTGGAGGTGATCGTCGGCCCTGAATTCGTCACCGGCAGCACCCGAATGAAATCCGGTACCGCCCAAAAACTGGTGCTGAACATGATCTCCACTTCGCTGATGATTCGCCTGGGCCGGGTGAAAGACAACAAGATGGTGGACATGCAACTCACCAATCACAAGCTGCTCGACAGAGGTACCCGCATGGTAGCCCAGGACACAGGCCTGCTCTACCAGGATGCCCGCAAACTGCTGCTGCTGTACGGCAGCGTAAGGGCTGCTGTACAGGCCCATTTCAAGAATCCGGCAGAGGAATAAGAATCAAAAAAAGTAACTACTTAGGTAACTATGCTACTGATGATCAATAACTTAAAAAATAATCTAATATTTTCAAAATATCTGCAAAATTTGTAAGCAATTGCTCCTCAAATTTTTATAAAATAAGGGAATTATTTCATAAATCATTGATTCTCAAATAGTTTAAGCACTTAAGTAGTTGCCAAAAAATAAAATATACATTCTATTTTTTCTTCGCACCTTAGAGCTTGTTTGGATTTGGCTGCTGGAGAGAAAAAGGCGACTTTTTAGCCCGCTGTGCTAAGAGCTTCCCAGTCAGGCAGCCTCGTTGTTCTCTTTTGCGAAGCTGAAAAACAGGTGAAAGGTTTCTCCTTTTTACATCGGCGCCAAATCTCCCGGTGTTTTGATTTTACATTGCTTTTTCACTTACCTGCCTGCAATTTTTTCAGCAACCCTTCCAGCTCCTCGTAGCTGTCCATTTCCCCCTGTTTTGTTTGCCGCCCATTTTTGTTGAAAATCAAGGTAAATGGAATTGCTCCATCCCAACCAGGGCTGACCTTGTCGAGCCAGGCGTCGTAATCAATATCTGCCAGTACGATGACGTTTTGTTCGAGATTTCGCTCCTGCACGAAGGGGGTCAGTTTTTGGGGAATGTCCTTCGGAAAATCCAGGCTCACCAACAAGATCTTCACCGACTGGTTACGGTATTCCCGGATGAGTTTTTCAAAATAGGGGAACTCTGTCATGCAGGGTTTGCACCAGGTTGCCCAAAAGTTCAACACGTAGGTGGTGTCGTTCCCGTATTTCAACTGGGGTTCAAATTCACTGAAAGCCATGAGCACCGGAAAGGGGATCGTGTCTGCCTGGCGGGTGTCTGTTGCCGGGAGGCTCGCCGGATAGGGGCCGGCTTCGGGTTGTTTGGTATGGCAGCTCAGTGCCAGGAGAGTGAGGAGCAGCGGAATGAAGATTTTCATGGCGTATTTTATTAAAATTCAAAAGTGGGATTGGCCGGCTCTCTATCCACTATCTACGAGGTGGCCTTGTTTTGCTGACTGGACAAAGAGAAGGCGGTGTGGCTGCCTCAGCAACGGATTGAAAAGGGGTTTTCACCCGCGCAGCCAGGGAGTCAGAGCTTCTGCAATGCGTCGGTCATTTGACAGCCGGGGAACTTTGTTTTGGCCGCCGAGTTTGCCTTGCGATTTCATGTAGCTGCGGAAAGCATCGCGCTGCAAGGCTCTGATTTTCAGTGGCTGGAGAATCTTGCCTTTGATGAGATCCTGGTAGTAAATATTTTGCCTCACCATTTGTTCATCAAGGCGACGGGCGAAACGCTCCAAGTCATCTGGCACCTGGTCGAACTCTACAAACCATTCGTGGTAGGGCAGCCCTCCTTCCGGTGGTGTCACCTGGGGAGCTACGGTGAACTCGACGATGCTGAGGCCTGAATCATTTGCAACGGCTTGCATTGCTTCGTCCACCTCCTTGCCGATGACGTGCTCACCAAAAGCGGAGATGAAATGCTTGACGCGTCCGCTGACGACCAGACGGTAGGGATTTTTTGAAACGAACTGCACCAGGTCGCCGAGATTGTAAGCCCAAAGTCCTGCATTATTGTTGATGATGAGTGCGTAATTGACGCCGATTTCTACCTCCTGCAGGCTGAGGCGGGTGGGATTTTTGCTAAAGATCTCCTCCTGCGGTACGAACTCGAAGAAGATTCCGGAAAGTGCATTTAACAAAAGCCCTTGCTCCGTCTGGCTGTCCTGGAAGGCAATAAAGCCTTCGCTGGCGGGATAGGTTTCCACACTATCCAGGCGCCTGCCTACGAGTGTTTCGAGGCCAGCCCGGTAGGGCTCAAAGTTGATGCCGCCGTAAACAAAGACTTCGAAGTTTGGAAAAATGTCCCGGATGTAACGCTTCCCGCTCCGCTCAATGAGCCGCTCGTAGTACATCTGCACCCAGGGCGGGATGCCGCTGATGAGGCGCATATCCTGCCCGAGTGTTTCGGAGATGATAGCTTCCAATTTTTGCTCCCAGTCTTCAATGCAATTGGTGGTGAAACTGGGCAGTTGGTTGGTGCGCAGCCAGGCAGGCACCTCGTGGTTGACGATACCAGAGAGCCTACCTGTAGGGATGCCGCCGACCATTTCCAGCTTGGGGCTGCCCGAGAGGAAGATCATTTTACCGTCCAGCCAGTTGCCTTTGCCGGTTTGTGCGTAGTAGTTGAACAGGGCATTGCGGGCGGTACCGAAGTGGTTGGGCATGCTGTCGGTAGTCAGGGGTATGTACTTCACGCCGGAGGTGGTGCCGGAAGTTTTAGCAAAGTACTTTGGCCTGCCCGGCCAGAGGACGTGTTGTTCTCCCTGTTTGATCCGGTCAATCCAGGGCCTGAATGCTTCGTAATCGCGCAAGGGCACCTGCGCCCGGAAAGCCTCGTAGTTTTTAATTTTATCAAAGCTGTGTTCCCGTCCAAAAGCGGTTTGGCTGCCTTTTCTGATAAGTTGCTGAAAAACCAGAGCCTGTGCGGCAGGAGCATCAGCGCTCCAGCGTGCAATTCGGCGGGCAATCAGCTTGGCGAAGGGTTTGAGCAGGTGGGATTTAAGGCGCATGGCAATCATTTTTGTAACGACTCAAGAGGTAGCGGGAGGAGGAAGAAAACATGAAATTTTTTCTTAGAGCTTGTTTGCGATTTGGTCACTTGGCCAAAAACGGCCCTTTTCCGTCCTATTTTCTCCTTTTTTCAGTTCCGTAGCGCCGCTACGCAACGGAAAAAAGGAGAAAAATTGACGAAAAATTGCTCGTTTTCAGAGGGTGTTGGGGTTGGGCTGCCGGAGATAAAAAGATGTCTTTTTAGCCCGGTAAGGAACGTGCCGGAAATAAGTTGGGTATTTCGGCGAGTGTGTTTTGGGGGCTGGCAAGGCAGTGAAATAGGCGCAT
>WBZO01002320.1_pt2 | contig 16705 bp, 14 predicted proteins | sample 5204261 | NCBI WGS metagenome assembly WBZO01 (sample SAMN12412400, study PRJNA552823) | activated sludge metagenome | isolation source: activated sludge from anammox sidestream of wastewater treatment plant... | place: USA: North Carolina | collected 2017-09 | reverse complement strand
TGTAGGTATTCCAACCTGTAGTAATATTTGCAGTAGCGGCAGTATATACTTGCACTAAGCCTGTATTATCAAATGCCGAACTCGGTGGTAAATCGTTAACAGTAGTACATTTCATTTTAATGGTAAAGTTTGGATATGATGTTGTACCATTAATTGTAGTTACAAAAAACGAAATGCTTGAAAGTTTACCAGCTTGTACACCTGCTGCAATTAATTCACTAGCTCTAAATAATAATTGGTGTCTTGTGTTTCTATAAAAGTTTCCATATATAGCAGGATATGATGTTGTTGAGTTTACTGTTGTACCATTACCAATCTGTACTACATTAGGCGAAGAACATCCTCCTGTTGAAGATAAACCACATGTACTAGGAGCTACATCGCCAAAACTTAAGTTAAATGTAGTCTCTTCAGGAAAACATAAAACGGTATTAGTAGGTGTAATAGTAAAGTTAGTTTGAATAACACCAATAGCAACTGTATAATTGTAAATACAAGTACCATCATTAATAACTGCTGTGTATGTGCCTGGGGCAAGCGGCGATAAAGTTTGTGTAGTTGCACTTGAACTCGTATTTAATACCACATTAGAAGAAGTAGGTCCAGTTACATAATAACTATATGGAGCTGCAAATGGCGTATTTAAGTTTAGAACTGTTGATCCATTTGTATTATTAGGACAAACATTAGTAGTGTTTGAAAAATAAGCACTTCCGCCAGTAATTTGGTTTAGCGTATATTTTATAGAATCTCTACAACCTTGGGCATTATTATAAACTACAGTAAAAATATCACCGTTAGTTGCATTATTAATATACATCGTATCATTATTACCAAGAGGTGCAGCAACTGGTGTGTTATTAAAATACCATTGATAATTTGACCCACCTGCTAAAGCAATAATGGTGGAGTTTCCACAAAATGCTTTAGACATAGCTTGGAAGAATGGAGGTGAAACACCCACAGATAAGTTTGCAGAAGCTTGACCACAGGTAGTAGATGCTACTACTACACTATAATTTCCAGGTGCTAAACCTGTTGCTGTTTGGTTATTTGATACAACTTGACCTGTTCCTGTATTTGTCCATGTATAAGTATAAATACCATTACTACCATTAGCTTGAACCGAAGCTGTTCCTGAATTACCACCAGGACACGAACTTGTAGAGTTTAAGTTGATAATGTTTACAGTTGTAAACCCTATGGAAACCGTTTGCGATAAAGCACATCCACCAGGTGATACCATTGTAACTGTATAAGTGTCTCCTGGGGTAGCTGGCGATTGAATTAGGGTATCGTTTGTTGCACCAGCAATAATACCACCTGGCCCATACCATTGATAATTATTAAAACCAGTTGGAGCTATTAAAGTAGCAAAGTTTGAGCCCGAACACATATTAGCATAAGGTGTACCTATTCCGCCACATTCTGCATCTACATAAGCATAACCCCAGTGTCCACCTAAAGTACAACCTCCTACTTCAAAGTTTATTGACACATTTGTTCCAGCTGGTAATGAAGATAAATCTACAGAGTAGTATTGCCATTTTCTATAATAGGTAGGATCAAAACTATTGCCAATTACAGATAATTTTAAAGAATCTGAAGGCAAACTAGATTTCGGATTAAATGTATATGAAGTACAACCAGGTAAAATTACACCTGTAGCTTCGTTTTTTACTTCTACTTTAAAATAAGGTGATTCTTCTGTAGCATGACCGCTTGGATTTTGTAATACTACCGCATAACTAAACGATAAACGTAAGTTAGTAGGAGATACTGTAGTAATGTATTTTAAACGACAAGCTCTGTAGTTTGAGTTTGTTCCATTCATACGAACTGAAACTGGGTCGAAACTAAAAGGAGAAACAAAAGGAATATCAGAAATAGTTTGTGTTCCAACTGCTCTACAAGCAGCAGAATCGTATCCATTAATGGTTAGGTAATTTGGGTCAACTGGAGGCAAAGATAAAATGGTATGATAATTAATCGTGTTTGCTTGCGACACATTATTACCAGCTGTATTAATAATTGTAGTACCTGTAGGGGTATAATTAGGATTTCCACCCAAAGGACCTGTAGATACAGTTCCGATTCCACCCGTCCAACCTGTAAAGTTAAATTGTTCAAATCCCATATTTGGACAACCAACACTCATGGGTTTATTTGGTTCAAGATAAATAACAGATTCATATACACCTTGTGTACCAGCCTTTTCGTAAGGCGAATGATGATGAGTTTCTTTAGCTAATGCTTTTTTAGAAGAGAAATCGTTTCTCAAATAATTTACATAGCCTTCTATCTCCGTTGATTTAAGATTTTTAGCTTTAGCTTGTGCTCTTGCTGCTGCTTCATCAAACACATTAGGATCTTTCTTTGTTTCAACTGGTCTGTTTTGAGCCAACGACGCAATACTAGCAAACGCTGTTAAAATAATTAGTAGATTTTTTTTCATAGTTAGATTTTATAATAAAAAATAACAGACATGTAATTTTCTACATATCAGGTATCTTATTTTTAACCAAAAATAGACCTTTTTTTTATATTTACAATGTTATTTTGTCGAAATTTTGAAGTTTAACATCTTAAAAAATTCAGTGCAATATTGGATTCCTAAATTATTTAGAAGGTTTTTATGATATCTATTTAAAATTTCAATTCAGAGTGAAACTAAATTTTAAACATAGCTTAGATAATTGAGCATTTAATATAACTTTGCAAAACATTTATTGTATATGGCATCTAATAAAAACTCAAAATTTATTGCACTTACTTGGTTCTTAGTTTGGCTGCCATTTCTATCAATACTTTCAATTATTTCTTTAATTTCTTTCGAGATTTTTTTTGATTTACCGAGTGTATCAGAGTTACAAAACCCTAAAAGCAATTTAGCTACTGTGGTATATAGTAGTGATATGAAAATTTTAGGCAAATATTATGCTGAGAATAGGGTAAATGTGAAGTATTATGAATTAGATACTAATTTAGTAGAAGCCCTTATTGCTACAGAAGATGCTCGATTTAAGGAGCATAGTGGTGTAGATTTGAAAGCGCTTGGTAGAGCTGTTTTTGGCGCACTTACAGGGAGTTCTAGTAGTGGTGGCGCGAGTACTTTGTCGCAGCAATTAGCTAAAATGATGTTTCCGCGTGAAAAACTAACAAAGTTTGAAACAGTAATTAGAAAATTAAAAGAATGGGTGATTGCAGCCAGACTGGAACGCAATTACACCAAAGATGAAATTTTAGCGATGTACCTAAATAAATTTGATTTTTTACACCTAGCTGTAGGAGTTAAGTCTGCTGCTCAAATTTATTTTAATCGTTCTCAAGATAGCTTAGAAATTCAACAAGCTGCAATGTTAATTGGGATGGCTAAAAATCCTTCGTTATTCGATCCTATAAAACGACCAGATGCTACTAAACAAAGACGTAATGTGGTATTAAATCAAATGGTAAAGTATGGCTATTTAACCGAACAAAAATATGATAGTTTAAAGAATTTACCACTTGGTTTAGTTTATCGTCCAGAAGACCACAATGATGGCCCTGCACCTTATTTTAGAGAGTATTTGCGTGAGAATTTTATGCGCGAATGGTGTAAAAATCACATTAATCCCGAAACCAATAAACCATATAATATTTATAAAGACGGGTTGAGGATTTTTACAACTATTGATACACGTATGCAGCAATATGCTGAAGAAGCTGTTGCGGAGCATATGACGGACTTACAGAAACAATTTAGTAAAGAATGTAAAACAAAACGAAATGCACCATTTGCTTGGAATGTAAATAAAGAACAAATTCAAAATATTATGATTAGTTCCATGAAACGAAGTGATAGATACCGTTCACTTAAAAACATGGGATTATCGAGTGAGCAAATTTTGGAAGAATTCAAAAAGCCTGTAGAGATGACAGTTTATAGTTTAAGAGGAGATATTGACACTGTAATGTCGCCTTGGGATAGTATTCGATATTATAAGAGTTTTTTACATACAGGTTTTGTAGCCATTGAACCTTCTTCGGGGTATGTTAAAGCTTGGGTAGGTGGTGTTAATCACAAGCACTTTAAATTTGACCATGTAAAAGTTGGGCGCCGGCAAGTAGGCTCTACTTTTAAGCCTTTTGTATATGCTCTAGCCATACAAGAAGGTTATTCTCCTTGTTATCAAGTACCAAATGTAAAAACTTGTATTGAAATACCCGGACAACCCGCTTGGTGCCCTGAGAATTCAGATGGTGCTAAAGGAACAGGAAAAATGGTAACTTTACGTTATGCGTTAGCAGGCTCTATAAATTATGTTACAGCATGGGTGATGAAGCAATTTGGTCCCGAGGCGGTTATTAAATTAGTGCGTCGTTTAGGCATAACCTCACCTATTGAGTCTGTTCCCTCTATAGCACTTGGAACTCCAGATATTTCAGTGTTCGAAATGGTAGCAGCTAATGCCACTTTTGCTAACAAAGGCACACATATTGAACCTACTTTTGTAACAAGAATTGAAGATAAAAATGGAAAAGTACTCGAGGAGTTTTTTCCAAATAGCGATGAGGTGTTTAGTGAAGAACGTGCTTATGTGATGATACAGCTAATGCGTGGAGTTGTAGATTATGGAACCGGTGCACGCTTAAGATTTAGATACGGATTGAAAAATGAAATTGCTGGTAAAACTGGTACTACACAAAACAATGCAGATGGTTGGTTTATGGGTTTAACTCCTGATTTAGCTGCTGGTTGTTGGACAGGTGGAGAAGATAGAAGTATTCATTTTAATTCTACCAACGAAGGCCAAGGAGCTAGCATGGCTTTGCCTATTTGGGCTAAGTTTTTTCAAAAAATATATGCCGACCCTAGCTTAAAGGTTAGTAAAAATGGTTTTGAAAAACCCAAAAATATGGGTAATATTGAACTGGATTGTTCTAAATATGATGCTGAAACTGAAAAAGAAAATCCTATTCAGGATTTTGATTTTGAAGAATAATGATATAAATAAAAATTGAACGTATGATTAACCGAGTAGTTAAAAATGCCGAAGAGGCAACAAAAGACATTAAAGATAACGCCACACTATTAGTTGGTGGCTTTGGATTATGTGGTATTCCAGAAAATTGTATTGCAGCAATAGTAAAAAAAGGAATTAAAGGGCTAACTTGTATTAGTAATAACGCAGGGGTTGATGATTTTGGGTTAGGCTTATTATTGCAAAACAAACAAATTAAAAAAATGGTTGCTTCTTATGTTGGTGAGAATGCTGAATTTGAACGTCAAATGTTAAGTGGAGAACTAGAAGTTGAATTGATTCCTCAAGGAACATTAGCAACGCGTTGTTTAGCGGCAGGTTATGGAATGCCTGTAATATATACGCCAGCGGGTGTTGGAACAGAAGTAGCTATTGGTAAGCCTGTTCGCACCTTTACATATAATGGACAAACTAAAGAATACCTTGAAGAAAAAGCATTTGAAGCCGACTTTGCTATAGTTAAAGCTTGGAAAGGAGATACGGCTGGTAATTTAGTGTTTAGATATACGGCTCGTAACTTTAATCCTATGATTGCTATGGCCGGAAAAATTACGATTGCAGAAGTAGAAGAATTAGTGGAGGTTGGAGAATTAGATCCAAATCAAATACATACACCTGGTATTTATGTGCATCGTATTTTTAAAGGAGAGAAATACGAAAAACGTATAGAACAAGTAACCGTTAGAAAAAAATAATGAGTAAAGTAGCAATAGTGAAAGGGAATATTGTATATATTTTTATAATAGTATTATTTACTGCAATAGTGTCTTCATGTTCAAACAACTCAAACAAAATTGAAGAAAAATGCACTTTAGTTTACACACATTCTACCAATTTTGAAGATACTCTAATTAGAGTTGAAACCAAAGGCGATGCTCATTCAGGGAATTATTTCTCAAGAGCTGACAGTGCTAATATTTATGGCAGTGGGTTTATTTTTAATGTTCATGATAGTTTGTTGCAGGCCAATATAAGAGTGAAATTTGAAGGATGGGTGAGAGTGGGAGATCTGTCGCATAATAAGGACTTTGCTTTATCGTTAGAAGATGGCAATGGACACATTTTAAAGTGGGAAAAAGTTGATTTTAGAAGTCATATAGCTGAAACCAACAGATGGACTCAGGTTATAGATAGTATTACGTTCCCAGCCAACATTATAAACAGGAATGGTTTAATCATAAAATCATATTCATTTAACCCAGATGGTAAATCGACATTAGATTGTGATGATATAAAGTTATTGTATTATAAAATTGTAAAAAAAGAATAAGCATGTTAGATAAGAATGGAATTGCAAAACGTATTGCACGAGAAGTAAAAGACGGAATGTATGTTAACCTTGGAATTGGCATACCTACTTTGGTAGCTAATTATATTCCGGATGGCGTAAATGTTGTGCTACAATCCGAAAACGGTATATTAGGCATGGGACCTTTTCCGTTTGAAGGAGAACAAGATGCAGATTTAATTAATGCAGGTAAACAAACTGTTACTTTATTACCGGGTTCATCTATTTTCGATTCAGCTACCAGTTTTGGAATGATTAGAGCACAGAAAGTAGATTTAACTATTTTAGGAGCTATGGAGGTAAGTGAACAAGGTGATATTGCTAATTGGAAAATTCCGGGCAAAATGGTGAAAGGCATGGGAGGCGCAATGGATTTAGTAGCTAGTGCCAAAAATATTATTGTGGCTATGCAACACGTTAATAAAGCGGGTGAATCAAAATTATTACCTAAGTGTGAATTACCACTTACAGGCATTAAATGTGTAAAACGCATTGTAACCGAATTAGCAGTTTTAGAAGTTGTACCAGAAGGAGGTTTCCGTTTATTAGAGAGAGCTCCTGGCGTAAGTGTAGAGCAAATTAAAAATGCCACTGCAGGTAAATTAATTGTGGATGGAGAAGTTCCAGAGATGGTTATTTAAATTACAATTAGTTTTAGTATTGCCTAATAAAACATCTTGGGAAGCTTATTATTAAGAATTAAATGAAGGTTTTAACAATTATAATACCAGCATATAACGAAGGGAAAACCATACATCGAATTCTTGATAAAGTAAAGAATGTAACATTATTAAATGAACTTGAGAAAGAGGTTGTCATTATAGATGATAATTCAAAGGATAATACCGAAGAGATTATTCAAAAGTACCAAGTACAATATCCAGATTTGAATATTCAATATTTCAAACATGACTCAAACCAGGGAAAAGGCGCAGCTTTACACACAGGTATAAAAAAAGCTACAGGCGATTATATAATTATTCAGGACGCAGATTTAGAGTATAATCCTGAAGAATATAATGTGTTACTTAAGCCTGTAATAGATGGAATGGCGGATGTGGTTTATGGTAGTAGGTTTATAGGGAGTAACCCGCACCGAATCTTGTTTTTTTGGCATTCAATAGGAAATAAATGGTTGACACTTTTATCGAATATGTTTACCAATTTAAACTTAACAGATATGGAAACCTGCTATAAATTATTTAAAGCAGATATTATAAAAAAAATCCCATTAAAGGAAAAGCGATTTGGTTTTGAGCCTGAGGTAACTGCAAAAATCTCACGTATACCAAATGTCCGAATCTATGAAGTTGGAATTTCATATTATGGAAGAACATATGAAGAGGGTAAGAAAATTGGATGGAAGGATGGTTTTAGAGCTATATATTGCATTTTAAAGTACGGCTTATTTAGGAATTAGTTATTGGATTTTTTTGAAACCCAGTTTTTAGATGTAGCTAAAGACATCATTTCTTCATCACCGCTACTATCACCATAAACAATTATTTGAGAATAATCGCTTATTTGAATTTCATTTAATATTCTATTCTTTTTTTCTAAGTAGTTGCAATTCTTTGTAGAAAATTTTCCCTCGAAAATATGATTACAGTACTCTAGTTCTGTGCAAATAAATTTAATTTGATGCTTCAAACAAAATTGTTTTATCCAAATTTCGGGAGAAGCAGATACAACATAGATCTCTGCGTTTTGATTTTTGAATTGGTTTATTTTTGTTATAAACTCAGGTTTTATAATCTGTTTGGTTTCTAAGTAATCTATAAAATGCTTACCTTTTTCATGAATCCAATGGATATTTCTACCTTTTAAGAAGTATGTCAAGATACTTAACTTTAAAGTTTCGGCATTAATGATATTTATTTTATGTAAAAAATATTTATGAAGATGTAAGAAAAAACCTAACAAGAATTTAATATAGTTAAACGAAAATTTAAAGAACAAAGGGAATGTGTCTTTGGAAGTGATTGTGCCATCAAAGTCAAACAAAACAAGTGTTTTCATTTATTTTTTACATATGATGAAATAATGAGGATAAACGAAAGTGGTTTGTTTAAAATTTTCTTCAATAGTAAATCCTATTGACAACAATAAATCTATTACTTTATTATAAGTTAATTCATGTCCTATTTCGCCCGCAAAAACTAAATCATGGATTTTATTGAATATTACAAAAGGATGAGAAGCGTTTATATCTTTGAATACTAGTGTTGTGCCAGTATTCATTTTATTGTATATTTCTTTGATGAAGTCCACCTGTTGGTCTTTTGGGACATGATGGATTACATCTATTAAATAAATGATTTCATAGTCCTTCATGTCCTCTGGCAATGTTTTTCCATCAAATACAGAAAACGTTAATTCTTTTTTTCCTTTAAAATCAGCATTTATCTCTTTTGCATTATTTACGAGTCGTTCATTTATTTCAACACCTTTTATTTTTGTAACAGATGTATAATTTGCAATTAATGAACAAAATTGACCAGAGCCACATCCTATATCAAACATTGATTTCTTGTTACCTACCAAAGCAATTAATCTATCAAACGGACAGATTATAGGACGATATTTAATTTTTAATTTATCAATGAACCCAGCATTAGTTGTTCTTGATGTTAGATAATTAATGATTTCGCTATTTTTAATCATACTTTTAGATAAAATATATAATAGTTATAAAAAATAATACCCATAATAAAATTACGATTTGTATAAATATATCTTTTAATAATACTTTTGATGGAGAGCCACTTTTTTCATGTACGAGTGTGATTTGTAGATAACGTAAAATAGCAAGTATTACAAAGATGGTTGATATATATGGGTGCTTTCCATTAAATCTTGTAACTACTTCGTTTGATGTAATATATAAAAGATATGAAACAATTAATGTAGCGCAGAGAATACTAATGGTACTTGTGATAAATTCTAAATTATAACCTTTTATAGATTCCCGCATTTCAGAACCAGTTTGGTTAAGAATTAGCACATCATCTCTACGTTTTGCAATAGCTATAAATAAAGCTAATAGAAAGGTCATAATATAAAGCCAATGGGATACGGGAACATGAGTAAGTACACCACCCGCAGATACTCGAAGTACAAAACCAATAGAAATAATAAATGTATCAACTAAGCTTATTTGCTTAAGTCCAAGAGAGTATAAAATATTCAAGAAGAAATAAAAAAAGATAATTAGGAAGAATGTTTTATTTATTTGAATTGAAAATATTAATGCACCAATTATAAGTAAGAAAAATAGAAAAATTGCAGTTGGTTTGTTGATTTCACCAGAAGCTATAGGCCTATTTTTTTTAGTAGGATGTTCTTTGTCTTTCTCATAATCCATGAAGTCATTAAGTATATAAACACTACTTGCAATACAACAAAATCCAAGGAAGCCTAATATGGCTAATGTTAATTTTTCTATATGAAGAATCTGACCTGAGAAAAAGAGAGGGGCAAAAATAAAAAGATTTTTAGTCCACTGATGTACTCTTATTAGTCTAATAACACTCTTCATTATTTAGTTTATGAGTTATATTTTATCATTTTCCTTTTCTTCTAAGCTTAAAATATATTCAGCATCCATTTGAAGAACTTCTTCATAGGTTTTTCCCCATTGTTTTGCCTTTTCTTTTATTTGGTTGTTCCATGGAATTGATTTTTGGATCTTTTCTTTTGCTTCGTTAATTTTTCTATCATTAATAATTTTAAATAGCTCTTCATTTGTTAGAGTAGTCTTAAAATCTTCTGTATCTATATATCCCCAATCGTAATTGTAACTTATCTTTTGTTTTATTATATTTAATGTATTATCATCTATTCCAAGTGTTTTTAAATCATCTATTTTGTTTCTATGGACTAGAATTTTCTTTGGTTGTCGTTTGTAAAAAAAGATATAAGGAGAATTAAATTCATCAAAATTTGAGAAAGGACGTAATCTCATTGCAAAGATATGAGGGTCTGGATTGTAAAATTTCTCCGCATTACGATAGAACCATTTTGCTAAAGGTCGATTATATAACCCTGCATAATCGTATTCATTAAATTGTTGATGATAAATACAGGTTGATATTTGCGAAATGGAAAATAATATGAAAGTGATAATTGATATTTTATATGATTTTTTTGAGATAAGATAAAACACAGGTATCATTATTATGATACTCACCCAAGTGCCGTATCTGTTTATGATTGACATGCCATGATTCCAATTCCCCATAGTAGATACTGTAATGGAAATTATCAGTAATGCTAAAGGGGTTAGTAGTAATAATGAGAACTTCTTTAATGTTGCACATTGTCTAATTTGTTCAAAATATAAATAAATTGATGTAAGTAAAATAAGAGGAATAGCTAGTATAATCCCTAAATTGAAATCAAAATAAAATCCAAATATCCTATTCATTGTAATATACTTATAATCCAAAAAACCAACATCTTTAATAAGGTTTGTAGTTTTAAAGTGGAAATAATAAAAGAGAGGTGCTAAAAGAAAAACACCACTTACTAGACCGATTTTAATGAAATTAAGAATTGTACGAGGAAGTTTAAAAAGAGCATGCAATGATAAAAGAGCAAGAAAAATTGATAAAGGTTGATTTTGAAGACATGCAATAGAAATAAAAAATAGTCCAAACAAATAGTTTTTATTTAGGTATAATATAAGACCAATACAGAGAAATGTCATTGTATAAACTTCAGGATGTGACCAATTCACATACCAGAATGGAGCACTAAAACAAAAACATATGGCAGATAAAATGCTTATTAAAGGATGAAATGGAGTGTAAAAGATCAGAAATGCACAAGTAATGATTATTAAAACAGAGTTTGTTATAAAGAAAGAATGAACAGGCTTTATCTCACTCATTACTGAGTAAATTGGGGTATTAATTAATGAATATGCCCAAAAATGATAGCTATACCATTTCCCATGTGCGTTTGCAAAATATTCTGATAATCTTGTTAAATATTGAGGAGGCGTATTTTTTAACTTTTCCGTTAAATTATCAATATAATCAAATTTAGGAAATTGATACCAGTCTCCATATGATTTAATTACTTTTAATTTAAATGATTCAACATCATTAATTGTTATATCAGGTGTGCCGTGATTTATAAATGCTTCTGTCATTAGAACATATTCAAAGCCATCACCACAGATATATGGGAGTTTAAAATCAGTATAATTTTTATAAAGTAAGACACTACTAAGAATTAATAAAGTAAGCCCTTTAAATATTATAATTTTAAATTTCATTTATTAAAGTAAGGCACTAATATAATTAAATTAATAGAAATATATACTAAGTAAATGAAACTGTTGAGGGACATTTTGTGCCAGATTTTTGGAATAAGAATGATTTTGTACAATGGTATTTCTGGAACCAAAGTAATCATTCTATTTACATTGATGATTTAATTTTGGAAGCGTATGAACCAATAAAAGATGAATCGGTGTTTTAAATCATCAAAATTTGTGTTAAATGTCATTAACTTGATGATGTGATTTCTGATTGTTTTTATTACTTTTGTGTAGAAATGAAAAGATTGATTGCTGCATCATTATTAATTATATTCACTACGTTTAATGTAGTGGTTATTTATTCGATGTATAGTAAAGGGATTAATACTTCTATTTCGATGACAGAAGAGGAAGAAACGCACAAAGAAAATTTTAAATTAATAAAGTATTCTAGGTCAAAATTACATGTAATAGATCAAGTAGATAAAAGCCCTCTGTTTTCTACTTATTTAATCAAACATTATAAGGATGTTTGTATTGATGTAATAGTTCCTCCACCGAACATTGCTTAATAAATACTCAAATTAAGAGTATTGTGGTTCTTAGCTTTTTTCAAGCTGAGACTTTTCAATAATAAATTCTAAATACCTTGATTGAAGGCACGCTAGCTCTTTACTTGGAGTTATGTGTACTTGAGTGAATGTATGTAATCTTAGATTAATTCAATGGAGAATCAAAATATAGATTATAAAGGTTAAAGCAGTCTCAACTACTCGAAGCGCTCTTCATTAATTGTGTTCTCAAATTCAATGTATTTAGGATAATAAACATTAATCTATAAAATCGAACTATATAAAACATGAAACAATTTTTTTCAAATATTAAATTTGATGCACCATCTAGTTTAGTGGTTTTTTTGGTGGCTTTACCTTTGTGTTTAGGGATTGCCTTGGCCTCTACAGGAGAAAACCCAATTCTGTTTTCAGGAATCATAGCGGGTATTGTAGGAGGAATCGTGGTAGGTGCAATTAGCGGTTCTCGTTTGGGTGTTTCTGGTCCTGCTGCGGGGTTAATAACTATAGTTATTGCTGCTATTGCTACATTAGGTAGCTTTGAAGCTTTTTTAGTAACTATTATTTTAGCAGGGGTTTTACAAGTAATAGCTGGATTTTTGGGAGCTGGATTAATTGGTGCTTATTTTCCATCGGCAGTTATTAAGGGTATGTTGGCTGCAATTGGTATTACTTTAATTTTAAAAGAGATTCCACATCTTGTTGGTTTTGATAAATCATTATTAATAAATGGTTCGGATGAGCACTTTTTAGGCGAATTAAATAATGCCATGCAAGCCATTAATCCAGGTGCTGTACTTATAGCTGCCGTGTCATTAAGTATCTTAATTTTATTTAATACTACTTTTATGAAACAAATAAAGCTTTTTAAGTTCGTACCTGGTGCTTTAATTGCTGTAATAGTAGGCGTATTATTAAATCTCTTTTTCCAATCTTCATTTCCTGAGTTAGTATTGTCAAGCGAACATTTAGTGAGTTTACCAGTTATCACCTCTATGGAGAACGTGGGTGATTTTTTTATCACGCCAGATTTTTCTGCTTTATCCAATCCTAATACTTATGCTATCGCATTCACTATTGCTTTAGTTGCTAGTTTAGAATCTTTATTAAGCGTGGAGGCTACTGATAAACTTGATCCTGAGAAAAATGCCACCGATCCTAATCGTGAACTAAAAGCTCAAGGCGTTGGGAATATTGTGTCGGGTTTGCTAGGTGGGTTACCAGTTACGCAGGTTATTGTACGAAGTTCGGCTAATATCAATTCCGGAGCAAAATCTAAATTATCTACCATTCTTCATGGAGTATTATTAGTATTATGTGTGGTATTAATACCTAATGTGCTTAATCTTATACCGTATGCTTCACTCGCTGCCATATTAATGATGGTAGGGTATAATTTGTCAGCAGTTAATTTGTATAAGAAAATGTATGCCTTGGGTATTGACCAATTTTTGCCTTTCCTTGCCACTATTGTGGGTGTATTATTAACAGATTTACTAAAAGGTATTGCCATAGGTTTAGTGTTTGCAATATTTTTTATACTTCGTAAAAATTACAAGAGTAATTATAAAATTGAAGATGGGGAGGAAGATGGAAAGCCACTTATTAAGATGCAACTGGCAGAAGATGTATCTTTTCTAAACAAAGGGAGCATTTTAGAGTCGTTATATAAAGTTCCAGAAAATGCACATCTAATTATTGATGGGTCTAATAGCAAATTTATAGATTATGATGTTTTAGAGGTGATACAGGAATTTAAGATGTATAAAGCTAAAGAACGTAACATTAAAGTTACAACATATAGAGTTAAAAGTGTTCCTATAATGGGACACTAAAAAATAAATGATATTAATTTTTTAAAGATATTTAAAAGACATGGAAGCATTTTATAATCAATTATTAGAAAATAATAAAAAATGGGCACAGGATAAGATTAAAAACAACCCAACCTTTTTTTCGGATTTAGCCAAAGGACAAACTCCACCTGTATTGTGGATTGGCTGTGCCGATTCGCGTGTGCCTGCCAATGAGGTAATAGGTGCTAAAGCCGGTGAAGTGTTTGTGCATCGCAATATTGCCAATATGGTTGTACATTCTGATATGAGTATGTTAAGCGTATTAGATTATGCTGTTAATGTATTAAAAGTTAAACATATTATTGTGTGTGGACATTATGGCTGTGGTGGTGTACACACTGCTATGACCAACAAAAAAGTAGGTCTTATAGATAACTGGATAAGGCATATAAAAGATTCATATCGGTTTCATAAAGAAGAATTAGATGCCATAAAAGATAATAAAACGCGCTTTGATCGTTTTGTAGAATTGAATGTTGTAGAGCAAGTACATGATTTAGCTAAAACTTCTATTATTCAAGAAGCATGGAATCGAAATCAAGAAGTGCATATTCATGGCTGGGTATATGCCATTGAGGATGGTATTATTAGAGATCAAAAATGTACCTTGAAAAACAATAAAGAGTTAGAAGAGGTATATCAATTAGCTTCGGCTTAACTTTAGTTATAAGTTCTGAATAATTTCTTTGCAAATAAATTCAGCAGCATGTCCATCACCATATAGTTTTGGAAATTTAAGTTGCTGTTTAACGGAGAGATTTTCATAAGCATTAATGATTTGTTGGGTGTTGGCATCAGCTATAATGGCGGCGCCACACTCAACTAATTCAACCCATTCTGTTTCTGAACGAAAAATCACACATGCTTTTTCAAAATAAAATGCTTCTTTTTGTACCCCTCCACTGTCGGTCATTACTAAGCTACAATTTTTTTCTAACGAGATCATCTCTAAGAAAGAGGCGGGTTTAATAATTTTAAATAACGTGCTATTTTTAATTTTATCTATTAAAATCCCATTAAGATTTGTTTCTAATAATTTAGCGGTGCGTGGATGTAATGGTAGAACAATAACTTGCTTACTTTTTTCACTGATTTGAAATAATGCTTCAAAAATAGCGTTTAATCTTTGTGGCTCATCGGTGTTATTGTTGCGATGAATTGTGGCTAGGATAAAATTATTTTTTTGTAATTGCAGATCTCTAATAATTGTAGTTTTTTCTTCGGCTACTGTACTAAAATATAAACTATTGTCATACATTACATCGCCACAATGATAGATCTTAGGATTATCGGCGTGATGCGGTGCATTATTCTCTATTTTAAAACCTTCCTTTTGTAAATTTTGATAACCAGTTTTAGTTGGAGAGAACAATAGAGTTGAAACATGGTCGCACATAATACGATTTATTTCTTCGGGCATTGCTTTATTAAAAGAACGTAAACCAGCTTCGATATGCACTACTGGTATATGAATTTTACTCGCCGCAATAGCACCCGCCAAAGTAGAATTGGTATCTCCATATAATACAATGGCATTTGGTTTTTCTTTAATTAAAATTTCTTCTATACCCGAAATCATCGTGGCAGTTTGTTTTCCGTGGCTTCCGCTACCTACTTGTAAATTGTAATTTGGGGCTGGAATACCTAATTCATCAAAAAACACCTGACTCATATTTTCATCGTAATGTTGCCCTGTATGCATAATAACTTCTGTAATCTGTTGTTTAAAATGCGTACTAATAGCTCGGCTTAATGCGGCTGCTTTTATAATTTGTGGACGAGCTCCAATGATGGTTACAATTTTTTTCATATTTCTAAATCTGTTATATCAATTTGAGGGATTAAAAAATTAATGGATATTGATTACAAAATGCCTTCGTCAGCAAAACTTAAATAATTGCTATCGCCTATTATTAAATGGTCTTGTATGCTAATATCAAAAAGCTTTGCAGATTCTTTTAGTCGTTTAGTTAAGTCAATATCTTGCTGACTAGGTTTTAAATTTCCAGAGGGATGATTATGGCCTAAAATAATTCCAGCAGCCAAACATTCAATGGCTGGCTTTATAACTAAGCGAATATCCACAAAAGTACCTGAAACACCCCCTTTACTAATACATTCTGTTTTTATTAATCTACCACCTCTGTTAGTAAATAAAACCCAAAACTCTTCATGAGGCAAATCGCTTAGTTTTTCTTTTAAAATAATAAAGGCTTTTTCAGAACTAGTAATTAACGGTTTCTCCTCTATAAGTTCTGTTTTTCTTCTTCTACCAATTTCGAGAGCAGCCGCTATGCTTATTGCTTTTGCTTCGCCAATACCTTTAAATTTCTTTAAGTCATTGATTTGTAGTTTGGCTAATTCATTTATTGAATTTTGATGGGAGTTTAAAATTCGTTGGGCTAACTGCACGGCGGTTTCTTTTTTGTTACCTGAACCAATTAAGATAGCAATAAGTTCTGCGTCAGAAAGAGATTGCCTGCCTTTTTGTAATAGTTTCTCTCTTGGTCTGTCATCTTCAGAAAGAGATTTAATTGTTAAATGTTTATGTAAAGATTCTTCCACTAGAGGATTTAAAAATAATGCTTTTTAATAAAACATTAAAATAATACTTTTGTGCCCATGTCATTTCTAAATTCGATCCAAATTTTAAAACACCACGAATTTCGTCGTTTTATATATGCTCGCTTATTTATTAC
>WBZO01003912.1_pt1 | contig 16709 bp, 13 predicted proteins | sample 5204261 | NCBI WGS metagenome assembly WBZO01 (sample SAMN12412400, study PRJNA552823) | activated sludge metagenome | isolation source: activated sludge from anammox sidestream of wastewater treatment plant... | place: USA: North Carolina | collected 2017-09 | reverse complement strand
CGAGCGACCCGGTGCACTTCGACTACGTCGGCGGTGGCACCGTCGATCTGCGCGGGCTCTCGGTGAAGGCCTTCCAGCGGCTGTGGAACCGGAACAACCCGAACGACGAGATCGCCGAGGACGGGATCTACGGTCCCGCGACGGAGGCACGCCTCGCGAAGGCGCCGGTCGGCGGGTTCGCAAAAGGTGCAACCTGCAACAATACGCCGACCCCGAATGCAGGCGGTCAGCCCACGATGAGCGGCGGCGACGAGTCGACCGACCCGCCGCCGGCGATCCCCGATGCGACGGAGCCGGAGCCGGAGGATCCGCCGGCGAAGGAGACGACGTCGGCCGAGGTCGGCGCGCCGGTCTCCGCCCCGTTCGAGCAGGTGAACGACGGCTGCTCGGCATCGCCCGCGCGGTCGTTCGCGGGCGCCGGTCCTCTCTTGCTGGTCATGCTGTCCATCGCCGCCCGCGCGCGCCGGCGCCGCCGCTGCGCCGATTGAGCAGCGGCTTGCGCGACGCGCGCGGAACCTCTCGCGCGCCGAAGGCGAGGCGACTCGGAGCGCAACGTGCAGACGGCGCGGTGTGATCACTCGACTTCGTCCGCTCGCTCGCCTCGCGCTCGCTTCCGTCCTGGTCACCGCCTGCTCGGGCGCGGAGGATCCGGTGCTCGACCACCATGACGAGGGCGACGAGGAGTCGGTGGGCTGGACGTCGTCCCCGCTCGTCGCCGCGGATCCGGTCTCCGCCGCGGTCACGCAGTCGTGCACCACGGCAGTGGTGAAGGGCCTCGCGGTACAGCTGGTGGAGGAGATCGAGTGCCTCCGTCCGAAGACCATGAAGCGGATCGACAAGGCCGCCGGGCTCTCGCTCGGAACCGCCGCCGCCGGCGTACCGTTCCTCCAGACGCCCGCGGCCGATGCGCTCGTCGCAGCACAGAAGGCGCGCGGCGTGACGATGACGATCAACTCGGGCCTCCGCACGCTCCCGCAGCAGTACCTCCTCTATCGCTGGTACCAGACGGGTCGATGCGGCATCTCGCTGGCCGCGAAGCCAGGCACGAGCAACCACGAGTCCGCGGTCGCGGTCGACATCGGCGACAACGCCGCGTGGCGCAGCGCGATGCAGGGCAAGGGCTTCCGCTGGCTGGGGGCGAGCGATCCGGTGCACTACGACTTCACCGGCGCCGGGGCCGTGAACCTCCGGGGCCTGTCCGTGAAGGCGTTCCAGAGGCTGTGGAACCGCAACCATCCCGAGGATCCGATCGCGGAGGACGGCGCCTACGGCACGGAGACGGAGAAGCGCCTCGCACGCTCTCCCGTCGGCGGCTTCCCGAAGGGGGCGCCTGCGAGCTGCACGACCGCCGACGCGGGCACCGATGCCGGCCCCGCCACGCAAGAGGAGCTCCCGCCGGTGCCCGACGCCACCGAGGAGGACGACGGCGCCGGCGACACCGCGCCGGCGGCGGCGCCTGCCGGACCAGGGACGGCCGACACGGAGAGCGCGCCCGGCGCACGGACGCGCGGGCGCGGAGAAGCGGGCGGCTGCGCAGCGGCCCCGACCGGACGGGGAGCCGGCGTCGCCGCCGCGCTGGCCGCGGTCGCGTTCGTCAGCTTGGCGGCACGACGGCGGCGAGCACGGATTCGAGCTCCTCGCGCGTGAACGGCTTCGCGATCCGCAGACAGCGCGACCTGGCGAGGAACTCGTTCGTGCGCGCGGTGAACGCGCCGCCGGTCATCAGGACGAAGCGCTGCGCGACGCCGAGGCGCTCCATCTCGCGATGGAAGTCGATGCCGTCCATTTGCGGCATCGAGAGGTCGCAGAGGACGGCGTCGAAGCGCGTGGGCGTCGACGCGAGGAGCGCGAGCGCGTCGGCCGCATCCTTGCACGCCGTCACGTCGTGTGTCGTGCGGAGCAGCATCTGCAGCGACCGGAGGAACATGGGCTCGTCGTCGACGATGAGGAGGCGCAGGCCCGCGGTCGACGGGGCCGGGCTCGCGGGGGCCGCCTCGACGTTCGGAGCATGGTCGACCGACGGCTCGAGAGGGAGGAAGATCGAGACGGCGGTGCCTGCGCCGAGGCGCGAGAACACCTCGATCCGACCGCCGGCGCGATCGACGATCTCGCGCGCGCGGTAGAGCCCGAGCCCGGCGCCGCGCCCCGGCTCCTTCGTGGTGAAGAACGGATCGAAGACGCGCGCGAGCTCCTCGTCCGCGATGCCGATCCCCGTGTCCGTCACGACGATGCGGGCCTCCGAGCCCTCGCCGCGAGCCTCGACGACGAGCTCGTTCGTCGCCGCGTTCCCCGGCGCCATCGCCTCCGCCGCGTTGACGATCACGCTCGTGAGCACCTGACAGAGCTCGCTCTCGTCGATGCGCACCGCGAGCTCGTCGTCGACGCGGATCGTCGCGCGCGCGCGTCCACGCAGCTGGCTCGCCGAGAGATCGAGCGCCGCCTCGAGCGGACGGCGCACCTCGCACTTGCAGCGGGCACGTCGTCGGTCGGCCGCGAGCATGCCGACGCTCGATGCGATGCTCGCGATTCGCTGCACGGCATCGCGGGCGTGCGCGAGCGCCTCGCGGACACATGGCCGGTCGGCGCCGTCGAGCTCGCGCGCGAGGACCTCGAGGCTCGTCGTCGCGAACGCGAGCGGCTGGCGGATCTCGTGCGCGACGCTCGCGGCGACGGCGCCGACGGCGGCGAGGCGGTCGGCCTCGACCAGCTTCGCCTTCAGCCTCCTCTCGTCGGTGACGTCGCGTACGAGCAGCATCACCGTCGGCTCCGCGTCGCGCCGCGTGCGCCGCCGCGCCTCGCAGTGGAAGCAGCGGCGCCCCGCCTTCGAGGAGAGCGCGCACTCGAGCGTCTCGGCATCGCCCGTGTCGGAGACGCGGCGGACCATCGCGTGCAGCTTCTCGCCCTCGGCGGAGCCGAGCATCTCCGAGACCGTCTTGCCGAGCAGCTCGTCCTCACGGAGGCCGAGGACATCGGCTTCGCCGGTGCGGATCCCGACGTAACGACCGTCGCGGTCGAGCTCGAGCACGACGCCGCCGATGAAGGCGGTCAGCCCCCGGAGGCGTTCCTCGAGCTCGTGAACGGAATCTATGCCCATCCCCCGCCGGTAACCTAACACGCAAGCCTGTTATCTTGGGATCCATGCCGAGCTTCCGTTGCCACCTCGTAATGTTGCTTGCGCTCGCCACCGGGTGCGGGGGCGGCGGCCTCAAGCTGACGCCGATCCGCAGCACACAGACGCGCCCGAGCAACGTCGCCGCCTATTTCAAGGTGCAGACCTCCGACGGGGAGGGCGTCGGCGGTCTGACCGCAGACCAGTTCAAGATCTACGAGGACGGCCAGCCGGTCTCGGAGCACGAGAGCAAGCAGGTCATCCTCAATCCCGAGGTGGCCGTCTCCCACTACACGATGCTGCTCGTGGACATGAGCGGCAGCGTCGCCGAATCGGGCGCCGTGGACAGCGTCGTCGAGGCCGCTGCGGCGTTCACCGAGCGGGTGGAGAAGACGCAGAAGGTCGGCGTGTACGCGTTCGACGGATGCGACCGCCTGCATCCCATCGCCCCCTTCCAGGACAAGGGCGGCGCGAGCGCCGCGGTGCGGTCGCTCAAGGGGTACAAGCCCGACGATCCGAGCACGAACCTGCACGGCGCCGTGGTCAAGGGGCTCACCGAGCTCGACGGCTCGCTCGCGCACGCGGAGCATCCGGTGCGGTTCGGCACGCTCGTCGTCTTCTCCGACGGGACCGATCGCGCCGCGCGCCTACCGCGCGACGAGATGGAAAAGGCGCTCGACAAGGCGACCGACGACAAGAAATACGACGTCTTCGCGATCGGCCTCGGCTCGGAGATGCAGGAATCGGAGCTGAAGCGCGTGGGCCGATCCGGCACTGCGAAGGCGGAGAACAAGGAGGCCATCGTGAAGGCCTTCGAGAGCATCGCCCAGAAGATCGATGCCACGACGAAGAGCTACTATCTCCTCAGCTACTGCTCTCCCTCGCGCGCGGGGAAACACACGCTGAAGATCGAGGCGAGCTGGAAGGGCCCCGAGGGGAAGTCATCGAAGAGCGGCGCCTTCGAACGCGAGTTCGATGCCACAGGCTTCACCCACGGCTGCGACCCGAAGACCCCGCCGACGTTCGACGTGACGAAGGGCGACGCGCTCGCGCCGAAGAAGGAAGAGAAGAGGGACGAGAAGAAGAAGGACGCCGACAAGAAGCCGAACCACTGGAACCGCGAAGAGAAGAAGGAAGAGAAGAAGGCTGCGCCGCCAGGCCCGAGCCCGCTCCCTCCTCCGGCATCGACCTCCGCGGCGCCGCCGGCGCAGAAGCCGGCCGAGGGCGGCGGCGAGGTCTTCAAGCCCTGACCGCCGCGTCACGGGCGACGCGCGGCCTCGCCCCTCCCGCTCGCCGTCGCGACGCCGACGACGCATCGACGGCGCAGAACCGCGCGGGATCGCAGGCTGCGTCGCACGAGCGCGAGCGGCACGTGCGGTGAAGATGCCCTCCCCGTCCCCGGCGCGTCGCCGGGACTTCGAGGAGGGTTCTTCGCATGCGTCGTCTCGTCGTGGCTCTCGCCTTCTTCTCGCTCGCCGCCTGCTCCGTCACCACCGTCGACAAGGGACCGTCATCCGGCGATCCGAGCTCGAACCCGGCATCCGGCTCCGGCTCGGACGGCGGCGTCGCACCGGGCAAGGACGACGGCTCGACGACGGGCACGAACGGCAACGATCCGCCCGCCTCGAGCCTCGAGGCGTCGATCGACGTCGACGGCACGTGCCCTGCTTTCTCCGGTTGCGGCGGCAACCCCCAAGGCACGTTCGACTACACGGGCGGCTGCATCGACGACGTGTTCGCCGATGCGCGCAAGGCCTGCCCGTCGCTCGACGCGTCGAAGGTCGATGTGTCGGTCAAGGGATCGCTCTACTTCGCGGGCAACCACGTCCGGCGCTCGGTCACCCTGAGGGTCAGCGGCGACCTCGTGCTGCCTGCCGCGTGCACGTACGGCCAGTGCGCGATGATCGAGAAGCAGCTCCAGGGCTCGTTCGATTCGGTCTCGTGCAGCGGCTCGGCGGACTGCACGTGCACGATCTCGAAGACCGACACGGACTCGGACGGCACGACCTACGTGATCGCGGGCTCGACGCTTACGACGGCGGAGGGCGAGAAATACGAGATCTGCGAGAACGGCGCCGGGCTCACGTACGCCGGCCGCAGCGCCGGGACCGAGCGCGGCACCTTCGAGCTGAAGAAGCGCTGAACGGATGACGCCTCAGGGAGCGCAAAAACGCCTCGTACGTGACGCCGCGACCGATCCCAACGCCGCCTCGGAGCGTGAACGCTCGTCATCACGAGGGATCGGTGCGGGGTTGGGATCGAACGGCACCTCGCGGACGAGGCGCTGCGCGATCGCGAGTCGATCTCGACTGATGCGCTGACCGCGGGGGGACGTGCACCCCCTCGGGCCCTCGGCGTAGAAGGCGAGCGGGTGCTCGGGGCAGATCCTCATCGACTGCCGCAGCATCCGCATCGCCACCGTCACGCATTTGTCGGGGTCTTCCGCGAGGTCGGGGCCGGTCCAGCCCTCTTGCGTCTTGGCGTCCCAGGTGTGCACCTGGAACGCGCAGAAGCTCGTGGGCCGGCCGCCCCGGAAGTCGCCGACCGCGTCGGCGCGGAGCGAAGACTCGCGGAACGCCACGGCGACGAGGAACGACGCCGTGCGTTTCTTGTCCTCGTCGCCCTTGAACAGCGGAGGCTCCATCTCGACGCGATTGGTAATCGCCTCGGCCAGTCGGTCGTGCGAGCGGCCAGGCGCGAGGGTCGAGGCCGCGGCAAGAACCCAAGCATGAAGCGGAGACATGCTGGGCCCTCAGCAAGGTACGGGCCTGTGACCGCGACAAATGACCTCAGGACTGTGGCTCGAAGTTCGCGGGCGAATCGAGATAGGCGCGGAACGTCTTCATCGCGCGCGCGATGTGCCAGCCGTCGACGAAGCGATGGTCGATGGTCGCGGTCACCGGGAGGATGGGCCGGACCTCGACGCGTCCCTCCACGGCGACCGGTCGATCCTCGATCGTGCCCACGAGGACGAGCAGCGGGATCTTGTACATCCAGCTCAGCGGCGCGAACCCGATCGGCAGCCCGAACATCCCGATGCTCGTCACCGCCGCGCTCCCGAACGGCGAGCTCGCGAGCCCGAGCGCGCGGATCGACCTGTCGCGATCGCCGGTGAGCCACGCCGCCCCGCGCAGCGCCATGCGGAGCAGCGGGATCGGGAGCGCATCCATCGTGCTCTTGCTCTTCGCGAACTCGGCGTCGCGTCCCTCCTTCGCCGCGCGGCTTCGCTCACCGAGCTCCTGCGCGACCTCGATCGCCGACCTCCGATCGACGTTCCTCACCTTCACGCCGGTGAGATCGCGCCCGCCCTCCACCGCCGTCTGGAAGAACACGTCGATCGAGCTCCGCGGGATGACGTGCTCGCCCACGATCCGGACGTTCATCTCCGGCACCTCGCGGAGCGTGACCGCGACGGCGCGGCCGACGAGATGCGTCGGCGTGACCTTGTGCCCGCGCTCGCGACAGGCCGAAAGGAAGGCCTTCAGGTTCGTCGCGTCGACGTCGAGCGCACCGTAGATCTGCGGATCGTTCGGCGCGCCCCACATCGCGTTCGCGACGCGGCGCCATCCACGGAGCTTCCTCGACGAGCGGGCTTCCATGCCCGAGCCGGTATACGCTCGCGGCGATGTTCCGCAAGGCCCTCGCGCCTCTCCTGATCGCCGTCGTCGCCTGCGGCGCGTGCAGCGACGACGACACGACGACGAGCTCGACGCCCCGCGCTCCGCTGCCGACGCACGCCTCCGCCGAGCAGGAGGCCGCCGCCGAGCGCCTCCTCACCGGGCCCGACTGGTACCGCCATGCGGTGTTCTACGAGGTGAACGTTCGCTCGTTCGCCGACTCGAACGGCGACGGCATCGGCGATCTCGCCGGCCTCACCTCGAAGCTCGATTACCTGAAGGGGCTCGGCATCGATGCGCTGTGGCTCATGCCGATCCACCCGACCGGCTTCAAGGACTCCGGCTACGACATCAAAGACTACCGCGGCATCAACCCGGAGTACGGCGACATGGCCTCGTTCGAGCGTCTGCTCGCCGAGGCGCACGCGCGCAAGATGCGCGTCTTCACCGACCTCGTCCTGAACCACACGTCGAACCTCCACGCCTGGTTCCAGGAGTCGCGTTCCAGTCGGACAAACCCGAAGTCGGACTATTATCTGTGGTCCGATGTGCCATCACGCACCGATCTCGGGACTTGTGGGGCGGACAAGCCGATGTTCGGTACGGGATGGACGCTCGATCCACTGCGCAACCAGTACTACTTCCATCGCTTCTACCCCGAGCAGCCGGACCTGAACTACCGCAATCCGGACGTCGTACGGGAGACGCTCGACGTCCTGCGCTTCTGGCTCGACAAGGGCGTGGACGGCTTCCGCTGCGACGTGATCGGCACGCTGTTCGAGTCGCCCGAGGGCTGCTTCATGCTCCCGGAGAACGTCGACTACATCAAAGAGATGCGAAAGGTGCTCGACGCTTCATCCGTCACCGCGCCGCGCGCGATGGTCGCGGAGCCGAGCCAGCTCACCGACGCGACGAAGTACTACGGCTCCGGCTCGGACATGTTCCACATGGCCTTCGACTTCGGCTACGGCTACTTCTGGGGCCTCGCCTTCGCGCAGCGCGATCGCCGCATCGTCGAGGACGCGATCGTGCGATCGACGACGTACCCGAACGGCGCGCAGCCCGCGCAGGTGATCGGCTCGCACGACGTCGTACGCGCGTGGTCCGTGGGCGGAGGCGAGCTGTGGACGAGCCAGAACGCGGCCCTCGTCGCGATGACGCTGAAGGGCACGCCGTTCGTCTACTACGGCGAGGAGCTCGCCCTCCGTCAGGGCACGCAGGTCATCGTCGACGATCGCGACAAGGCGCGCACGCCGATGCCGTGGACGCGCGATCCCAACGGGCACGGCTTCACCACCGGAACGCCGTGGATCGCGTTCGGCGAAGCGGCCGCGGAGACGAGCGTCGAGGCCGAGGACGCCGATCCCTCTTCGATGCTCACCTACTACCGCCAGCTCCTCGCGCTGCGGCGGGGCCACGCGGTGTGGGGGACGGGCGACATCCGCCACGTGCCGCTCGACGTCCGCCAGCTCCTCGCGTTCGTCCGCGAGGACGCCACCGAGGCGTATCTCGTCGTCGTCAACATGACCGACGAGGCCCAGACCGGCTCGGGCGATCTCCCGAAAGGCGAGCTCGTCTTCGGCGACGCCGAGCTCGGCGAGGGTACGGTGAAGGTGCCCGCGACGGGCCGCGCGATCTTCAAGGTGAGGTGACCGCGCGATGTGCGACACGATCGTGGCCGTGGGTGACGACGCCGTCTCGTTCGCGAAGAACAGCGATCGCGAGCCGGGCGAGGCGCAGCTCGTCGAGCACCACGAGCGCGCGCGCCACGCCGCGGGCGCGCGCCTCCAGGCGACGTACCTGACGATCGATCAGGTGCGCGAGACGAACGAGGTCGTGCTCTCCCGTCCGGCATGGATGTGGGGCGCGGAGATGGGCGCCAACGAGCACGGCCTCGCCATCGGCAACGAGGCGGTGTTCACGAACGTGCCCGTCGAGGACCTCGGGCTCACCGGCATGGACCTCGTGCGCCTCGCCCTCGAGCGGTGCAAGGACGCCGACGAGGCGCTGGAGCTCATGACCTGGATGCTCGCGCGCCACGGCCAGGGCGGCGCCGCGGGCCATCGCAACAAGCGCTTCCGCTACCACAACGCGTTCCTCATCGCCGATCCGCGCCATGCGTGGCTGCTCGAGACCGCGGGTCGCTTCTGGGCGGCGCTCCACATTCGCAACGGCATCCGCACGACGTCGAACGTCCTCACGATCGGTGCAGATTACACACGCGTCGGCCCCGGCACGATCGAGGGCGCGCGCTCGCTCGGCCTCGCGCGCCGGGGCGAGACGTTCGACTTCCGCCGCTCGTTCGGCGACCCGATCATGGGCTGGCTCTCGGGCGGGGACGTGCGCCGCGCATGCACCGCGAAGTCGCTCGCGTCGGGCAGCGCCGGCGCCGTCGATCTCGCGCACGCGCTCCGCGATCACGCGGGCCGCAAGCCGACGTCCGGCGCGCGCATCCTCGCGCCGTGCGCGCACGCATCGTGGCTGCCGACGCGCGGCGCCGGACAGACGACCGGCTCGATGATCAGCATCCTCCGCGAGGAGCGGAAGAAGCACCTGTTCACCGGCACCAGCGCGCCTTGCCTCTCGGTGTGGAAGCCCGTGCCTCTCGGGCGCGGCAAGGTCGACACCGGCCCGGCGCCGCGTGCGGACGGCTACGACGGCGCCAGCCTCTTCTGGCGGCACGAGCGGCTCCATCGCACGGTGCTCCCGGCGTACGACGAGCGCCGCGCCGCCTTCGAACCGGACCGCGTGGCGCTCGAGACGCGCGCGCTCGCGGCCGCTCTGGAGTCGCCCGACGCATCGGCGGCGTCCGCGCTCTTCGCCGAGCACCGCGAGCGCGTCCTCGACTGGACGGCGAGGGCCGCACGGGTCCGACCGCGCGCCTCGTCGGCGTGGTGGCGCCTTCAATCGCGAAAGGACGGGATGCCAGCATGATCGACGCGGTCGTCGTCGGAGCAGGGTTCGCAGGTCTCGCCGCCGCCGAGGCGCTCGCCGCGGCCGGCCGCACCGCCGTGGTGCTCGAGGCGCGCGATCGCGTCGGCGGGCGCGTGTACTCGGTGACGCTCGACGACGGCACGTGGATCGATCTCGGCGGTCAATGGGCCGGCCCCACGCAGGACCATCTCCTCGCCGAGATCGCCAAGCACCGGCTCGAGACGTTCCCGACGTGGACGAAGGGTGACAACCTCGTCATGGTCTCGGGAAAGTCACGACGCTACCGCGGCACGATCCCGAAGCTGCCGATCCTCGATCTGCTCAACGTCGGGCTCGCGCAGTGGCGCTTCGACTCGCTGTCGAAGAAGGTCCCGCTCGACGCCCCGTGGGACGCCCCGCAGGCCGCCGAATGGGACGCGCGCACGCTCGCCGACTGGATCGACGCGAACGTCCCGCGCAAGGTCGCACGCGAGCTCCTCGACGCGGGCCTCGAGACCGTCTTCGCGGCGGACGCGCGCGAGATGTCGCTCTTGCACGCGCTCTTCTACGTGCACTCCGGCAAGGACCTCGACATGCTCCTCGGCACCGAGGGCGGCGCGCAGGCCACGCGCGTCATGGGCGGCATGCAGCGCGTCGCCGAGGCGATGGCGAAGCGGCTCGACGTCCGGCTCTCGAGCCCCGTCATGCGCATCGCGCACGACGACGAGGGCGTCACCATCGGCGACCTCCGCGCGCGCCGGGCGATCGTCGCCGTGCCGCCGAAGCTCGCCGCTCGAATCGTCTTCGACCCTCCCCTCGGCGGCCCGCGCGCCGAGCTGGTGGAGAAGATGCCGATGGGACGCGTGATCAAGCACACCGCGATCTACGACCGCCCGTTCTGGCGCGACGAAGGGCTCTCGGGCATGTGCGTCGCCGACGAGGGGCCGATCCACGTCGTCTTCGACAACTCGCCCCCGGACGCGAAGGTGGGGATCCTCATGGGCTTCAGCGAGGCGAACAACGCGAAGAGGCTCGGCGCGCTCTCGCTCGAGGAGCGCCGCGCCGCCGCCCTCGCCTGCTTCGCGAGGATCCACGGCGACCGTGCGAAGAGCCCGCGCGGCTACGCCGACCACGTCTGGGAGCACGACGAGTGGGCGGGCGGCTGCTACGGCGCGTTCATGCCGCCGGGCGTCTGGACGTCGCTCGGCCGTTCGATCCGCGAGCCGTCGGGCACGCAGGGGCGCATCCACTGGGCGGGCACCGAGACCGCCACGGTGTGGAGCGGCTACATCGACGGCGCGATCTCGTCGGGCAAGCGCGCCGCCGCCGAGGTCGTCAGCGCCGCGACATGAAGATGCGCAAGAGGAACATGAACAGGTTCCGGAGCTGCACGATGAGCCCGAGCGCGTCGTCGACCGGATCGTCCATGTCGCTGTGCTTGAAGATCCAGCTCGTCTGGTAGAGGAGGAAGCCGATCGACAGCAGCGCGCCGACGCTCGCGACCGCGAGGGTGAGCGGCTCGCTGTCGACGGCGAACGCGACGATCACGCCCGCGAGCACGACCCAGAAGCCCATCGAGAGCGTCGCGTAGAGGTACGAGAAGTCCTTCTTCGCGATGAAGACGTAGCCGGTCAGGCCGACGAAGATCGCGCCGACCATCGCGAGCGTGGCGTGCACCGGGCTCGCGGTCATCGTCGCCCCCATGCCGGCCATGACCTGCGCGACGAAGATCATCGGCGAGAGCTCGATGCCCATGAGGATCGAGACGCCGAACAGGGCCGCGTAGTTGAGGCCCTTCACCTTGCTCACGAGGCTCGCGACGAAGACGCCGACGAAGAGAACGGCGAAGGTGCCGTACTCGATCGCCGGGTTGTCGAGCATCAGCGCCACGAGGATCGGCACCTCGATCGATTTTCCGCTCTCGAGCCGGAAGGTGTCGGTGCCGAGCAGCTCGCTCGTCGAGAGCCACCCCGCTCCGATCGCGAGGAACGCGGAGATCGCGAGCAGGCCGTAGACCTTTCGTAGATAGCGGACGCGCTCCGCGCCGATCGACGCCTCTCCGCCGACCGCCGGCGAGCCCGCCATCCCCATCGGCGCGTAGTGCGCAGGCACCGGCCCGCCGTATCCGTGGGGCTGGTAGCCGGGCGGCGGATACCCCTGCGGCTGGTACCCCTGTGCCTGATAGGGAGACGCCGGTGGAGGGGCGCCGTACTGCGGCTGCGGCGGTGCGTACGACGGCGTCGGCGGGGCGGCCGGACGCGTGACGACGACGTTCATGCCGCCGCCCGGGAGAGGCTGCGTCTGGACCACGAGGCCCTGCGGCTCGTACTGCCGGCGGACCTGATCGAGCATCTGCTGGTCGCCCGCGGGGTGCCCCGTCCTGATCTGCGTCTGCCAGACGATCATCCTTCGATGCTAACGCGGCCCGAGGTCACGCGCGGACGAAGTCGATGAATCCTCGTGTGGGTTCCGTGGCCACCAGCCGAACGCGCGTGCGATCGCCGACATCGAGGCCCTGCTCGCCCTCGACGACGCGTCCCTCCGCGGGCGGGTCGACCAGGCGCACGAACGTCCCTTTGGCGGTGACGCCGGTGACGATCGCGTCGAACGTCTGTCCGATCTTCCGCGAGAGGAAGAGCGCGGCGCCCACCTTGCGCATCGTGCGCTCGAACTTCCGCGACGCGTCCTCGCGTTCGGTGCAACGTACACATATCTCGCCGAGCTCGGCGGCGGTGTACGGAGGACGGTCGTTGCGAGCACCGGCCTTGAGCAGACGCTGGGTGACGAGATCGCCGTAGCGGCGGTTCGGCGCCGTCGAGTGCGCGTAGTCCTCGACCGCGAGGCCGAAGTGCCCCTCGGGGCAGTCGGGATCGGCGACCGCATATTCGCCCGGGCCTAGCAGCTTGACCACCGAGAGCGACACCTCGGCGAAGCGCGAGGGGTCCTTCTCCCGGCGCTCGCGCATGAACTCCGAGAGCGCGACGGCGTCGGGCTCGGCGGGCAGCCGCGCGCCGAAGCTGGCCGCGAGATCGACGATGCGCTCCCAGCGCCGGGGCCTCTTCACCACGCGGCGGATGGACGCGAACCGCTTCGCCTCGAGCCAGCGCGCCGTCGCGCCGTTGGCGGCGATCATCAGGTCCTCGACGAGCTCCCGCGCACGGCTCTTCGTCGTGAGCTTCAGGTCGACGACCTCGCCGTTCTTCGCGACGGCGCGGGCCTCGATGGTCTCGAGCTGGAGGGCGCCGAGCTCGATCCGACGCCGGCGGAGGCGCTGCGCGGCCTCGTCCTGCATGCGCACCTGATCCACGAGCCGCTCGTCGTCGCCGATCTCGGCCGGGCGGCCGCCCCACCCGTCGATCCAGGCGCCGACGTCCTCGTAGACGAGCTTCGCGTGGTTCTTCACCCGCGCGCGGTAGACGCGTTCGGCCGCGATGGTGCCGTCCTCGGCCACGTCGATCTCGGTGATCACGGCGAGGCGGTCCTCGCCCGGCAGGAGCGACGTCGCGCCGCTCGACAGCTCGTCGGGCAGCATGGGGAACGTCGCGATGCCCGCGTAGAGCGACGTGGTGTTCGCCGCCGCATGGCGATCGAGACGCGAGCCGCGCGGCACGAATGCGTCGACGTCGGCGATCCCGATCTTCACGCGGATGACGCCGTTCGGCAGCCGCTCGGACGCCTCGATCTGATCGAGGTCGGTCGACTCGCGGTTGTCGACCGAGGTCCACGGGAGATGCCGCTCGTCGACGATGTCGCCGCGGTCGTCGCCCGGATCGAGCGACCGTTCCGCGAGGCCCGGGGGGAAGTCGACGACGAAGCCCTCGCGCCTGGCCACGTCGCGCGCGATGGCCACGAGGTCGAAGTGCTCGTTCGGCGCCATCACTTCTTCTTGCGCGCGGCGACGGGGACGACGAAGCGCACGGCGGTGAGGACGTCGTCGACCTTCACCTGCTTGTTGTCGGTGAGCTCGCGCGTGCGGCCCCCCGTGAGGACGTCGCGCTCGGTGAGCTCCTGGCTGCCCTTCGGGTAGACGATCCAGACGGCGCCGGTGTCCTTGATCAGCTCGCGCGCCTTCGGGATGTTCTCGAGGTCCTTCTTCGCGCTCGCGGCGACGAAGGCGAGGTCGAAGTCCTTGCCGCGGGCGCTCTTGGCCACCTTCGCTCCGGAGGACTCGAGCTCCTTCTTGAGGCCGGCGTCGAGCTTGCCGACGACGACGACCTTCTTCTCCGCGTCGACGCCGAGCTTCTCGATCAACCCCTTCGGGTTCTTGATCTTCTCCTTCCAGACCTCGGCCTTCGCGCCGAGCTCGAGGAGCATGAGCCCACGCGCGCTCTTGATCTCGAGCCAGCCGGCGTTGGCGTCGACGTTCCACATCTCGGCGAACGGAAGCGTGACCGTCGCGCCGCCGCGGAAGACCAGCGAGTCGGTCTCGAGGAGCGCCGTGCCCTCGACGATGCGCCCGTCCCAACGAAGCTGCGTTTTGACCTCTTGGCCCATTCGAGGCCGATCCTATCAGCGATTCGGCGTGCCGTTCGGCAAGAGCGGGAAGTGCCGGCGGGACTCGTCGCGGAGACGGTCGCAGGCGCGGTCGCCGGGGTCGGCGATGCGCTCGCTCGTGCCCGGCTCGGAGACGAGGCACTCCCAGCTGCCGTCCCAGAGATGCGCGACGAGCTTGTGATCGTCCTCGTAGATCCCCCAGGTGTTCAGCGGACAGCGGAACATCGCGGTGCAGTTGGTGACCGGGATCATCCCGCGCGGCGCGAAGGGCCGGAGGACGCTCTTGCCGCGCAGCGCGCGCTGGTGCTGCGCGATCGCGAAGTTGTCCCACAGCCCCATGGCGTCGAGCAGCGTCGGGAGGACGTCGAGATGGGTCAGCGGGCGCCGCTCGTGATCGGCGAGCGCGCCGGCCTGCTCGCCCGACAGCGCGTTCGGGCTCGAGGCGATCCATGCCGGCACTCGCACCTGCTCGTCGTAGAGGTTCTGCCCGTGGTGGATCGCGCCGTGCTCGCCGAACGCCTCGCCGTGGTCGCTGGTGAACGCGACGACCCAAGGACGCCCGGCGGCGTCGGAGCGATCGACGAACGCTCGCAGCGCGCGGGCGATCTCCCGGTCCTGCTCGAGGATCGCGTTCTTGTACGCGTTCAGGAGCTTCGGCATGCCGGCCCACGTCACGACGTGGTCGTAGGGCTGGAACGGCGCGCGTGCGGGGTCGACGTGATAGGGCGCATGCGTCCCGACGAGGTGCAGCACCGCGAACAGCGGGCGCGAGCCCGCGACCTCGCCGAGCTCGGACGTGAAGCGATCGACGATCATCTGGTCGAGCGGCGAGATCCAGTCGTCGTCCGGATCCTTGCCCACGAGCGACTCGACGGTGACGAAACGATCGACCGCGGCGTGCACGCTCTTCGCCTCGAAGATGTCCGCGGCGTGCGCCGACCAGTAGCCGACCGAGTAGCTCGCCGCGTGCGCGTAGTCGAAGACGCTCGGCGCCCGGAGGACCTCGTCCCGAGGCGCCTCCTGCGTGCGCCCGGTGAGGAGCGCGGACAGCGAGAGCGCGGTGTAGCTCGAAACGGCGCGCATCTCGCGGAGCGTCGTGCGCCGGGGCAGCGCGGCGCTCGTCTCGGGCGCGGTCGTCGCGTCGTACTCGCCCGTGCGCACGCTCTCGGTGATCACGAAGAGCACGTCGGGCGGATCGCGCCGGTCGGAGTGCAGCGGAGGCAGCGCGACCGCCGAGGCGACCGCCTTCGGAGCGTCGCGACGCACCGCGAGGAGCGCGTGCAGCCCCCTCACCTCCGGCGTCGCGTAGCGCGGCGCGACGCCGAAGAGTCCGGCCAGGGCGAGCGCGTGGGCTCCATGACGAGCGAACGCGAGGCGCTCGGCGAACGCGACGAGCGCGTACTCGACCGCCGTGACCGCGAGGACCGACAGGACGATGACCGGCGCCGCGCGCGCGAGGACCGGCGACACGTCACGCCACGCGTGGAGCGCGCTCTCCGCGACCTGCACGTCGAGCGGCACGCGGTAGTAGCGGAACACCAGCGCCTGGACGACGAGCACGGTCGAGGCCAGGGCCGCCGCGACGGCACGCCGCGCTCGCGTGGTCGCGAGGAAGAGCACGACCGTCCAGAGCAGCGCGCTCTCGACCAAGGAGACGACGACGCGCGGAGACTCGAGCCATGCGCGCGGTCCACGGAGCAGCGCGTCGAGCACGACGAACTGGAGCGCGAACACGATGCCCGCTGCACGGCGAACGACCACGGCGCGCGCATCGTAGTCGATCTCCCTTCCGGCAGGGACGAGCTCGACCGCGTGCAATCGAGCGGTACCACGGGACAATACCCGGCGTCGGCAGGCCCCGGCCTCCCCCCTAGGTGGTAGACTCTCGACGTGACGACGAAGTCCGCCACCGACGAGCGCCCGGCGCGATCGGGCGGCGCTCCCGTCGTCGACGAGCGGTCGTGGGCGCTCGACGCGCTCGCCACGCTGGGCGACGGGGTCCTCGTCGTCGACGAGAGCGGACGCCTCGTCTACCGCAACCCGGCCGCGGAGACGCTCACCGGCGTGCGCGCGCTCTCGCCCGATCCGGAGCGGTGGAGCGAGGTGCACGGCGTCTTCCTCCCGGACGAAGAGACGCCCTGCCCCCCCGAGCGGCTGCCGCTCGTCGTCGCGCTCCGCGGCCGCGAGTGCCGCGACGTCGAGCTGTTCGTACGGAACGCGTCCGCCGCCGGGGTGCACCTCCTCTGCTCGGCGACGCCCCTCCGTGATCGGGCCGGCACCGTCCGCGGAGCTGCGTGCATCTTCCACGACGTCACCGCGCGTCGCGCGGCCGAGCTCCGCCACCAGGAGGGCGAGCGGCAGAAGAAGGCGATCCTCGACAACATCCCCGACATCGCCTGGCTCAAGGATCGCGACGGCCGCTACCTGGCAGGGAATCAGCGCTGCGCGGGGGTCGCCGGGAAGCGCTCGATCGAGGAGGTCATAGGCCTCACCGACTTCGACCTCTGGCCGCGCGAGCTCGCCGAGCGCTACCGCGCCGACGACGCCGAGGTCATGGCGAGCGCGGACGGCCACAA
>WBZO01002159.1_pt1 | contig 16712 bp, 15 predicted proteins | sample 5204261 | NCBI WGS metagenome assembly WBZO01 (sample SAMN12412400, study PRJNA552823) | activated sludge metagenome | isolation source: activated sludge from anammox sidestream of wastewater treatment plant... | place: USA: North Carolina | collected 2017-09 | reverse complement strand
ACCCGAGGACCGCCTGAGCCGCATGGCCCGGCCCGACCTGCGCTTTGGCGTCGCACTGCGAGACCGGCTGGTCGTTGCGCTCGCGCTGCTGATGGGGCTGACGTCGCTGTCATTCGGCGCCACGCTCTCGTTCCTCGGCCTGCGGCTGGACGAACTCGGCGTTGGGCCGCTGCTCATCGGCCTCGCGTTCTCCATCGAGAGCCTCGCGAGCGGCATGTCGCAGCCACTGTTCGGCCACCTCGTGGACCGAATGGACCGCCGCCGTCTGGTGGTGATCGGCCTCGGGATCAGCGGCGGCGCGCTGATCGTGCTCGGACTGCCGCTGACGTACGGCACCGCGCTCGGCCTGCTCTTCGTGCTGGGCGTGGGGCAGGCGCTGACGCAGGTCACCGCCTCCGCGATGCAGGTGGTGGCCGGCCGGCGCGTGGGCATGGGCACCGTGATCGGCATCGGCTCGTCCGGCAACGGCGTCGGCATCGTCGTTGGCGCGGTCGTCGGAGGCCTATTCGCGGACGCGTTCAGCCTCGCCGCTCCGTTCTACGCCGGCGGCATCACCCTCTGTCTCGCGATCGTCGTCGTGCTCCTGCTGCTCCGAGGCGTCTCCGTGACGGAAGCGGAACTGCGCGCGGCCGGCTGACCCCTCGCTCCCGCCGAGGCGTTACGATCCGCCCATGACCGACACCTTCGCGATCAGCCTCGAAGCCCTGCCGGGCCGCCCCGTCGTCACCGCCACCGGGACGGGTGCACGGGTGCTCCTCGTCTCCACGTATGAGCTCGGCCACCAGCCGCTCGGCCTCGCCTGGCCCGCCGCCGCGCTCCGCGCCGCCGGGCACGACGTGCGCACGCTCGATGTCGCCGTCGAGCCGCTGGAGGCGGGCGCGTTCCGGGCCGTCGACCTCGTCGCGATCTCGGTCCCGATGCACACGGCGGCGCGGCTGGGGATGGAGGTCGCGCGCGCGACCCGACGGATCAACCCGACCGCCCGCATCGCGTTCTACGGCCTGTACGCCTCACCGCTGTACGCGCACCTCACCGCGGAGGGCCTCGGCGACGTGGTCATCGGCGGCGAGTACGAGGATGGCCTGGTGGCGCTGGCGGGCCGGATCGCCGCCGGCGAACGGTCGCTCGACGTGACCGGCACGGGTGCCACGCCCTCGCTCGCACGCCGCCAGCACCCCGTCCCCGACCGGCGAGGTCTCCCCTCGCTGGACCGGTACGCCAGCGTCCGCCGCCGCGACGGTGAGCATCCCGCCGGCTACGTGGAGGCGACCCGTGGCTGCGCGCACCGCTGCACGCACTGCCCGATCACGCCGGTGTACGGCGGCGCGCTGCGCCTGGTCCCCGCCGAGACCGTCCTCGCCGACGCGGCCCAGCAGATCGAGGCCGGCGCACGTCACATCGCCTTTGGCGATCCGGACTTCCTGAACGCCGTCCCGCACTCCATGGCGATCGTGGAGGAGTTCCACCGCCGCTGGCCGGAGATCACCTACGACGTCACGGTGAAGGTGGAGCACTTCCTGGAGCACCCGGAGGTGTTCCCGCGCCTGCGTGAGACCGGCTGCCTCTGGGTGACCTCCGCGTTCGAGTCGTGCAACGACCGCACGCTGGGCCTGCTGGAGAAGGGGCACACGCGCGCGGACATGGAGGCGGCCCTCCGCATCGCGGACGGCGCGGGGCTGCCGGTACGCCCCACCTGGGTCGCGTTCACCCCGTGGACCACGCTCGACGACCTCATCGACATGGTCGAGTTCGTCGCGGAGCACGGCCTGCAGCGCCACGTCCAGCCGGTGCAGTACACGCTGCGCCTGCTGCTGCCGCCCGGTTCCCCGCTGAACGCGGTGCTGGAGGCGCAGGGCCTCCTGGGCCCGTTCGATGCGGAGCACCTCACATACACGTGGGCGAACCCGGACCCGCGCGTGGACGCGCTGCAGGCGGAACTCGCCGCGCTCGTGGAGGCCGCCGCGATCCCCGCGACCGGCGAGGAGTGCGACGAGGACGGTGTCTGCGCCGTCCCCGGCTCGATCGAGGACATCGTCGACACATTCGAGAAGGTGCGGACGGCGGTCTACGCCGCCGCCGGGCATCCGCGGCCGCCTCGGGGGCTCGTCCCCCTGCGCTTCGTCCCGTCGCTGACGGAGGCCTGGTACTGCTGCGCGGAACCGACCGAGCAGCAGCTGCGCCTGACTGAGGTCGCCACCGGCATTTAGCGCGCCCGCTCAGCCCTCATCGCGTACAGGAGCCTCGGCGGGCCGCTTCGGCGCGCCTTTGTCTAATTAACCAAATCTTAGTCAACACCCCTTGTCATGGCGGTCGTTTCTGCGTCACAATCAGGTCACGACTGATTCAGGACTGCGTCAGGGGACGCACGCACCTGTAGAGAGGGCGGGAACGATGACCACCACGAGCACCCACCTGACGGGCAACCCGCGCACCGCGGCCTACCGCGCCGGCGGCCGCCGCTTCGAAGAGCCGACGAAGCAGCCGAAGCGCGCCGTCATCAGCGGCGGGAAGCCGAACTGCGTGCACCACTGGGTGATCGACGCCCCGGTACCGGGCGTGCGTGGCGCGAACGGCGTGTGCAAGCGCTGCGAGGCGCACCGCCACTTCGAGCACGCGGCGGACGGCTGGGAGCGCGAGTCGTGGAACGCCGGCCCGGCCTCGCTGGTCGGGCGCGTAGGCCCCAGCGTCGACGAGTCCGACTGGGCCCCGGCGGACGAGCGCTAGCGCGCCCGCCTCAACAGACCGTCCGGCGGCGCACCGCGGCCGCCGGCGCAGGTGAAGGGGCGGCCTGAGTGCCGCGGGGCCGCCCCTTCACTGAACTCTCCGTACTATCCGCCGGCCACCTCGGCCCGCTCGCGGCGGACGACCTCGATCGAGTCCAGCACGTACTGCTCGGCGACCCCGCGCGGCTCCCAGCCAAGCGTGGTCACCTCTGCGCCTTCCAGGTCCTTGTAAATCCGGAAGAAGTGCTCCACCTCCCGCAGGAAGTGCGGGGAGACGTGCGGGAGTTCCTGCACCTCCGCGTAGCGCGGGTCGCGGGTGGCGACGCAGAGGACCTTCTCGTCGTCGCCCTTCTCGTCGCGCATCCGCAGCATGCCCACCGGGCGCACCTCGATCAGCGCGCCCGTGTGCGACTCGAAGTTGCCCCACACCAGCACGTCCACCGGGTCGCCGTCACCGGCGCGGGTGCTGGGGACGAAGCCGTAGTGGCCCGGGTAGTGGACGGAGGAGTACAGGACGCGGTCGAGGCGGAACAGCCCCAGGGCGGTGTCGTACTCGTACTTCGCCTGGCCGCCGCGCGGGATCTCGACGATCGCGTTCAGCCGCTTGGGCGGGGTGGCGCCGGGTGGAAGGTGGTACAGGTCGGTCAACGGGGGCTCCTCGTGGAGACGCGGGCGCCCGGCGGGCGCGACCCATCCATGGTGCGCCGGGAGAGGGTTGCGTGCTACGCGGTGTGGTCAGCCGCGCTCGGCCGGAGCGACGCCCGACGGCGCTGCACGTCCACCGCTGCCTTGACCGCCGCGGCGGCGAGACGTGCCTCCGCGAACGCGGCCGGAGTACGGCCGAGCACCAGCCCCGGCGGCGGAAGATCTCCACGAGCGCGAACGAGCGCCTGGATCTCCTGGACTGCCGCCACCAGCCGCCGGCTCGCCTCCAGCCCGACCGGGCGGGCCTGGAGGTTGTAGCGGTCGAGCGTTTCCACGGCGGTCACCGCCGGGGTCACCTCCCGGAGGACCTCGATGCCCTCCTCCGCCAGTCGCTCGTGGAACATCGCCAGGTCGCGCCGGTAGCGGAGCGTCCACGCCTCCGCCTCGCCCAGCGCGGCGTCGAAGTCGCGTGGCGCGAGGAAGTACCGCACCAGGTCCAGGCGAGGGCGCAGCGCCTCGCGCGCCTCCATCAGCGCGCGATGGGCGCTTGCGTCGGCGGCAATCGCCGCTTCCAGGCAGCGCGCCACGATCTCCAGCGCGCGCGTGGCGCCCGCATCGCGCAGCCGCTCCGCGAGCACGTCCCGCGCGAACGCTTCCGCGTCCACCCAGTGCACGCGGAGGCGACGGTCGAAACCGTCCCGACCTTCCTCCGCGATGTCGCCGAGGAGCCCGGGCCGGTCGCGCAGGAACCCGACGAGCGACTCACGGGCGTGCGGGCCGGCCTCGCAGGGCGGATGGGGCGGACATAGCGCCTGGAATCCGGCGGCGATGTACACCTCAGGAGGGTCGCCGGGCGACCGGAAATGCGGGGAGTGCGGCCAGGCATGGGCGACTGCGGACGACACCGCTGCCGCCTCCATGGAGGTGTCAGCGACCGCGACCCACGCGGGGAGGTGAGCAGGAGGCGCCTCGCTAGGCTTCACCAGGAGCAGGCGGACATCCGCGAGGGTGACGTCAGGAGGGGCGGTCAGGCCCTCGCGCCACTCCGCGGCGGCGTGGATCTCGGCGGCATAGTACGTGCCGAAAGGGTCGCGGAAGTACGCGACCCGGGGCGAGGTCGGGGGCCAGGAGGGCACGGGGGACACTCGCGCTCCGATCCGGCCGGCAGACGCCGGCGGTGCCCTGCGTCAGGAACCGGATGCCGTGTGGATGAACACCGCCGCCCGCTGTGAAAGGCCGTCCAGCCCGCCACCCTGCTCGAGCAGCGGGGCCAGGGGCGGGACGGTCCATTCCACAGCGGGGGCGGCGAGGGCGGGCTGTTCCAGGCCGTCCGTCAGTCCGTGGGCCAGGGCGAACTCGCGGGCCCGGATCACCAGGCCCGCCAGACTCTCTCCGCTCTCCAGCGCATCCAGCGGCTGTTGGTGGGAGGCCACGGCCTGCGCCAGGCTCGGCGGGAAGTTCCAGCGCCGGGCGAGCGCACCGCCGACCTCGGCATCCGCGAAGCCCAGCAGAGCGCGCTGGGCCTCCGGGAGCGAGACGCCTTCCTGACGGGCCAGCACCACGCAGCGGCGAAGGTCGTCCGGCCGCGCCTGGTCCAGCGCCAGCCGGCCCACGTTGTGCAGGACGCCGGCGGTGAACGCCTCGTCGGCGTGGCAGCGGCCGCTCTTCGCCAGCGTCTCCGCCAGCAGGCCCACGGTCAGCGAGAAGCGCCAGAACGCATCGTGCTGGATCACGCGCCCGCGCGGCATCGTCTCCAGGACGCATGCGGCCAGCGTGGCGGAGCGGATCGCACGGAAGCCCAGCAGCACCACGGCGTCACGCACGGTGCTGATCCGGCGCGGGAACCCGTAGTAGGCGGAGTTCGCCAGGTGGAGGACGGTGGCGGTCAGTGCGGGGTCGGAGGAGATCGCCTGGGCCAGCTCATGGGCGGAAAAGTGCTCGCTCTCAGAGATCGCGAGCACCCGTGCGGCAACCGGCGGGAGTGGCCGTAGATCGGCGATCTCCCCGACCAGCACATCGAGCGGCGTGTCGATGACACCTCGCTCAGACATGGGAGGAAATGACCAGGAAGCCGTACGGGAGGGGTCCGACGGCTCCCCGGTCGAACACGATCGACGTAAGGCGACGTCGATTCGTTGCTGCAACTGAGGCTCCTGGGACTACCAGGGGAAGATGACTTCAGCGAGGGCCGACGTGCCGGTGGCGATGAACGCGGCGGCGACGAAGGCGGTGGCGACGGTCGAGGTGATGAAGCGGCGCATGGCGTACTCCCGAGGTCGTGTGCCGCGATGGGAATCAGCGGCCGGTCTGCACTTGACATGCGGACAGTACGGAGCAGCCTCTGACCAACCTCTGACCACGGGCTAAAGAAACCCGTCAGATGCCCTACTTTTCTGACGGTTCTGGAGATTTAGCGAGGATTCGAGGGGCGTTCACACCCGGGACATCGGGTCAGTCGACCGGATCGTCCAGCGCCTCACCGGACAGGACCCGCTTGTAGAGCGTCCTCACTCGTGCCGAGGGTGTCCCGCCCACTTCGTCCTGCATGGCATCGTGGAGGCGACGATAGGCGCGCGCGGCGAGGTCCAGGTTGCCGCGGTGGACGTGTCCCTGCATCACCCGGATGGCGGCGTCCTCGTTCAGCGGGTCCACCGCCAGCACTGATTCCGCCATCCGGATCGCCTCCGCCGCGTCGCCGCGCCGGAGGGCCGCCGAGGCAAGCGCGACGGTGTTCGAGAGGTACATGTCCTCGTATCTCTGACGGGCCGCCTCCACCCAGTCAGACTCGAAGCCGGAGGCGAAGGAACCGGCGTACAGCTGGATCACCTTCGACACGCCGGAGGCCCACTCCTCGCTCCCGCGCGGCGCGGTCTCCGCCTGCTGGAGGCCCTTCTCGAACTCGGCAGCGTCGTACCAGATATCGAAGTCCGGATTCACCTGGTAGCCGCCGCCGGACTGCACCACCACCTGCGGGTGAATGGCCTTGCGGAGCCGGTAGAGCGTGGTGTGGAACTGGCTGTTCAGCTGCTTCGGGCTGACGTCCGGCCACAACTCGACGGCGATCTCCTCCTTGCGGAGCGGGCGCCCGCGGTGCAGGAGGTAGAAGAACAGCTCCTTGCTCCGCTCCGACCGCCACTCCATGTCGGCGATCAGCCGGCCGTCCACGCTCACCCGAGGCGCACCGAACGCCTCCGCGCGGATCCGGAACGCCGCCGGCAGTTCCGCGTCGTGCTCGCCGGACTCGGACGGACGGACGCGGCCAGCCAGCGTGCGGAAGTACTCCCCGCCCACCCGGCGCGAGGCCGCGTACTCGATCACCTCGAGGTTCTGGCGGGCCTCCGACAGCAGGAACTGGTCGTACCCCAGCCCCTCCGTGAGCGCGCACACCCGTTCCAGGTGCTCCATCGCCGGCTGCCGGTGGCGGGTGTGGAAGAGCGCCGACCCGAGGAGCAGGAGGGCGAGCGCCTGCTCGCGCCGTGCGCCGCCTTCCTCGGAGGCCGCCGCGGCCGCCTCCAGCACCGGGATCGCCTCCTGGTGCGCCTGTTCCGAGCACATGGTGGCGGCGGCGCCGATGCGGAACCGGGTTTGCATCAGCATCGCGCCGGTCTGTTCCGCGGACCGGAGGCCGTGATCCAGCAGCGCGCGGGCGCGCGAGAACTCGCCGCGCTCCCGGTAACACATCGCCAGGCCGTAGGTGGCGGCGAGGATCAGCGCCGGGTCATCGATCTCCTGCGCCTCGTGGATCGCCACGGTGTAGAGCGTGATCGCGTTGTCGAGACGGCCGAGGTCGCGCTCGACGTTCGCGAGGCCCTCTTTGCCGTACGCCTCGTACCGGTGGTGGCCGATGCGGCTGGCCCGCTCCACGACGCCCTCGAAGGTGTCGCGGGCGGTCTCCAGTTCGCCCAGCATGTGCTGGACGTTGCCCATGTTGTTCATCGTCGCGATCTGCGCCTGGGGCTCCGCCAGCATCCGCCAGCGGCGCTGGGCAGAGGTGTACTCCGCCATCGCCACGGCCAGGTCGCCGGCGAGGTACAGGACGTTGCCCAGCATGTCCCGCGCCTCCGCGGTGCTGTGCTGGTTTCGCTGCTCCTCGAACCGCTCCGCCGCCTGCTCGATGCGCTCACGCGCCGCCGGCAGCTGCCCATACCGCGCGAGGGCGACCCCCTCCTCGAAGTCGATCTCGGCGTAGACCGGGTGGTCGTCGTCCAGGTGCTCCAGCGCCGCCTGGCGGGCGCGGCGGCAGCCCTCCACCGCCTCGGGGATGCGCCCCATCTCCCGGAAGGCGACGCCCCGGTAGAGGAGCGTGCGGACGCGCTGCTCCGGCTCCAGCGGGTGCGTCTCGATCCGGTCCAGACGCGTCAGGCACTCCTGCCGGTGGCCGAACTTCGCCGCGAGGCGTGCACGCACCAGCCCGAGGTCGATCTCCTGGTCAATGACCTCCTCTGGCAGCCGGTCGATCCATCCGGCCAGCGTGCGCCATTCCCCACGCTGGTAGAGCGTGTCGCGCGTGTCGTACAGCTCGCGCACGACCTCCGACCAGTCGCCGGCCTCGATCGACAGGTTCACCGCCTCGACCAGCATCCCGCGGCGGCTGCAGATCGCCGCCGCCTGGCGACGAAGGTCGGTCGCGCGCTGGCGCTGCTCCCGCTCCAGCCGCGCGAGGAGGTGCTCGCGGATCAGCGCGTGCATCCGGTACCACTCGCCGTCGCCCGCGTCGTCGCCGAGGCGGGTGAGGAAGCGGTTGGTCTGCGCCAGTTCGTGGAGGGCGGGGCCGGCCTGCTCGTTGCGGGTCAGCGCCTGCGCGAACTCCAGGTCGAACGTGGGCAGGACGGAGCAGGCGGTCAGCACCTCCATCTGGAGCGGGGACAGGCGCTCCAGCACCTCCTGGTCGATGAACTGGCCGAGGATGAACTCGAACTCGCCGTGCATCCCGCGGTCGGGGTCGTAGTGGTCCACCATTACGGCCAGCGCCGCGGCCCAGCCGTCCGCCCGGCGGATCAACTCGGCACGGTGGTCGGGCCCCACCTTCGACTGGTCGAGGAACCGCGTGGCCTCCTCCGCGGTGAAGATGAGGTCGCGCGCGCCGAGCGAGTAGGCGCGCCGCTGGGCCGTGAGCCGTGCGAGCGATCCCAGGGAGGGCCACGTCCGCGAGAGGATCATCAGCCGCATGTTCATCGGCACGGAGCGGACCAGCGTGTCGACGACCGCCAGCGCCTCCGGGGAGTCGTCCAGGAAGTGCAGGTCGTCCAGCACCAGCACGAAGAGGTCGTCCACCTCCTGCTGGATCCCGGCGGCGAGTTCGGAGACGAGCGCGCCGGCGCCGGCCGGCACGCCGCCAGCCTCCAGGCGCTCCACGAGGTCACCGAGCGCCTCCGGAAAGGCATGCCGGACGGAGCCGGCGAGGTCGGCGACCAACGCCAGCGGGTCAGCGTCCTGCGCGTCCAGCGAGAGCCACGCGACCTTCAGCGCGGCGGCGCTCGCCCAGTCCACCGCGAGCGTGGATTTGCCGTAGCCCGCTGGCGCCGTCAGCAGCGTGACGTCGTACTCGAGCGCCTCATCGAGGAGCGCGTGCAGGCGGTCGCGGCGGACGGTGTCCACGCGGCGGCGCGGCGGGACCAGTTTGGGCAGGAACTGCCGTCGTGGTCGCCGCGGCGGGGGCAGATCTGGGCGGCTGACCGCAGGCCACGTCACGCGCCGATGATAGACCTGACAGCCGCCGCTGCGGTGGCGCGCCGCCCTCGATACGCTGGAAGTCAGACTCCCGTCCGAGACCTGGAGGATGCCCGCATGGCTTTCGCCGTGGACGACGAACTCGCTTTCCTCCGTACCTTCGAGTCGACCACGCTCACCAAGCCGCAGGTCGTCGCCGACAACGTCCTGACCGGCATCTTCCTGGCCGACTCCCGGCATCGGGCCGCGCTCGCCGCGCTGCTGCTGCAGGAGGCGGTGGAGGCGGCCCGACGGCTGGCGGCGGTGTGGGACGCGCTCGCGCACCGGTCGCGCTCGGTCGCGGAGGCGCTGGCGGGGCCGCTGCCCGGCGCGACGACGTGGGAGGCGCTTGCCGGCTCCGTCACAGGCCTTGAAGACCCGCGCGAGGTGCTGCGCCTGATCCACGTGGACGAGAGCGCGCTGGAGAGCGCGGAGGAGATGCTGGAGTTCGCAGGGCTGGACTGGTTCAGCGCGGCGATCCGCACGTTCGAGGCGGGCCCGCCGGCCCTCACGCTGGAGCCGGGCGAACCGGGCACCCCGGGGGCTGTCCTGTTGCGGGGTGTCGGTGCGGACGGCACGCCTCACGAGACACGGGTGCGGCTGGAGGACGACCGCGTGATCGCCCTGGGCGATGCCACCGGCGACTTCGTGACGTGGTCGCGGGACTTCCTCGGCGCATACCTGGACGCGCGCGAGGCGGCTGCGCAGCGCCGCTGAACGAGGCTCTCGATTACCGGCTGAGGGCGGCCATCAGGATGCCGGCCGCCACCCCGACGTTGAGCGAGGTCACAGCGGAGCCGCGTGGGGTGATGCGGCAGACCTCGTCGCAGGTCTCCAGCGTCAGGCGGCGCAGGCCAGACTCCTCGTTGCCCAGCACCAGCAGCCACGGGCGGTCGGTCTGGACGGCGGTAACGTCCTTCTTCGCGTGCTCGGACGAACCGATCACCCAGATGCCGGCGTCCTTCGCCGCCTGCAACGCCCGACGCAGGTTCGTCTCCACCGCGAACGGCACCGCCTCCATGCCGCCGCTCGAGACGTCGTACACGACGGCGGTGAGGCCGACCGAGCGGTCGGCGGTCAGCACCACGCCGCGCACGCCGAAGAACGCGGCGGCGCGGAAGATGGCACCGGCGTTGTGCGGGTCCTGCACGCCGTCCAGCGCCAGCCAGAGCCCCCGGTCGTGTTCGCCGGTGAACAACCGGTCAAGCGGTACCGGCTCGCGCTCCCGGACGATCGCCTCGGCGCCGCTGCGGCCACCCTCCCGGCCGGGGCGCTGTTCGCGCTCCACCGGCACCACGGGCCGGCCGTGCCGGTTCGCCTCCGCCACCACGCGGTCCCACGCGCCCTGCGCGCGGCCGCCGGGCAGTCGCACCTCCACCACGTCGCGCGGACGCGTGTCGAGGGCGGCGAGGACGGCATGTGGGTTGCGGAGCGCGAGCATGGGATGAACGGTAGCGCGCCGGTGTCGTACGATGTGCCGTACACCAACTGCTCACCCCTCGGAGGGGCCCCTTGCGTCTGTAGTCCGGGCCATGTGCGTGTCACGCCTGCACCCTGCGGTGCGGGCCTGCCCGGTGCGGCATCCCTGCCGCCTCTGACCTGACGCAAGCAGCACCACGCGCTGGCCTTCGGACCGCCCGACCCGGGCTGCTGCCTGCGTCCCGATGGGTTCCCGCATGTTACGGATCGACCAGGTCACGGCGCGCATCGGCGCGCGGGCCGTGCTCGACGGCGTCTCGCTCTCGCTCGCTCGAGGCGAGGTGACGGGTGTCGTCGGGCCGAACGGGAGCGGCAAGAGCACGCTCCTGCGCATCGCCGCCGGCCACCGCGCACCCGAGGGCGGGCGAGTGACGCCGCGTGCCGGGGCACGGCTCGCCTACCTCGCCCAGCGCGTGGAGGCGTCCGAGGGCACGCCGATCGCGGCCGTGTTCCCGGCGCTCTACCCGGAGTCCGCGGACGCCCTACTCGCCGAGGCGGGACGGGCGATCGCCACGGCGACCGGCCCGGCGCTGGAGGGCGCGGTGGCGCGGTACACCGCGCTCCTCGAGCAGGTCGAGCACGCGTCCGCGACGGCGGCGATCGCCCGTGGACTCGGGCTGCGGCTGCCGGACAGCAGGACGGCGTGGGACGCCGTCTCCGGCGGCGAACTGGCGAAGGCGGCGCTCGCCGTCACGCTCGGCGCGGGCGCGGACGTACTGCTGCTGGACGAGCCGACGAACCACCTGGACCTCCCGGCCATGCGCTGGCTGGAGGCATACCTGCGCGAGTTCCAGGGAGCGGTACTCCTCGTCTCCCACGACCGCGCACTGCTGGACGCGGTGGCCGACCGCCTACTGGTCCTCCACCTCGACGGACAGCCATCCGAAGTGTTCGCGGGCGGCTACTCCGCGTGGGTGGCGGAGGAGCAACGACGGCGCGAGGCGCAGCAGGCGGCCTTCGAGCGGCAGGAACGCGCCGACCGGCAACTCCGGGAGGCAATTTCCGCGATCGAGTCGCGGTCGCGCGACATCGAGAACAAGACGGTGCACTTCTACTTCAAGAAGCGCGCGCTCAAGGTCGCCCGGCGCTCGACGACCCTCAAGGCACGCCTGGAGCGAGAGGCGGCCGCCGCCGACCGGGTGGCTCGGCCCGCCGACCGGCCCCACGGCATCCTCGCCGCCTTCGACACGGACGACCGGAGCGCATCGCGTCTCGTCGCGGCGGAGGCACTGAGGATCGACGTCGCCGAGTGCGTGCTGATCGAGGGCGCATCATTCGTCATTGAACGCGGCGACAGGATCGCCCTCACCGGTGCGAACGGGAGCGGCAAGTCCACCCTGCTGCGCGTGATCGCGGGACTGCGGCCACCGTCCGCGGGGCGCCTCCTCCTCGCCGGGAGCGCCCATCCGGGCCTCCTCGCGCAGGGCGAGGATGCGGGGCTGGAGGACGGAGAGGCCACCGCGGTCGACCTCGTGCGCCGGGTGGCGGGCGTCTCGGAGCGGGAGGCGTACAACCTCCTGCACCGCCTCGTCCTCGGCCACGAGCAGGCGAGCACCCCGGTCGGACGGCTCTCCGGCGGCGAGCGGCGACGCCTCGCCGTGGGGCTGCTCACCTTCGCAGGGGCGAACCTGCTGCTGCTGGACGAGCCCACGAACCACCTGGATCTCGCCGCGCGCGAGGCGTTCGAGGAGACGCTGGCCGGGTTCGGCGGCGCGGTGGTCGTCGCGACTCACGACCGCGCGCTGATCGACCATCTCGACGCAACCGTGTGGACGATCGAGGACGGGCAACTCACGGCATGAGCGCGCCGGTGGTGGGCGGCCGCCTACTTCTGGAGGTACTTATCTCCGCGGAGGACACCGGCCTCCACCACCCACGCAACCACGGCGTAGTGCTCGAAGTACTCCGCCTCGATGTGCTGGAGGATGCGCGTCGCCACGTCGAAACTCGCGAGCACCTCGATGCGGACGTTGCCGCCCTGTAGATCGCCGGAGCGAGAGCCGCGGGAGCCCTCGCCGTGGGCGGGGCTGACGGTGTACCCGGTCGCCCCGAGGTCCAGGACGGCGCGCGTGATGCGGCGTTCGAGGATTGCCTCCGCCACAACGGTCACCAGCATCAGGTGCACCGCAGAGGCTGGCAGCGGGTGTTCCTCGGCCATCTCGTCTCCTCTCACGCGAGGCGCGTGGCGATCTCGTAGTAGAGCGGGATCCCCACGGTCAGGTTGAACGGGAACGTGACCGCCAGCGCGCCGGTCAGGTAGATGCTCGGGTTCGCCTCGGGAAGTGCGATGCGCACGGCTGCCGGGGCGGCGATGTACGAGGCGCTCGCCGCGAGCACACCGAGGATCATCGCGCCGCCCGCTGACAGCCCGGCGAGGCCGCCCAGCGCGACGCCGGCCGCCCCGTTCACCACCGGCGCGAGCGTCGCGAAGAGGAGCAGGAACGGGCCAGCCGTGCGCAGGTCACCGAACCGGCGTGCGGTCTGCACGCCCATCTCCAGCAGGAAGAGCGTCAGCACCCCCTGGAAGGGGTCCACGAAGAACGGGCGCACCGGGAGCAGTCGCTCCGCACCGGCGACGAAGCCAATCAGGAGGCCGCCGGCGAGCAGGATGATGCTGCGCCCCACCAGCACCTCGTGCAGCGCTTCGCTGAGCCGGCCGTGGCCGCCCGACATCGCGATCCGCGCGATGACGAGCGCGATGACGATCGCCGGCACCTCCATGATCGCGACCAGCGTCGGCACGAACCCCTCGTACGGTTCGCCCACGGTGTCGAGGAAGGTGGTGGCAGCGGTGAACGTCACCACGGAGGTGGACCCGTAGTGCGCGGCCAGCGCAGCGGCGTTCGGCGTGTCCATCCGGCCAATCGCCCGGACCGCCGGGTACACCCAGGCAGGGATGAGGATACCGATGAGCAACGTGACGGCAGCGGGGGCGGCAACATCCGCCAGATCGGCCTCGGCGAGCGCACCACCACCCTTCAGGCCGATCGCGAGCAGCAGATAGATGGAAATGGTCTGGTAGACCGGCTCCGGAAGGCGCAGATCGCTGCGCAGGAGCGAGGCGGCGATGCCGAGGACAAAGGCGAGGATGGCCGGTGTGGCCAGGTTGGACGCGGCGGTTTCCAGGGAGGGCTCCCTTCATCCTCCAACCGTCACGAGGGGTTGATACAGGATATCGACGCATGCGAATCCTGCATGCCTGCTCCGGACTTCACCTCTACGCAACGCCGGGAGTAGAGTCAGGAGACGGGCCGGGCAGGCCCACCAGGTGTGCAGGGGGTTCGAGTGGGGTTCATGGGAGACGTGCCGGAACCGATGAGCAGCGTGACCGGCGAACTCGACACCATGGTCGAGGCGAACGAGCGGTGGCGCGCCGGCTTCGCCGTAGGCGCGCTGGGCGTGCGCCCGGTCAAGCACGCGGTGATCCTCACCTGCATGGACTCCCGCTACCCGGCCGCCGCGATCATCGGCTACGAGCTGGGCGATGCCCACACCATCCGTAACGCCGGCGGCCGCGCCACGGACGACGCCATCCGCTCGCTCATCGTCTCCGCGCACGCCCTCGGCACCCGCGCCTGCATCGTCATCCACCACACGGACTGCGGCCTCCACCGCCAGACCAACGAGGCGCTCCGGGGCAAGGTGAAGGAAGCGACCGGCCAGAGCGCCGCACACATCGACTTCCTCCCCTTCGCCGACCTGGAGGAGAGCGTCCGCGACGACGTGGAACAGATCCGCGCCTGCCGGTTCCTCCCGGAAGGCTACGAGGTCATGGGCATGATCTACGACGTGCGCACCGGGACGATCATCCCGGTGGACGTGCCGGAGCACGCCGCCTCCTAGGCCTCGCCGCTTGGCTCGTGGCTACGACGCCGGCAGCCGCTGCTCCCTGACCCCACCCGAGGTGAGCGCCGCTTCGATCCGCGCCGCGTTGTAGCCGGCTTCGCGCAGCACCTCGCGCGAATGCTGCCCGGCGAGCGGCGCCGGGCCGGTGGCGCTGCTGACCGTGTCCGAGAAGAAGAGCGCGGAGTCCACCGCACGGACGCGGCCCTCCAGCGGGTCATCCACCTCCACGATCATGCCGCGCTCCTCGAGGTGCGGGTGCCGGGCCGCCTCGTGCATGGTGAGGGCCAGGCCATACGGCGCGCCGGTGGAGGCCAGCGCGGCGGTGACGGCCTCGGCGTCCAGCGCCGCCACCCACGACCCGACGAGCGCGTTCGCGGCGGCCGGCTTCGGCGGCATCGGCTCGCCAGCGTGGCCGAGGGCGCGCGCAATGCGCTCCCAGTTGTGCTCGCCACCGATGTTGATGGTGACGTGGCGGCCGTCACGGGTGCGGTGGACCGGATGGCGGAACGGCTCCCACGCCTCGGGCGGCGCGCCGTTCAGGGCGGGCCCGGCGACCTCTGTGAGCATCTGGAACTGGCAGTCCATCAGCGCCGTGTCCACGCGCTGGCCTCGGCCGGTGCGTTCGCGGTCGAGCAGCGCGGCGAGGATGCCCGAGAAGGCGGTCTGGCCGGTGACGAGGTCGGCAACGGTGACGCCGGGCGCGAACGGCTCCGGCGTGCCCACGGCCTGTTGCTGCACCCACAGCCACCCCGCCTCCGCGTGCGCGGTCGCACCGTACGCACGCCTCGATGAACCCTGGCCGAAGCCGGAGATCGAGGCGAAGACGAGGCGCGGGTTTGTGGCGATCGACGCCTCGTAGCCGATGCCGAGCGCGTCCATGACGCCCGGGCGGAAGTTCTCCACCACCACGTCCGCCCGCGCGATCAGCGCGCGCGCCGCGGCGATCCCCTCCGGGTGCGCAAGGTCGAGCGTGATCGAGCGCTTGCCGAGGTTGTTCGCAACGCTCCCCTCGGTGCGCACGGGACCGGTCGCGCCCTCCTTCGGCGGGTCGATGCAGACGACGTCCGCACCGAGGTCGGCGAGCATGCGCGTGCAGTAGGGGCCGGCGACCACGCGGGTGAAGTCCACCACCCGCACGCCCTCCAGGATCCGCCGTCCGCCCATGCCGTCGCCTCCTCCGCCTGCCTGCTGGAGCGGCCATTACAACACACCGGATGCCCTCCCCCGCTTGCGGGGCAGACGGACGCCTGCTGTCATGGCGACATGCCAGCCGTCAGCGCGGACGCCGCGCTCTCCCACATTCGCGACGGGATGCGCGTCTACCTCCACGGTGGCGCCGCCACGCCGACCCCGCTCGTCGAGGCGCTCGCCCGCCGCGCTGCCTCCCTGACCAGCGTGGAGACGGTGTCGCTGCACCTCGAAGGCCCCGCGCCGCACGTCGACCCGGCGCTGGAGGGCCACCTGCGGCACAACGCGCTGTTCATCGGCGCAAACGTGCGGGAGGCGGTGAACGCCGGACGGGCCGACTTCACGCCGGTGTTCCTCTCGGACATCCCGGCGCTCTTCGCCGGCGGTCCGCTGCCCCTCGACGTGGCGCTCATCCAGGTGTCGCCCCCGGACGCGGACGGCTTCTGTTCGCTCGGAGTGTCGGTCGATGTCGCGCGACCGGCGGCGGAGGCGGCCGGCTACGTGATCGCGGAGGTCAACCGGCAGATGCCGCGCACCCTCGGCGAGACCACGGTCCACCTCAATCAGATCGACGCGTACATCGAGACCGACCGGCCCCTGCACGAGATCCCCCGCCCCGAGCCGACCGAGGAGTCCCGCCGCATCGGCGAGCAGGTGGCGACGCTGGTGGCGGACGGCGCGACGCTGCAACTGGGCATCGGCGCGATCGCGGACGCGGTGCTGCGCGCGCTCCACGGCCACCGCGACCTGGGCATCCACACGGAGATGTTCGCGGACGGCGTCGTCGACCTGGTGGAGGCGGGCGTGGTGACGGGCGCGCGGAAGACGCTGCACCCCGGCCTCATCGTCTCCTCCTTCGTGATGGGGACGCGACGCCTCTACGACTTCGTGGACGGCAACCCACAGGTGGCGATGTTCGCCTCCTCCTACACGAACGACCCGATGGTGATCGCGCGCCACGAGGAGATGGTCGCCGTGAACTCGGCGATCGAGGTCGACCTCACCGGCCAGGTCTGCGCCGACTCAATCGGCCCGAGGTTCTGGAGCGGCATCGGCGGGCAACTCGACTTCATCCGCGGCGCGGCACGCGCGCCGCGTGGCCGGCCGATCATCGCGCTGCCG
>WBZO01003909.1_pt1 | contig 16720 bp, 16 predicted proteins | sample 5204261 | NCBI WGS metagenome assembly WBZO01 (sample SAMN12412400, study PRJNA552823) | activated sludge metagenome | isolation source: activated sludge from anammox sidestream of wastewater treatment plant... | place: USA: North Carolina | collected 2017-09 | reverse complement strand
GGAGTAGGGGCGGTGCTGGGTGTTGTAGAAGACGAGATCCCCGACCTGGAGTTGACCCGGGTCGACAGGCGAGCCCGCGCGTGCGAGGTCGAAGGTGCTGCGCGGCAGCCGGCGCTGCGCGGCGCGGGCATAGACGTAGGCGACGAGCCCCGAGCAGTCGAAGCCGCGTTCGGGCGATTCGCCCCCGGCGGCGTACGGCGTGCCGACCAGCGAGAGGGCGAGGATGGCGGCGTCGCTCGCGTCGGCGGCGCCCGCGGCGGTTCCGGCGGGTTCGACCGCCGGTCTTCCAGGCGGCGGTACGACCGGTTCGGGCGCCTGCAGGCCGGCCGCACAGCCGACCAACGCGACCGCCATAAAAACCAAGCTAAACATCGTGTTGAAATGCATAGCTCAGGTACTTTAGAAGAGACTTCGGGGCCTGTAAAGCCGCTCCGGGCGAGGCAGGCCGAAGAACGTGCGCACCCCGGCGCGGGTGCACGGCGCGAAAGTGCGCGTCGCGCCGGAAGCCGCGTTAGGCTCTGGTTACCGATTTCTCCTGCTCCGGCAAATCGATGAGACGCCTGCTGATCGCGCTTCTGCTCGTCATCGGCCCGGTCGCCGCGGCGGTCGCGGACGAGGTGGAAGTCTTGCCGCTCAGCTATCGCACGGCCGAAGAGTTGATCCCCACCCTGCGGCCGCTGGTCGAGCCGGGCGGCGCCCTGACCGGGCAACGCAACTTGCTCGTCATCCGGGCGAGCCGCGCGAACATCGCGCAGATCAGGCAGGTGGTCGCGTCGCTCGACACGCGGCCCCGCCGGCTGCTGATCTCGGTGCGCCAGGACGCTGCCGGCGCGTCCACCGAACGCGCCGCCGCGGTCTCCGGCACGATCGCCGGCGGCAATGCGCGCGTGGGGATCAACGCGCCGCCTGGCGCCCAGTCCGGCGTGGCGGTCGGTGTCCACGAGTCGCACCGCTCGGGCGCCGACCGCATGACGAGCCAGGTGCAGGCTCTCGAGGGCAGCCCGGCCTACATCGCGACGGGGCAGTCGATCCCGGTGCGGAGCGCGGTCCTCGCGCCGGCGCCGGGCGGCGGCACCGTGGTGCAGGGCACGACGACCTTCCAGAACGTCGCCAGCGGTTTCTACGTCACGCCGCGCGTGGCCGGCGACCGGGTCGTGCTCGAGATCGCGCCCCAGCGCGCGACGCCCGGACCGGACGGATCGGCCCACGTCCAGCAGGTGGCGACGACCGCCAGCGGCCGACTCGGGGAGTGGATCGAACTCGGGGGCGTCACGCGGTCCGCGGCCGGCTCACACGCGGGCGTGCTCTCCGGCGCGAGCGGCGCGCGCTCCGGCAGCACGAGCGTCTGGGTCCGCGTCGACGAGGTCCGGTGAGCGCGGGCGTGCCCGGGGCCGAGACCGCGCCGGAGGCGGGGGGCGGCCGCATGAGAGCGGGCGAGCTCGACGCCGCGCTCGCGGCGATCTTCGCGCCCGACGGACCGCTGAGCCGCACGCTTTCCGACTACCGCGCGCGCACCGGGCAGCGGGAGATGGCGGCGCGGATCGGTCGGGCGATCCTGGAGCGTCGAGTCCTGCTCGCCGAGGCCGGGACGGGCACCGGGAAGACCGTGGCCTACCTCGTGCCCGCGCTGCTCGCCGGCGGAAAGGTGATCGTCTCCACCGGCACGAAGACGCTCCAGGACCAGCTCTTCCAGCGCGATCTCCCCGCGGTGCGCGCGGCGCTCGCGGTGCCGGTGACCGCCGCGGTGCTGAAGGGGCGCGCCAACTACGTCTGCCACTACCACCTCGGGCGCAACCTCGACGACGCGCGCCTGCCCTCGCGCGCGGCGGCGGCGGACCTGCAGGCGATCGCGCGCTTCGCCCGCCGCACGCGCAGCGGCGACCGGGCCGAGCTCGACGCGGTCGCCGAGGACTCCCCCGCGTGGGCGGCCGCCACCTCCACGCGCGAGAACTGCCTCGGCGCGAAGTGCCCGGACTTCGCGTCCTGCTTCGTCATGCAGGCGCGGCGGGAGGCGCTCGCCGCGGACGTCGTGGTGGTGAACCACCATCTCTTCTTCGCCGACGTGGTGCTGAAGGACGAGGGCATGGCGGAGCTCCTGCCGTCCTGCAACACGGTGGTCCTGGACGAGGCGCACCAGCTCCCGGAGACCGCGAGCGATTTCTTCGGCGAGACCGTGTCCACCGGGCAGGTGCTGGACCTCTGCCGCGACACGCTCGCCGAGGCGGCTGTCTCGGCGCGCGACGTCCGCGAGCTGCCCGAGCGGGTGCGCGCGCTCGACAAGGCCGCGCGCGACCTGCGGCTCGCCGTGCCGCGGAAGGAGACGCGCATCCCGGCCGCTGCCCTGGAGGAGGACGGCGAGTTCGCGCCGGCGGTCGCGCGTCTGGCGCACGCGGTCGCGGCGCTGCGCAGCGGGCTCGCGGCGCTGGCCGAGCGCAGCGAGGGGCTGGCGCACTGCGCGCGGCGCGCGGGCGAGATGGCGGAACGGCTCGCCCGCTGGCGCGACGCGCACGACGCCGGCGTGATCCGCTGGGTCGAGGTGTTCACGCAGTCCGCGGCGCTGCGCATGACCCCGCTCTCGATCGCCGCCCCGTTCCGGCGCCAGCTCGACGGGCCGCCGCGCGCCTGGATCTTCACCTCGGCGACGCTCGCGGTGCGCGGCGACTTCGGCCACTACCGCGACGCGCTCGGCCTCGACGACGCCGATGTCGCGTGCTGGGCGAGTCCGTTCGACTACGGCGCCAACGCGCTCGTCTACCTGCCGCCGGCGCTGCCGCTGCCCAACAGCGCCGAGCACACCGACGCGGTGGTCGACGCGGCGGTGCCGGTGCTCGCCGCGAGCCGCGGGCGCGCGTTTCTGCTCTTCACCTCGCTGCGCGCGATGCGCCAGGCGCACGTGCGGCTCGCCGGGCAGCTGCGCGCGGCGGGCCTCGACCTGCCGCTCCTCCTGCAGGGCGAGGGCTCGCGCAGCGAGCTGCTCGCGCGCTTCCGACGGCTGGGCAACGGCGTGCTCGTGGCGAGCGCGTCGTTCTGGGAGGGCGTCGACGTGCGCGGCGAAGCGCTCTCGGTGGTGGTGATCGACAAGCTGCCGTTCGCCCCGCCCGACGACCCGGTGCTCGCCGCGCGCCTCGAGCACCTGCGCCGCGCCGGACGCAACCCGTTCGTGGAGTACCAGCTGCCGCACGCCGCAATCGCGCTCAAGCAGGGCGCGGGCCGCCTGATCCGCGACGAGCACGACCGCGGCGTGCTCGTGCTGTGCGACCCGCGCCTGCTCTCCAAGGGCTACGGGCGCCAGCTCCTCGACAGCCTGCCGCCGATGCCGCGCACCCGCTCGATTGCGGACGTCGCCGCGTTCTTCGCCGGCGCGACGCAACGGGAGAGCCCACCGCCGCAATGCGCCGCCCGGCGGCGCGGCGCGCACACTGGAGGCGAGCGATGAAAGTCCTGATCACCGGCGGCGGCGGTTTCATCGGTCATCGGTTGGCGCGCGAGCTCCTCGAGCGCGGCACGCTGGCGGGGCCCGACGGGGCGCCGGCCGCCATCAGCGCGATCAAGCTCCTCGACCGCGCGTTCCCGCCCGCTCCCGATGCGCGCCTGACGTGCGTGCCCGGGGACCTGTCGGCGCCCGGACTGATCGACGCCGCGCTCGACCGGGACACCGCGGCGGTGTTCCACCTCGCCGCGGTGGTGAGCGCGGGCGCCGAGGCGGACTTCGACCTCGGCTATCGCGTGAACCTCGACGGAACGCGGCTGCTGCTGGAGGCCTGCCGCGGGCTGCAGCGCCCGCCGCGGCTCGTGTTCGCGAGTTCGGTCGCGGCGTTCGGGGGCGATCTCCCCGCCGTGCTCGACGATGCGACGACGCCCAATCCGCAGACGTCGTACGGCGCGCAGAAGGTGATCGGCGAGTACCTGGTCAGCGACTACACGCGCAAGGGGTATGTCGACGGGCGCAGCCTGCGCCTGCCGACGATCGTCGTGCGTCCCGGCCGGCCGAACCTCGCCGCGTCCTCGTTCGCGAGCAGCATCTTCCGCGAGCCGCTCAACGGCGTCGTCTGCGAGTGCCCGGTGCCGGAGTCGACCGGGATCTGGCTGCTGTCGCCGCGCCGGGTCGTCGACGCGCTCATCCACGCGCACGACCTGCCGGCCGCGGCCTGGGGCGTGAACCGGGTGCTGAACCTGCCCGGGATCACGGTCACGGTCGCCGAGGGGGTGGCGGCGCTGCGGCGCATCGCGGGCGAGGCCGCCGCTGCGCGCGTCCGGTTCGCGCCGGACGAGCGGATCAATCGCATCGTGCAGGGCTGGCCGGTGCGCTTCCGCACGCCGCGCGCGACCGCCCTCGGGTTCGCGGCCGACCCGGACATCGACGCCGTGATCCGCGCCTATGTCGCGGACGAGGGGCTGCAGGTCTCCTGAGCGCGGGCGCGCCCGCGGCGCGCGGCTACTTCCAGATCTGCCACCAGGATTTTTCGTTGCGCACGAAGTTCCCGCTCAGCGCCGAGCTCTGCGGAAAGTTCTTCGCCAGCACGCGCTCGGCGTCCGCGCGCAGATCCTTCATGCCCATCGCGCCGTAGGCCTGCACCATGATGAACAGCGCCTCCTCCACGGCCGGAGCCTCGGGGTAGGTCTTCACCGCGAACTGCGCGCGGTTCGCCGCCGCGAGGTACGCGCCGCGCCGCATGTAGTAGCGCGCGACGTGCACTTCGTGCGACGCGAGCGCGTTCACCAGGTAATTCATCCGCGCCAGCGCATCGGGGGTGTACTTGCTGTCCGGGAAGCGCGTCGCGAGGTCCTTGAACGCGAGGAACGAGTCGCGCGCGGCGCGCGGATCGCGCTCGGTCGGGTCCTGGTCGGCGAAGCGCGCGAGCAGGTTCTGGTCCTCGTAGAAGTTGACGATGCCCTTGAGGTAGTACGCGTAGTCGACGTTCGGATGGTTCGGGTGCAGCTTGATGAACCGGTCGCAGGCGGCGACCGCGGAGGCCGGGTCGTTCTCGCGGTAGTACGCGTATGCGCTCTCCAGCTGGGCCTGCTGGGCGTAGCGGCCGAAGGGGTAGCGCGCCTCGAGCTTCTCGAAGTACTTCACCGCGCGCGCGTAGTCGCTTTCGGCCATCGCATCCTTCGCCTCCGAGTAGAGGCGCTGGGCCGACCAGCCGGCGGTCTCGTCGTCGTCCGTGCCGAAGCGCAGCGCGCCGCAGCCGCCGACCAGCAGGGCGAGGACAAACGCTAAACTAGCGACGCAAATGCGGGACATGTCGGCTGCCGGGCGAAGCGATGCGGGGGATTATAGTCCGACCGCCGAGCGCTCCATTCCGCGCGAGCTGGCCGGACTGCGGCTCGACCAGGCGCTCGCCCGCGTCTATCCGGAGCACTCGCGCAGCCGGCTGCAGGCCTGGGTGCGGGCGGGGCGGGTGCTGCTCGACGCGCATCCGGCGGCCGACGTCACGCGCAAGGTGTGGGGCGGCGAGCGCGTCGCCCTCGCGGCCCCCGCCGCCGTGCGCGACGCGGCACCAGCCGAGGCGATCGCGCTGCCGATCGTGTACGAGGACGACGCGGTCCTGGTGATCGACAAGCCGGCCGGGCTCGTGGTGCACCCGGGCGCCGGCAATCGCCGCGGGACGATGCTGAACGCGCTGCTGCACCACGCGCCCGCGCTCGCGCGCGTGCCGCGCGCCGGCATCGTGCACCGCCTCGACAAGGATACGACCGGACTGCTGGTGGTCGCGAAGACGGCCGAGGCCCATACCGACCTCGTGCGCCAGCTCGCCGCACGCACCGTGACGAGGGAGTACCGGGCGATCGTCCACGGCCGCATGACCGGGACGGGCGTGGTGGACGCGCCCATCGGCCGCCACCCGGTCGCCCGCACCCGCATGGCGGTGAGCGCGCGCGGGCGCGCGGCGCGAACGCGCTACCGGGCGGTCGAGCAGTTCGCGGACGCGACGCTGGTCGCCCTGACCCTCGACACCGGCCGCACGCACCAGATCCGCGTGCACATGCGCTCGATCGGGCATCCGCTGGTCGGCGATCCCACCTACGGCCGGCGGCGCGGCGCGTCCGGCGCGACGGCCGGGTTCCCGCGCCAGGCGCTGCACGCCGCGCGGCTCGGGTTCGTGCATCCGGTGACGCGCGCGCCGCAGGAGTGGTCGGCCGCGCTGCCGGCGGACATGCGCGCGCTGCTCGCGAGCCTGCGGTGAGCGTCGCGGCGCCGCACGGCTGGATCGTGCCGGACTGGGCGGCGCCGCCGGCGGTGCGCGCGCTCGTCACGACGCGCGCCGGCGGCGTGAGCCGCGGCGCCTATGCGACGCTCAACCTCGCCGCGCACGTGGGCGACGACGCCGGCGCGGTGGCGCGCAACCGCGCGCTCCTGCGCGCGCACCTGCCGGGAGACCCCGCGTGGCTCGAGCAGGTGCACGGCGCCGCGGTGGTCGACGCCGAGGCGGGGCGGGCGCTGCCGCGCGCCGATGGCGCCGTCGCGCGCGCGCCGCGTCGGGTGTGCGCGGTGCTCACCGCCGATTGCCTGCCGGTGCTGCTCGCGCACCGCGGGGGCGCCGCGGTCGGGATCGCGCACGCGGGCTGGCGCGGGCTCGTCGCGGGCGTGATCGAGGCGACCCTCGCGCGCATGGAGGTGGCGCCGCGCGAGGTCGTCGCCTGGCTCGGTCCCGGCATCGGCCCGCGCGCCTACGAGGTCGGCCGCGACGTGTACGACGCCTTCTGCGCGCGCGACCCCGGCCTCGCCGCGGCGTTCGAGCCGGCCGGCGAGGACAGGTATCGCGCGGACCTGTGCGCGGCCGCCCGCCACCTGCTCGGCGCGGCGGGGGTGCAGGGCGTGTCCGGCGGCGGGTTCTGCACCTACACCGACGCGGCGCGGTTCTTCTCCTACCGCCGGGCGCGTGCGACCGGGCGCAGCGCGAGCCTGATCTGGATCGAACGATGACCCTGGCCTACATCGCCGCGGCGAGCGTGATCGGGGGACTCCTCTCGGTCACGCTGGCGGCGCTCGTCTCGTTCGCGACGCGCGCGCACTGGGTGAGCGCGCTCGTGAGCTTCGCGATCGGCGCGCTGCTCGGAGCGGCGTTCCTGGAGGTGCTCCCGCACGCTTTCGGAAACACCGCCAGCATCCAGGCCACCGCCGCGACGGTGCTCGGCGGCATCCTCGCGTTCTTCCTCCTGGAGAAGCTCGTGCTGTGGCGCCACTGCCACGCCGAGGACTGCGCGGCGCACGGCGCGCACGCGGGCGAGCACGCGCCGGCGCCGGTGCAGCACGACCACGGGCGCAGCGGGCTGATGATCACCGTCGGCGACAGCTTCCACAACTTCGTGGACGGGGTGCTGATCGCCGCGGCGTTCATGGAGAGCACCGCGCTCGGGCTGGTCACCGCCACCGCGGTGATCGCGCACGAAATTCCGCAGGAGGTGGGCGACTTCCTCGTCCTGCTGCACTCGGGCTACGGCAGGGCGCGCGCGTTCCTGCTCAACCTGCTAGCGAGCGTCGCGATGGTGGTGGGCGCGATCGGGGCCTACTTCGCGCTCAGGTTCGTGTCGGGCTGGATCGACACCCTGCTCGCGCTCGCCGCGGCGAGCATGATCTACGTCGCGGTCGCCGACCTGATCCCGGGGCTGCACAAGCGGCCCGAGCTCGCGGCGACCGCCCAGCAGCTCGCGCTCATCCTGCTCGGCGTCGCGTGCGTGTGGGGCGTCGGGGCGCTCGCCCGCGGGCACTGATGATGCGCGATTTCGGAGGGGCGCCGCTCGTCGCGGCCGCACGAGATAGAGGAACAGCGCGAGCGGCCCGAGGCCGTAGAAGAGGAACGTCATGAGACCGCCCACCAGGCTCGGCTCGGTGGCGGCCATCAGCACCGTGACGTACAACCAGGCGATGGCGACGACGTATATGAGCGGCATGCACGCGACCCGGGGTCGCGATTCTAGCGGGCGGAGGCTATGAGAGTCCTGGTCACCGGCGCCGCCGGGTTCATCGGCGCCGCGCTCTGCGACCGGCTCCTCGCGCGCGGCGACGAGGTGTTCGGCCTCGACAATCTCAACGACTACTACGACGTCGCGCTGAAGGCGGCGCGCCTCGCCCGGCTCGCAGGGCGCGCGGGATTCCGCTTCGAGCGGCTCGAGCTCGCCGACCGCGCGGCGAGCGCGCGCGCGTTCGGCGCCGGCCCCTTCGACGCGGTGGTCCACCTCGCGGCGCAGGCCGGCGTGCGCTACTCGGTGACCCACCCGGAAAAGTACGTGGACGCCAACCTGGTCGGGTTCGGGAACGTGCTGGAGGGATGCCGGCGGGCCGGCGTCGGGCACCTCGTGTTCGCCTCCTCGAGCTCCGTGTACGGCCTCAACGCGAAGATGCCCTTCGGCGAATGCGACAACGTCGATCACCCGGTTTCGCTCTACGCGGCCACGAAGAAGGCCAACGAGGCGATGGCGCACGTGTACGCGCATCTCTTCGGCCTGCCCTGCACCGGGCTGCGCTTCTTCACCGTCTACGGACCCTGGGGCCGGCCCGACATGTCGCCGTTCCTGTTCGTGCGCGCGATCCTCGCGGGCGAGCCGCTCAAGGTGTTCAACCACGGCGCGATGGAGCGCGATTTCACCTACATCGACGACGTGGTGGAGGGCGTGGTGCGCGTGATGGAGCGCCCGGCGACGCCGGGAGAGGTGACCCCGGCGACGAGCGCGGCGCCCTGGCGCATCTACAACATCGGCAACAACCGGCCGGTCGCGCTCCTGCGCTGGATCGAGACGTTCGAGCAATGCCTCGGCCGCAAGGCGCAGCTGGAACTGCTGCCGCTCCAGCCCGGCGACGTGGTGGCGACCGCCGCGGACATCACCGCGCTCGCGCGCGAGGTCGGTTTTCGCCCGGCCACGCCGATCGAGGTGGGCGTGCGCCGGTTCGTCGACTGGTATCGCGACTACTACGGCGTCTGATTCGTCGCGCCCGGCCGCGGGCCGTCGCTGCATTTGACACCCGCGGTTGTGCAGTGCAATACTGGCTCGTTTGCCTCACCCGTTGCCCGCGCAACGCCCGTGTCCGCCGCACCTCCCCCCCTCGGTCCTTTCTCTCCAGCCGGCATCTTCGGGCCGCACGGGCTGCCGCACTCCGCCGGGAGCGGGACGGCGCTCGACCCGGCGCACCTCGCCTCCGCGCTCGCCGCGAGTGCGCCGCGCGTGGCGGCGCTGCAGGCCGAATACCAGCGCGACCTCGCCCGGCTCTGGGCCGCGGCGCTCGCGCGGCAGGCGGGCGGGCCGGCCGAGCCGGTCATCGCCCCGGACCGCGACGATCGGCGGTTCGCGGGAGCGGAGTGGCGCGACAGCGTCTTTCACGACTATCTGAAGCAGCACTACCTCCTCGGCGCGCGGTACGTCACCGCGGTGGTGGAAGCGGCCGAGCTCGACGCGGCGACCAAGCGCCGCCTGCGCTTCTACGCCCGCCAGTTCGTCGACCTGATGTGTCCGGCGAACTTCGCCGCGACCAATCCGGAAGTGGTGCGCGCCGCGCTCGACTCCGGGGGCGAGGCGCTCGCGCGCGGGCTGCGCAACCTGATCGGCGACGTCGAGAAGGGACGGATCTCCCAGACCGACGAGTCGGCGTTCGAAGTCGGGCGCAACATCGCCGCGACCCCGGGCGCGGTGGTGTACGAGAACGACGTGATGCAGCTCGTGCAGTACGCGCCCGCCACCCCGGCGGTGCGCGCGCGCCCGTTCGTGATGGTTCCGCCCTGCATCAACAAGTTCTACGTCCTGGACCTCGCGCCGGAGAATTCCTTCGTGCGCTACGCCGTCGAGCGCGGCAACACCGCGTTCATGGTGTCGTGGCGGAACATCACCCCCGCGGCCGCGCACCTCGGGTGGGACGACTACATCCGCGACGGCGTCCTCAAGGCCTTCGACGTTGCAGCCGAGATCACGGGCGCCGAGCGCCTCAATGTCCTCGGGTACTGCGTCGGGGGGACCATGCTCGGGGCCGCGCTCGCGCTGCTCGCCGCGCGCGGCGACGAGCGCATCGCGAGCGCGACGTTCTTCACCGCGCTGCTCGATTTCGCGGATGCCGGCGACCTCGCCGTGTTCGTCGACCGGGGCGGCGTCGAGGCGGTCGAGCGCGAGCTCGCGGGCGGCGGCGTCAAGGAAGGCCGCGACCTCGCCGCCGTGTTCAACGTGATGCGGGCGAATGACCTCGTCTGGTCGTACGTCGTCGACAACTATCTCAAGGGCCGGCAGCCCGGGGCGTTCGACATCCTGTACTGGAACTCGGACAGCACGAATCTCGCCGGCCCGTGGTACGCCTGGTACCTCCGCAACACGTATCTGGAGAACAACCTGCGCGTGCCCGGCCGGGTCGCGACCTGCGGCGTGCCGATCGATCTCGGCGCGGTGCGCGTTCCGACCTACGTCCTCGCCGCCCGCGAGGATCACATCGTCCCCTGGCGCGGCGCCTATCGGACCACGCAGCTCCTCGGCGGCGAGGCGCGCTTCGTGCTCGGCGCGAGCGGGCACATCGCGGGCGTGATCAACCCGGCCGCCAAGAACCGCCGCAGCTTCTGGACGAACCCGCAGTTGCCGGCTGCGGCCGACGACTGGCTCGCGGGCGCCGCGGAGCAGCGCGGGAGCTGGTGGGGCGACTGGGATCGCTGGCTCGCCCGGTTCGCGGGCGGCGAAGTCGCAGCGCCGGTACGCCTCGGGAGCGACCGCCACCGGCCGATCGAACCGGCGCCGGGCCGCTACGTGAAGCAGCGAGTGGTTTGACGCCGCGGCCCGCGCCGCGGCATTTCTTGCAGAGGAAACGAAGAGAATGAATGAGCGAGTCGCGTTCGTGACCGGCGGGATGGGGGGCATCGGGACGGCAATCTGCCGCCGCCTCGCGGCGAACGGCGCCAGGGTGGTGGCGGGCTGCCTGCCCGGCTACGAGCGCAAGGACGAGTGGCTGGACCGCCTGCGCGGCGAAGGCCTGCACGTGCACGCCGCCGAGGGCAACGTCGAGGACTACGATTCCTGCGCCGACATGATGTACCGCATCCGCTCGACCGTCGGGCCGGTGGAGATCCTGGTCAACGCGGCCGGCATCACCCGCGACGGCGTCTTCAAGCGGATGTCCCCCAACGACTGGTACGCCGTAATCAACACCAATCTCAATTCGGTCTTCAACGTCACCCGGCAGGTGATCGAAGGCATGATGGAGCGCGGCTGGGGGCGCATCGTCAACATCTCGTCGGTCAACGCGCTCAAGGGGCAGTTCGGGCAGACCAACTACTCGGCGGCCAAGGCCGGGATGCACGGCTTCACCAAGGCGCTCGCGCAGGAGGTGGTGAAGAAAGGCGTCACCGTGAACACCATCTCGCCCGGCTACGTGGACACCGACATGGTGCGCGCGATCAAGAGCGAGGTGCTGCAGAGCATCGTCGCTTCGATCCCGATGGGGCGCCTCGCCAAGCCCGAGGAGATCGCCGGGCTGGTGGCCTACCTCGCCTCGGAGGACGCCGGCTACATCACCGGCGCGAACGTCTCGATCAACGGCGGCCTGCACATGGAGTGACGCGCCGCGCCGCCGGCCCCGCGGGCGGCAGGCGCGCGTGCCATAATTTCCTCCGCGTCCGGAACCGCGACCAAAGGAGGGTGTCATGGCACAGCGCAGGATCGCGCTCATCACCGGTGGGATGGGCGGCCTGGGGGAATCGATCAGCACCAAGATGCACGACGCGGGGTTCCGCGTCGTCGTGACCCACTCGCCCGGCAACAAGAACGCGGCGGCGTGGAGCGCGGAGATGAAGTCGAAGGGCTACGACTTCCACCCGGTGCCGGTGGACGTCACCGACTACGAGTCCTGCCAGAAGTGCGTCGCGACCATCCAGGCCGAGGTCGGGCCGGTCGACATCCTGGTCAACAACGCCGGCATCACGCGCGACATGACCTTCCGGAAGATGGGGAAGGCGGACTGGGACGCGGTGATGCGCACCAACCTCGACAGCGTCTTCAACATGACCAAACCGGTGTGCGACGGCATGGCCGACCGCGGCTGGGGGCGCGTGATCAACGTGAGCTCGGTCAACGGCCAGAAGGGCGCGTTCGGCCAGACCAACTACTCGGCCGCGAAGGCCGGCATGCACGGTTTCACCAAGGCGCTCGCCCTCGAGGTGGCGCGCAAGGGCGTCACGGTCAACACCATCTCGCCCGGATACATCGGCACCAAGATGGTGACCGCCATCCCGAAGGACATCCTGGACACGAAGATCATTCCGCAGATCCCGGTCGGGCGGCTCGGCAAGCCGGAGGAGGTCGCCGGCCTCATCATCTACCTCTGCTCGGAGGAGGCCGCCTTCGTCACCGGCGCCAACATCGCCATCAACGGCGGCCAGCACATGCAGTAGGCAGGCGCGCGGCGGGACGGCGGGGTGGCGGGCGCCCGCGCCCCGCCTCCGACGCCGCTCAGCGCTGCCCCGCCGTCCGGACCATCTGGGCGGTAGCCGCCTTCATCGTCGCCTCCGACAGCTCCGCGAACTGCCGCGTGGCCTGATTGAGGCTCTCGATCATCGCGGAGGTGGCCGCGAAGGTGGACTTGAGGGCCGCGCTCGAGGCCTCGGCCCCCGGGGCGCCCTTGCCGAGCGCGTCGGCGCCGGCCGTCATGTCGCGGGTGAGCTTGCCGAGCTGCTCCTCGAAGAGCTTGCCGAGGTGCGACTGGGTCTGGCTGACGATCTCGTACACGCTCTGCGCGTAGGTCGCGGCCTGCTGCATGTTGGTCTGCGCGAGGCGCGTCCGCACCGCCATCAGCTGCTGCGGGTCGCCCGAGGACATCAGCTCGCGCGTGGCCCGGGCCGCCTGGTCGAGGGTGGCGCGCGCGGTCTCGAGGTTGAGCGTGAGCAGCTGCTCGGCGCTCGCCAGGCTCGCCCGGGCGTAGCTCATCGCGGCGTCGTAGGCGGCCTGGTTCCAGGCGGCGATCTGGTCGGTGGGTTGATTCATGGTGGGCCTCGTTGGTCGGAGTGGGGTAAAATCGGCCTGTTGCGGCGCAACAAAAATGCTGACCGGAAGCAGGGCATTGGCACGGCGCGCGCCGTCCGAGCTTATCTCCGGGGCCCTGCTCACTGCGGATCGAGAACACCATGGCAGATTCCGTGCGACTGATCAAGAAGTACCCGAACCGGCGGCTCTACGACACGCAGACCTCCTCCTACATCACGCTCGCCGACGTGAAGGAGCTCGTGCTCAAGCACGAGGAGTTCCAGGTGGTGGACGCGAAGTCCTCCGAGGACCTCACGCGCCAGATCCTGCTGCAGATCATCCTGGACGAGGAATCGAGCGGCGCGCCGATGTTCTCGCACGACGTGCTGACGCAGTTCATCCGCTTCTACGGCAACGCGATGCAGGGGATGATGGGCAACTACCTCGAGCGCAACATCCAGGCGTTCCTCGAGATCCAGAAGTCGATGCAGGAGCAGTCGAAGCAGCTCTACGGCGATCCGGCGAAGGCGACCGAGCTGTGGTCGCAGTTCCTGACCTTCCAGGGGCCGGCGATGCAGAGCCTCATGGCGACCTACATGGAACAGAGCAAGAACATGTTCCAGCAGATGCAGCAGCAGCTCCAGAGCCAGACCCGCACCATGTTCTCCGGCTTTCCCCCGTTCGGCGGCACAGCGCCGTCCGGCGAGCCGGGCGGGCGGCCGGGCGAGGGCAAGACGGAGAAGGGCTGAACGGGCGCGCGGCAGCCGAGGCGCGCCACCCGGCACCGGTCGTGACCCACGCATCCCCGCGCGTCGGCTTCGTTTCCCTCGGGTGCCCGAAGGCGCTCGTCGATTCCGAGCGCGTGCTCACCCAGCTGCGCGCCGAGGGCTACGCGATCGCTCCGACCTATGGCGGCGCCGACCTGGTGATCGTGAACACCTGCGGCTTCATCGACGCCGCGGTCGCCGAATCGCTGGAAGCGATCGGCGAGGCGCTGGCGGAGAACGGCCGGGTGATCGTCACCGGCTGCCTCGGCGCGAGGAACGGCGTGGTGAAGCACGCGCATCCCTCCGTCCTCGCGGTCACCGGCCCGCACGATGTGGCGGGCGTGATGTCCGCGGTGCACGCGCACCTGCCCAGGCCGCACGACCCGTTCGTCGACCTCGTGCCGCCGCAGGGCGTGCGCCTGACGCCCAGGCACTACGCGTACCTGAAGATCTCCGAAGGCTGCAATCACCGCTGCACCTTCTGCATCATTCCCGCGCTCCGGGGCAAGCTCGCGAGCCGGCCCGCCGGCGAGGTGATGCGCGAGGCCGAGGCGCTGGTGCGCGCGGGGGCGAAGGAGCTGCTCGTGATCTCCCAGGACACGAGCGCGTACGGCGTCGACGTCCGGCACCGCACCGATTTCTGGAACGGCCGGCCGCTCAAGACGCGGCTGGCGGAGCTCGCGCGCGCCCTCGGGACTCTGGGCGTGTGGGTGCGCCTGCACTACGTCTATCCCTATCCGCACGTGGACGACGTGATCCCGCTGATGGCGGACGGGAAGATCCTGCCGTACCTGGACGTCCCGTTCCAGCACGCGAGCCCGCGCATCCTCAGGCGCATGAAGCGCCCGGCCTCGGCCGAGGCAAACCTCGCGCGCATCCGCGCGTGGCGGGCCGTCTGCCCGGACCTGACGATCCGCAGCACCTTCATCGTCGGCTTCCCCGGCGAGACCGAGCGCGAGTTCGAGGCGCTCCTCGCGTTCCTGGAGGAGGCCGAGCTCGACCGCGTCGGCTGCTTCGCCTACTCGCCGGTGGAGGGCGCGCAGGCGAACGCGCTGCCGGGGCAGGTGCCGGAGGCGGTGAAGGAGGAGCGGCGCGCGCGGTTCATGGCGGCGCAGGCGCGCGTCAGCGCCCGGCGTCTGAAGGCGAAGGTCGGCAGGCGCCTGCAGGTGCTCGTCGACCGGGTGGAAGGGGGCCGCGCCGTGGCGCGGTCGAGCGCGGACGCTCCGGACATCGACGGCGTGGTGCACGTCGAGCGCGCGCGGGCGCTGCAACCGGGCGAATTCGTCGCGGTCCAAATCGAGCGGAGCGACGCCCACGACCTGTGGGGCGCTCCGGTGCGGACGTGAAGCGCGACCCGTTGCCGCGGGCGGCGGGTCGCCGGTTATGGGGGCGGGCGGGGCAGTGGCCGCTCGTCGCGTCGGGAACTCAGTGGTCAGTCGAAGGAGGTTCACATGGCTCGTGAAGTGGTAGTGCTCTCCGGTACGCGCACGGCGATCGGGGATTTCGGCGGCGGGCTCAAGGACATGGCGCCCATCGCGCTCGGCGCGGCGGTCATTCGGGAAGCGGTGGCGCGCGCAAAGATCGAGCCCGCGGCCGTCGGGCACCTCGTCCTCGGCAGCGTGATCCACGGCGAGGCGCGCGACATGTACATCTCGCGCGTGGCCGGGGTCGAGGGCGGGCTGCCGATCGGCACGCCCTGCCTCACCGTGAACCGGCTCTGCGGCAGCGGCCTGCAGGCGATCGTGTCGGCCGCCCAGCACATCATGCTGGGCGACACCGACTGCGTGGTCGGCGCCGGGGCCGAATCGATGAGCCGCGCCGCGTACTTCCTTCCCGCCGCGCGCTGGGGCCAGCGCATGGGCGACGGGCAGATGGTCGACGCGATGGTCGGCGCGCTCAGCGACCCGTTCGGCCACGGGCACATGGGCATCACCGCCGAGAACATCGCGGCGAAGTACGGGTTCACGCGCCAGCAGCAGGACGAGTTCGCGCTCGAGAGCCACCGGCGCGCCGCGGCCGCAATCAAGGCCGGCCACTTCAAGAGCCAGATCCTGCCGCTCGAGCTGAAGACGCGCAAAGGGACGGTGGTGTTCGACACCGACGAGCACGTGCGCTACGACGCGAAGCCGGAGGACATGGCCAAGCTCAAGGCCGCGTTCAAGAAGGACGGCACGGTGACCGCGGGCAACGCCTCGGGCATCAACGACGGTGCGGCGGCGATCGTGATGATGGAGGCGGGCGCGGCGCAGAAGCAGGGACTGAAGCCGATCGCGCGCCTGGTCGCGTACGCCCACGCCGCGGTCGACCCGGACTACATGGGCCTCGGCCCGATCCCCGCGGTGCGCAACGTGTTCGCGAAGGCCGGGCTCAAGCCGGCGGACATGGACGTGATCGAGTCGAACGAGGCGTTCGCGGTGCAGGCGATGGCGGTCACCAAGGACCTCGGCCTCGACCCGGCGAAGGTCAACCCGAACGGCGGCGCGGTCGCGCTCGGCCACCCGATCGGCGCGACCGGCGCGATCCTCACCGTCAAGGCGCTGAACGAGCTGCAGCGGACCCAGAAGCGCTACGGTCTGGTGACCATGTGCATCGGCGGCGGGCAGGGCATCGCCGCGATCTTCGAGCGCATCTAGCGGCGCGGGGCTGCGTCAGCCCGCGCGCGCGAGCTGACGCACGAAGGCCTCGATCCCGCGCAGCAGCATCTCGACCGCGATCGCGGTCAGGACGAGGCCCATCAGCCGCTCCAGCGCGGCGAGCGTGCGTTCGCCGAGCCGGCGCGCGATGCGCTCGGCGAACGCCAGCACGACGAACGACGCGGCGATCGCGATCGCGATTGCGATCGTCCATTCCGGCAGACGCTGCGGCGCGCCCGAAGCGAGCAGCACGACGGTCGCGATCGCCGTCGGCCCGGCGATCGAGGGGATCGCGAGCGGCACGATGAACGGCTCGCCCTCCGGCAGCGCGCCGAAGATCTCGCCCACGCTGCGGAACACCATGCGGATCGCGATCAGGAACAGGATCACCCC
>WBZO01003908.1_pt1 | contig 16726 bp, 16 predicted proteins | sample 5204261 | NCBI WGS metagenome assembly WBZO01 (sample SAMN12412400, study PRJNA552823) | activated sludge metagenome | isolation source: activated sludge from anammox sidestream of wastewater treatment plant... | place: USA: North Carolina | collected 2017-09 | reverse complement strand
GCCCGCGGCATGGTCCTCGTCGTCGACGACGACGAGACCGTCCGCACCGTCACACGCCGCATGCTCGAACAGGCCGGCTTCAGCGTCATCCTCGCCGCCGATGGCGCCCAGGCGCTCGAAATCTACCAGGCCACGCCCGCCGTCGCCCTCGTGATCATGGATATGACCATGCCCCGCATGGACGGCGAGCAGTGCTTCCGCGAACTTCGCCGTCTCGACCCCGCCGTCCGCGTCTTGCTTACCAGCGGCTACAACGAGCAGGACGCCACAGAGCGCTTCGTGGGCAAGGGGCTCGCCGGTTTCATCCAGAAGCCCTACCGCCCCGTCGACCTGCTCGCCAGGGTCCAGGAAGCCATCACGGCCCCCCGCCCCTGAGGCTCCGGCCCCTGCCCGAACGTCCAGTCGCTCCCCTCCCCGCACGGCCGGTCCGGGGCGGCCCCCCACCTGGCACCATGGCTGCATCACCCCGGGGCGCCGCGCCCCCAGGAGCACCCCGTGTCCTCGGTCCTCTCCCAGCTCTCCGACGCCCTTGCAGCCGCCGTCGAAAAGGCCGCCGCTTCGACCGTCCTCGTCAACGCCCGCCGCAGGCTCCCAGCCAGCGGCATCGTCTGGTCGGCTGATGGCGCCATCGTCACCGCCGACCACGTCCTCGAACGCGACGACAGCATCGAGGTCCTCCTTCCTTCGGGCGAAACCGCCGCCGCAACCATCGCCGGCCGCGATGCCGGCTCCGACCTTGCCGTCCTCAGGGTCAATCGGACAGGCCTGACGCCCGCCGAACTGGCTCCCGAAGGCTCGGCCCGCGTTGGCAGCATCGTCCTCGCGGTTGGACGTCCGACCCCTGAAGGCCCGATGGCGTCCCTTGGCGTCGTCGGCGCAGTTGGTGGCGCCTGGCGCACCTTCCGCGGTGCCGAGGTTGAAGGCTACGTTCGCTCCGATACCACGTTCTTTCCCGGCTTCTCGGGTGGCCCGCTCGTCGACCCTGAGGGCCGCGTGATCGGCCTCAACAGCAGCCGCCTCGGACGCGGCGCCGGGCTCACCGTCCCCGCCGTTGCCCTCACGCGCATCGTCGCCGACCTCCTGGCCGGCGGGAAGGTTCGTCGCGCCTACCTGGGCATCAGCTCCCAGGGCGCCCGCCTTCCCGCCCCGCTCGCCGCCGCCCTCGATGGCCAGGAGTCGGGCCTGCTCATTGTCTCGGTCGAACCCGGTAGCCCGGCCGACCAGGCGGGTCTCCTCATCGGCGACATCCTCGTCGCCTTCGCCGGCACACCCGTCACCGATACCGATGACCTCCAGGCGTCTCTCGGCGCGGGACGCATCGGTCAGCCGACCCCGGCACGCATCCTCCGTGGCGGTGAAGTTAAGGACCTCTCCATCACCCTTGCCGAACGTGCCTGACCCGGCCCGGCCGCCTCGCGAACCGGCTACGATCGGGCGACAGTGATGAACCATATCCATGACGGCCGCGCACCGCTCCGGGTCGCAGTCCGGGCTGCCTACCCGTCTGTGCGCGCCGGCCTCCGCGCCATGCTCGGCGCCGAACCCGGACTCTCCCTCGTCGAGGACGGCGGGCCCGATAACGACGCGGACGTGATCGTCGTCGACCTCGACGAGGGCAGCATGGCGGACGGCTGGCCCACCGGCCCGGCGGTCTTGCTCGCGGGTTCGCCCGCTGAGTTCCTCCGCCATCTCAGCCCCCGTGGTGTCGCCCGGGCCTACCTGCTCAAGGAGTCCACCGCCCAGGAGCTCGTCGCCGCCGTCCGAGCGGTCGCCCAGGGCCTCGTAGTCTTCGACCCCGCCGTCGCTGCCATGGCCCCGGTCGTTCCCGAAAGCGCGTCACGGGCCGCCGGCGAGTCCCCGGCGCTCACCACCCGCGAGCTCGAAGTCCTTCGACTTATCGCCCACGGCCTCCCCAACAAGGCCATCGCGCTTCAACTCGGCATCAGCGAACACACCGTGAAGTTCCACGTCGGTACAGTCCTTGGCAAGCTCAACGCCGCCAGCCGCACCGAGGCGGTCGCCCTCGCCGTCCGTTCCGGCCTGCTCCCTCTCTAACCGGCTAGTCCACCTCTTGCCGGCTACCCCACCTCGACCAGCACATCGCCTTCCCGCACTACGCCCCCTTCCGCCACCAGCACCTCCCGCACGATGCCGCTTTCCGGGGCGGTGATCCGGTGCTCCATCTTCATCGCCTCCAGCACCACCAGCAGCTGGCCCGCCTCCACCTGGTCCCCCGCTGCCACCCGCACCGCCGCCACGGTCCCCGAAAGCGGTGCCGTCACCGCCATCACGCCCTCCGCCGCCGTGTGCACCTTCCGCGGCAGCTCCGGAGGGCCGCTGACCCGTATCCACCTGGTGAGCGCGCCAGCGTCGTCCCGAAGTTCTACGAGCAGCGGCTCGCCCCACGGCGAGGTCAATGCACGGATGCGCGTCCCGTCTTCGAAAACACAGAGTGCTCCTTCTTCGTCACGCTCTACCAGCTCCACACCCACAGTTTCGTCCCCAACCGTGACCGTCATCGCGCGCCCGGCCCGCCGGATGTCCACGCGGCGCTGTTCCGGCCCGCTCGAAAGCCAGCACACCGCCGTGCCGGCCCCGATCCAGGCCGCACCCGCCCACGGCCCCGTCGTCTGCCGCGGCCATGCCCCCTCCGATGCAAGCCCCGCCGCCGCGGCAGCCCAGTGCCACACCGGCACCCGTGGCGCCAGGAGACCCCCCAGCTCGCGTTCCAGCCACTCCACCGTGCTCGCTCCCTGCTGGTAGTCCGCGTGCTCGAGGATCCGTTTCGCGAGTTGAATGTTAGTCGGCACCCCCTCGATCTCGATGCAGTCCAGATCGTCGATGGTCCGGCCGATTGCCTCCTTCCGGTTGGCTCCAGCGGCGACGAGCTTGGCCATCAACGAGTCATAACTCCCAGGTATCACGTCCCCACCGGCGTACCCGGCATCAACACGTGATTCGCCCCAGGACCGCCACTCCCGTATCCGCCCGCCGCTCCCGCGGAACCCGTCCCACGGGTCTTCCGCGTTCACCCGCACTTCGATCGCGTGCCCCTCGAACCGCACGTCCTCCTGGCGCACCGGCAGCGTCTCGCCCGCCGCTACCCGCAACTGCAGCTCCACCAGGTCCACCCCCGTCACCGCCTCCGTCACCGGGTGCTCCACCTGCAGCCGCGGGTTCACCTCCAGGAAGTACCACTCCCGCGGGTCCCCGCTCGTCACCAGGAACTCAAACGTCCCCGCATTCACATACCCCGCCGCCCGGGCCAGCTTCAGCGCTGCCCCGGTCAGCTCTTCCCGCAGCCTCCCATCCACGACCGGGCTCGGCGATTCCTCGATCAGCTTCTGGTGCCGCCGCTGAACCGAACAGTCCCGCTCCCCAAGGTGTATGACGTTCCCATGGCTGTCCGCCAGTACCTGCACCTCGACGTGGTGCGCATCCCGCACCAGCTTCTCGATGAGCATCCCACCGTCCCCGAACGCCGCCAGCGCCTCCCGCCGTGCGCTCTCCAGCGCCTCAACGAGTTCGTCCGGCGCGAACACCTCCCGCATCCCCCGTCCGCCGCCCCCACCCCGCGCTTTCAGCATCACCGGGTACCCGATCCTCGCCGCCTCTCGGGCAAGCGTCGCGTCGTCGTCCTCTCCGTCCCATCCCGGGATCACCGGCACACCGTTCGCGATGGCGAGCCGCCGGGCCGCCCCCTTGTCGCCCAGCCCCCGCAACACCCTTGCGGGGGGCCCCACGAAGGCCATCCCTTCGGCCGCGCACCGCTCCGCGAAGTCCGCCCGCTCGCTCAGGAACCCGTAGCCCGGGTGGATCGCCTGGCAACCCTCCGCCTTCGCCGCCGCGATCACCGCGTCTACATCGAGGTACGTCTCCGCCGCGCTCCGCCCCTCAATCAACGCGACCGCGTCCGCCGTTCGCACCGCCAGCCCCCGGCGGTCCGCCGATGATGCCACCACTACGGACCGGATACCCATCCGCCGCAGGGTCCTCGCAATCCGCACCGCAATCTCGCCCCGGTTCGCGATGAGTACGCTCGTGAACATCGCTTATGCCTCCGCCGGCGTGTCCGGCGCGAGCAGTTCGTTCTCGCCGTTGCCGCTTTCGAGCCGCCTCGTGTTGTCCCGCTTGTCCAGGTAGTAGTCCAGCACCACCCGGCCCGCCGCGGCCGCCGGCAGCGCCAACAACACCCCCGTTACCCCCAGGAGCTCCCCTCCCACCAGCACCGCTACCAGCACCACAATCGCCGGCAGGTTCAGCGTTTGGCCGTAAACCCGCGGCACCAGGAAACGGTCCTCGAACTGCTGGTATACCAGCAGCGCGATCAGCACGATCAGCGCTTGCTCCGGCGACTCCTGGAACGCAGCGACCACCGCCGGCACGATCGCGATGAACGCCCCGATCAGCGGGATGATGTCCGCGAACGCCGCCAGCACTCCAAACGCCACCGCGTTTGGCACGTCCACCGCCAGCAGCACCGCCAGCGTGTACACCCCGATGATGGTCGACGTGATCAGCTGCCCGCGCACATACCCGCCGACGACCCGGCTCAGCGCCCGGATGAAGTGCTCGGCGTCCGGCTCCCGCTCTTCAGGCACGAACCGGAAGAGGAACGTCCGCAGCCGCCTGGTGTCCACCAGCAGGTACGCCGTCAGTACCAGCACCGTGAACGCCGAGATGACGGCGAACACCACTCGTTGGCCGTAGTCCACGGCCTGGCTCCCGCTGATCAAGTCTCCCCAGTTGATCTCCTCCGCCCGCTCCGGCAGGTCCCACCGGTCGGTCTTGAACCCGAAGTCCGCCATGAACTCCTCGAAGTCTGCCGCGTAAATCGGCAGGTTCGAACGCAGGTCACGGAACTCGTCGAACATCGCCGGCGCCACGATCGCCACCATCGACCCGATCCCAACCAGGATCGTCAGCATGATCAGCAACACCGCCACCACCCGGTTGACCCGGTGACGGACCAGCCACTCCACGTACGGCATCAACGCCGCCATGAAGATCAACGCCGTGATCAACAGCAGCACAACCTGCCACACGCGCACCAGCGCCCACAGCGACAGGATCGCCAGCCCCACGACGATCAGCCCGCGATAGGAGAGTTCGACCTTGAGCATGCTTCCGCCGGGGTCCGAATGTCGCCGTAGCGTATGGCCCGGCCACCGCGGCGACAACTCGCACCGCTGCCCCACGGTTTGCTAGGCTCTCCACCCTGGAGGGCCAACCATGTTCACCTCGATCGACGTGTTTCTCCGCTACTTCGAAGGCGTGAACCGCCGGGCCATGCGCGATATCGCCGCCCTCCCCCCGGAGGCCGACGGCTGGACTCCCCCCGCCGGCGAAGGCGAAAGGGCCTGGAGCATCAACACACTCGTTGGCCACATGTGCGGCTCGCGCCTCTACTTCGCCAGCGCCTACCTCGGTAACGGCTGGATCAGCCCGCCACCGCCCGATGTCCGCTCCCGCGCCCGCTGGCTCCCCGCCCTCCAGGCCAGCTTCGACCAGTTCCGCGACCTCCTCGCAGGGACGCCCGCGGACTACCTGGAGCGCCGCGTCTCCATGATCGACTCCGATGGCGCCCTCCCCGCGTGGCGCATCCTCCTCATGATGATGGAACACGACATCCACCACCGCAGCCAGATCGATACCTACGCCGGTCTCAACGGCTGGGACGTCCCCCAGATCTACAACCGCTCGGCCGAGACCATCGGCTCGCTCCAGGCCGAACAGCGCGCCAAACACAACCAGCCCGGTGAGTCCTGAGTCCTGAGTCCTAAGTCCTAAGTCCCCAGTCCTTCACCGGGCTCGAAACCGTGTCAGTCGCTGCTGAACGGCAACTCCCCTTCCACCCGCCGCCCCTGCGTCGCATGGAATTTCGCGATCTTCTCCGGCTCCGGCTCGTGCACCGTCGTCGTCTTCGCACCCCGGACCATCGCGATCCGGCCCGTCCGCGAAAGCTCCCGGATGCCGTAGGGCTCGCACATCTTCACCAGGCCGTCGATCTTGTCCTCGTCACCCACCACCTGGAGGATGATCGAGTTCGTCGCGATGTCCACTACGTCCGCCCTGAACACGTTCGCGATGTCCAACAGTTCGTGGCGGTTCACGTTGTTGCAGCGCACCTTCAGCATCGCCAGCTCCCGCGCCACCATGTCTTCGTTGCTCAGGTCTGTCACCTTCACCACGTCGATGAGCTTGTAGAGCTGCTTCTCCACCTGCTCCACTGGCGCGCTCGCACCGTCAACCACGATCGTCATCCGGCTCAGGCCCGGCGCTTCCGAGTAGCCCACGGTCAGCGACTCGATGTTGAAGCCACGCCGCCGGAACAGGCTGGCCACCCGCATCAGCACACCCGGCTTGTCTTCCACGATCGCAACCACCGTGTGCTGCGCGTGACGCGAACGCGAACCATTCGTAGAGGGGGTCATCGGGCAAGCTCCTCGGCCGGGGCCTCGATCGTCTCCGAAAGTGCCGCTCCCGCGGGCACCATCGGCCACACGTTCTCTTCCTGGTCGATCTGGAAGTCGATCAGGGTAGGACCCTTGTGCTCCCGCGCCTCGCGGATCGCTGGCGCCACCTCCGCCTTCGTCTCCACCCGGATCGCCCGGATGCCATACGCGTCTGCCAGCTTGCAGAAGTCCGGCTGCGTCATCGCCACGCTCACCAGGTTCTTGTCGTAGAACAGCTGCTGCCACTGGCGCACCATGCCCAGGTAGCCGTTGTTGAACACCGCGATCTTCACTGGCAGGTTCTCGTCCACCAGCACGGCCATCTCCTGCAGCGTCATCTGGAAGCCGCCGTCGCCGCAGATCGCCCAGGTCTCCGCGTCTGGCAGCGCCACCTGCGCGCCGATGGCCGCAGGCAGCTCGAACCCCATGGTCCCGAGCCCGCCCGAGGTCACCAGCTGCCGCGGCCGCTTGTAGAAGTAGTGCTGGCCGGCCCACATCTGGTGCTGGCCCACCCCGGTCACGATCGTCGCGTCCCCGTTCGTCTCCTCGTACAGCGTCCGCACCACGTATTGCGGCAGCATCCGCCGGCTCTCACGAATATGCAGGCTCGGGTGTTCTTCCCGCACCTGGTCGATCCAGCCCCGCCAGTCCTGGTGCTCCGCTTCCATGGCCAGGTCCGTCAGCCGGGGCAGCACGTTCTTGGCGTTCCCCACGATCGGCACCGCCGTCGGGAAGTTCTTGCCAATCTCCGCCGGGTCGATGTCGATGTGGATGATCTTCACGCCCGGGTTGAAGTCCTTGAACCGCCCCATCGCCCGGTCGTCGAACCGCATGCCGATCGCGATCACCAGGTCCGCCTGGTCCGCGGCCATGTTCGCGTAGAACATGCCGTGCATGCCAAGCCATCCGTAGCTCAGGTCGTGCGATTCCGGGAACGCTCCAATGCCCAGGAACGTCGTGATCACCGGGATGTCCGCCTTCTCCGCAAGCTCCACCAGTTCCGTGTGGGCGTCCCCCCAGATGACGCCGTGTCCCGCGATGATGATTGGACGCGTCGCCTGGTTGATGAGCTCCGCCGCTCGCCGGATCATCCCCCCATGCCCCTCGGTCGTCGGCTTGTATCCCCGCAGGTTGATCTGCTCCGGCCAGTCGAACTCCGCTTCCTCCTGGAACACGTCCTTCGGGATGTCGACCAGCACCGGTCCCGGACGGCCCGTCCGGCAGATGTGCGCCGCCTCCCGGATCGAAAGCGGGATCTCGTCCGGACGCATCACCAGGTAGTTGTGTTTCGTGATCGAGTGCGTGATCCCCGTGATGTCCGCTTCCTGGAAGCCATCCTTGCCCAGCAGCGACCGCGTGACGTTCCCCGTCAGCGCGAACACCGGCGTCGAGTCCATCCACGACGTGCAGATGCCCGTCACCAGGTTCGTCGCGCCGGGACCGCTCGTGCCAAGGCAGACGCCCATCTTTCCGCTCGCGCGTGCGTAGCCATCCGCCATGTGTGCGGCGCCCTGCTCGTGCCGCACCAGCACGTGCCGGATGCCCGGGTACTGCGGGAGTGTGTCGTACAGCGGGAGCACAACCCCTCCGGGATACCCGAAGATCGTGTCCACGCCTTCGCGCTGGAGGCTCTCCAGCACCATCTGAGCGCCAGTTAAGCGCGCCATGAGGAAGGGTCCTTCCTGCGTCTCCAACTCGTACCCCGGCGCTTGCCCCAGTGTGGAGCTGGCCGGTGCCCGCCACGCCATCCGGTCGTGGCTACCCGCGCAAGGCCGTGGGCCTGTCGCGCGGGCTGAAGGCTGGAAGGTGGGCCGGTAAGCCTGATTCCCTTCCGTTGCGAGCCGCAGATCCACAGGTTACGTCGAGATGCCCCCGAGCGGAAGTGCCTTCCGGGTCTCACCCCAGCAGCCCGGTCACCCACCCCCAGCTCGCCTCCACTGCCTCCACCACCGTGAAGTTATCCAGCCACTGCCCGTAGTGCAGCACGTACTCCTGGACCATCTTCAATGCGAGCAACACCGCCCCCACCGCCGTTACGTTCCGCCGCGTATACGCGAACCCCGGCTGCCAGTGCGGCAGGCTCGCCACGAACAGGAACCAGAACTCGAACACGTTCGGGAACAGCAACAGCACCTCGCGCGCGCCGGCCACCTCGAACGCCACAAACCCCACCAGCCGGTACACGTACAGCCAGACCGCGATCGCCCGGGCCGGCCCATCCCACCGCAGCGCCACCAGCAAGAACGTCAACATGTAGACCTGGTCGACCCACTTGTCGAACGCCTGGTAGTCCTTCAGCCCTCCCAGGTCCAGCAGGTTCATCATGAACAGGTCGCTGAAGTCCACCACCACCGCGATGATCCCGCCCACGAACGCCCACCGCAGCACCGGCAACGACCCTGCGATCCGCGCCAAACCCACCACGATGTGTTCGAGCGTCACTCAGGTTCTCCCTGCCCCGCTCGCCCTGCGGGTCACGCCACCCCGGCGATCCGCTTGCCCGCCTCCAGCACCGGCTTCACCATCCCGCTCGAGGTCACCTCGGTGTAGATCCGTAACAGCGGCTCCGTCCCCGAAAGCCGGAACAGCAGCCACCCCTCCTCGATGAAGTACCGCCAGCCGTCAGTCCGGTCCGAACGCAGCACCGGCCGCCCGGCGATCTCGGCCGGATTCGCCGCGTCCAGAACAGCCTTCACCCGTTCGTTCGAACCCGGTTCCAGGTCGAAGTCCAGCCGCTCGTAGTAGTGCGGACCCGTGATCGCGAACACCCGCTCCAGCAGCTCCGATGCCGGCTTTCCCGTTGCCGCTGCGTAGTCCAGCAGGTACAACCCCGCCAGGATCCCGTCGCGCTCCGGCAGGTGCCCCCGGAAGCCGTACCCGCCGCTCTCTTCCCCGCCAATGAGCGCGTCCTTCTCCATCATCAGCGGCCCGATGTGCTTGAACCCGACCGGGGTCTCGTAACACTCCACCTCGTAGTGGTCCGCCAGCAGCCTGGCCATGTTCGTCGTCGTCACCGATTTCACCACCGGCCCGCGCAACCCCCGCTCGCCGAGCAGGTAGTTCACCAGCAGCGCGAACGTCCGCAGTTGATCGACGTAGTTGCCCTTCTCGTCGACAACCCCCAGCCGGTCGGCGTCGCCGTCGTTCGCGATGCCGATGTCGTACCGCCCCGTCGCCATCAGCAGCATGAACTCGCCCAGGTTCGACTCGATCGGCTCCGGCGCACGGATGCCCGGAAATGCAGGGTTCCGCTCCGAGTGGATCTCGGTCACGGTAGTCTTCCCGCCGTACAGCAGCTCGCCGAACAACCCCGCACCTGCGCCATACATCGGATCCACCGCCACCTTCAGCCCCGCATTCTTGATCCGCTGGATGTCCACCTGCCCGGCAAGAGCCTTCAGGTATCCCGGCACCGGGTCGAACCGCTCGATGTCGCTGCTGTTCGCCGCGGCAACCTTCAGCCGCGAGCGGTCACCCAGGATGCCCGGTACCCGCTCTTCGATCGCCGCCACAAACTCCGGGCTCGCGCTTCCCCCATAGTGCGGCTTTACCTTGATCCCGTTCCACCGGTATGGGTTGTGCGAGCTCGTCACCACCACGCCCCCGCACGCCTGCGCCTCGATGATCCGGTAGCTCAGTGCGGGCGTCGGCGCCGGCCGGTTCGCCAGCTGTACCCGGAAGCCGTTCCCGGCCATGACTCGCGCGACCGTCAGCGCGAACTCATCCGAGAGGAACCTCGTGTCGTACCCCACGATGGCCGGCCGCGCGGTCCCGTAGGTCGCCGCGAAGTGCTCCGCCGTGGCCTGAGCGCACGCCTCGACGTTCTCGAAGGTGAAGGTGTCTGCGATGATGGCCCGCCAGCCATCCGTTCCGAAGTGGACCGGGTTCTCAACCATGCGTCCCATCATACCCGCCGCCCGCTTCGATCACCGTCCCAGCCGGTACCGTCACCCCTTGATCGATGCGGCCGCCCTTCCCCGCCACGACGCCCGCCAGCCGCGCTCCCGCCCCCACAACCACCCCGTCCGCCAGGACCGACCGCTCCACCACCGCGCCCCGCCCGATCTCCACGCCCTCCCAGAGGATTGAGTCGATCACCCGGGCTCCATCCTCGATCTGGCAGCCGGACCCTACCACCGACCCCGCGACCTCGGCGCCCGGCGCGGTCCGTGCATCGCGGGCTATCTCGCTCCTTCCGCCCAGGAGTCTCAGGTTCAGGTCCAGGTATCGCTGCGGCGTCCCCAGGTCTGCCCAGTGGCCGTCGAACCGGTAGCCCAGCACCCGCCGCCGCCGCGCCACCAGCGAGGGGAACAGCGTTTCCTCCACCCGCACCGCCCCCGGTGGGATCTCGTCAACCAGCCCCGGCTCGAAGATCCACACGCCCGCGTTCACCAGCCGCGAAGGCGCCTCGCCGCGCGGCGGTTTCTCCACGAACCCGGTCACCAATCCATCCGCGTCGACCACGGCGACGCCGTACGCCGAAGGGTCCTCCTCCTCGTGCAGCGCCAGTGTCAGGTCCGCCCCGAAACCGACGTGCGCCTGGAACGCGGCATGGAAGTCGAAGTTAACATAAACATCCCCGTTCAAGACCACGAACCGCCCGTCGATCCCGGCCGTCCGCACCGCATGCCGGATGGCCCCGCCCGATTCGAGCCGCTCCCGCTCGATGATCGGGACGATCTCGACCGGGCCGCGCTTCCCCGCGGGGTAGGTTGCCGCCAGGTCCTCGTTCGCCTGCCCCAGCGCGAGCACCACCCGGTCGATCCCTGATCGCTCGATCCAGTCGAACAGGTAGTCGATCGCCGGCCGGTTGAGCACGGGGACGAGGCTCTTGTGCCGCGCCGAAGTCAGCGGCCGCAACCGCGTCCCCTGCCCACCAACCAGGACAATCGCGTCCACCGGTTCCCCCGCTACCTTCCGGCCGTGATCCGCAGGTCCGCCGCGCGCGAGATGTCTTCCCACGGGACGTTCAGGTCGGTCCTGCCAAAGTGCCCATACGCCGCCGTCGGCCGGTAGATCGGCCGCCGCAGGTCCAGGTCCCGGATGATCGCTCCAGGCCGCAGGTCGAAGTGTTTCCGCACCGCCCCAAGGATCACCGAGTCCGGCACCACCCCTGTCCCGAAGGTCTCCACCCCGATCGATGTCGGGTGCGCGACGCCAATCGCGTACGACAGCATGAACTCGCAGCGCGTTGCCAGCCCGGCCGCCACGATGTTCTTCGCCACCCAGCGCGCCGCGTATGCCCCAGAGCGGTCTACTTTCGTCGGGTCCTTCCCGCTGAACGCCCCGCCCCCGTGCCGCGCGATCCCGCCGTACGTGTCCACGATGATCTTGCGCCCCGTGAGCCCCGCATCACCCCTCGGCCCGCCGACCACGAATCGCCCGGACGGGTTCACGAACACCTTCGTCCGCTCGTCGATCAGCGACTTCTCGACAATGGTCCCGATGATGTGCTCGCGCACGTCGGTCTCGATCGTCTCGTTGTCCACATCCGGTGCGTGCTGCGTCGAAATCACCACCGCCTCCGCCCGCAGGGGATGCCAGTTCTCGCCGTACTCGATCGTCACCTGGCTCTTCCCGTCGGGCCGCAGCCACGGCAGCTCACCGCTCTTGCGGGCTTGCGAAAGCCGTCGCGTCAGCCGGTGGGCGAGCGAGATCGTCAGCGGCATCAGTTCCGGGGTCTCCGTGCAGGCGAACCCGATCATCATCCCCTGGTCGCCAGCGCCCGTATCCAGGTCCGCCGTCTCCGAATTCCCGTGGCGTGCCTCCCACGACCGGTCGACGCCGTCCGCGATGTCGGGCGATTGCTGCCCGATCGCGGTGATCACGCCGCACGTCTCCGAATCGAACCCGATCTGCGACGACGTATACCCGATCTCCCGGATCGTCTGCCGCACGATGTTCGGGATCTCGATGTACGTGCTCGTCGTGATCTCGCCGGTCACCAGCACCAGGCCGTTGGTGATCGCCGTTTCGCAGGCCACCCGCGCGCGGTTGTCGTCCCGGTAGATCGCGTCCAGCACCGCGTCGGAGATCTGGTCGCACACCTTGTCCGGGTGCCCCTCGGTCACGGACTCCGAGGTCAACAGTTTCGGTTCGGTCATCTCTTGCCCTTCCTTGTCGGTTCGTGGCAAGGCCGGCGGGCAAAAGAAAGCCCCTCACAGTCCATGAGGGGCGATGCGTTCACGTCTTCCACGGATTGCACCCCTCGCTGCGAGGGGCGGGCCTTCCCGCAAGCCCGCCTTTTGTTGCCCTTCTTTCGAAGGACCGCGTCGTCTTGGCACCTTGGAGGCTTAACCAGGTTGCCGGGCGCGGTCGCCCTCTTGACGCTTCACCAATCCTACCAGTCTGCCCCCGCCACGCGAAAGCGATCCGCCTCACACCCCCGGGCTGGCGCGCCGCCCCGCGTCATTTCGGCACGAATCGTCGCCGGACCTCCGCGACGACCGCCGCGGCCTCGTCCGCGCTGCTGCGCTCACGCAGGACTTCCTCCGTTACGCTCAGCACCTGTTGCTCGAATGCGCTCCGCAGATCCTCCCGGAGCCCACGGCCGACATAGATCCGTGCAAGTTCCTCGCACGAGACTCCCTGCACCTCCGCCAGCTGACGGAGCGAATCGAGAGCACTCTCCGGGAGTGAAACCCGAAGCTGGCCCCTCTTCCGGCCCTTCCACTCAACGGCTTCCATCGAATCCCTCATAAGTTCGTCTCTCACGTCTGGTCGCGGGCCGCGCAGAAATGATTCTCGCGCGGTCCCCACGCTCAGTATGCACCACGATGAGAAGCCGTAGGCGGTAGGTCTCGCCCAGCAGCCATTCCCGCCCCTCCCCCTCGTCGCCCGACGCGTCTCCGGCGATCGCCAGTGGATCGAGAAAGACTTCCGCGGCATCGAAGAAGTCGACGCCGTGCTTCATGAGGTTTGCACTCGCCTTCTCAGCGTCCCATTCGAACCGCAGGTACTGGAGATCATACAAGATGTCCACGCCGCGGCATTCTAGCCCACCTTGATCCGGGCACCAGAAGACAACGGTCCGCTCGCCGCCCTTCGCAATTCGGCCTTCGCCCTTCCTACGTTCCCGCCTGCCAGCTCGTCAGATAGTGCTTCTGCTCTTCCGTCAGGTAGTCGATCTGCACGCCCATCGCGTGCAGCTTCAGCCGGGCAATCTCTTCGTCCACCTCGTGCGGCAGCTCGTATACCGTCTTCTCCAGCTTCGTCGCGTTTTCCGCGATCCACTCCGCCCCCAGCGCCTGGTTCGCGAACGACATGTCCATCACTGCCGCCGGGTGCCCCTCGGCCGCCGCAAGGTTCACCAGCCGCCCTTCACCCAGCAAGAACAGCTTGCGTCCATCCTGGAGCAGGTATTCATCCACCGAGTCCCGCACGCGCTTCTTCCCCTCGCTCAGCGAGCCCAGTGCCTTCAGGTTGATCTCGCTATCGAAATGCCCGCTGTTCGCCAGGATCGCCCCATCCTTCATCACCTCCAGGTGCTGCCGGTCGATCACGTTCATGTCGCCCGTCAGCGTCACGAAGAAGTCTCCCTCCTTCGCCGCGTCCGCCATCGGCATCACCCGGTAGCCGTCCATCACTGCCTCCAGCGCCTTCACCGGGTCCACTTCCGTCACGATCACCTGGGCGCCCATGCCCCGCGCCCGGGATGCCACGCCCCGCCCGCACCAGCCATACCCCGCGACAACGAAGTTCTTGCCCGCCAGCAGCACGTTCGTCGCCCGGATGATCCCGTCGACCGTCGACTGCCCCGTCCCGTACCGGTTGTCGAACAGGTGCTTCGTGTCCGCTTCGTTGATTGCGACAATCGGGTAGCCCAGGGCTCCCGCCGCCGCCATCGCCCGCAACCGGATGACGCCCGTCGTCGTCTCCTCCGTGCCCCCGACCACGCCCGGCAGCAGGTCGCGCCGGTCCTTGTGCAGGGTCGCCACCACGTCGGCGCCATCGTCCATCGTCAGCTGCGGGCCGTGTTCGAGCGCCTGGTGGATGTGCCGGTAGTACGTCTCGTTATCCTCGCCGCAAATCGCGAACACCGGGATCCCGAACTCTTCGACCAGCGCCGCCGCCACGTCGTCCTGCGTCGAAAGCGGGTTGCTTGCGCACACACGCAGGTCCGCCCCGCCGTCGCGCAGGGTGATCGCCAGGTTCGCCGTCTCGGTCGTCACGTGCAGGCACGCCGTCATCCGGATGCCCTTCAGCGGCTGTTCGCGCTTGAACCGCTCCCGGATGAGCCGCAGCACCGGCATCTCACGCTCCGCCCATTCGATCCGCCGCACCCCTTCGGCCGCGAGCCGGGGGTTGGCAATGTCACTCGGTACAGACACAGGGTTCTCCTCAAGCGCGCCTGGTTTCCCGGCCGCGATCACCTCGGGTTAGTCGTGAAGGGTCACGAGGCTCCCATCATACTTGCGCCCCCGCATTGCGGCACGGATCCGCCGCAACCCCGAGGCTACCCCCGACGGGTCCCGCCGTGCCGCGCTCGCCTCCACCAGGTGGCACACCTCCCGGTAGCCGAGCCGCGCGTATGCCGCAACCGCCGGCGTGTTGCCCGGGTCCACCGTCAGCACTACGTGGTCGCAATACTCCAGCAGCGTCTCCGTCACCGCGCTCGTCGCCGCCGTCGCATAGCCATGGCCGCGGTACGAGGGGTGCGTGAACACGTTCCCAACCACCGCCACACCTTCGTGCCGCGAGACCACGTGCGTCCCCGCCACGGCCACCAGTCGCCCATCCCGCACCACCCCCCGGTACACCCCGCTGTCAATGTGGTCTGGCACGTAGTAGCTTGGCCCGCCCTCGCTCCCGTACAGGCCGTTCAGCTTGCGGATGTCCAACCCCGTCAGCGCGACGGTCGGCACTTCCCGGACAGCCGTGAACCCCGTCCGCTCCACGCCCATCCGGATCATGGGCTGCTGCGTCGCGAGCCGGTAGACACGCCGCAGCGCCTCAATGTGTTGCGGCTGGCACGTCGCATACGTCTGCGCCGTCCCCGGGTGGATCGTCAATATCGCCAGCACTGCGTCCGGGTCGCCCATCACGAACGTCGCGTCGCCCAGCCCCCCGCGGCTGTGCAGCACGAGCCCCGTCCCCGTTGTCCCGCGTGCGTAGTACCACCGCGTCCGCGGAAACAGCGCCGGCTCCAGCTGCCCCAGCGCGTATGCCGTGTATTCGACCCGCGGCGCAAGCACAGAGCGAATGGCCTGGACATCCGTCAGCGGTTGGACCACATAGTCCAGTCGCTTCCGCGCCACCCCCTGCCACCGCACCTCGCGCTCCGCCATCAGGCATCCACCTCGAAGTGGGTCAGCTCCCGGAACTGCCGGTACCGGACCTCCACTTCCTCCCGCGTCAGCGTCAACAACCGCGACGGTCCCAGCCCTTCGACCGAAAACGACGCCACCGTCGACCCGTAGATGATCGCCCGCCGGATCTCGCGCCGCGTCACCTCCGGCACCGTGTCCAGGTATCCCAGGAACCCGCCCGCGAATGAGTCCCCCGCGCCCGTGGGGTCGATCACGTCCTCGAGCGGGTAGCCCGGCGCCACGAAGTAATCCTCCCCGCTCACGAACGCCGCCCCATACTCGCCCAGCTTCACAATCACGCCCTTCACACCGTTCGAAACCAGGTCGCGGCCCGCCCTCGCGATGCTGGGCATCTGCGCCAGTTCCCGCACTTCACTCTCGTTCAGCGTCACGAAGTCCGCCTGGCGGATGGTCCGCCGCAATTCGTCAGGCGTCTCGTCGATAAACATCTTGATCGTGTCCACCAGCGTTACTCTCGGCTCGCGCAGCGCCGAGAGCAGGTCCCGCTGGTAGACCGGGTGCCCCGCCGCCAGGCAGGCCGCCGTGCAGTCGTCCCACTCCGGCAGCAGCGGCGGCAGGTGCTCGATGCTTACGCCCAGCTCCGGGTACCACGTCTCCCGCGAGTTCATGTCGTAGCTGTAACGCGCCCCCCACCGGCTGGTCTTCCCGCCAGCCACCGTCTGCAGCCCGCCCAGGTCGATCCACGGCCGCTCCAGCTTCCGCCGCATCTCGTCCGGGAAGTCCTCCCCCACCACCGCCAGCAACCGCACGTCCGTGAACAGTGCCCCTGCCAGCGCCGCGCACGTCGCCGAACCTCCGAGCGAGTTCGCCACGCTCGTAAACGGCGTCTCGATGTCGTCGATTGCCACCCATCCAGAGACCAGCATCGTCATACCGTTACCCCCAGCCGGCGCTCCAGGATCGGTCCCAGCCGCGCCCGGTCCTCTTCGCCAATCATCTCCG